>Ga0105048_10000003_pt1 | contig 352440 bp, 305 predicted proteins | sample MAT05_FD_78382 | JGI IMG/M metagenome (GOLD analysis project Ga0105048, IMG submission 78382) | Freshwater microbial communities from Lake Fryxell liftoff mats and glacier meltwater in Antarctica - MAT-05 | ecosystem: Environmental > Aquatic > Freshwater > Ice > Liftoff microbial mat | place...
GGCGGCTGGAAAGGATACGCCAAAGAAAGAACCCCAGGAATAACAACGCTTTGCATCGGATTAGCCTATTTTAATGCCTTAAAAGAAGGATGGAGTCTGCATAGATTTGTGTCCACACGATAGCTTATTAAATGCAACCAAAACATAAGCCATAGAAGCTGAAGATGTTGTTTTATCTAAAAATGAATATGTATATTTAAGGCTTTAAAATTATAATTTTCAGAAATTTCAGATTTTATTATCTGTCCACCGCCTAAACTTGCCTCTAAGCTCCCTGCAACTGAGGTTTTGAATTGTTCTTTCAATTCATTATTTGTTTTAAACATTTCAACATTAATGTTTTCAACATCAGTAGAAACCATTGTTAGCAAACCTAAATTATACTTTTTCCCGTCTTCTAAATTTACAGAAAAATCTTCAGCCGATGCTTCTATATTGTTTAGAGTAGTGTCCCCTTTTTCAAGCGTCATACTTCCATTAGTAATAAAAAACAAATAGTTGTTATTCTTATCAAGGTGCAACTTGCTATTTACATCTTCCTTTTTTATAAGATTAGTTATTGGTGCTACTGTAGCAATTGGGGCTTCGGTTATTGGTTTATCTAAATTACCTGTTTTAATATATGAATCAGTAACAGCAACTAATTTTATAACTGAGTTAGCAGCACCAACAAAATCTTTACGTTGAATTGCTTTTATATCAAAATCAATGTTTTTTTCGACTATAGTTAAAAAGTCTTTGTTCGAAACCTTAATTTTTTTGACTTTTGAAATTGCATTTGCAATTTCAAAAGATGCAGTTTTTGCATCCATATCGATAATCGATAATCTTCGGAATAGCACCTCGAATCATTTCTTTTGCTAATGGGTCATTAATTTTTCCCATTATTAAGGGCGATGCAAAAGTCCATCCTAACTTTATCATTTCTGGGTTTATTGATGGTTTTTGTGCAATGGCTATACTACAATATAGCAATAATAGAGGAATTGTTCTTTTCAATATAAACATTTTTTGATTTTAATTTATGCAAAATAAACAAATATTTTTATTTAATATATATTGATATTCTAACTAGAAAGATTCGATTATTAACTGGAAAATTAGTTTTACGAGAGAGTTTTATTTCGCAAACCCATACCTATAATATTCGTACCTGCCCAGTATTTCTTCAATGTGTATAACCTCATCTGCATTATCAAAAATAATTGTGTTGCCATGAGCAATAAATATTTTGCCAGGGTTTCCTTTCAAAAATGAAAAATATTTTTTGGGGTTATCACAACCCTGCCATCTTGCAAATACACCATTAATTTATTGGTTTCAATTTTCGCCTTTTTTATTTGTGGCAAATGCCAAATTTCTTTGCCATTATTGTTTTGAAATACTCACTTTTTACTCAATAGTTTATTTGGATTTATTATCGGTAAAATAAAATTTTGAAATGCCGTTCCTTGCAATCTTGTTAGTAGTATTCCGCGTGAGGTAGAATATACTATTGAAGAAAGCGCATTGCCCAAAGAGGTGCTAAATTTAATGCTACTATTTTTTTCTGTTTTAGTAGTTAACTGTTCAATATTTTCTACCTTAAAAATAAAAACCAAATGAAAACTACTTGTTGCCTCCTCTGCATTTGCTCCTTTACTATTTGTTTTTAATTCAATTGTAAAATCGGTTTTAACTAGTTTATCATCTAATTTAAAAGAAAATTGTAGGCTATTTTCAATATCATTTCCTGCTATTTTGTTCACATCAAAATATTCAGGTGTGTCCACCTGTCCTTTTATTAACTTAAACTCAGTAAGTGTAAGTTTATCAGGGTCTAAAATTTCTTTATCCAACATTAGATGTTATTTTAAAATTAGGGTTGGGTTGCGCACTATTCCAACGGGTTATTTTATTTTGTGGCAATTCATTATTTACATAAACTTTAAAAGTAATAGTACCAATATTGCTTACAAATTCGGTTTGTTTGGCTTGCTTAAGTACTTCTAATAAAGTTACACCTAATTCGGCTTCTAATTTGGCAATTGAGCGTAACGTAAAATTATGTTCACCACTTAACCATTTATGAATTTCTGATGGTTTTTTGTCTAACTTTTGTGCAAGCTGTTTTTGTGTATATCCTTTTTGGCGCAATACTTGGTTTATTCTTACAACCAAATCGGTATATTTATCAATAAATATTTCAACATCTTTGGGCGTTGTATCTATTATTTTTTGTAGTATTTCACTTCTCATTATTATAATATTTTAAAGTAATATTTCGTCATTGTTATTAAAGTTTTTAAACTCTCTTTTATTGGTTGTAATGTCCCTATCAATCAATGCTTTTAAAATTCTTTTTGCAAATTGGTATGCATCAGAAAACACCAAACTTGTTTTGCCATTTTGGGCCGTAGCACTTGTTTTTTCGGCACCATTAAACAACACTACCAAACTATCCGAAATGCGCAAACAATATAACCGAAGTGGGAAATTTCCATAGTTTATAGTAAGTTCTCCAACCTTGTATTTACCTGCTGGTTGGCAATGCTTGTGCCGAATTTTCAAATCTAAAAAAGTGTTCTAAAGCTCCAGTTTCGTTTGCTAATTTTTTTTGTAAGAAAAATTGCCAATTCTTGAATTGAACGTTCAAATTTTTTATCGCCACCATATTTACTAAAAAACTTATCTGTTTCACTTATTGCTTCATTGTACCACCTCACTGTATAAAGTGTACAACAGCTTCCCTCATTGTCAAATATTTCAAGTGCAAATGTATTCACTTTTAATAGAATTTTCAAAACGCCAATTCACTTTTAAGTGAATTGGCGTTTATTTATAATTTAACAGACTGACTGTTAGTTATTTGAATTAATGTTTATGAATCCCTACCCGCTACACATTTCGCAACCTTCGTCGCTTTGTGCGTTTTCGGGCTTGTTCATGCGTTCTAGGGCATCTTGGCGGGCTTTTAGCATCATGCGTTTGTATTCTTCTTCGTCAATAGCTTCGGGTTCTAGCTCTACTGTGGTTTGGGTTTGGTGCCTTGTTTGTGTGGCACGTTCATACATAACTGCTGGTTCGTGTGCGGCACTTGGTGTTGGGTTGGTAATGTTGTATGGTTGTGCTGGCATCTCTTGAAAAAGAGAATTTGGCTGTTCTATAATTTGCGTATTTGTTCTTTCTCGTAATGACGAACTTGCTTGCATTTCTGAGGTTTGCATTGTTGTTTCTCGCAAGGCTGAAAGGTTCATTTCTACATCATTATCTGCAACTACATTGCTTGGCATTACTGGCGTTACCATTTCTTCGGCTTGTTTGTCAACCGTAAATTTAATGGCGTCGGCAGCAGCTTTTGTGCGTAGGTAATATATGCCTGTTTTTAGGCCTTTTTCCCAAGCATAAAAGTGCATGCTTGTAAGCTTACCTGCGGTTGCGCTTTGCACAAATAAATTCATGCTTTGGCTTTGGCAAATAAATGCGCCACGGTCGGCAGCCATGTTTATAATTACCTTTTGGCTAATTTCCCAAACGGTTTTGTAAAGCGCTTTTATGTTGTTTGGTATTTCGTCGATGTTTTGTATAGAACCGTTTTCTCCAATAATTCTATTTTTCATGCGGTCATTCCACAAGCCAAGCTCTACCAAGTCGCGCAGTAAATATTTGTTTACTACTGCAAACTCCCCGCTAAGGGTACCACGCTTATAAACGTTGCTTGTAAAAGGCTCAAAACACTCGTTATTACCCAATATTTGACTTGTACTCGCGGTTGGCATTGGCGCTAATAACAATGAATTGCGCACACCATATTTTTGTACTTCTTCTTTCAACACATCCCATTCCCAACGTGGGCTTGGTGTTACATTCCACATATCATACTGAAAAATTCCTTTTGATACTGGCGAACCAGGATATGTTTCATAATGTCCTTCAACCTTTGCCAAGTCTTTACTAGCCGTCATAGAAGCATAATAAATGGTTTCGAATATTTCTTGGTTTAGTTGTGCGGCTTGGGGGCTATCAAACGGAATTCGTAACAAACAAAAAGCATCGGCCAAACCTTGCACACCAATACCAATAGGGCGGTGGCGCATATTGCTATACTCTGCTTCGGCTACAGGGTAGTAGTTGCGGTCAATTACTTTATTCAAGTTTTTAGCAACTACATAAGTAATGTCGAATAATTTGTTGTGGTCAAACTTACCATCAATAACAAAACGTGGCAATGCAATGCTTGCAAGGTTACACACGGCTACTTCATCAGGGCTAGTAAATTCAATAATTTCGGTACATAGGTTGGATGATTTTATAGTACCTAAATTTTGTTGGTTGCTTTTGCTATTGGCAGCATCTTTATACAATAAATATGGGTTGCCAGTTTCTATTTGCGAATCAATAACAGCAAACCATAATTCTTGCGCTGGTATTGTTTTGCGGGCACGTCCTTCTTGTTCGTATTTGGTGTAAAGGTCAACAAATGCTTGTCCGTGGCAATCGGATAATCCGGGTGCTTCGTTAGGGCAAAACAAACTCCAAGTTCCTTTGTCTTTTACACGTTGCATAAACAAATCCGGAATCCAGAGTGCAGTAAATAAATCGCGGGCACGCATCTCTTCTTTGCCATTGTTTTTACGTAAGTCTAAAAATTCAAAAATATCGGCATGCCAAGGCTCTAAATAAATAGCGAAACTTCCTTTGCGTTTGCCGCCACCTTGGTCCACGTAGCGTGCAGTATCATTGAACACGCGCAACATTGGCACTATGCCGTTGCTTGTGCCATTTGTACCTTTTATGTATGAACCTGTGGCGCGTATGTTGTGTATTGATAACCCAATGCCACCAGCACTTTGCGATATTTTAGCAGTTTGTTTTAAGGTATCATAAATACCTTCAATGCTATCGTCTTTGGTGGTAAGCAAAAAGCACGACGACATTTGTGGTTTTGGTGTGCCAGCATTAAATAAAGTAGGCGTTGCATGCGTAAACCAACGTTCACTCATTAAGTTATAACTTTCAATAACGGCATCAATATCGTCCTTATGAATACCCACTGCCACACGCATTAGCAGGTGTTGCGGGCGTTCAACCACTTGTCCGTTTACTTTTAATAAGTATGAACGCTCCAAGGTTTTGAAACCAAAATAATCGTAACCAAAATCACGGTCATAAATGATTGTAGAGTCTAACAGTTGTGCATTGTCAACAATTATTTTATATACATCATTGGCAATTAAACTTGCGTTCTGGTTTGTTTTAGGGTCGATGTAATGGTACAACAATGAAGCTGTTTTCGAGAATGATTTCTCGGTACTTTTATGTAGGTTTGATATTGCTATGCGGCTTGCCAACAAAGCATAATCGGGGTGAGTGGTGGTTAACGAAGCTGCTACTTCGGCCGCCAAATTATCTAATTGTTGTGTGGTTACACCTTCATATATGCCATCAATAACCTTCATTGCAACCGCAACTGGGTTCACATATTTAGGGTCTAAACCATAAGATAGTTTTTGAATACGTGCAGTAATTTTGTCAAATTTTACTGACTCTTTGTTTCCGTCTCTTTTTATTACGTACATACCTTATTGGAATTATAGGCCTCATCCCCGACCCTTCTCCAAAAGAGGAGGGAGCCGAAACTCAACCAAAATTTATATTATGATTCTGTTTTTCTACTATTAATTGTGTTCGGTGGGTACTAATTTTGGGTTAAATAATTGGTTTGTGTATAGAAACCAACTACTTAAGCAATGTGCATACCTAGTTTTGAACGAATGCAAATTTTTACTAAATTTATGGAGTAAGCAAGGTAATTATATTAACACTTAGGTATAGTTTTAAACAAGTTGTTAAGTTGCTGATTACAAATTGGTTAATAGCTTATGAACAATTTACTGTTGATGCTTTCTCTGATAAAAATATGCTTTTATTTTTGGTAGTGTGGGGGGAATGTTTAAGAGAGATTTTTGAATAAAAATTGGGATTTTGTATTTGAATTTGCATTAGAAACTACGGCATTTGTCATGTAAGCATATTGAAGTTCTCTTTCTGGATTGCAAATTCAAATTTTGAAAACATAATTTGAATTGGTAAATTGGTAGATTTTGGTTATCATATTGTCAAACAAATTTCTACAAAAACAATATACTCATTTCGAATTTATTTTTCTTTTCGGCTATTGCTGAACATGTATATTGAAGCCATGTAATACAAACTATTAATTCAATACACTCTAATTTTGCAATTTGTGGTTGAATGTTCAGCTAATATCAATTCTTTACCTACTGCTGTTTTGTATTTTCTATTTACATTTTATTGCAAACGAAATATTAGAAGATGTAGTTTTGTGTACGTTGAAATTATTTTACATATTTTAAAAAATATAAAACCTTTATTATTTACGTTTGCACCCCAATAAAATATTACAATGGAAAAGAAAATTCAGATGGTGGACTTAGCCACGCAATACCAAAAAATAAAATTACAAGTAGATGCAGCTATTGCTGGAGTAATTGATAATACAGCATTTATAAACGGACCAGAGGTTAAATTATTTCAGGCAGAGTTAGAGAAATATTTGAATGTTGCGCACGTAATACCTTGTGCAAATGGTACTGATGCTTTGCAAATAGCCATGATGGCTTTAGATTTGAAACCTGGGGATGAGGTAATAACGGCTAACTTTACGTATGTGGCTACCGCTGAAGTTATTAAATTATTGGGGCTCATAGCGGTTTTGGTAGAAGTTAATCCAGATACTTTTACTATTGACCCTGGCGCAATTGAAGCAGCAATAACATCTAAAACAAAGGCAATTGTGCCGGTGCATTTATATGGCCAATGTGCGGATATGGAAGCAATAATGAACATTGCTAAAAAGCATAATTTATTTGTAATTGAAGATGTGGCACAAGCAATTGGTGCCGATTATACTTTTAGCAATGGTACAACCCAAAAGGCGGGCACCATTGGCGATGTAGGTAGCACTTCATTTTTTCCATCAAAAAATTTAGGATGTTATGGTGATGGTGGAGCGTTATATACCAACAATGAAAATCTTGCAAAACGCATTCGTATGATTGCAAACCACGGGCAAAGTGTACAATATATACATGACGATATTGGTGTAAATTCGAGATTAGATAGCATACAAGCAGCAGTTCTACGTTGTAAATTACCGCATTTAGATAATTATGCAAAAGCACGAAACATGGCTGCAAGTCACTATGACAAGGCATTTGCAAATAATCCGAAAATAAAAATCCCTGTGCGTGCTGCTAATAGTACTCATGTTTTTCATCAATATACACTTACCCTAAATGGTGTTGAACGTAGTGCTTTAAAGGATTTTTTGGCTACAAATAATATTCCAAGCATGGTGTATTATCCGTTACCGTTGCACCACCAAAAAGCTTATGCAGATATTCGTTTTAAAGATGAAGATTTTGCAACTACTTTGCACCTTTGCAAAAATGTAATTTCTCTGCCTATGCACACCGAACTTGATGCCGAAACACTTACATACATTAGCAATGCGGTATTAGAATTTTGTAGATAAGAAATGTCAACAATTAATTATTTTCAAATTCACATCGTGCAATCAAAAATATCACGTAGGTTTGCACACTTTTTTAAATAAAAAATGTCAATAGGGCACAACCAAATGAATAAAGTAACCGCAGCAGGATTGTTGGTTACACTCGGCATTATATATGGCGATATAGGAACTTCGCCATTGTATGTACTTTCCGAAATTGTAGGTAAAAACGCAATCGATAAAGATATGATTTTAGGAGCCATTTCTTGCATATTCTGGACTCTTACTTTACAAACAACACTCAAGTATGTAATACTTACCTTGCGTGCCGATAATAAAGGCGAAGGCGGCATTTTTTCACTATATGCGCTTGTGCGCAGAAATAAAGCCAAATGGTTATTGTTTCCTGCAATTATTGGTGGTTGCACCCTGTTGGCCGATGGTATTATTACCCCTCCAATTTCTGTATCATCAGCCATTGAAGGATTAAGAATATGTAACCCAGATTTAAAAACAGTACCAATTGTAATTGGTATTATTTTCTCCTTGTTTTTTGTGCAACAATTTGGTACTAAAGCAATAGGTAAATTTTTTGGTCCAGTAATGATGACTTGGTTTTTGATGCTTGGAGTATTGGGTTTAATGCAACTTTCAAGCGACTTTTCAGTACTTAAAGCACTTAACCCTTATTACGCATATGATGTGTTACGTCATAATCCCAACGCTCTTTTATTATTGAGTAGTGTGTTCCTCTGCACAACAGGGGCAGAGGCGCTTTACAGCGATTTAGGACATTGCGGAAAAACAAATATTCGCGTATCATGGATATTTGTAAAAACAATGTTGGTGCTTAATTATTTTGGGCAAGGTGCTTGGTTAATAGCCAATGAGGGTAAAACTTTGATGGACCTTAATGTAGTTTCACCTTTTTATGCAATTATGCCAGAGTCGTTTAGGTTAATAGGGATAATTATAGCAACAGCCGCAACCATTGTAGCATCGCAAGCTTTAATAAGCGGTTCATTTACATTAATTAATGAAGCAATGCGCTTAAATTTTTGGCCAAAAGTAAAAGTAGTTTATCCTACCGAGGCACGCGGGCAAATATATATTCCATCGGTAAACTGGTTGTTAATGTGGGGTTGTATTGGTATTACGTTATATTTTCAAGAATCGGCAAACATGGGCGCAGCCTATGGTTTAGCCATAGTTCTTACCATGTTAATGACAACAACCTTGCTAAATTATTATATGATTTACAAACGATACAACCGTATTTTTGTAACCCTCACCGTAACGGTTTATGGCATAATTGAAACTGGATTTTTTATCGCAAACATGGGAAAATTTTCACATGGTGGGTGGGTTACATTACTTATTGGCGGTGTACTTTTTGTAATAATGTGGGTGTGGTACGAAGCCAGAAAAATAAAAAATCAGTATGTAGAATTTACAAATCTTGCTCAATATTTACCCTTACTAAATGAGCTAAGCAATGATGCTTCAATACCAAAGTATGCAACGCATTTAGTTTACTTAACAAGTGCTGATAAGAAAGATGAAATAGAGTCGAAAATAATTTATTCCATCATGCAAAAGTTGCCAAAACGTGCCGATATTTATTGGTTTGTACATGTGGATGTAGTTGATGAACCTTATAAATGCGAATATAAAGTTACGAATTTGGTGCAAGATGATGTTATTCGCATTGATTTTAAATTAGGATTTAGGATTGCACCACGCATCAACCAAATGTTTAGAACGGTGGTGCAAGACATGGTAAAAAATAAAGAAGTTGATATTCGCAGCCGTTACGAATCTCTTAATAAAAACAATGTAATTGGTGATTTTAAATTTGTTGTAATTGAGAAATTTTTCTCTAATGAAAATGAATTGAAATTATACAACCGCATCATTTTGAAACTTTATTTTATTCTCAAACACATTAGTTTGTCCGAAGAAAAAGCTTTCGGATTAGACACAAGCAATGTATTGGTTGAGAAATTTCCGTTGATTATTTCTCCCGCCAAAGAGTTGCAAATGCAAAGGGTTTATTAGCTATTTGTTTGATAATTTTTATTGATGAAGAAACTAAAGACAGCCATCATTGTAACCGTTGTTATTACTTATTTACTGGTGCTTGCAGGCGCATTGGTGCGGGCAACTGGCAGTGGCATGGGATGCCCCGATTGGCCTAAATGTTTTGGACAATACATACCGCCAACCAACATAACCCAATTACCAGCAAATTACAAAGAAATATTTAAGGTGCAAGGCAAAACCATTGCCGATTTTAATGCTTTTCATACTTGGGTTGAATACTTAAATAGACTGCTAGGCGTGGTTGAAGGTTTTGCTATTTTAGTAGTTGTATTTTTTGCTTTTAAAATTAAAAAAGAGAATAGAAAAGTTTGGTTTAGCAGTTTAATGAGCCTGCTTTTAGTATTGATTATAGGTTGGGTGGGTAGCAAAGTGGTATCAAGCAATTTGGCACCAGCAAAAATTACTTTACACATGATATTGGCGCTGCTTTTAGTATTTAATTTGATAGGAACTTATTATTTGTGTATCAAAACAAATACAGATAATCAATCAAATAACAAGAATATTTTCAACCTAACTATTGCACTATTTTTTGCTACCATTTTGCAAATAATTATTGGCACACAAGTAAGACAGCAAGTTGACGAAATAACGGTAAAACTGCAAAATGCGCACCGCGAAGTGTGGATTGAAAACCTAGATTTTATATTTGATATTCATAAAATATTTGCACTTGTTATTGTCGTCATTTTTTGGTTTACATATTATTTGGCTAGCAAAAATAATATGCAAAATTTGAAAAAGTTAGTGCTAATTAACTGTGTGCTTGTAAGCTTGGAGTTTATAATCGGAAATGTATTGGCATATTCAATGCCAGCATTTGCGCAGCCTTTGCATATTTTTATTGCAGATATGTTAGCCGGAACTTTGTTCTATACCTTATTGGTAAGTAAGCCTATTGCAGGGAATAATACAAAATAAAAGCCAATTAAGTTTTTTATAATCTTTTGACGTTAGCAGTAATTTACCACAACAATTTAGAATTGGTAATATTTACAATTACCAGTTTCAAATAATAATTTGATTAATATTTATGGCAAAATTTTTCGACTCAATAAAGGTACTTTCAATTGCAGACTATCGTAACTTTATCATCGGTAAATTCCTTCTTTCATTTGCTATCCGTACCTTACATATTATTGTTGGTTGGAAAATTTATGAACACACGCATAATGTATTTCATTTAGGTTTGGTTGGGCTTAGCGAGGCAATTCCATTTATTTTGGTAACGCTTTATGGCGGGCACATTGCTGACATTGTAAACCGCAGAAAAATTGTTGTGGTATGTTCATTTGCTTATACCATTTGCGGGTTTTTACAACTACTTTTTAGCCACCACTTTGATACTGTTTATGCAAGTTATGGATTGTATCCATTTATGTTAACCATTGGTTTGGCCGGTACTATTAGGGCTTTTTATGCACCTGCTAATGGTGCGTTAGTAGCGCAAATTGTGCCACGCAATATGTTTGTGTACAGTGCCACTTTTAATAGCTTGGCTTATGATATGGGCAGCATTTGCGGCCCAGCAATTGCAGGTTTAATGTATGCCTACTATGGTAGCGATGTTGCATTTACTTTTTTGTTTATTATGGTTTGTTGCAGCGTTTACTTTATGTGGCAAATTTCTGATGTTCCATTGCCACCAAACAATGTGAAAGAAACAATTTTTGAAAGCCTAAAACATGGTTTAAAATTTGTGTTTAGCACACAACAATTAATTGGAGCATTTGCCCTTGATATGTTTGCCGTTTTATTTGGTGGTGCCATAGCCATGCTACCTGCGTATGCTGATAAAGTATTGCATTGTGGACCAAAAGGATTGGGTTATTTACAAAGTGCAATGGCAATTGGAGCAGTGCTTATGAGCATATTGCTTGCCGCAAAACCTGTGCGAAAAAACGCTGGTAAAAAACTATTCTTCTCTATCGGTATTTTTGGATTGTGCATAATTGGTTTTGCCTATTCTACCAATTATTATTTATCATTTTTCATGTTGTTTTTAGCAGGTGCTTTCGATGAAATAAGTGTGATTATTAGAACCACAATCGTACAAATGTATTCGCCCGAAAATATGCGGGGTAGGGTAGAGGCTATTAGCAAAATATTTATAGGTTCGTCAAATGAGTTGGGTGCATTTGAATCGGGTGTGGCGGCACGCGCTTTTGGGTTGGTAAATTCAATAGTACTGGGTGGTTGCGTAACGCTTGCCGTAGTTGCAACATGCTTTAAGTTTATGCCAAAAATTAGAAATTTAGAGTTTAAGGAATAGTGTATAACTATTTGTTATTGCAATATTTACATCAACCAAAATATAGAAATTACTCAAACTAAAATTGTCTATTACGTGCAGTTTAAAACTAATGCTGCCACATTTTTTTTCTCAAGAAAAAAAATGCAAACAAACCTGAATCGCATGATGGATTTTCTATAAAAATAAAGCTTTGTTCAACTATAACAACATGATACTTTACAAATTCTCTAAAATTAAACATTTAACTATATTTGTTGTTCAAAAAAAATTGAAAATATTTTTATGGAACAGAACTCCGAATTATTAGAAAAAGCCTTTGAAGAAAAAATTGCCAAAGGACTTAAAATTGAACCCAAAGATTGGATGCCAGAGCGTTACAGAAAACAACTTACGCGGATGATGGCGCAACATGCACATTCCGAAATTGTTGGGATGTTGCCCGAAGGAAATTGGATAACACGCGCACCAAGCCTTCGTCGGAAAGCAATACTTTTAGCAAAAGTGCAAGATGAAGCTGGGCATGGTTTATACTTATATAGTGCTGCTGAAACTTTAGGTACTGATAGGCAAACTATGTTGGAACAATTAATAGAAGGTACTGCCAAATACTCAAGTATATTTAATTATCCAACCTTAACATGGGCAGATATTGGCGCAGTAGGTTGGTTAGTTGATGGCGCTGCAATTATGAATCAAACAATGCTAGCACGCGGTTCTTATGGACCATATTCACGCGCCATGATTCGCATTTGTAAAGAAGAAAGTTTTCATAATAGGCAAGGCTATGAATTGCTTTTAACGCTTGCAAATGGTACACCAGAGCAACACGCTATGGCTCAAAGTTCACTTGACCGTTGGTGGTGGCCATCTATTTCAATGTTTGGCCCACCTGACGAAATGAGCCCAAACTCCGAAGAATTAATGCGCTGGAAAGTAAAATTAGAAAGCAATGATGCTTTGCGCCAACGCTTTATTGACCGTACAGTACCGCAAGCTGAGTTTGCGGGTTTAAAAATACCAGACAAAGATTTGAAATGGAATGAAACTACACAACATTACGAATACGGACAAATAAACTGGGAGGAGTTTTTTACTGTTATAAAAGGTGGTGGTCATTGTAATAATGAACGCTTAGAAGCACGACGTAAAGCGCACGAAGACGGCGCTTGGGTTCGCGAAGCTGCTAAAGCGTATGCTGATAAAAAAAACAATGTGAAAGCAGCTGCATAAACTATTGACTATTGCAATTTTCAAATAAAAAAAGCGAGGCATTAATGCTTCGCTTTTTTTGTAAATTTTTGTTTATTCAAAAAAAAAAGTTAAGAATATTTGCAATATCAATAAGGCAAATACTTCAGTTTTGTCCAAATGTGGTATTTTTTATATACATTTGGACAAAACTTAAAATATGAATGAAATTTTAATAGGCAGAAAAAAAGAAGTTGAATTACTTGAAAATATAGCAAAATCAAATACTTCAGAGTTGGTTGCAATTTTAGGAAGGCGTAGAATTGGAAAAACATTTTTAATTCACAGCGTTTACTCTAGTAATATTTTATTTGAAATAAGTGGTGTTCATAAAACTAATTTAATTACGCAATTGAATAATTTCAATAGTGCGTGCTTAAAGTATTTTGGATTAAAAAAAACGCCACATATTCCAGAAAATTGGATGGAAGCTTTTCAGCAATTAGAATACCTTTTAAATACTATAAAATCGAAGCAAAAAAGGATATTGTTTTTCGATGAATTTCCTTGGATGGAAACCCAACGCTCTGGTTTTATTACCGCATTTGCGCATTTCTGGAATACTTATGCAGCTCGACAAGGAAATATTGTAATTATTATTTGCGGTTCATCAGCAAGTTGGATGATACAGAAAGTATTAAACAACAAAGGTGGCTTGCACAACCGTGTAACGCAACGGCTAATTTTAGAACCATTTACATTAAAAGAGTCACAAGAATATTTATTTCGTAAAAAAATTATCCTCTCAAACGATGATTTATTAAGGCTTTATATGATTATTGGCGGCGTTCCCTACTACCTGAGCAAAGTTGAAAAAGGAAAAAGCGTGAATCAAATTATTGATAGTTTATGCTTTTCAAATACTGGTATCTTACGGGATGAGTTTCATAATTTGTATGAAGCACTTTTTGATAATGCACAAAATCATATTGCAATTATTAAAGTGCTCGTTGTTAAAAATAAAGGACTTACACGCGATGAAATACTCGCAGCAACTAAAATTGCAAGCGGTGGCACTACGTCGCGCTTGTTCGAAGAGTTAGAGCAAAGTAGTTTTATTAAGAGCTACATTCCTTATGGTAAAAAGAAAAAAGATACACTTTACAGATTGATTGACTACTATTCTATTTTCTATTTAAAATTTATGAAAAGTCATCTTAAAAATGGCAATGGAAGTTTTAATTTTATTAGTCAAATGCAATCTTACAAAAGTTGGTGTGGTTATGCTTTCGAAAATATTTGCATGCAACATACAAATGAGTTGAAGGCGGCTTTAGGCATTACAGGGGTTTACACGGAACAATATTCTTGGTATAAAAAAGCCGACAATAAAACAGATGGTGCACAAATTGATTTGATTATTGATAGAAATGACAAGTGCATTAATCTTATTGAGATAAAGTATAGCAACAAGACATTGTTAATTGACAAAGCCCTTTGTAACGCTATTCATAAAAAGAAAAAAATATTTGTTGATACAAATAATATAAAAAAAACGATTTTTACAAATGTAATTTCTTCTCAGGGTTATAAATATTCGAACAACTTACCAACCTCGATTGACGAAGTATTTGGTGTAGATATATTTTTTAGATGATTTTAGTTTAGTCCAAATGTGGGTGCAAAAAGGTAGATTTGGACTAAACTGAAATCGTTTTTTTTACTATTTAGCATCATTAGCAGGCTTTACAGCCACACCTAACTCTTCTAATTGTTTGTTATCAATTTCCGATGGTGAATCAATCATTACATCTCGTCCCGAATTATTTTTAGGGAAAGCAATAAAATCACGTATAGAATCGCTACCTCCAAACAGCGAACATATTCTATCAAAACCAAAGGCCAAACCTCCGTGTGGTGGTGCGCCATATTCAAAAGCATTCATTAAAAATCCAAACTGGTTTTGTGCATCTTCTTTGGTAAAGCCAAGCAAATCGAACATTCGTGCTTGCAGCGTTTTATCGTAAATACGAATAGAGCCGCCGCCCACTTCTACACCATTAATAACCATATCATAAGCATTGGCACGCACTGCGCCAGGGTTGGTTTGCAGCAATTCTAAATCATCTGGTTTTGGCGATGTAAATGGGTGGTGCATTGCATGCCAACGACTTGATTCATCATCAAATTCTAATAATGGAAAATCGACAACCCACAAACATTTAAAATCGCCTTGTTGGCGCAAACCTAAGCGGTTGCCCATTTCTAGGCGTAGTTCACTTATTGCTTTGCGGGTTTTCTTTTCGGCACCAGCTAATATTAAAATCAAGTCGCCTTTTTCGGCGCCGCATAATTCTGCCCATTTTTTTAAATCATCTTCATTGTAAAATTTATCTACCGATGATTTTAAACCTTCCTCATTCCAACGCATATATACCAAGCCGGTTGCGCCTATTTGAGGGCGTTTTACCCAATCAGTCAATTCATCTATTTGCTTGCGTGTGTAGCTTGCAGCACCTTTTGCACAAATTGCTAACACACTTTCGGCATTTACAAACACAGGGAAAGTTGTACCTACATAATCTGTTTGTTGACTTTCGGCTCCTCCCTTTTGGGGAGGTAGGGAGGGGCTTTTTAGGCTCTTAATCCTCATTTCAAACCTAATATCTGGCTTGTCGTTTCCGTAATGCTCCATAGCCTCTGCGTAAGTAATAACGGGCAATCTAGGAATATCTATTTGCTTTACTGTTTTAAAAAGATGTAACATCAAACCTTCAAAACTATCTAGAATATCTTGTTGCGTTACAAAGCTCATTTCGCAATCTATTTGCGTAAATTCAGGTTGACGGTCAGCACGTAAATCTTCATCTCTAAAACATTTTACAATTTGGTAATACCTGTCGAAACCCGCTACCATCAACAATTGTTTAAATGTTTGCGGACTTTGCGGTAAGGCATAAAATTGACCTTGGTTCATGCGGCTTGGCACTAAAAAATCGCGTGCACCTTCGGGCGTACTTTTAATAAGCACGGGCGTTTCTACTTCAATAAAATTTAATTTATCTAAATAATTTCGTGTTTCTTTTGCTATTTGGCTGCGCAATAAAAGATTGTTGCGCACAGGTGTTCGACGCAAATCTAAATAACGATATTTCATGCGTATGTCATCACCACCATCGGTATCGTCTTCTATAGTAAATGGTGGGGTTTTAGACACATTTAGTATGGTTAATTCATCTACAATAATTTCAATATCGCCAGTGGTCATTTTCGCATTTTTGTTGCTGCGTTCGGTAACATTTCCGGTTGCTTTTATAACATATTCGCGGCCCAATTTTCGTGCTTGTTCACACAATTCTTTGTTGGTTTCCATGTTAAAAACCAATTGCGTAACGCCGTATCTGTCGCGCAAATCAATAAACGTCATCCCGCCTAGGTCGCGGCTTTTTTGCACCCAACCGCAAAGCGTTACAGTGTTATTTATGTTTGAGATAGTTAGTTCTCCGCAGGTATTACTTCTAATCATTTCTAATTTTTTTTGAGTGGCGAAAGTAGAAAATAATAATTTTGTTTTTTATGATGAATTTGAATTTTGTTATGAAAAATGAAAATAGACTTTGTATTATAATTGATAAGTTTATTTTTGACGCGTGCAAAATTTAGAACCATATTACAATTGGCGAAGTTTTTATATAGCTGCCAATGACCCACTATCGCCATTTTATTTACGTGAGTACTCTGAATTTGAATATACAAATCATATTTATGACTTTGCTATTCATCCTCAATGGGATGATATTGGAAGTGAAACACTATTTATAAAAATACTATTTGCAGACTATTATGATGGTTACGCTATTATTGAATTAATTGGAGAGTGGAATGATTGTTTGAAGAATGATATTATGTTTTTAAAACGCGATATTGTTGATATAATGACAAAGGAAGGTATTAATAAATTTATTTTGATAGGCGAAAATGTTTTAAATTTTCATGCTGATAATGATAGTTATTATGAAGAATGGTATGATGATTTAGACGATGGTTGGATTTGTTTTTTGAATTTTAGAGAGCATGTTTTGAAAGAATTTGAAAAATATAACCTTGATTATTTTATTGTTTTTGGAGGACAATTCAATAATTTGAAATGGCGTACGCAAAGCCCTGTACAATTATTTGAACAAATTGAAAGTAACGTTACTAAACGTTTGGGTTAATCTTTATTTGACTTTATATCGGTTCATTTCTTAGTTTATTTAGTGAGAATTTTCAGGATAATAATTCTTGTTCTTTTAGCAATTAGAAACATCAATTGTACATTACCAACATTATTTATCACACATTTATCAATTTATTGTTGGTATAATTGCTGCAATTGGTATCCGCATGAATATTTTAAAAAAAATAAGGGCAATAGTAATGTATCTATTGCTTATCCTTTTTCTCCTATTTATAGGAGTTTTTGCTGTTGTAAATACCCCAAAAGTGCAAACTTATTTGGCACAAAAATTAGCAGCCTACCTTAGCAAACAACTAAAAACTGAAGTAACAATTGGTAGGGTAGAAATAGAATTTATAAAAACTGCCGTACTGCATAATTTGCATATCAATGATTTACACCATGATACATTAATTTTTGTTTCCGTTGCAAAGATAGACTATTCGGGCTTTTTTGCGAAAGAAAATAGAATACAACTATCGAAAATTGAATTGGAAAATGGGCGTCTAAAAATTGGACAATATGCAAATGAAAAAGATTTGAATATTGATTTTTTTATTGATTTTGTTAGTCCGCCATCAAAAGTAAAACGCCCCAAAAACTATAAATACCAAACTATAGCATCAGATAATTTTATACTCAAAAACATTGATTTTTCATATCGTTTTGAGAGTGATACAGCAATTGACCCTCACATTTTTAATTCGAGTTATATTCATGTAAAACGCTTGTTTGCGGGCATACAAAAATTTAAAGTTTTAAAAGATACCATTAGCTTTTATTGCCGACATTTAGAAGGCACTGAACGCTGTGGGTTGCGCATAAATGAATTAGAAGCGCAAATGCGAATTTCGCCAGCTTTTCTTGAGTTTGATAATTTTAAACTTAACACAAACCATAGTAAATTGGCAGGTACATTTCATTTAAATACCAATAGCTTTAAAGATTACAGCAACTTTGAGGAAGCCGTTCACATGAAAGGTAAATTCTCAAAATCGGAATTTCAGCTTGCCGATGCCGCCTACTTTAATAAAACTATTGAAGGACTTAAAATGAAAATACTTTTTGAAGGCGAAATAAAAGGTACGGAGGCGAGTTTGAAAGGCAAAAACCTAAAAATCAAATTTGGCGAAAACTCTATATTTAAAGGCAATGTAAGTATGAATGGTTTGCCAAATTGGGACAATACTTTTACTCATTTAGATATTGATGAACTAATAACTAACAAGCAAGATTTAGAGCAAATACAAAGCTATCCGTTTACAACTGGCGAAAAATTAGTACTCCCACCCGAAATTGAAAAATTTGGAAACATGAATATCAAAGGCACATTCACAGGTTTTGAAAGCGATTTTGTGGCAACGGCTTTTATAACCACTGCCATTGGTAAATTAGAAACCGATATAGAAATGAAAACCAATGACACCAACCAATTGGCATATTATAAAGGCAAACTTAAAACTACCGATTTTAATTTAGGAGAATATTACAACATGCAAGATGTAATTGGAAAACTTACATTAGATGTTGATGTAAATGGGCACGGACTAAAGAAAAACAATGTAAATACAAATATTACAGGCAATGTTCAAATGTTTCAGTTCAACAATTACAACTTCAATAATATTGCAGTAAATGGCAACTTTACCAAAGATATTTTTGATGGTAATTTTAGTATGAATGATGAAAATGCAGTACTTGATTTTGATGGCACAATTAACCTTGTAAATAAATATCCGAAGTTCGATTTTGCATCAAATATTAAGTATGTAAATCTTCAAAAATTAGGGCTTACTTCATCCGACAAAAAGGCAATTGTTTCATCGAACCTACAAGTGGATATTGTAGGCGATAATATAGACAATTTAGTAGGTACTATTACAGCCGAAAATACCATATTTCAAGAGCAGAATAAAGCATATAAAATTAATAATATTAGCGTTGCATCAACCACTAATGGCACTCAAAAAAGATTAAGCATTATTAGCGATATTGTTGAGGGAAATATTCAAGGCGATTATACGTTGATGAAAATTGGAAAAGCCTTTAAAAAGTTGAGTTCTAGTTACGTACCATCTTTAGAAAATAACAAGGAAGTTAGCAAAGTATTGTTAGATAATTCGTTTACCGAGCACTTTACATACAACTTTAAATTTTTAAATGCACAGCCACTTTCAAAATCTTTGCTAAAGCAGATTGAAATATTGCCAGGCACTACTCTTGATGGTCATTTTTTTGCTGAACAGAACGATTTTACTTGTAATATAAATGCGAAAGAAATAATTGTTTTCGGATATAAATTTAAGCAATTTCAATTGGTTGCAATGCCTAATAATGTTGATGGTAAACATCAGTTTGATGCCAATATTTCAACCAGCAAAATCATGATGAGTGACAGTGCGTACATAGAAGGATTTAATTTGAAAAACACAGTTGCAAATAACAACCTAAATAGCACCCTAATCTGGAAAAATAATTCAACAATAAAAAACGAAGGAAACGTAAATGTAAATACTATTTTCAGTAACAACAGTACCACCATAAAAATATTACCATCACAAATTTTTATACAAGATTCGGCCGTAACAATTAATCCAAAAAACTCAATATTAATTGACTCTGCAGGCGTTTGGTTTAATAACATGGATTTAATAAATAACCAACAATCAATATCATTAAATACTATTAAAAACAATGATGGCAACAACGAACTAGCTTTTATTTTTAAGCATTTTGCCATGAGCTGGCTCAACCCAATTTATAAAAAAGACGATGTGCAACTCAGTGGTACTTTGGATGGGCAGGGAACATTGGCATTGGCAAACAACAATGTAATTTTTACTGCCACAATTGCTTTAAACGCTTTTAAAATTAATGATGAATTATTGGGCAACGGTTCACTTATTTGTGTGTATAATGATAGGGCCGAATCTATTGCTATCAACGGTAAGTTTCTAAAAAATGATTATGCGGTTTTGAGTGCGCGCGGCTTTTATTATCCTTATAAGGAAAATGAAAATTTAGACTTAGAAATTAGCTTAGATAAGTTTAGTTTAAAATACGCCGAAATATATACACACGGCATTTTTAGTAACCTTAGCGGATATGTTACTGGCGATTTAATTTTGCATGGTTCGGGCGAAGAACCTATTGTGGAAGGAACACTTGAATTGCAAAAATCGGCTTTTAGGGTTGACTATTTAAACACCACTTATTCATTTAATGGTAGTGTAAAATTTACAAAAAATAAAATACAGTTTACCGATATTGTTTTGAATGATGCAAAAGGAAATAAAGGCAAAGCAAGCGGCGTATTTTTACATGATTATTTTAAGGATATTAAATATAAGATTGACATTGAAATGAACAAGCTAATGTGCTTGAATACCAACGCTACACAAAACAGTGCATTTTATGGTAAAGCCTTTGCCAGTGGCACTGTTAAGGTTAAAGGCGATTTAGACAATGTGAGTTTTGACATTGAAGCAAAAAGCGAAAAAGGGACTTTTTTTGTGATACCTCTTTATGGTGCCGAAGAGGTGGTAGAAAGTAATTTTTTAGAGTTTGTAAAACATGATACTTTAAAAGTAAAAAACAACAAAAAATTTGATTTGAGTGGAATTCAAATGCGCTTCGACTTGGAACTAACACCAGATGCTACTATACAAATGATGTTCGACCCTAAAGTGGGTGATGCAATTACGGGTAGCGGCACCGGAAACATAAAAATGAACATTGATACCAAGGGCGATTTTACAATGTTTGGTAATTACGTTGTTCAAAAAGGGGATTACTTATTTACACTTCAAAATGTAATAAATAAAAAGTTGGCCATTGAGCAAGGCGGCACAATACAATGGACTGGTGACCCACTAAATGCTGATATAAATTTGGTGGCGGTTTATAAATTGCGCACCTCTTTATATGAAATTTATCCTGCAGATGAAAGTAAAAAACGTGTGCCTGTTGAGTGTAAATTAATTATGACAGATAAGCTTTTGAAGCCAACTATAAAGTTTGATATAGTGTTACCAAATGCAGACCAAACCACACGTGATGCAATAAAAAATGCAATAAACTCGGACAACGAAGCTGACTTAAACAAGCAAGTATTTTCGTTATTATTTTTAGGTAAATTTTTTCCTACTGGTGATAATAATTCTACTGCCGGAGAATCAGCAAAAAACAATGGTTCGGAGTTGTTATCAAACCAATTAAGCAACTGGATAGGGCAAACATTTAAGAACATTAATTTAGGTGTAAAATATAATTCGGCTGACCAATCAACCAATAGAGAAATTGCTATTGAAGCCTCAAAACAATTGTATAATAACCGCATAACAATTGATGGCAACTTTGGCTACATTAGCAACAGCAACAATGCCGCAATAAAAAACCCAACAAATATTATTGGTGATGTAAATATTGATTATAAAATTACCAATGATGGCAAGTTTAGGGTAAAAGGTTTTAACCGTTCAAACGACTACACGCAACTTACAAACGGCGGCGCTTACACACAAGGTGTAGGCTTAATTTACCGCGAAGATTTTGAAACTTTTGATGAATTATTAAAACGCTACCGCCTCAAAAACGAAAAGAAAAATGCACCAAGTCTGTTGAATGAATTGGAGCCAGATAGTTTGAAGTAGGTATAAGTATTTAAACATGGTTACATTTAAAAAACTATTTTGTTTTGGTATTTTATACTTATATTACATAAATGACGTCATTGACAACCTAAAGTTTCCGGACTTTTTTCAAGCCATTAAAAGATGAAAAAAAATTAATGCAAGCAATCGTCTCAAAAAAATAAACAACCACAAAAACTAAATCTTTATAGCTTTGTTTGCAGAGAAACAATATTTCAAAAGCAAATAATTATTCATTGAAAAAGATATTCTTACTACTATTCTTATTAAATAACCTATTGGCAATAAGCCAACCCACCATTGGTTTTTTAGATGCTTTTGAAGATGCTACCTTGGCAAAAGCCCGCAACGGTTTTGTTGATGCTTTGCGCCGAAATGGTTATAGCGAAAAAAACAAAACCATTAAAATAATTTACCGCAATGCACAAGGTGATATTCCTACTTTAACACAAGCAACCGATTATTTTATTAGCCAAAATGTACAGCTTATAGCCACTTGCCCTTCGCTCTCGACCATTACAGCCATAAAGCGCACAACAGAAATACCAGTTTGTATGTTGGTGTCGCCAAGCCCCCAATTGGCAGGTTTGTTGGTTAATGGCAAAGCACCAGCAAACCTATTTGGCGCATATGAAACTCTTAACTATATAGATACTTCGCTAAGTTTAATTTTAGATGTGTTGCCAAATGCCAAAAAGGTAGGCTTGTTGTACAATCAAAGCGAACCACAAAGTGTTTCGGCCTTGGCGCAAATAAAAAACACGTGTAAAAAACTGAATTTAGAGTTGGTGTATTTGCCAGCAAACAATTCATCAGAAACACAACAAGTAGTACAAACATTAATTGCAAAAAATATAGATGCCTTTTTCGCAATACCCGACAATACTGTGTTTGCGTCGTTTGAGGTTATCAGCAAAGAATGTAAAAAAGCAGGAATACCCGTTTTTACAAGTGAAGCTGGTTTGTACGAACGTGGTGCCGATGTCGCCTTTGGTGCAGATATGTATCAATGGGGATTTCAGGCGGGCTTGCAAGCTGCACAATTTTTGAAAACAGGTACAATTCCTACTCTAGAAATTGTGAAAGTGAGGAACAAATTAATTCGTAACAACATTTTCAAAACAGAGAAAAAACAAAACCAACAGCATAGTAACTTTTACATTTCCGCATTGGTTTTTGCTTTGGCTTTTTGCGGTTTGTGTTTGGGATTATACCTCAGTATCAATGTTTTTAATTTGCCCGACATAACGACAGATGGTAGCTTTACACTGGGTGCAGCCATATCAGCAATTTGTATTTTAAACAATCAAAATATTTTCGTTACCATACTATTAGTACTCATTAGCGGTGCTTTGGCAGGATTATGCACTGCATTTATTCATACCAAACTAAAGGTAAATGCGTTGCTTTCGGGCATAATAACCATGACGGCTTTGTACTCCGTAAACCTCATAATTATGGGGCGTAGTAACATACCGTTAAACCTAAGTGGCAATTATTTACTAATTGTGCAACAGCCATTTTTTGCATTTTGTGCAGTTGCAATTATTTTAGTGTTGGCTTTGGCTTACATTCTTAAAACAGATTTTGGAATTGTGATGAGGGCAACTGGTAGCAACCCAAAAATGTTGAGTGCAAACGGCGTAAATACCAATAAAATAAAACATATTGGCTTGGCAATTGCAAATGCACTAACAGCCTTGTCGGGATTTTTAGTAACACTTTATCAAGGTTTTGCCGACATTAATATGGGCATTGGCATAGTAGTTTTTGGCTTAGGAAGCGTTATGATAAGTAGTGCCATTTTAGATTTACTGAAAATAAACACTTTATTTGTAAGGCTTGTTGGAGTTATAATTGGTGCAATTATTTTCCGCTTAATATTGGCTTTTGCACTTAGCATTGGCTCCGACCCTGTGTTATTGAAACTTATAACTGCCGCAGTAGTGTTGCTTGTGGTATCGTTGCCAGCATTTAAAAAAGAACATTAGTATAATTGAAAATAGCAAAAAACATAGAAAAATTTAAAGTATGATAGACAATTTACCAACATATATTGCTTTTACATTTGAAGTTACAACTATTGTAGTATTGCTACTTTTCATTTTTACAATTAGAAATTCAAATTCAGAAGCAACACGAAAAAAAACAATTCCAGTTTTTTTAGGGCTAATAATTTGGATGTTAATACAAACGATTTTGACGCAGAAAAATATATACAATACAAACACTAATTCTTTTCCACCAAAAATTATGCTGTTTGGAGTTATGCCAACATTTTTGGTAATAATTTATTTATTTGTTACTAAAAATGGAAGGCAGTTCATTGATAGCCTACCATTAAAAAACTTAACATATTTGAATGTAATTAGAATACCTGTTGAAGTAGTTTTGTTTTGGCTTTTTCTTAACAAAGCTATTCCTGAACTTATGACTTTTGAAGGACGAAACTTTGACATTTTAGCGGGAATTACTGCACCATTTATTGCGTATTTTGGATTTACCAAAGCCAAATTAAATAAACAAACAATATTAATTTGGAATTTTATTTCGCTATCATTATTGATAAATATTGTAGCAAACGCAATATTTTCAATCCCTTCAGCAATTCAAAAATTTGCATTTAAACAACCTAACATCGCAATTTTATATTATCCATATAGTTGGTTGCCTACGTTTATTGTTCCAATCATATTATTTGGACATTTAGCTTCAATTAGACAATTATTAGCGAAGAAAGTTGACATGAAAAACAATTAATAGCTTGATGGGTTTTGCAAACTGACACAGCATGATAGAATTAATAAACGCACAAAAGACTTTTAACAAAGGAACTGCTAACGAAATTGTAGCCCTTAATAAAGTGAGCTTAACTATAAACGAAAATGACTTTTTAATATTATTAGGAAGTAACGGCAGCGGTAAATCAACATTATTGAATGCTATTGCTGGGAGTTTCTTATTAGATGCCGGCGAAATAAATATTGATAGGGTAGGGGTTACTAATTTAGAAGAGTACAAAAGGGCAAAGTATGTTTCTCGAATTTTTCAAAACCCAATGCAAGGTACAATTCCTGAACTTTCTATTTTAGAAAATTTTAGACTGGCGGCTTTAAGAACAAAAACAAAAGTACTTAAAATTGGAGCAGATAAAGTTTTTGAAGATTTGGTAAAATCTAAAATTGAAACTTTAAATATGGGCTTAGAAAATAAAGTAAACCAAAATATTGAGTTATTAAGTGGTGGCCAAAGACAAGCTTTAACATTGCTAATGTCGGTGATGGATTCAACCAAAGTGTTGTTACTTGATGAACCAACTGCTGCACTAGACCCACGCAGCTCAGAAATGGTAATGCAAACTGCACAAACAATTATCACTAATAATAAACTGACAACAATTTTAGTAACACATCGTTTGAAAGACGCAATTGATTTTGGCAATAGATTAATGTTTATGAAAGAAGGAAATGTAGATAAGGATATAACAAGTGTTTCAAAATCAGAAATCACTCTACAAAGATTAAGTAGTTGGTTTTAAATGGATTAACAAACGCCAATTTAACATAATATTAATTATGTAGTTTAATTATACTTTTGTTTTTTCTGAAATTATGAACATTAACGATTGTAAAATTCTGGAAAATTATACATTAACTAACCAGTTTTCAAATATTACAGCTTGGCTTTTTCGTGCGTACTTTTTATATTTATCATCATTACAAAAATTACTTTTTGTACCATTTTGCCAATGAGAATATTCCGAATCTATTAAATTGTAAGCCTCAGTTACAGACGAATTATTTATGGTGATACCAGCATTACATTCTTTAATAATTTCTGCTGCATTTCCATTTACAGGTCCAATACAAAGTACCGTTTTTTGTGCTGCCAAATATTCAAATAGCTTACCCGTAAGTATTCCTTCATTGTCTTTTACTTCAGGAATAATTAATAATAACAAATTAGATTCAAGCAAAATTTCTATACTTTTTGCATGAGTTACGTGGTTTGTAAATTGAACTTTTTCTACAAAAGCTTCTCTTAATTTCTTTTGGGTTTGAGCATCGGCCCTACCAGTAAATTGTATTTTAATTTTCGTGTCAATGTTATTTTCAAAAAGCATTTTACATGCATCAATAAATACATTTATTGGATAATCGGCTGCAATGGTTCCGTTGTATGAAATTACAAAATTGTCATTCTTGATACTATCATTTTTAATTCCGGTTTGAAAATTTTTTTCATCATATCCATTGGGCAAAATCATGAATTTATTTCCAACATTTAGCAGTGTTTTTGTAGTAAATTGCTTTTTAATAAAATCACTTACCACAACCAAACCATCAGCGGTTTCAATTACTTTGCGTTCATAATTTTTGTCAATACTTTTTGCAATTAACGTGTGGTTCATTTTGTGGTAGTAGTAAATATCTGTCCAAGGGTCACGTAAATCAGCTATCCATTTTAGTTTGAACCTTTGTCGCAGCTGCAATCCTATAAGTTGGGTGCTGTGCGGCGGACTTGTAGTTACTAAATACTCAATATTTTCTCGTTCTATTATTTCGGTAGCCTTGGCCAAAGCATATTTATTCCAACCTTTTCGTGCATCGGGAATAAAAAAATTGCCACGTATAAACCTCGATATATATTGCAAAGCCCCTACCCTGCCCTCGTTTGCAAATCCTGCATAAGGTATTTGTTTTTTATTATTTACTTTTTTATAAAAATTGAGAATCTCAAAAGTTTTTGTTCTATAAACTTTCACATTTGGGTTAACTTCATGGTTTAAACTTTCGTCAACAACTGGGTATGATGCACTATTTTCATCAACTGTAACAACAAATATTTGCCAGCCCAATTGGGTTAAATAATCCGTTAGTTTTAACCAACGTTGTACCCCTGCCCCACCGCTTGGTGGCCAATAATATGTAATAAGTAAAAGTTTTTTTGCTTGCATAAATAGTGGCGAAAATAAAAAACGCTACCAAATAATGATAGCGTTTTTCATAAATTGAAAGATAAATATTATTTTGTCTTATCCATTTCTGATTCGTCTTCCAACTCTAAATCAGCTTTCTTACTATCGCTTGCACCATCAGGTGTACGACGATTTGCTTTGCGCATTTCTTGGAACTTTTTTAATTGGTCAGGGCCTAAAATTGCTTTTAACTTATTCTGAAATTCAACACGTGAAGCTTTTGCTTCTTTGCGAAAAGCCTCTTTGTCAGCACCAGTTTTTGCATGAATTGATTTCAATGCACTATTGCGCACATTCATTGCTGTAGTTACTTGCTTGGTTTGCTCAGGGCTTAAACCTAATTGCGATTGCAATAATTCGGCTTTGCGCTGTGCATATTGCTCAGGGCTTTGTTTTCTTTCTTTTTTAACGGCTGGCTTTGGTGTAGCAGTTGGTTGCGCCGTTTGTGCCATTGCACTTACTGTAAATAATGCCGCTACGGCAATTGCAAATACTTTTTTCATTTTATTTTTATTTTTAGTTTGTAATACGTTTGCTTTAGTAAATAAAGTTTACTGCTGCATTGACTTTTTTATTTGTATAAGGTTTAACGCAAGGTAAAATTATTTTTTGTTTGCCTTGTATTGGGCGTTTAATCCGTCAATAACTTCGTGTGTAATGTTAAGACTATCTTTTGCATATAAAATACCACCGCCATGCTGAAATCCAAGAATGTATGTGTAGCCAGTATTTTTATAATTTTTCTCTAAGTAAGTAGAAATGCTTTTAAGCATTTCCTCATTTTTTTCTTGCTCGTTTTTCAATAATCTCTCTTGCATTGCATCTCTAAACTCGCCTAACTTTTGTTCTTTTACCATTAATTCTTGTTGCTGGCGGGCAGCTTCTTCTTGGCTTAATTTTTCAGCAATTTCCCTAAAATTATTTGCTTCATTTTCTAATGTACGGTACTTGCTTTGAAACTCCGATTCAGACTGCGAACGTTGAGCTTCTAATGCTTTGCGCATTTCTTGCACATACTCGTATTTATCCATCAAAGAATCAGTATTTATATAAACCAAATGAGATGCTTTTACATTTATTTTTGGTGAAACAATAGTTGGTTCACCGCTACCATTTCCTTTAAAATGCAAGTAATACAATATTGCCAAAGCAAGTGCAAAAACAGAATTTATGATAATAGATATTTTACTCATTCAATTTATATTGGTATCGGATGCTGTTAAATTTTTTATTTTTTGTCTTCTACTTTTATTTGATGGTCCAAAAACTCACCTAACTTTTCTACTGGCAAACGTTTAGCCAAAATCTTTTTGTTTCTATCTAACACATACACAACGGGCGTACTTGTTATGTCATATATAGCGCGGAAATTATTGTGTAATTCAATATCTGCAACATTTGTCCAATCTAATTTATGTTTAATAATAAAGTCCGTCCATTTTTTACGTTCGGTTTCGGTACAAACAGCCATAACTTTTACGTCTTTACTTTTTACTTTTTGATACTCTTCATATAGAACCGGAATTTCTTTTTTACAATGTGAACAATCAGGGTCCCAGAATGCCAAAATTGTAAATCGCGCTTTCATTGCATTCATATTTTGAAAAATATCTGAAGTATCCTTCATAATTAAATTGGGTGCTACTTTACCAAGTAACAAAGGTTTTAATTTTGCCGCACGGTCAGTTATTTTATACATTGTAACACTGTCAACCCATGGCGTTTGATTGGTTTTGTAATATTTATCAACCATGCTTACAAACACGGCATCCATACCCATAATTTTAGAAGATTCATAATTACTTGTACAATAAACTACACAATATTTATAAACTTCTTTGTCGCCTTTTTTTGCTTTGTCACAAATATCAATACATGATTTTGAAATTGAATCAGGAATTTGGTATGTAAGGTTTTCTAAATATGTTTTAATTTTTGATTGCAAAATTGGTGTGCGCAACAACCATGGATTACCAAAATCTACATTATCAAAAAAGTGAGCTTTGTAATATTTGTAAGTAAATGATGAATCTTTACGTCCGTTGGCTAATATGGGAGCATCAGGCACATCAACATCTTTAGAAGCTTTGAAAACTGCACTCAAAAACATATCTTTTTTGTTATTGATAACATCATCTTTGTATTTTTTTACATCATTATCTATTTCAGTTAATTTCTTTTTGGCCAATTCAATAGAGTCTTTACTTGCGGTTTTATTATCGTTAATTCCTCGCCATGGCTCAGTTGCTTTTTGTTTAGCCGAAATAAAATTTAGGTATTCATAAAATAGTTCATTGTCGGGGCTACCTTTTACTTTCATATTTTTTATAAAATCCAAAGTATCGGTTTCTAATGAAAAGGTTTGGTTATTGGTAAGCATAAATTCAAAGTATTTTTTGCTTGGTAAAATTCCTAAATAAATGCCGCCTTCTTTTTTCTTAGTACCTTTAAATGTTACCCAACCTTTGCTATCAACACGGGCTGTATCTTGTATGTACTGCTTGTCGCCATAATGGTTACCTAAAAAAAACAGGGTATCGTGCAAACCATTTACCCTAATTTTAATTTCGTAACCATTGTCTTTTTCAGCAACAGGTTTAAATGCAAAAAACAAAATTGCTGTAATTGCAAAAGCACTTGTAAAAATTATTTTTTTCATTTTATATTATTGTATTTTATTGGTGAAATTTCTGTTTACAGTTTTGAAAATTTAGCTAAAAATGTTGAAGTTTAAATGACGATTTAACCGAACACAAAAATATGTTTGGCACTTATCAATGCAATTAATTAATGTTAATGAAAGGCTAAAAAATGTAGGGCAAAAAAGGCTTTGTTTTCAAATATTTTTTTTGCGGATAATAGTTGCTTTACAAAAAATGTAAGTAATATTCTAATGCAAACTGCTGTTGAATTAAATACATTTTATATTGTGCTATGGGTATAAATACCAAAACAAGATAGTTTTAAAAAAAATGACCATGCTTGTCCCGTTTGATAACAACGGGATAAAGCGTTTAAGAACATACAAGATTTTACAATGTAAAGTCTAAAAACCTAGATTGTTTTTAGTATAATTCATTACTGCGATGGCCGGAATTCCAACGGAGATTATTAATTTGCGTTTATTTGTATTTATAAGGCTTCGTATACCTACATTCGAAGGAATTACAATGATGTTAGAAGTGCTTCTTTTAAATAAATATTCTCAACCCTTGATTCACATTTTCCGTACTTGAACAAAAAATCACTTCAATTTATATTTAGCTTTATACTTGTTGTTCAACTCGTTTTGAACATTGGTAAGTTCTAATTTTCGACCTTGAATAAATGCAAACAATACATTGTTTGTTTTCATATCTAATGCATCTCCAGTACTTACAAAAAATGTTGCATCCTTACCTATTTCTAAACTGCCACAGGTTTTATCAATGCCAATAATTTTCGCTGCATTTATTGTTAAACTCTTAACAGCGTCATTATAACTTAACCCATAAGCAACTGTTGTACCTGCTAAAAATGGTAAGTTTCGTGTATTCATCGCCTCCATTTCACCTTCGTTTTGCAAGCAAAAAAGCATGCCTGCATTTTGCAAAATAGTTGCTTTTTTGTATGGCAAATCAACATCTGCGTCATTGTTTTTTGGCAAAGAATGAACACGTTGCAACATTACAGAAACATTATTTTGTTTTAAAAAATCTGTAATTAAATGTGAATCATCACCACCAACAATTACAATTTTTGAAATGCCATATTGCTTGGCAATACCAACAGCATCAATTATTTCGCGTGATTGATTGGCATGAATATATAAATTTTTATTGCCTAACAAAATTGGTTTTGCAGCTTCTAATCTTAAATTTATTTCAGTAGGTTTACTCAGTGAATATGCCTTTGCATCATCAAAAAACTTAACAATAGTTTGAATTACTTTTTCATAGTTTTTATTTTTTTCGTTTGGCCCTTTACCATCTTCATTGTAAAAAGATGGGGCTGACATATTTGGCCAATTCAAATGCAAACCATCATCATATCCTATTGCAGCGTCTTCCCAATTCCAAGCATCTAATTGAACTATTGATGATGTACCCGAAAACAGCCCACCTCTTGGGGTTACTTGCGCCATTAATACTCCGTTGGTTCTTACGGTAGGTATTACTTTGCTATCAGTATAATAGGCAATTATGGAACGTGTATTTGCATTGTTTTGCCCAACTTCATTAAAATCATTTGTAGCACGCACAGCCTCTATTTCGGTTAAACCAAGAGTAGAATTTGTTGCAATAAATCCAGGATATATTTCATTTCCTTTGCAATCAATCAATTCATTTGCATTAGCCAATTCTGTTGCATTTTCAGTGCCTACATAAGTTATTTTTCCATCTTTAAAAATTAGCATTCCGTTGGCAATAGGTTCGCCAATTGCAGTATGAATTTTAGCACCTTTTATACAAATAATTTTGCTTTGTTTTGGGGCAGGTGTTGGCTGTTGAGCCAGCATAAAATTTACAGAAAACAACAGGGTGAATGTCAGTATATTAATTTTCATTTCATGGGTTTGTTAATATGAGGAACATTGTAATTTAAACATTAGCTTAATACTATTTAATAATTACAATTTCTAAATCGCTGCGTTGGCTTTGATTACTGATGGTTTTGTCGTCAGTTCCTTTTGCTTCAAACCATTCTAATATTAATCGACGTGGTTCAATACCAAAATTTGTAACATAGCTTTTAATTGCTTTTGCTCTGTTTAATGCCACTTTTTTACTCAATACCTTGTCTTTAATTACATTGCCGTAACTCGTAATTTTAAGTTTAGATTTCGGATTATCTTTTAGCATCTTAACAGCTTGCGGCAATGATGTTTGCTGGGGTGCGCTTATATACGCATTGTCATCATTGTAAAAAATTGGATTCAAAATATTGTATAATAAATCGCTTTTTGCTGTATCAGATGAAAAAGTAATGGCAATGGTTGTGTCAATAATTTGAGTTTCAAATGGGTCTTTTGATGTATTGCTTATTGTTATTGAAAAGTGTGCTGTATCGGCAGTTTCTTGGTAAGCCAAAAAGTTGTAAGTGTTTGGTTTTACATTAAAAGTATATGAACTATTTGAGTTTTTTTTGAAACTATTAATTTGTCTTTCATTGAGGCACGAAAGAGTAATCCCTTCGATGGGTTTGTTATCTTTTTTAGAGGTAAAACTTACATTTATTATTGCATTACTATAAGGCGAAGTAGTAAATTTAAAAATGTCATCGTCATTCATTCCGCGTTTGCGATTACTGCTAAAATAACCTGTGTATGATTTTGAATCATAGATGAGGGCAAAGTCGTCATAGCATGAATTTACGGGCATTCCAATATTTTTTGGCTCTTTGTTTACATCATCAAGCCAAGCTACATAAATATCCTGTCCGCCCAGTCCGGGCTTGCCATCAGTGCAATAAAACAAATGGTTTTCACCATCCACAAACGGAAACATTTCATTGCCTTCGGAGTTGATTTTATTACCAGCATTTTCGGGTTTTAGCCATTGACCACCTACCTTGCGGCAAAAGTAAATATCAGTGCCCCCTACCCCACCGGGCATATCACTTACAAAATAAAGTTTTTTGCCATCGGGTGTTAATGCAGGGTGCCCCATTGCAAAATCAGGATTGTTAAATTCAAATGGTTTTATGTATTGCCATTTGCCGTCAATAAGGCTTGCTGTGTACAAAAATAGCCGCGAAAATTTTCGTTTCTTTTTTGTTACACTTTTGGGCAAAACGGCATTTCGTGTAAAATAAACAGTATCAAAAGTACTATTAAACGTAAGTGGGCCTTCGTGTACAGGCGAGTTAAGAGCCTCACTAAAATCTAATGCAGGTGTGTTTTCGATAACTGGTATTTCTTGCAAATTATTTAAAAAGGTATTGCCAAAACTACCAGATGTGGCGTTGTCATTGGCACTATAGGCAGTATTGTCATCAGTAGATTTTGATATTTTTTTATTACTCTCACTTTTTATTGTGCCATCTTGTTTTAATTGTTGCACAAGTATTTTGGCAGTATCTTTCATATAAAAATAATCTAAGAAAGGAGTATTGTCTCTACCAAAAACTTTCTTTAAAACACCTCTAGTGCTTCGTGCCGAAAGAAATACAATTCCGTTATTATAGTAGGTAGGTGCAAAGTCACTTTGGTTTGTATTTATTGAAGTATAATATAAGTGGATGCGTTCTTTGTCTTGATAAAATTTTTGCAAATTAGTATAGGCATCATAAAAAGCAGGGCCTCTACTATCGCTTGGCGTAAGGGCTGTAAGCTGTTTGTATATTTCTGCCGAAAGTAGATAATTTTCATTTTTTGCCAGCACTTTGGCGTAATTTAAAACGTGGTATGGTGTAAGCTTTGGCAATTTTATTAGTTCCTCATACAAAGCCTCAGCTTCAATATTCATTTCTAACTTTAGGTAACAGTCGGCAAGTTTCAATTTAAGGTCATTATCAGTTGGTGTTTTCTTCAACAATTCTTTGATAATGTCGATGGTGTAAATGTAATTGCCATCGTAATAATTTGTGTTGGCAAGTTTGCGTAAGCTCTGCGATTGCAGGGTTGTAAAAGCAATTGCTAACACAAATAAGAGGGTGATTTTTCTGTACATAATAGGCCAACAAGTGTACAGCAAACTTATAATTATTTTCGAAGAAAATTGTATGAGTTTTTAAATCGTTGTTAGAACCTTTTTATACTTCAATAAAGTTTTACAGTGTAAAAAAAAGAAGTATCAATATCATTTAAACATACACTAATGTTTATTTTTATTTGCCTCTTGTTATACTATTTTCAGGTTATACCAAAACAAGTTAGCTTATAAAAAACAACCGGGCTTGTCCATTTTGAAAACAACGGGATAAGACATATAAGAACATATAACGTATCATATATTCATAATTTGAAACCAAGTCTGTTTTAGTGTATAAAAGCATTAAACCAATGTATAAATTTACTTTTTAGTTTATACAAAAGTAAATGCAATTGATGCAATATTTATAACAAGTATTTGCAATGCTCAATAAATAATCCCAAATTCGGCGCACGTCATAGCTAAGAAAAACCATCAACAATGAATAAAACCTCTTATATAATTATCGTTTTTGTATTGCTTTTAATTAATGTAAATGCACAACAACGTATGCAATACAGCACACAGGTACTGCAAGGTTTCATGCAAAATCCTGCATTAGTAGGTATCGAAAAATACCACGATGTGCGGCTCATATACAACCAACAATGGACAGGTTTTGATGGCGCACCCACAGCAAAAGGCGTAGGTTTTTCGTCGCAAATTGGTGGTGATACAAACACTATCAATAGCTTTAAAACATTGCCCTTGCGTGGCCGGACGAATATTGAAACAACGCCAATAAATAAATCAAAATCAAAAACTAAAAAAATAAATATTGGTTGGGGAGGCACTGTTTTTTCGGAAGGCGATGGCACAATAAACATCAACGAATGTGTAGGTATGGGTGCCTTACATTTTGTAGCCAAAAAAACAAAGATTTCCCTTGGCATAGGCTTGGGCTTGGCGCAACATCAATTTAATCCAAACAATATTAAATTGCAAAACTCTTACGATGCCACTTTTGGCAAGCAACAACACAATATTTTTTATCCTACATTTCAGTTAGGAACAATGGTTTACAACAGCGAATATTTTGTTGGTTTCAATACAAAACAATTGGTAAAAAAGAACTTTACTTATGATTTATTGTCGCCCGACAAACGTTCGGCATTGATAGCACACACAACACTTACGGCAGGTTTACGCCTAAAAGCTGGGCAAGGTATTACTGTTACGCCATCCGCAATATTCCGTAACGTAAAAAATGCACCCTCCACAGCAGATATTAATATAATTGCTGATTACAAAGACTTGATAAAGGTAGGTTTTCTATACCGCACCAACGGAGACCTTGCAGGAATATTGGGCATTATAGTAAATCATAAATATAGTGTAAATTATGCTTATGATGTAACAAGCAGCAAGCTAAGAAACTTATATAGCAACACCCACAATTTAGTAGTAGCAGTACGCCTTGCCAAGAAAGATTCACTAAGTGAAACACCAGTTTATTTTTGGTAGAGGGGTGTACTAACAAATTAAAATTGTTAAGCAATAGCACTTTGAACATAAATAGGTTGTGTAACTATATAATTAGTATCATAAAGCCACTTTCTTTCAGCCATCGATTTTTTTAGTTCAACATTATTTTGGTATTCATTCAAATATTTTAATTTATATTGAAGATAAGCCAAATAAAACTTATTATACCTAATGGAACTGGCACTAAATTTTAAATAAGATTTGAGCAATTTCAAATAATGAATTTTTAGTCTCCTTTCAGTTTCCTTGGTGGTATCAATTTTTTTCACGAAAGTATCGTCATAAGCATCGGCAATACCATTGTTCGCAAACCTACGTTTTATATCGCTTTCAGTATCGTGCTTGCCACAAAATTGAATGTGCCACATGGTAGTTTCAGAAGTGTAGGCAATCGGTATATTTAATTTGTGCAATTTCCTACAGAGTCCTGTTTCTGAATCACCCATTATATAATCGCCCAACTGGCCTGGGTTAAAACCTAAAGTTTGTATCAATACACTATTTCTAATAGAAAAACTACCCCCATTAATAAATAAATCTTTGTTTCTAATTATATATCCATTTGTTATGTCTAACTTACCAAGTAGCCCTTCAAACTTATATATCCATGAATTTGGCGTTTTATCCCACCTTACAAGAATCTTAGTACCCACAGCGCCTAAGGCAGGAAACTGCTGGTAAATTTCAGAAATTTTACTAATCCAATTTGAATCATAAAAAGCATCATCATCACCAAAAATAAGGATTTCGCCTTTGGCATTTTTTGCGCCTGTATGCCTTGTATAAACTAATCCCTTTTTGGGTTCAACTACAACAGAAAAGTTTAAATCTTTGGCAATTGTTTTAGCCCAATTTATGGCATCGTTAACTGATGAGTCCGTTGAAGAATTGTCAACCATAATCACTTCAAAGAGTTCTTTGGGATAGTCTTGAAACAATAATGAATTAAGTGCATCAATAACTAATTTGGCACGGTTAAAACAAGGAATTATTACTGATATAAATGGTTTCATTTAATTAATTTATAAACTACATAATTATCACTTTGAAGTATAACTGTATAAGGCAAAATATAGTTTGCATCTTCAATTTTTTTCAAATAAACATTTATTGACCCTTTGTCACCAAATAGATACTTAATATTATACTCTTCAGTAAGATAAGCAATATTAAGATTTGGGTATGGATACTGTTCAAAAATATCTAAGAATACTTTCTCGGTAATTACTTTTCCATCAAATCCATGCACCAAAGTGATTGTAGGAAAATTGGAAAAATATAACGATTGCCAAAAGGCTGAAATTGGGAGAATATTGCCCACTTCGTGTTTATTCAGTTCAATTAAAATTTTCTGAGATTCAAAATAGCCATCATGCAATGATTTATAATTTTTTCTATACTCATTAAGAAAATGAAAATATGAGTAAAGCGAATAGATTAAAAATGAAGTGAGTATTATAAAATAATAGTTTAAAATATTGATTGGTAATGTACTTTGAAATGCAAATAATAATGTACAAAAAGCAATTGGGAAAATAGCGTATTCCAAATAACGCTCAGCTTCCCCAATAAAAAGAAATGCCTCTATTTTTGTAATTAAAAACCAAAAAATGCCTGCCAGAGCCCAGCAAAGCAAAAATGAGCTTTTGTCTGAAAAATAAATCCAAAAATCATAATTAAACAAATAGAGAACGAAAACAAAAATAAATGGAAAACATGTTATTAATATGTGCAGAAAATAGGGTTCGGAATAATACCACTTTTTAAAGTCAGCATAACTGATTTTAAAAGTGACGAACATTTTTAAATGGTGCTTACAACTTAACCAATACCTAGAAAAAGTTTTATTAAAATTTTCGTCTTTCTGTACAAATCGTTTTTGAAGTATTCTCAAATAAAAAGACATATTAGTTAATTGTGAACGGAATATTTTAATTACATGCCCTTTTGTAATTACAACTGCGAATAGAAAACTTATTGCGATAATTGCCAAATATTTGAAACCAAATGCAAAGCATAGAAATAAACTAAAAAAAACCAATACTTGAAGACTAAATTTTGAAGTAAAAAACTGAGTGGAACACGCAACAATCGAAACAATTAAATAGAAAATATTACCATTATTAAAATAGACAACTGTGGCAAAAAGATGCAAAAAATAAAGGGTTTGCCCAAATACACGGGCACTGCCATTAAAAGCCCTGGGACCATAACCTAAGCGCAATATTATTGGTGAAAAAATAATAATGCTTAAGGTAAGATATGCAGCAATTGAAAATTCACTTGAATACAATTGAAACGACTGCTGATAGTACTTATAGAATGAAAAAAAAATAATAAAATTTATTGCGTCAAATATTGCCCCCGTGGCCCGTTCTGCCTTTAATCTATTGCTATCATTAAATAAACTTAGAAATAAATGATATAAAAAAGGATAATCATATTGTTCTTTAAAATAAGTATTTGGATGGTATTTTGGGATAGAATAAGTAATACGTTTAATTTCTTTAGCCCAAAGTAAGTGGTAATAGGAGTCGTGAGTTATTGCCAATGGAAGATATAAACGAGGCAATATTCTAGATAAATAAACCAATGGAATAAGAATAATTAAATAAATAATATCAATATTGGTGAGCATAAATGTTAATTAGAAATTGAACAATTAAAAATATTCAAATGTTACATTATTATTCGCAATAACAACTTTACCTTTTATTGTTGCAGGAATGCCTAGGGCAATAGAATTATTTGGTACATTTTTAGTAACTACCGCTCCAGCTCCAACAAGGCAATTATTGCCAATAGTTACACCTTTACTAATAAAAGCACCAGTGCCTATAAAACAATTATTACCAATTGATATTGGTGCATAATCGTAAGGTAATTTACCACCCGACAGTGCCCATTTTACAGAATCATGGCTGACTATATTTACACCTGCCGATATTGAGCAATTTTCTCCAATTTTTAATCCACCATTGCCATCCAAAGCAGTGTACGGGCCTATCCAGCTATTGCTTCCTATTTCAACATTGCCAACAATTGTGCATGTATCATATATTGTTATATTTTTATCCTTACCAAACATCTTTTCACCTTTGGTTTTCCAATCAAATAAATTTTCTGAAAATGGATTTATTCTAGTATGCTTAGTCAATGAGTTATTATCTAATACTTCCTTTAGGGTATTCAAATCGGTTAATAGCTTAGCCAAAGCATTATTATTTTCGATGCCACTAAGTTTTAATATATCTTCTAATTTCATTGTAAAAATCTAAATATGCATATATAGCAATTATCGTTTAAGTATTATTTATAAGGATACAAAATTTTGAGCAATTGAATTTCGAGTATCGTTGCATTATAATTTATTACCTCAATAAAATTATATGATTGCATAAAAAATAGCAATGCAACAACCGCAAAAATTATTCGAAAAATTGAAAGGTATTTTAAAGATATAGGTTGAAATAATTTCTGATAAAAAATAAGAATATTTACTTTATGAAGCGAAATAAAGAGCAATAAAATAACCCCAAAATATAAATAAGTTAAAACCGGTGCAAAACTTAAAGTACTAATTACTCCATCTCCATCGCCGATTAAAATATCTATTAAAACTGCGGCGATATTTAAAACAATAATAAATACAAATACATACTTCGCATTTGCTAAGAATATTTTTAGTTTATTAAAAATCATAATCTGAAATTTAGAAATCCTCCTTGAAAATCCATTCCTATTCCATAATTTATTGTTTGTTCTATGGCACTTTCAATAATGCCACCATTTATTCGTACGCGGCTTGCAATTTCACCTACTTTTAACCCTCCAGCCATCAACTTTAAAGTTGGTTTTGGTCCAAACATATCTGGCAAAATACTCATGTACCCATAACTTGCAATTGTATTTGGAAAAAAATTAATTCCACTACTTTTTAATTCATCTGCATCAATATTTCCACACAAATGAGCCAACTTCATTGCAGGAAATTTTTGTTTTAAACTATTAAAATTAACTGAAGCTTCACTTCCAATTAATCTTTCTGAAAATGAATGTTCTGCAACTAATAAAACATCAATATTATTCATATCTAATAATTTATTTATTTGATTATAAGGCTTGTTTAAAACCTCGTATTCGCCTGCATAAATACTATTTGCAAACCAATTAATATTATTATTAAATTCTGAAAGTGTTTTTACAATCATACTGCCTGTTAGGCTCCCACCTAACACAACAATATCATCAGCTGAATAATCTGCCTCTAAATTATGCAAAAGATGCAGTGCTAACATACCAGGATAGTGATACATATTTATGGGTCCAAAATGTTCATCAGTTCCAATTACTGCAATACCAAATTCTTGGCAAGTTTCTAAATCAATTTCTCCTTTTCTAAACTCCCAAGTTTCCCACATTAGAGGAATTACAGCCGTTTGTTTTAGCTGACTTATAATATTACGCTCCAATGGGCGTAACATTCCTGAATTAGTTACAATGTCGGCTTCTCTCCAGAGTGTAAACTTATTTATATCTAAACAATCAATATTATTCTGTATCCCTAATTTAGTAGCAATTTCTGTAATATTTTTTCGATTGCTTTCAAAACTACCATATCTGGTGTCCTTTCCCAAAGAATAAACCTTAGCTCCTGCCAATGCTGCTATTACTGGGGTGTAAGCATAATAACCACTTGCACATTCTGTAACTACGGTAAGCCCATTTAAGTCTAATTCTAAGTCAGTTACAATTTTGGAACAAAATTTTATTGCTGCGTTATTCATGAATTATTCTTTTAAAAATATCCATTGCACCATTACTATTTTCAGGCTTTACGTCAACTTTATTGGTTTCTTTGTAAAGATTGTAATCTGCAAAACTTGTTGTATTAATAAATAAATGAATTGGGTGAAAATTGTAAACTTTTATACCATTAATATTGGGTTTAATAACTTCGCCAATATCTAAATTCATCATCTCTTTAGTATCATTCAAATATACATAACCATCGTCGGCAAAATATACTGGCGTTTCAACTATATTATTTATTTGCCTAAACGGCACAATAGGCTCTACTCCGTATTGAATATAATTACTTAAATGAGTTATCCCCTTTTGCTTAAACAAACCAATCCATCTGCCACTTGTAGTCATAGAATGGCTTCGTAATACATTAGTATTCGGTATTATTTTTAAGAGGTTATCAATTATTTGAGATGCTGTATTTGGTTGATTTTTGGCATCAATTAAATCATTAAAGTTTGGGTGCAGCCCAACTTCAAAAAGTGGGTTGTTAATTATTCTCTGTAAAAGAGGAGTGTCATGCGTTACAAAAAAACAAGCTTTTATGTTTGCTCTTTCAATGTAGTTTAGAGTATGCTCCAAAACTTCATCGTTAGCCCAATCAATATCTAGGCTGAGTATTTTTTTACCTTTCCAAGTTGTAGGCTCTTCAGGTATAATGTCTTTAAAATGTATAAAATTATTCATAAGCAATTGCTAATCCAATACCGTCAATACCAAATTTATTTCCGTTATAAAGCATATAATAAATGTTATTGTGTTCTATTACTTCCATTTTGTCTATTGCTTCACTATCCCAACCGTTTTCACTTGGTGGCAAAACATTGTCACCTTTTCTATGCCATTTTAGCCCATCCACAGAAGTGGCATAAGCACAATGATAAGCCATATCTTTTTTCTTTAATGGAAACCATGCCTCAAATTCATTTTGACGTTTCACAATACTCATTCTTGAAATATTTGTTTCATCGTCTTTTAATGCAAGTGCTACATCACCATTTCTAATCCATTCAATACCATCTTTAGAGTGTGCAATTTTTATATCATAATATGAATTCACATTGCTATTATTAAACTCAAATTTGAACCCTGATAAATAATACATTATAAACGCATTAGATGTTTTTAATACCGTTCCGCCAGAAACCATCCAAGGGTCAAATTTACTTCGTTGCATAATTGGTGAATCACTGTATTTTTCAAATGTTTCACCATTATCTTTACTTATAGCCAATCCAATTGAAGTATAAAACAAGGGTTGCTTTAAGCCTGGATTCCAACCTAAATAATACATATATAAATCACCATTATTTGCTTTAATAATGCTACATGCCTGTACACCATGGTCATCAAAAAAACCCCAATTACCAGGACATAGCACTGGATTAATATTTTTATTAGTTATTAATTTAGGCATTGTAATATCAATATCAAAACTGCCAACAAATGTTCTATTATCCTTGTCGCGCGAGGTGAAAAAGATGCGATAATTTGAACCTCCCAAATGCAATTTAGTAGGCAGTGCAGCATGACTGTTTTGCCAATATAAGTTCTTATTGGGCATGTAAATTAAACCTTGTTTTTGCCAATTCATGGTTCTATTTTTTTACGATAATAGTCCATTCATATAATGGATAATCATGAATGAGTGTTACATATTTTGACAGATTTTTTTTACAGAAATCAAAAAAGTAGTTTGGGTCAGCATAATATAAATCAGGAGCTTCAAAATCTACATACTTTGTTAGTAAGTTAAATGAGATACCTTTATTAGAGAATTCAAACATGTTTAATAAAGTGTTAGTAATAAAAGTCTCCCAATCGTCTTTTTGCTCCTCAAATTTTACGTTAAAAATACCTGATGTAATAGTATAATCAGCTTTTGTATAAATCTTTGATTTATTTGTGAAATAAGCTCTTTCGTCATTTACATATACTTTGGCTGCTTCTAACATTTTATCACTTATGTCATAGCCATTAAATTTAGTGAGCTTATAGTTGTTTCTTTCACTGAATTTGAATAATTCACCATACCCGCACCCAAGCTCATTTAGAGAAAAATCCTCAGAAGTAGGGTTTTCAATTACACTAAATAATTTTTCGAATCGCATCTTTTGAGACTCGGGAGAATTCCATCCTACACTTTTAGAATCAATTCCAAATTTTTCTATATTATCTGAATACAGTTTCTCAATTTTACTTAAATCCATATTTATTTTACAATTAACTCAGTTGATTTTGTGCCAATATATGTTTTTCCTCTCTCGGTATCTTTAACTATTAAGCAACCTGCACCCAATGTTGTGAAGGCAGCTAGAGTTATTCCGTCACGTAAAGTTGAATTTACTCCTAAAAAAGAGTTTTCGCCAATATTACAATGTCCAGAAATTACAACATGTGACGATATAAATACGTTGTCTTTTATTTTCGAATGATGTCCAATATGATTGCCGCTCCACAAGATGCAGTTATTTCCAATTTCTACAAATGGTTGAATAGTATTGTCTTCGAAAATAAAACAATTATCGCCAATACTTTTAGCATAATTGGTGCACTTTGAACTAATGTATGTAAGTAATTTATAACCTTTCTCTTTGGCCTGACAGTAAAATTTATTTCGGACTGTATTCTGAGTGTTATAACCAATTGCTATATGCATTTCGTACTCATTAAGAGGGTACATTTCTTCAATATTTTCAAATGCAACCAATGGTCTGCCAAAAATAGTATCCGAATTTATAAACTCTTTAGTTGAAGTAAATGCAACTATTTCATATTCACTATCGTTGGTAAGTAAATAATCCATAACCTCAGATTGGCCAGATGTACCAAAGATAATTGCCTTTTTAGTTTTGTGTATCATTGCTTAATTTTGAAAATGGTATTACAAAAAAATATGGGTATTCACTTAATAAGGTTTCCTTCGTCAGATTGTATATGCTCTTACTTCTAATATTTGTATAGTAATAGTACTGATGGTCAGTTGTACCCCATTTCTTTTTAAAATCATACACACCTCCTTGGGTAAGCCAAGTTCCACCCCAATTCCAATTTATATATCCATTCTGGAATGCTTCTGCCATAGCTTTAAAGATTATTAAGCTTGTTGGTTGCAAATTTCTATGCTTTTCTACAACAACTGGAGTAAAATATTCAACTGTTTTATTGAAATAAAAGAGGAGTATTGCTCCTATCCACTCACCATTTAGTTCAGCAATATATATTTTATATTCCTTATCATTAAAGTATTTGGGTATCAAATCAAAAAAAGACTTTTCCTTTGGTATTCCATTTATGGCTGTAATATTATCAAAATGAGTGTTATATAAAAAATCTAACGACTCAACAGTATTCAATGCAAAAACATTTACTCCCTCTTTTATCGCTTTCCTAATGTTACGAGGACGAGGGTCATCGAAACTCTTCATTAACTCCTGCTCAATAAGTTCGGCATTGCATTCTGGAAAATGAGTAATCTGCCCTATCCTTTCATCAATTACATTATATGTCAAATTTTCTTTTAACCAGGTATTACCTAATTCATCAAGAGGGTTACTTATAATAGTTGATGAAATAATGTTGCCTGCCTCTATTAGTTCATTAAACTTCAATAATATCTGATTTCTGATTTCTAAGTTATTTTTAACATCGCTAATTATGATACCGCCGTTGCTACCATAAAACGGAAGCGAGTTGCAAACATCGCCATAAATCTTGTTTCTTTTGAAAGCCAAAGGTAAAATACCTATAATTTCATTTGAATTATAAACAACAATAATTTCAATTTCACATTTCAAAAAAGTCTCAATCAATTTTAAATACGGTAAAGAAACATAAAGCAACGTGGTAGGCATTGAATTAAGAAAATTATTGTATTTTTCTTCTTCTATATTTTCTAACCTAGATATATTTATAACTAACTCCATTGATTATTCAAATTTTTCTCCGTTCAAAAATATTTTACACCACCATTCAAAATTCATTAAAGACCATATAATTAATCTATGGTTTATATGCTTATCGCAATGTTCATGAATAATGTTTTTAATGTAATCTCCATTAATATACTCAGTAGAAATGGTATTTTCATTTAGCAATAATTCTTTTACGTAAGCCGCATTTTCACCTCTATACCAACTTTCGTCTGGTGCTGAAAACCCTTGTTTTTTTCTACTTAAAATTTCAGAAGGAATAAAGCCTTCCATTGCCTTTCTTAATACATTTTTACCATCGTCAAACTCTCTATATTTTTTACGCTTATCTGCATCATTTTCATCTATTTTCTTCATCAATTCTAAGTTGCCTAACTTATATTTTACAGGAATTTTTTGCGCAAAATCTACCAAATCATTATCTAAGAATGGGAATCGTTCTTCTAAACCATTTGCCATGCTCAACTTATCACCAACAAGTAATAAACCAGGTAAAAAAGTTTTTATCTCAAAGTATAACGAATTTTGAATGTGCTCTTCAGGTGTTTTGTATTTTAAATTGTCATTAAAGGTAAATACTTTTTCGAAAATTGAACGTGGCTCATTCAAATCAATTTGTTTGATAACATCACTTTTAAACAATTCTAATTTTTGATTATCTGGTACTAATCTTTGCCAAAAATCATAATATGAATTAAAAAATTCTTTTTGGTTTAATGATTGAAAAATGCGGTAGTAGCGCCACGGATAACCACCATACAATTCATCCCCACCAGTTCCTTGCATACAAACTTTTACAAATTTTGACGCCAACCTACTTATGTAATAATTAGGGTAACTCATACCCACTCGCAAATCTTCTAAGTGATAAACTACGCGTGGCAATGACCATTTTAAATCTCCCGCATTAATTACTTGTTCATAATGTTCCGTTTTTAAATAACTAGCAATTACTTCGGCGTCGCGGCGTTCATCATAGTTTGCTTCAACCCCAGTAACAGCACTCATATCAAAACCACAAGTAAATGTACTTAAGCGGTTTATACTTTTTGAGGCTATCGAAGCAATCGAGGCAGAATCCATACCTCCACTTAAATAGCTACCCACCGGCACATCAGCAATCATTTGCCTATTTACTGCTTGTTGAAACAATCTTCGTGTTTCTTCAACCGCTTCTTCCTGCGTTAAATTATTATCTGGTTCCGAAAAATTGTAATCCCACCAAGGGTTATGAACTATAGATGTTGTATTTGAATTAATTTTAAAAGTATTAGCAGCCGGCACAGTTAGCACACCTTTAAATAATGTGCGAAAAGAAAATAAATTTTGAAAGGTAAAATATTCATTTAAGGCACTAAAATCTATATCTATTTTATATTCAGGGTGCTTTAAAATCGCTTTTACTTCGCTTGCAAAAATTAATGTTTTTCCATTAAAATAATAGTAGAGTGGTTTTACACTATGCCTATCTCTAGAGAGGTAAAGTGTTTGTGTAGATTTTTGCCAAGCAGCGATTGCAAACATTCCATTTAATTTTTCAAAAAATGAAACACCATAAGCAGCAAGTCCTTCGGTAATTATTTCGGTATCAGTAGAGGATTGAAAAGTATGTCCTAAATTTCTTAACTCTTGCTGCAAAGTTTTATAATTGTAAATGCAACCATTAAAAACAATAACCCAATCATTGTTTTTAGAAGTCATTGGTTGAGCACCTTTCTCAGATAAATCTAAAATAGAAAGTCGTTTATGTACGAATCCTAAGTTACTTTCAACAAATACACCTTCACCATCTGGACCACGGTGTGCAATTGCCTCACCCATTGAAACTAAAAGCTTGTTTGAAACAGCTTCACCCGAAAGGTTAAATATACCTGCAAATCCACACATATTTATTTTTTAAATCGCCCTGTATAACATGCTTCCTCAGTATGCAAGAATGTAGGTTTTAGATTATTATCAGTTGACATTTTCATAAATTCTTGATTTGTAAATCGTTTAGCATTGCTTGGTGAATACCAATCATAATTTGTAGCTGTATTTATTTGTTCACTAAAATTGGAATTATAGAAACACTTTATAAAATTCCAATATATAAATCTCTGCACATCATACCTTCCAGCCTTAATTCCCAATACAGGTATATCTGGACAGTCGAATTGCACATTTAATTTTGTAAGATTTTCACCTAATACAGTAAGTTGTTCAGAAAATTCCCACATTTCTTTAGTAGAAATATTGTGCGTTTGTAATCTAAAATAATCATCTAATAATTCTCTTGGAAGAGCCTTTTTTGAATATACATAACAAGCAAATTCACCTTCTTTACTCATCACTTGAGCTAAGTGTTTAAAAGTATATTCAGGTATTTCAGTATGCATTATTACTTGGTCACAGCTTACATAATCAATTACACCGTTATTCAATTTAGTGTCAGCAATGTCACCTCTTACAAAAAATAAATTTTTTATATGCGCATATCTTTTTGCAGATTGCTCGGCAGCCTCTGAAAAGTCCATGCCAATTACTATTGAGTTCGGAGCTAGTTCGGCAAACCAAGCTGCTTTGTAACCCAAGCCACAGCCAGCATCTAAAATTACTTTTTTTGTTGATAAAAATACTTTGAAAGCTTCTTCACTTTCAAATCCATAAAGTTTTAAATACCAATCATTTTGAAATTCTACGATTGTATTAAAATCCTCAAATTTATCTACTTTTTCCCACTTATCGCTAAACACTTCATTGGTTTGTTGTTGGTTTTGATGTGTACTTGATTTTGCAAACTCAATTAAATTACCAGTTAATTTTACTGGTTCTGAAAAAATATCTTCTATTTTCATTTATATACTTTTTAGCATTTTTACTACATATTCATAGTCTTCTTTTACCATACGGTTATGCAATGGTATTGACATTGAAAAATTATTAGCATCGCGTGCTCCTGGAAAATCATCCGCATTAATGTTGTATAATTCTTTATAGTAATTAAGCATGTGAACTGCGTGTGTACCAGGGCGTGTTGAAATTCCATTTTGTTGCAAAAACTCCATTATGTCATTTCGTTTCATTGGTGCTTTTGTCTCATCAACCATTGTTACAAATGATTGCCAGCCGTGTTTGTAATCAGACGTAAACTCAGGAACAGTAAGCCAAGGTATTGACGCTAATTCTTTGCGGTAATAAGCTGCCCACATTTCTCTTTCATCAATAAATGTATCTAATTTTTTTATTTGTACCACGCCAACTGCACCTTGCAAATCTGTCATACGGTAATTAAAACCAAGCATATTAAAATCGGGTAAAATGTAGGGACGTGCACCGTGGTGGCGTTGTTCTTCACTAATGCTTGCACCATGATTGCGGAGCATCGAAATTTTATCGGCTAAAGCATCGTCATTCGTTGTTATCATGCCACCTTCGCCTGTAGTAACCGACTTACGCGGATGAAAAGAAAAACAACCAATAGTACCTAATGCCCCCGCTGATAAACCCTTGTATGCTGCTCCTGCTGCACAAGCACCATCTTCAACCAATGGTATATTGCCAGCAATTTGTTTTATGGTATCCATATCAGCACAAAGCCCGAATAAATGAACCGGTATAATTGCTTTGGTTTTGGATGTAATTTTCTTTTTTAAATCATTTACATCCATGTTAAAAGTAGATGTATTTACATCACAAAAAACAACCTTAGCACCTTGATAAATTACAACATTTGCAGTTGATACCCAAGTAAATGCTGGTACGATAACTTCGTCGCCAGCTTTAATATCTAAGGCAACCAATGCTAAATGTAACGCGGTGGTGGCACTTGTTACTGCCATAGCGTGTTTTACGCCGTGGCGTTTTGCAAATAACTCTTCAAACTCACGTACTTTTGGGCCTGATGTTAACCAACCTGTCATAAGAGGTTCTTTGGTTGCTTGCCATTCTTCTTCACCAGTTACGGGCAAACTTATTGGTATATTTCTCTTTATTTTTGTATCCATAATAATATTATTTTTTTGAATTTCTCCAGTCAATTAATTTATTTAAACCTGCTTCTAAATTATATTTGTATTCAAAACTAATTTCATTTTTAGCTTTTTCTGCACTGCCAATTCTGTTTTGAACTAATTGCCTTGCATCGTCAGCCGAATATGGCACATAGTTAACTTTTAAATCTGAATTTTTTAACTTTAAAATTGTATCGCACAATTGTTTTATGGTGGTTTGCACCTCTGTGCCTACATTGTAGTATCCAAAATCAACATTGCTAATAGCCGCAGCAATATTAGCGCGTGCAACATCTTCAACATAAATAAAATCATAGGCTTGGCTGCCATCTCCATTAATATTAGGTGCTTCGTTGGCATCAATTTTATTGAGCATAATTGGCACAACACCGCTATATGCTGCATGTTGGTCTTGCCCTGGTCCATAAACGTTCATGTAACGTAACCCAATTATCGGTAGGCTGTATCTATCATTAAAGGCTGTACACATTGCTTCTCCAGCAATTTTTGTGGAGCCGTAGAAATTTTTGTTATTAAAAGGATGGTCTTCTGTCATTGGCACTTGCACGGCATCACCGTAAACGGAAGCCGATGATGAGTAAATAAGTTTTTTTACTTTGTGTTTCACACAAGCTTCAAGCACATTAAAAGTACCAGCAATATTTACATCAAAAGCCGTTCGCGGAAAATCTTTACAATGCAATAGCCACATTGCTGAAAGGTGAAACACAAAATCAACACCTTGCATTGCCTTGTCTAAGATGTCTGTTTCGCGAATGTCGCCCCCGAACGGGAAAATTGAACACCGTTTATCAGTTAATGATTTTTCAATATTTTCCATTTTGCCACGTGCAAAGTTGTCGTAAATAATTACTTCGTCAATATCATACTTAAGCAGTTCGGCGACTACAAATCCGCCAATAAAACCTGCACCACCAATCACTAATACTTTTGCGTTTTTTAAATCCATAATAATATATTTTTTAGCTGAGTTTCTCTAGTTTGAGTGTAGGAATAGTTATAGTGTTTCCCAATTTTGCATCCCAAAAATAGAATTCATCATTTAATCCAAAGTTATTAATTTTTATTTCTCCAAAATCCAATATAGAGTCATAAGCATACCCATTGGAGTCGAAAAAGGTAAGCGTGAAATTATAAAAACCAGGCATCAAATTTTGCTTTACAAAGTAACTCAACTTGTATTTCCCTATTTCATAAATTTGTTGTTTATCGGCTTGGTGGCTAACACTTGAAGAGTAGTTTACCTTTTCACCATTAAAATCACTAATAATACAGCAAAAGATTGATGCGTCAATTTTTTGAGTAACCTCAAATTCAATATCCAATCTAATTTCTTCATTCATAGAAAACTCTTCGATTGCTTGATTTTTACTATTAAAAACATTTACGCAATTGATGCTCAAAAAATTCTTGTGGTAGGAATTTCGTTTTACATCGTTACCAATTGAACCAAAATTTCGTTGATTAACAAGAATGCTTGCGTACTTATCAATTGTTTGTTCAATAGTACCATCAAACAACAAATTGCCACTTTTAAGCATAATACCCTTGGTACACAAATTTTTTACTGCTCCCATATTGTGGCTAACAAATAAAACGGTGCGGCCTTCGCCTTTACTTACATCTTGCATTTTGCCGATACATTTTTTTTGAAACTCGGCGTCACCAACAGCAAGCACTTCATCTATTATTAAAATATCGCTTTCGAGATGGGCAGCTACACCAAATGCTAAACGAACATACATACCGCTGCTGTACCTTTTTACTGGAGTATCTATATATCTTTCAACACCACTAAAATCAACTATTTCGTCAAACTTACGGTCAATTTCTTTTTTGTTCATACCAAGAATGTGGCCATTAAGGTAAACATTCTCTCTACCAGTAAGTTCGGGATGAAAACCTGTTCCTACTTCTAATAAACTAGCAATACGGCCATTGACTTTTACAGTACCAGTTGTAGGTGCAGTAACTTTAGAGAGTATTTTAAGAAGGGTGCTTTTGCCTGCTCCATTTCGTCCTATAATTCCTAATATTTCGCCTTTGGTAACTTCAAAATTTATGTCTTTTAATGACCATATATAATCTGATGTTCCTTTTTGTGTGCGTTCATTTTCTTGTGCCAATGACAACGTTGGGTCAACTTTTCCGCGTATGCGTGCAATAAACCTCTTCGCATCATCACGTAATGTTGCCGCATTTACATTTCCTAATCTATATAGCTTAGAAATATCTTCAACTCGTATTGCTATATCACTCATTAAACAGTATCCATAAAGGTTTTTTCAACCTGGTTAAACATAATAATGCCTGTAAATAATGTTACAACCATAAACACAAAACTATATGCAAGTGCAGGTGCAGAAAAATATCCTACCCCAAAAATACTGTACCTAAATGTTTCAATAACAGGAGCTATTGGGTTGAGTAATACTAAATATTTAAACCTTTCAGGAACTTGCGAAATTGGGTATATAACTGGTGTTGCATACATTAAAATAGAAACTCCAAAAGCTATAAACATTTGCAAATCGCGGTATTTGGTAGTAACTGCTGAGGCAATAATGCCAACACCCATTGCTATACCTGCCATCAATATTAATAATAATGGAAATAATAAAATATAAGCATTTATATTAATTGAATATATACCATTGAAGTGATAGTAACATATTAAAATAATTAAAACTCCAATTTGAATAAAAAATTTGATTAAGTTGGATATAATTGTAGAAATTGGTGCAACCAAACGAGGAAAATATACTTTCCCGAAAATACTCGCGTTGTTAACAAAAGTAGCAGAAGAGTTAGTAAAGCAAATTTGGAAATAATTCCATAAAGTAGTGCCACCCAAATAAAATAATGGTGCTGGGATGCCATCAGTTTTGATACCTGCAATTTCACTAAATACAAAAGTGTACATAATTACAGTAAATATAGGACTTATAAAAAACCATAAAGGGCCAAGAACAGTTTGTTTGTAAGTTGAAGTAATGTCGCGTTTTACGAACGTTATAATCAAATCGCGGTAGTGCCAAATTTCTTTAAAAGGAATGTCCAATAAGCCCTTTCTAGCTGAAATTACTTCTGTCCATTTTTGTTGCTCCATTTCTTTCTGCTTTTTTAAGAGCCGCAAAGAAAGAAAAAAAATCTAATTGCGTTTATAATAATTTACAAGTTTTACTTGACGAATGCCATTAATAAAAAATTATTGGCAAATAATTTAAAACCTTATATTGCGTACAATATTTTTCAATATTATTTTATGAAGATATTAGCTGCAACAATAATTTTGACTTTGGCGTTTATTATTAATGCTTCGCAATTGCAAGCGCAACAAAAAATAAGCAATGCCGATTTAGATTCTCTCTCTAAATACATGAGTGGTATTTTCAATAATACTGTGCAAGCCAATGCCGATGCCAATTTTTACAATATGCAAATGCACGTAAAACCAATTTGGAAAGACGCGATAAATGCCAAATGGTTTTATGTAGAACAGTGCCTTGCGCAAACCCCTAAAAAGCCTTATAGACAAAGGATTTATAAAATTACAGTTAATAATGATACTTCAATTATTAGCAAAACTTACTTATTGAATGGCAAGGAAGAAAAATATATAAATGCCTTTGACGACAACAAAATATTGGAGCAAATAAATACTGATTCTTTATCGGAAAGAACGGGTTGTTCTATCTATTTTATCAAAAATAAAAGTAACGAATTTGTTGGCAAAACCAATAAGCAAGATTGTGAAAGTAACCTCCGCGGTGCAGCATATACAACATCGTCTGTAATAATTAGTAGTAATGCAATGAGTAACTGGGACTGTGGTTTCGACAAAGAAAATAACCTTGTTTGGGGCAATAAATTTGGTGGATATAAATTTGTGAAAATAAAAAACTACTAAAAAACCTTCATAAAAAACATAATTTGTGAACCTATACCGAACCATTATCAATAACGATGTTTATAAGAAAATAGCTTACTTTTTTCCTATTCAATTGGTGTTTGTTCAATTGAAAAAAAATCAAATGCTATTACTTTTTTGGGCAATTTTGTTTGGATTTATTACTAAGAATATTGCTGCAAAATATGGTGTGCCCTACCTATTTTTAAACCCAGAATATTTGAATGAGGTAAATGTTATTTCTTATTTCTTGGTGGGTTTTGCATGTGGCGGATTTATATTAGCCTTCAATATTTCTAGTTATATTATCAATGGATTTCGTTTTCCTTTTTTGGCCACATTGTCTAATCCTTTTCTAAAATTTTGCCTCAACAATTGCATTGTACCTATTGTATTTATTGTGGTTTACGTTTTTAATATTTATCAGTTTCAATACCAAGACCAATACACTTCACACTTAAAAATATGGTCAGATATTGGTGGTTTTTTATTCGGAATATTTCTATTTACATTTCTTTCACTCAGTTACTTTTTCAAGTTTAATAAAGACATATTTAATCTTTTTGGTATAAAAACTGTTGAGCAAGAAGATTTGAAAAAAGTAAAAGTTACACGTGTTATTCTAAAAAACAACATGAAATTTAGAAATGTAAATGACCGTGAAAGCCGCGACTGGTATGTGGCAACCTACATTAGCAATTTTAGAAGAATACGCGTTGCACGTGATGTTGGCCATTATGCCAAAGATAATTTGTTGGATGTTTTTAGGCAAAATCATCGCAATGCGGCAGTGTTCGAAATGTTTGTTGTAATAACTGTTCTTACCTTGGGTTTGTTTCGCGACATACCAATATTGGCGATGCCTGCGGGCACTAGTTTATTTTTGATTTTCACACTTTATTTAATGCTTACTAGTGCTTTACACACTTGGTTTAGAGGGTGGAGCACCTTTGTTACTTTCGCAATTTTTCTATTATTCAATTACCTATTTAGCACTAACTTTTTTTATGCAAGCAGCTATGCTTTTGGCTTGAATTATAATACCGAAAAAGCAAGCTATTCGCCCGAAAACATTAGGGGTTACAATGCAGGTGAAAGCACGTTGGACTCGGATAAAAAGAACATGTTGGAAATTTTAAATAAGTGGCGAATCAAAAATAGCCCCAATACAATTCTTACTAAACAAAAACCAAAATTGGTGTTAATAAATACAAGCGGCGGTGGTTTACGTTCATCATTATGGACATTTGAAGTAATGCAATTTGCTGACAATATTTTGGATGGTGAATTAATGAACCATACTTTTTTAATTACTGGAGCATCAGGCGGAATGGTTGGTGCAGGCTACATACGTGAATTATTTTATAGAAAACGATTAAATAAGAAGTTTGACTTTTATAACAAAAGATACCGCGATAATATTGCCCGCGACATACTAAACCCAATTGCATTTTCGATTGCTGTAAACGATTTGTTTTTGCGTTTTCAAACTTTTAAAGATGGCGATTATACCTATAAAATGGATAGGGGTTTTGCATTTGAAACTGGTTTAAATGACAACACCGAAAACGTTTTTAAAACTAGGCGTTTGCAAGATTATTATTTGCCCGAAAAAAATGCAGAAATACCTTTGATGATACTTACGCCAACCATTTTGAATGATGGAAGGAAAATGTATGTATCAACACAGCCAATTTCGTTTATAACGAGGCGCGAAACCAATAGTAATGTCGATTATAATCCGAACATTGAAGGCATTGAATTTTCGAGGTTTTTTGCAAAACAAAATGCAAAGAATTTGTTGTTTTCAAGTGCCTTGCGCATGAGTGCAACATTCCCCTACATAACGCCTGTAATATCTATGCCAAGTGTACCTATTGTTGAGTTGATGGATGCTGGCGCACGCGACAATTATGGTGTACAAACATCCATGAAATTTTTATACACTTTTCGTGATTGGATATCCTCAAATACAAGTGGTGTTGTAATTATTCAAATACGCGATAGGTTCAAAGAATTTCAGATAGACCCTAATGGAAATAAAACTTTAATGAAAACTCTCACAACACCAATGGGTGCTTTTTATTCAAATACTTTTAATATTCAAGATTTTGGAAACGATGCCGTTTATCAATACTGTAATTCATGGTTCGATGGCAAAATTGATGTAATAGATTTTCAATTACACAACCAAAAACCCGACAATATTTCATTGAGTTGGCACCTCACCAACAAAGAAAAACGTAGAATTTTAAACAGCCTTACGTTGCCCGAAAACCAAAGTGCACTGCTTCGTTTAAAAAGGTTATTGAGTGTTGGTGTGGAATAGGTTGTGGCTATTATCAAAACACAAGGTAGAATTAGCGCAAAACATATAGTTTTAAAAAACAATCATACTTGCATGTTTGCTAACAACTGGATAAGGCTTGTAAGTCCAAGAAAGATTCAGTATTACTCATTGAGAATTTGAAAAGCGATTCTGCTTTAGTATATGAATGAATTTTAAGCATAAAAAAAGTTCAAAGTGAAAATCACTTTGAACTTTAATTGTTTAACTAAATATCTGCCTATTATTGCTTTGGCTCTATTACAATTCTGAAACTCAATTTTTCTTGAGGCACTGTGTATTTAACCTCTTTTTTATCAGTACCAATTGCCGACCCTACTTTTACAGTCATCTCATTCATTGCTATAGTTTCCAACTCTTTTAGCTCATCAGCGTTAGGGAGTCTTATCATGTAAATGCGTGCCTTTACTTCACTCGGATTTTGCTCTTTGTATTTCTTTAGCTTCATGTTTGTTTCCTCTAAAAGCCAATTACAATATTGTGTAGCTTGCATGTGGTTTATACCTACAATGGCTTGGTTGTTACTTGCATTCGCTTTCAAAATTTCTTTACTGGGTTTTACCAATTTTGCTTGGTATGAATTTTCACCAAACTTTGTGATGTAATAGTTGGCAAACTCCATGTATTCGGCAACCGTAATGTTACTTGCCAACATTAATTTGTTGTTTTTTAGATGTATCAATTTCTTGTTGCTTAATTTTTCCATAAGCTCTAAATCGCCAGCAAAAACGCGGCCCAATGCAAGTATTAAAATACCTAATGTGATAATTTTTTTGTTCATAATATTGTTCGAATTGTTAGTTAATAATTTCGATTACTTAATTTTTTTATAAGCCCCAAATCGCCAGCAAAAACATATACTAATGCAAGTATTAATATAACGAATGAGGTAATTTTATTTTTCATGTTGTTCTAGTTAATGGTTACTTACTAATTTGTTATTCATTTACGTAAATCCTAATTCCAATTGTGCCACTTCACTCATCATGCTTTTTTCCCAAGGTGGTTCAAAACCTATTTCAATTTTAGCAGAATTGGCACCATCAATCTCTCTTAATTTTTGTTCAATTTCGGGTGGCAATGTTTCGGCTACTGGGCACGATGGTGAAGTTAAAGTCATCAGCACATGTACATCATTTTCTGCGTTTATATTTATTTCGTAAATCAATCCTAATTCCCATACATCAACTGGTATTTCAGGGTCGTAGCATGTTTTTAAAACGTCTATAACCTTGTTGGTAAGTTCGTGGTTTTCTGTATTTATTATTGCTGGCATATTTTTTTGGGATAACTAAAATTATTGTGGAACTATTATAAAATTAAATTTACACTCGCATCATTAAGGCTACATTAATTTAACCACATAGGCACATAGCTTTTACTCCTACATAGTTGACAATAAACTTTGTTTAACACATAGTGCTATGTAAAGCTAAGTTTCTATTTTACCTAAAAAACTATGTACCTATGCGGTTAAATTTTTCATAATAATTTTAGTATTGCCTTTTTTTGATTGCGAAGATAATTTTTTTCAACATTATTGTTAGTTTTTCGTATTTCTCAATCGGTAGGATTACGCACCAAGTTTATTTTTTCGTTAGCATTAACTTATAAATATTGCAATAGTTTTGACAGTGGTTTTCTAATAAGTGTAAACAATTTGGGTTTAATACTATTGAGCTGCCAAGCCAATTTATCTTCTTTGTTGCCACGTATTCTATTAAATATGCTTACATTACTTTGCCCACCAATGCGCATGTTTACTGCCAACTTGGGCAAATATGCCAATTTAATTTTATGTACATGAATCATGCGCAACATCAATTCATAATCGGCACTACTTTTTAATTGCAAATTAAAACTACCATACTTTTCGTAACATACTTTTTTTACAAAAAAGGTAGGGTGAGGTGGCATCCATCCTTTGTAAAATAACCCATCGGTATAATTGCCGCTTACCCATTTTCGTATGGTTTTGCTTGTGTTATTTCTGTCCACATAATTCAAATCGGCATATACGGCATCGGCTTCTTCGCGCATAAATAAGTTTACTATTTCGGATATTACGGTATTGCTTGCATACAAATCGTCGGCATGTATAAGCCCCACAATATCGCCTGTAGCCATGGCTATGCCTTTGTTAAGTGCATCATAAATACCATTGTCTTTTTCCGAAATTATTTTTGCAAATGCGCTTTTGTATTTGTTTACCACATCAAAAGTGCTGTCGGTGCTTTTGCCATCAACCAATATATATTCTATGTTTTTGTAATCTTGGTTAATTACCGATAATATAGTATCCTCAATGGTATCGGCACTATTGTATGTAACTGTTATTATACTTACTTTCATATAAATGTAACTGTAACTGTAAAATATTATTCTGCATTTCTAAGCAATCCAATTTCTTTGCCTTTTGCAAGCATAAAAGCATGTGCCTCATCGTAAATGTTTTGTATTGTACCATCTAAAATGGCTTCGCGAATTGCATTTTTTATGATGCCAATTTCGCGCCCAGGTTGCAGTTTAAAAGCTGCCATTATGTGGCTACCATCAATGGGTGGTTGCCAATTACGCAGATTATCTTTCTCTTCAACTTCTTTTAATTTGCTGCGTACAATTTCAAAATTATGTAAATATCGTTTTACTTTATTCGGATTTTTTGATGTGATGTCGGCTTCGCACAAAGTCATTAAATCATCAATATCTTGGCCAGCATCAAACAGCAAACGCCTAACAGCACTATCGGTTACCACCTCGTTTGATAACACAATTGGGCGCAAGTGCAACAACACCAACTTTTGCACATAGCGCATTTTTTCATTCAATGGCAATTTAAACTCAGCAAATATTTTTGGAACCATGCGTGCTCCTTTGTCTTCATGTCCGTGAAATGTCCAACCTATTTCGGGTACAAATCTTTTGGTTTGCGGCTTGGCAATATCGTGTAAAATTGCTGCCCAACGTAACCACAAATCATTTGTGTTTTGGCTAATGTTATCAAGCACTTCAAGTGTGTGATAAAAATTATCTTTGTGAGATTTATCACCAATAGTTTCCACCACTTGCAGCTTTACTAATTGCGGAAAAATAATTTGCAACAACCCACAATTAAACAATAGTTTGAAACCTACCGACGGTGTTTTTGAAAGTATAATTTTATTTAGCTCCTCAGTAATTCTTTCTTTAGAAATAATAGCAATTCGTTCTTTATTTCGGGCTATAGCCTGATAAGATTTTTGCTCAATGGTAAAACCCAATTGCGATGCGAACCTTATTGCACGCATCATTCTCAGTGGGTCATCACTATATGTAATATCAGCATCAAGCGGCGTTTTAATTAATTTATTTTGCAAATCAACAACGCCATTAAAACTATCTAATAAATTACCAAACGTTTTTTTATTTATTGAAATTGCGAGTGCATTAATTGTAAAATCACGTCGGTTTTGGTCATCATTTAAGGTGCCGTTTTCAACAATTGGCTTGCGCGAATTACTGCGGTATGATTCTTTGCGGGCACCAACAAATTCAAGTTCCACATCATCTAATTTTATCATGGCTGTACCAAAATTTTTGAATACTGCCAATGCATATTTGTTGCCAAAATGATTGGCAACTTTGGTGGCTAAATCAATGCCATTGCCAATGCAAACCAAATCAATATCCTTACAAGGGCGTTGCAAAATTAAATCGCGTACAAAGCCGCCCACCAAGTAGGTTTCTATATTTGCTTCATCGGCAATAGCTCCAATTATTTTGATAATGGGATGCGTAAGTTGTTCAGTAAAATTCACAAGGCAAATAAAGGGAAATTGTGTTGAAAATGGCTAAAAAATTATAAGAATCCGATTATGCTGTGTTGGTAGACATCTTTCCAAATAAAAAACGTAATTTTTCTAACACAGCGTTCACAGAGGCTAAAGAGTTATACGGAGTTTGCAATCATATCTTTAATGTTTTTCGGGTGCATTTGTAAAAAAAATCAAATTTTGATATTACCGAACAAATAATGCTTTCATTCTCCGTGCAACGCTTGTATACTAAGCAAATTAGATTTTCAAATTCAACTTAAGCAATTCCATATATGTTCTTATACAGATTGTACCTTCAATATGGTCCAATTTCTCCCCTTGATTTCAAACGGGAGAAGCAAGGTTATTTTTAAAAGCTAAATGTTTTGGTATAATACAAACAAGAAAGCCCCAAATTATGGGGCTTTCTTGTTTAAATATAAGCTATTTTAAAATTACATTACATCAAATATAAATTGCTCATGTACAATTTTACCATCAGCTACTTTAAAAACGCATACTTCATCCATAACCATTCGGCCCATACCTTTTACTGTCATATCCATTTTCATGGTTACACTAAAATAGTTTGCTGCCACAATTGGGTTAGAAACTTCTGATGAATGTACTTCTTCAACCATCGAAAAGAATTCGTTTTCTTTGGTAATAACTGCGGCTTTTCCTTCGGTGTGTGGCGCACGCGAACCAGCAGGTTCAATACTTACAATATTATCGGCATACAGTTCGTTTACTGCATCCATGTTTTTTCCTTGGCGGCAAAGCTCTACCAATCGGTTTGCTAATTCTGCAGTAGTCATTGTTTGTGTTGTTATCATTTTTATTTATTTTTTAAATTGTTGAGTTAAAACTACAAGTCTTAAACTCAATTTAAAATTAAACAATAGTAAATTTTAAAATTGTATAGCATTTATTTATAAGGTAATGGCTTGTGAATGATAAATTAATATTAGCTGATTTCAGTTTGGAAAGTATGATGTAAATGGTGTTCTATTCTCAACTTTTTTATCTCATCCCCTACCCAATTCTCGCTGCGGTATTGTGGCATAAATTGTTTTCCTCTTTTTTAATGATGTTTTTTTAAGAAGCCACCGAGAGTGCAAAGTGGCACAAATACTATCAAAGTATTGTTTGTAAACTTTTTTGCCTTTAAAATAATTTGAGCCCTTTTATGTGCGGCTGTGTTTGTTGTGTAGGTTTATGTAGCGTGCCGATTGCACCTTCTAAATAATTCAATTTCACTCGTTGTTTCAAACGGAGCATTGTTCTATTTTAATGCAAAATTACATTGACCATTCAAAAACTTTCAAATAGTTTGGTCAATTTTAAAATTAGAGTTGGTATTATTTAACCAAAGATTTCAATAATATTTTTAGCTTTTCGATAACGTCTTGTGGTTCATTTTCGGTGCAATTACCTACTGAAATTCTATACCAACAATCGTCTGTATTTGTACCAAATGCTTGAAAAGGAACTATGGCGATATTTGCCTTGTTCAGTAATGTGGATGTTACGTCTTGCGTACTTTTTATTTCAAAACCATCAGCGGTTTTATATCCTTTCAAATTTATTTGAACCGTTAAGTATAAAGCGGCTTGTGGTGCTATTGCTTGCACCGGAAAACCCATTTCTTTTAACTCAACAAAACCTTTATAAAAAGTTTGTAAACGAGTTTCTAATTTTTTGCGAATGTCAGCCAAATATTCATTTACGGCTGCGGTTTCGTTTAAGTAATTTGCTGATGCCACCTGTTCGGGTTTTGGGGCCCAAGCACCAATATGGCCCAATATAGATTTCATTTTATCAATAACATGTTTTGGCCCAAACGCCCAACCAACACGGACACCCGTTGCAGCAAATGCCTTTGATAAACCATCGATAAAAATTGTGTAAGGGCGTAGTGCAGGCACTAAACTTACCGGATTATAATGTTTGTTACTGCCATAAGTTAATGTCCAATAAACCATATCATACATTAAGTATAAAGGTTTTTGAGTGTCCCCTCTTCTCACATTTTCTTCTAAAACAAGTTCCGAAATTTCGCGCAAATCTTTTTCTGTAAACATTGTGCCAGTAGGATTTAGCGGCGAACACAAAGCCAATAATGACGCTTCTTTCAAATCATTTTTTAATTCGTTGGCAGTAGGCATAAAATTATTATCTGCCGTAGCGAAAACAATTTTTTGTTTGCAATGAGTTAAGTGGCAATAGTGATTATTGTTCCATGATGGAACTGGGAAAAGTACCGTGTCGCCAGCATCCAAAATAGTATGATATACTGCATAAATTAACGGGCGCGAACCTCCAGCAATAAGAAATTCTGAGGCATCATAATCTAATTGTAAATTCTCTTTTATAAATTTACTTGCCGCCTCGCGCAAAGGTTTTATACCATCGGCTGGCGGATAATTTGTTTGGCGATGTTGATAGGCATCAATTATAAAATTTTCTAATAGGGTTGGAATCGGAAATTCATTTGCATTAAAATCTCCAATAGTAAGGTTGTGAATTTTCACACCTTTCTGTTGCAATTCGTTTATTTCGCCAGCCAACTTTATTATTTCCGAACCACTTAGGGTTTCGGCCATTGTAGAAACTTTTGTATTGAGCATAAATTAAAAATTGTAAAAAATTATTTATAAAAACCAAAGAAATTTGGGCTTGTAACAACATTGCTTTTATTGCCAGCATTGTCTTTTACAAAAACATTTAAGCGCAAAGTATCAGTTGTGAAGTAGAAATAAGGGAATATGGAAACGTCAATCATAATAACCCCTTTTAGTGCTTTTGCTTTGCCAGTGCTGTTCAAATTAGGAATAAAATATTCAATCGGACTTACTGGTTTTATTTCTTCCCACACATTATTTTTCATTTTAAAAAGAGTGAAATAAGTGTTTAATGTAGTGCTGTCGGTTTTAGAATTTTCAGTAGGCAATCCCAAATCGCCATCGCCATCCGTAAAATCAAGTACCAACTCCAACGAATCTATGTTGCCTAAAATAGAAGTATCCATTCGGGCAATCTTATTTAATGATTTGAATGTAATGGCAGGTACAATGGGGTATTCAGTTTTTTTTTGGCATGAAAAAATGCTCAAAAAAATACTTAGCACTACACTTATTTTTAAAATATTTTTCATGTTTACACTCAAAAACAAAATAGATTTTACTACTTCAAATATATTGGCAATATATAAATAGTTTTTGAAAAGTATTGTTAGTAAAAGTAGTTTGTTTTAATAGTTTAACACCAACTCTTCAAATACTTTTCCACTTTGATTAATACGCTTAATATCCCAATATTTTAAGCATGCTTTTGTAGCTTTGTTCTTTAGCAAATAGCTTCGTAAAAATTTCTCCATCTTCGTCGCGGTCAACAATTACATGCTTGGGCGCAGGTATTAAACAATGTTGTATGCCACCAAAACCACCAATGCTTTCTTGGTAAGCACCCGTATGAAAAAAACCAATATACTGTGGAGTACCTTTAATTAATTTTGGTAAAAATATTTGGTTGTCCTCACTTTCAGTGTTGTAGTAGTCTTCGCCATCGCAGGTAAGTCCGCCTAGGTTTACACGTTCATAGTCTTGGTCCCAATTGTTGATAGCAAGCAACACAAACTTTTGTTTGATGCCCCAAGTATCGGGTAGCGTAGTTATAAAACTACTATCAATCATGTTCCAAGTTTCATTGTCATTCTGGTGTTTTTGGTCAACTATGCTGTACAAAACAGCACCACTTTCTCCAACTGTAAAACTTCCAAATTCAGTAAAAATATTGGGTTCGCGGGTTTTGTTTTCGTCACAAATTGTTTTTATGTGCATCACAATTTGTTCTATCATGTACTCATAATTATAATCGAATGATAGTGAAGTTTTTATTGGCATACCACCGCCAATGTCAATACTATCAAGCGTTGGGCACACTTTTTTAAGTTCGCAATACAAGTTAATACACTTGGTTAATTCACTCCAATAATACGCCGTGTCTCTAATTCCAGTATTAATAAAAAAATGCAACATCTTTAGTTCAATACGTTGATGTCCTTTTATTCTATCTAAATAATAGCTTTTAATATCGCGGTAATTTATGCCCAAGCGCGAAGTATAAAATTCATTATCAGGCTCTTCTTGCGCAGCAATTCTAATTCCGATACTAAACTTCTTTTTAATAGATTTTTCGTAATAATTCAGTTCGTTTTTGTTATCCAAAATAGGAATACAATTGTGGAAGCCTTCATTAATTAATTCGGAAATATATTGCGCATAAAGTGGACGCTTGTAACCATTACAAATAATATAAACATCCTTATTTACATGTTTATTTTCAAATAAATTTTTAATAATTGGAATATCAAATGCAGACGAAGTTTCTAAGTGAATTTCATTTTTTAAGGCTTCCTCTAATACAAAATTAAAATGCGAACTTTTGGTACAGTAACAATATGTGTAAGTGCCTTTGTAATCGGCTTTTGCAATAGCCACATTAAAATACCTTTTTGCCTTTTGTATCTGCGAACTTATTTTGGGCAAATAGCTTATTTTCAGTGGCGTTCCGTATTGTTTAATAATGTCCATCAAACAAATGTCGTTGAAGTAAAGTTCATCGTCAATTACTTTAAATTCTTCTTGCGGAAAATCAAACGATTGGTTTATTAAATCGGCATATTTGCTTTGCATTGCCTTTATATAATTTGACATATAAAATATTTTGGCGCAATGTAAATAATTTACATTAACTTAAAATGAAGAATGTAAGTTGCTTGGATTTATGTAGAGCCAAGAACGAAAACTTTGAGGCTATTTGTTGAGTGGTAATTGCTTTTTAGTTTTGTTGAATTTGTAATCTTTTAATCAAATTGCAATATACAGAGGCGAACTTGTTGTTTAAATTTTGGATTACATTATGAATACTTGCACTTAACTTTTGTTTTTTATTTACCAAAGTACAAATAGAAAAAATGGTTTTAAAAAGTGTAAAATAATCTTCGTTGTTCTTTTTTGACGGCAATCCTTGAAGGAATTTCAGGTTTCGAGAGGCCAATTGCTTTGCAAAATCCAAATCATTTTTCATCACAAAACAAATATTTTCTATTACACGAATTTGCAAGTCAAATGGCAAATAAAAACTTTTATTATTCAAATTTCTTGCTGCATTCAAATGCCCTAATGTAGCCCTAAAGTTCAAAGAACTCAACGCTAATTTTGCGTTGCCAAGCAAGCCTCGCATTTTGTTTACAGCATCATTCGTTTTTTGTAAAGGGTCAAAAATTGAACTTAATATATTTTGTGCAACATCAAAATTGTTGGTGCAAATAGACGAAATTACATATTGCTCAAAATGATAATAGTAGCCAAACATATTTTCATCCACACCATTGCCAAGTTGCTTATTATACTTTTCAAACGCTTCGGCAATTAAGTTATTACTCAATAAAATATCAGCATAATTTAATTCGAGAAATATATTCAAATCAATATTGAAAAAATAAGAAATTTTGTCTTTAATTTTAACTGCTTTGTTAATAAAATTAAGTGATGTTTCGGCATTACTTTCGTAGAAAAAATAGTAGTTGCAGCCCATTCTGTACAAATAATACAGTGCCAACCAATGCTCGTTTTCCAACAACTCATTTTCATTGTCATCAAAAAAAGTGATGGTGTAATTAATTAGTTTTTGTGGGTTTCGAGTAGCCGAATTTCTATTACAATTTGCAAATAGTTTGTGAAATTTTACATAATTTTTTTCTGCCTCAATATTTATATTTTTTGTACTTAAATATAATTCACCAATAGCATCAGTAAGCTTTTCATTGTAGGTTTCAAAGGGCAAGTCTAAACATAAATGAAAAACTTGCAAGTAAAAATTGCTTGAATCAGTGTCGTCAAAAATATAGTTAGCGGGTAACTTTATTACATTGCTAATTTCGTTTTTAAGCAAGGTGTAAAGTCCATTTTTCTTGAGCCAATAAAATAATTTTAGCTTTTCATTTTTATATAAACAGATGTAAATTTTACCAATTAATACACTATTTATTTTATAATAATGTGTTTGCGTAATCTCCAGTTTTTCGCAAAATGCAGGAACATCAAGTGCCTTACTATTTCTATTTTTCCATAACAAATCATACACCTTGCGCTCCTTGCCTTTTAGGTGTAAGCCGCACAAAGTTCTTTCTTCAGTTTCAGTTATTATATTTAAAACACTTATTAGCCAACTCATAAAATTTACATTTGTGTAAAAAAAGTTCTTCTCAACAAAAAACAATTTGCATTTTACTGGGTAAAAATATTAAAATACTGTTATTAACCTTAGAATATTATTTTGCTAACCAACCTCTTTATTTACATTTGGAACAAATAAATTTAAAATGAAAAAAATACTTTTCTCAATAGCATTTTTAGCAATTTCATTTGCCAATGCACAACAAACTAATACTGCCGCAATTGCCGAAAAAACTTTTACAGTTGGCAAATACACCGTTAAATATGCAGTGGATAACCGCGTGGCAAGCAAGCTACCAAAAATTGATATTATGAGTGCCGACCACGGTACAATTGTTATAGATATTAATGTGGATAAATATGGCAACGTAACCACGGCAACACCCAACGCTGCAGCGTCTGATAGCAAAAGCACTTACTTAACTACCAAAGCAAAACAAGCTGCCGAAACCACACATTTTAATACTTCGCCAACTACTCCTTTAAAAACAAAAGGCACAATGACATTTACATTTTAAGGGTGATTTGTAAATGAACATATCTACTCAAACTCAATTTGTAAAACATACAGCGCAACGTTTGGGTTTTGACTTTTGTGGTATTTCTAAAGCTGAATTTTTAGAAGACGAAGCACCTCATTTAGAAAAATGGTTGAATAATAATATGCATGGTAAAATGAGTTACATGCAAAATTATTTCGACAAAAGATTAGACCCTCGATTATTGGTTGACAATGCCAAATCTGTAATTTCACTTTTATATAACTATTACCCAGAAACTCAGCAGCCAAAGTACTTGCCACAAATTGCGAAGTATGCTTATGGTCAAGATTACCACGAAGTAATCAAAGAAAAACTGAATGAATTTTTGAGTATTTTAAAAGATAAAATTGGTGATATTAACGGACGTGTTTTTGTGGATAGTGCACCTGTTTTAGACAAAGCTTGGGCAAAAAAAAGTGGGTTGGGTTGGGTTGGTAAAAACTCAAATATTATTAACAAAACGCAAGGCTCTTTTTTCTTTATTTCTGAAATTATTTTAGACATAAATTTTGAGTATGACTCGCCAGTAAAAGACTATTGCGGAACATGTACACGCTGTATTGACGCATGCCCCACGAGTGCAATTGTAGAACCTTATGTGGTAGATGGCAGCAAGTGCATTTCATATTTTACTATTGAATTGAAAGATGAGATTGAGAATAATATGAAAGGCAAATTTAATGTCTGGGCTTTTGGTTGCGATATTTGCCAAGACGTATGCCCTTGGAACAGGTTTAGCAAGCCGAATACAGAAAGTAAATTTGACGCCTTGCCACAAATATTTTCATTTACCACAAACGATTGGCTTCAATTGGAAGAAGAAACTTTTAATGCAATATTCAAACACTCGCCGTTAAAGCGCAGCAAATTCAAGGGTTTACAACGAAATATCAAATTTATTTCACAATAAAAAAACTCACCTACTCTACCCTTTCAATTTTTGCACCCAAAGCTTTTAATCGCGTATCTATGTATTGATAGCCGCGGTCAATTTGTTCAATATTATCAATTTCGCTTTTGCCATTGGCACTTAATGCCGCAATTAACAATGAAACACCAGCACGTATATCGGGGCTTGTCATTTTTATTCCGCGTAAGTTATGTTCGCGGTTAAGCCCAATAACATTGGCACGGTGAGGGTCGCACAATATAATTTGGGCACCCATGTCAATTAATTTATCAACGAAAAACAAACGACTTTCAAACATTTTTTGGTGTATCAATACCGAACCTTTTGCTTGTGTGGCAACCACCAAAACGATACTCAATAAATCGGGCGTAAAGCCAGGCCAAATGGCATCAGAAATAGTCATAATTGAGCCATCAATAAAGGTTTCAATGGCATAGTTTTCTTGCGAAGGAATATATAAATCATCGCCTCGCAATTCCATTTTAATACCTAATCTTCTAAATGTATCAGGTATAATTCCTAAGTTTTGATAGCTTACATTTTTGATGGTAATTTCTGATTTTGTCATTGCTGCCAAACCAATAAAAGAGCCTATTTCAATCATATCAGGCAACATGGTATGCTCGGTACCTCCAAGATATTTAACACCTTCTATGGTTAACAAATTACTGCCAATGCCGCTTATTTTTGCACCCATTCGGTTCAACATTTTGCAAAGTTGTTGCAAATAAGGTTCGCAGGCAGCGTTGTAAATTGTAGTAATACCTTTTGCCATAACCGCCGCCATTACAATGTTTGCAGTACCTGTAACTGAAGCCTCGTCCAAAAGCATGTAAGTACCTTGCAAGTTTGAAGCCTCTACTTTGTAAAATTCATCGCCTTCATCGTAAGTAAATTTGGCACCTAATTTCTGAAATCCAATAAAGTGGGTATCTAATCTGCGTCGCCCTATTTTATCGCCACCAGGTTTAGGTATAAAACCTTTGCCAAAGCGCGCCAATAGTGGCCCAACAATCATAATTGAACCGCGCAATGCCGAGCCTTTTTTCTTGAATGTTGGAGAGTTTAAAAAATCAATGTTCACATCATCGGCAATAAAAGTATATTCTTCATGGCCAGTGTTTTCAGCCTTTACACCCAGTTCGCGTAATAAATCAATTAGTTTATTTATATCTACAATGTTTGGAATATTTTTAATAACTACTTTTTCTGGCGTTAATAATACAGCACATAGTATTTGCAATGCTTCATTTTTTGCGCCCTGCGGAGTTATTTCACCTTTTAATTTGGTACCGCCTTCAATTATAAATTTTCCCATTTTTGCTTTATTATTTTGATGTAAAAATGATGAATTACACCATAAGTTTTTCCATACACATTATTATTTTTCAACGGGCAATTGTTAGCATGTAAAAGAGAGTACGAATGATTCAATGAGAACCACAACATTATTGTTCTACTTTTGAACTTCATAAAATATAAAAATGATAAAGAAAATATAAAAATGGTTGGGCATAATTTTACTTGTAGTATTGGTTGTTGCAGGAGGTTTCTTCTTCGTGTATTTGCGTCCGTTTATACAAAAAATGAAAGTAGTAACAACAGTACAGTATGACAAAGAATTGACCATAGTTACTGGCGGTGCCGGAAACAGCGGCATATTGGTATCGGATAGCATGGTATTGGTTATTGATACTAAGATGGACGAAGCTGCCGAAACATTTCACAAACAAGTGATGGCGTTGGCTGGCAATAAACCAATCTTTATTGTAAACACGCACATACACCCCGACCATTGCAAAGGCAATAGCTTATATAAAGCGCAAACTATATTGGCTGGTGGCAATTACACACCCGAACTTTGGGCTAAGGAAGCTGGTAAAGAAAACATGCCTACCTTATGGCTGAAAGACAGAATGGATATACCGATGGGCAATGACACTGCAACCATATTTAACCTTGGCAAAAATGTACACACGCAAAGCGATGTAATGGTGTATTTGCACCGCCGAAAATTATTATTTGCTGGCGATGTAATTTTGAACAAACAAGCACCCTTTTTGTTTGCACCCGCCAACCCTAACGGTTATTTAGAAACAATGAATGCCTTGCCAAACATGTACAACATAAAAACCATAGTACCCGGACATGGCACTATTGGCGGCATGGAAGTGTTAGAATCATTCAAAGAATTTTTTAATGATATGAAAACGGCTGCCACCAACCCCGACAAGAAAAGTGAATTAGTAGCCAAATACAACGACTGGAATCAAATACCTTTTGCCATGTCAACTGGTGCGGCAGTAAAGGCGTTTGAGAAGGCGGGGGAGTAGGGGTTTAAAGGAAAACTCTTTTCTGAACTAAATTATAGGAAAAATAATATTCCGTGTATCTCAACAATAATAATTAATTTGTTTAAAGCCATATAAGTATTTAAAGGAAAATTTTAAAGATAGTATTCGAAAAAACACTTTTAATGCATCCTAATTTTCCCTACAAACCGCAATAATTCTTTTCAGTCTGCGGTTCATTATGTAAAAGCGTGTAACTAAAATTGTGTAAGCTACATTTAAGCTAATTTTAAAACTTTGTATAAGTGGAAAGTAATTAGATTAAAAAGAGTGTATGCACTTTATTCTGCAAGCACCTTCTTATTTTAAATTAGAAGCTTCCCTACTTCTTCCTATCCACAGTATAATTAACCAATGCTGCTAATGAAGCGTTGCATTCGTTTTGGGGTAAATCTTTGAGCATTTTTAGTGCTTTGTCGCGGTAAGTAAGCATTGCTTGTGTGGCATATTCTATGCCGCCTTTGGCAATTACAAAATCTATTACTTGTTGTACTTTTTGGTTGTCGTTGTTGTTGTTTTTTACAATGCTAATGATGCTGCGTTTTTCTAAAAAAGTACTTTGTTGCAAAGCATAAATCAAAGGCAATGTCATTTTCTTTTCTTTAATATCAATGCCTAACGGCTTGCCAACATCATCCACACCATAATCAAACAAATCGTCTTTTATTTGAAACGCAATGCCAGTAGTTTCTCCAAACAAACGCATCTTTTCAATGGTAATATCATCGGCACCAGCAGCGCAAGCGCCTGCAGCGCAACACGACGCTATTAACGACGCTGTTTTCTGGCGTATAATATCATAATATACATTTTCTTGAATGTCTAATCGGCGGGCTTTTTCTATTTGTAACAACTCGCCTTCACTCATTTCTTTTACAGCGTTACTTACTATTTTTAGCAGTTGAAATTGATTTTGGTTTACCGATAAAAGTAATCCGCGCGACAACAAATAATCGCCAACCAAAACCGCAATTTTATTTTTCCATAAAGCGTTTACCGAAAAATATCCGCGGCGTTGCAGTGAGTCATCCACCACATCATCGTGCACCAAAGTAGCAGTGTGCAACAACTCAATAAGTGATGCAGCAGTATAAGCAGGTTCTTGAATTTCGCCAAACATTTTAGCACTCAAAAACACCAACATTGGGCGCATTTGCTTGCCTTTGCGCTTAACAATGTATTGCATTATTTTATCTAACAACTGCACATTACTCTTCATCGAATCTTTGAACTTTTGTTCAAAGGCTTCCATTTCAAAAGCTATTGGTTGTTGTATTTTATCTATCACTATCTTTTTAGTTTAAATTGTAAAATTTAAAGTTCAAAGAGATAGAATTTTAAATTTTAAATTTTAAATTTTAAATTGTCTTTCTTATTCTATAATAATGCCCGCTAGCCATAAAATGCGGCAACACTTGCGCTATTGCATTGTCTATTTTCGATATTGTTTTTAGTGGAATAAATGGCAAATATGTTTCTATAATTGGTGCAATAAAGTATGCATTTTTTACTTCAAAAACTTCCATACCATAATTTTGTACTTCACGTTTCATGCGCGAAACAGTAAAGAAATTTACGTGTGGCGTGTCGTAGTTTTGTGAGTAAGGTTCTTTTTTGCCAAGCAGTTTTTTAACCTTCCAAATAAAACCATTTAGTCCCATTTTACGCATCAAATAAAGTGGTTGCATACCAATTTCAAAAGGCCCAAAACCATTAGGAACAGTAATTTGCAACTCCATAGTTTGTTTTCCATTTTTACCTATATAATCTAAAATATCTTTGTAAAAACTAATGTGTTCTAACACCTCGGTAAGTATTATATAATCGTGCGGTGCAAGGTTACAGTCGAACAAACTTTCGAACTTTACCTTTACATTGCTGAACGTGTTTTGCTTGGTAGTTATGTCCACATTTCCTTGGTGAATATCAATGCCTAACACTTCTGAATTTTCAATTAACCCTAAGGGAATTGTAATATTTCCGGTGCCGCAACCCACATCTAAAATATGTACGGTTTCGTTTTTTTTGCGGTTATTTTGTATGGTATTAAATAACCATTCTAACCTTGCATAGTGGCACGGAAAGTCAACGTATTCGGTATATTTATCAAATGAATTCATTTTATATTTAAGATTTAGATTGATGATTTAAGATTGCCCAATCTTAAATCTTAATTTTTCAATCATCAATTAGCAAATAGTGTGTCTTAAAATTTTATTCCCAACTTCAACATTGTACGTTTAATATTGTTTTTGAGAGATTCTTTTACATCTGTTTTTATTTTTTTCATAGTGCCTTCTTCGGGGCGTGCTTTAAAAACTGTGTCGTGGTATTGCCCTTTAAAACTGCTTGGTTCGGTGTAATAGTAAGCGTAAAACGATTTGCGTGTTTCGCCTTCAGGCACAGTTATTTTTGAGTAGCCGTGGTATGATATTTCAGACGTTTCAAAAATTACACAACGGTTAAATAAAGGAAGATATGCTTGTCCTAATTTAGAAACATCTTCATTCCACAATTCCAATTTGCCACCATATTCTTCTTTCCAATTCTTGTTCAAATAAACAAGCAAATTTAGGCGGCGGTGTATTTTCTGAACGTGGTGAATATTAAAGTCGATATGAATATCTAAATAACTGCCGTCTTTGCCTTGGTGCACGCCGCAACCCAAATTGTCTTGAGTTGAAAAAATGTCATTGATGCCAGTAATATATTCTACTTTTTTCTTAAACTCTTCGGTGTTCAATGCTTCGCGCAATTGGCTGAACGATACATCAAAACTATTAAAGTCGGCACCTTCGCTTTTATTTTCGTTAAGGCCATGGTAGTGGCGCGACAATAACTCTAAAGGTGGAAATTTATCGTAAATAAGATTGGCAAACTCTTCAGTTAAAAAATTGTCAATCATTAAATGTTTGTATGGTTTAGCCTCGCTAAATTCTTTTTTTAAACCATCAATAAATTGTTGGTCATTTATTTTATTGCTAAAAATTTGCATGTTTTTTATTTGATTTTGCGCCGCGAATGTAGCTTATTTTTGTAAAAAAAACTGAGACTTTTTAACACAATTCTTCATATTTTGTGTGAGGTTAAACATTTTCAAACCGAAATCCGCATTCCACAAAATTTTGGGCTATACAAAATTATTATGAAAGATTTAACCACAACTTATCCCGTTTGTAACAACGGGATAGGCACATAGTTTTTTAGGTAAAAAGAAGCTTAGCTTTACATAGCACTAGGTGTTAAACGTAGTTTATGTAACCTATGTAGGAATAAAAACTATGTGCCTATGTGGTTATATTAATGTAGTATTGATGATGCGTGTGTAAATTTATGTTTATAATAGTTCCACAATAATTTTAGTTATCCCAAATTTTGTTTCTCTTAATAATCTTTAAATTAAGGCTTCTTAAAGGTATTACCAGCACATCAACACCAAAAATATTTACTTTAGTACGCTTTTAAAAATTAAGATAGATACATGAACAACATACAACAACTCATTTTTAAAATTGATGAGTTTATACGCAAATACTACAAAAATCAACTCATACGTGGCAGCTTATATGCAGTAGGCATAGTAGCTGCTTTTTATTTGGTAGCTGCATTAACAGAGAGTGTAGCGCAGTTTGACACCAACATTCGAAGCATTATTTTTTACACTTTTACTATTTCTTTTTCTACCATAGTTGGGTATTTTATTGTGGTGCCTTTGCTTAAATTATACAAGCTCAATAAAATAATTTCGCACGAAGAAGCAGCAAAAATTATTGGTAAACATTTTAAGAATATTGACGATAAATTAATTAATACGCTACAATTAAATAGCCAATTCTCGAGTATTAGTGATGAGCAAAAATTGTTGTTAGAAGCCAGCATTAATCAACGAATTAGCCAACTAAAACCTGTACCGTTTACAAATGCTATCGACTTTTCTAAAAATAAAAAATATGCAAAATATGCAGCCATTCCGTTAGCTATTTTATTGCTTATACTATTTGTGCGCCCCAATGCAATTACCGAGCCTACCAAGCGTTTGGTAAACCACAATCAATATTATGAAAAACAAGCTCCTTTTAAATTTAATATTCAAAATAAAAGTTTAAAAACAATACAAAACCAAGACTTTAAATTAGATGTTTTGGTAAGTGGTGATGCCTTGCCCGAAAGTGTATTTTTATTGGTGGGCGACAATGAATATAAACTTTCTAAAAACGACAAAACCAACTTTACCTATTTGTTTAAAAATGTACAACGCAACACTCCGTTTAGATTTATGGCCGATGGTTTTACAAGTAAAGAATATACACTTGATGCCTTACCAAATCCATTGGTTTTAAATTTTGATGTGCAGTTAAATTATCCAACTTATGTGGGTAAAAAAAATGAAACGGTGCACAATGTTGGCGACATAACAGTGCCTATTGGTACTATTGCAACTTGGACTTTTAATACAAAAAATACTGATGCTCTTTTGTTTGCTTTTGGCGATACCAATATTGCTATTAACAATGCTTCAACCGATAGGTTTCAATACAGATTACCGCTATTTAGAAACAGAACTTACATTGTAAAAACTGCCAATAAATATTTTAAAAGCGCCGACACAATTCCTTATACAATTACTATAATACCCGACCAATACCCAACTATAAATGTAGAAGAAAAGATTGATTCACTATCTTTAAAAACACATTATTTTAAAGGCGAATTGAAAGATGATTATGGCTTTAGCAGATTACAATTTTATTACAAAAAAATAAATGCTGCCGATAGCGCAGGCAAGCCAAATGTTTTGCCAATAGCGGTTACCAAGCAAACAACAAGTGATAGTTTTTTCTATTTATGGGATTTGAATCGTGTGAACATACAACCCGGTGACGAAATAGAATATTATTTTGAGGTGTGGGACAATGATGGTGTTCATGGTGCAAAAAGCGCACGCACACAAAAGCAAATTTACAAAGCACCAAGCCTTGAAGAGCTTGCAAACAATGCTGATAAAGCAAATGCAGAAACCAAGCAAGACATACAACAAGCCATTAAAAAAGCGAAGGACATTCAGAAAGAACTTGCCGATTTGAACAAGAAATTATTGGATAAAAAAGTATTGAGTTACGAAGAAATTAAACGCTTAAATGAACTCACCAAAAAGCAGCAAGATTTGGCTAAGAAAGTGGATGAAATAAAAAACGAAAACCAGAAACAAGCTGCCGAACAAAATGAATTTAATAAGCCCGACGAAGCATTATTAGAAAAGCAAAAACAATTGCAAGATATGTTTGAAAGTATTGTTCCGCCTGAGATGAAGGAGAAAATGAAGGAGCTTGAAAAACTTTTGCAACAGTTAGACAAAGACAAAGTACAACAAGCCTTGGAGCAAATGAAATACGACAACAAAGACATGATGAAGGAGTTGGACAGAACCATGGAAATTTTTAAACAAATGGAGTTTGAACAAAAAATGACAAACACACTTGATAAGCTTGATAAACTGGCGAATGACGAAGAAAAATTAGCCGATAAAGCAAATGAAAAAGATAGCAAAACTGATAATTTAAAAAAGGAACAACAAGAGAATGACAAGAAGTTTGACGAAGTAAAAAAAGACTTACAAGACCTTGAAAAACAAAGCAAAGAGCTAAGTGAGGATGAGCAAAAAATGTTCGACAAAGAGCAAGAAGAAAAAGAAGAGAGCATTGACAAAGACATGAAAGATTCGGAACAACAGCTTGACCAAAACCAGAAAAGCAAAGCGGGCAAATCGCAGAAAAGTGCCGCGAAGAAAATGAAAGAGATGAAAGACAAAATGCAAGCTGCAATGGATGGTGCCGAAAACGAACAAGCCGAAGAAGACATAAATGCTTTGCGCGATATACTCGAAAACCTTATTCACATTAGCTTTGAGCAAGAAGCATTGATTGCGAATATTAATAAAACAGATGCTTCAAATCCGCAATACGTAAAACTTACGCAAGACCAAAAAAAGCTAAAGGATGATGCCAAAATGATTGAAGATAGTTTGCTTGCACTTAGCAAACGTCAGCCAAAAGTATCATCTGTAATCAACAAAGAAATTGGTAAAATAAACGCGAACATGGAACGTACTATTGCTGCCCTTGCCGAACGCCAAACGCCCGAAGCCGCCAGCCGTATGCAGTTTGTGATGACAAGCGAAAATAATTTGGCCCTTATGCTAAGCGAAACCCTTGACCAAATGCAGCAACAACAAGCGCAAAGTAAACCGGGTAGTGGCAAATGCAGCAAGCCCGGAGGCACTGGTAGCGGCAAAGGAAAGCCAAAGCAAAGTGCAGCGCAAATGAAAAAAATGCAAGAGAAAATAAATCAGCAAATAGAAAAACTAAAAAAACAATTAGATTCTGAAAAACAAGCCAACGAGAAAGGTGGTAAAAAACCCGGCGAAAAACCTGGACAGAAGCCAGGCCAAAAACCCGGCGAACAAGGCGGTGCTGGCATGTTTGGTAATAGCAAAGAATTAGCGCAAACCGCCGCGCAACAAGAGGCATTGCGCAGAGAATTACAAAAGATGGGTGATGCTTTAAACAAAGACGGCAAGCAAGGAAATGGACAACTGCAAAAGTTGGCGCAAGAAATGGAGAAAACCGAAAACGATATTGTAAACCGCACCATCACGCAAGAAACGCTAAAACGACAATCAGAAATTATGACTCGTTTGTTAGAGGCAGAAAAAGCAGAACAAGAGCGTGACCAAGAAGAACGCCGCAAAAGCAACGAAGCCAAAACACAGCAATACACAAACCCACAAAACTTTAAAGAATACCAACTTTTAAAAAACCGTGAAGCCGAATTGCTAAAAACTATGCCGCCAGCACTCACACCTTACTACAAAAATAAAGTGAATGAATATTTTAATCTAGTGAGGTAGGTTGACTATTAATGATACAGTATTTACGAAATAAAATATTAAAACAACCCTCCTATTTTATATAACAGTTCGCTTAATATATTTACAAAAATATTTTTACTATGCACATTTTAATGATTGATGGTATTGAGCGTGATAATTTATTACCATTTACTTTTACAAAACCAGTTTCGGAAATTAGATTTGGAATACTCACTATTACCCAAAAGTGGGAAAAATATTTAGGTTCAAAAGCTGGCTTTATTACCCAACCCTATTTAAAAGAAAAGTATAAATCGGTTACCAATATTGACCGCGACGTTATATTAATTAACGGTAGTATTTGCCCCGACAAGGCTTTGATTGAAGCAATTACAAACCTAAATCAAGGGCAGTCACTATTTGCTAGCGATAGATTTTTAGCCGCAAACATTGGCAAATTAATACCCATAAGTATTCAAGAAACGTCAAGTATTCTTCAGCTTTTCGAGAAGGTAAATTACGTTGATACATTTTTGTCAATTGAAAATGTGTGGGATATTTTTTCTAAAAATGAAGCAGCAATTAATGCTGATTTTGATTTGATTACCAAAGGCAGAATGTCACACCCTATAAGCCCTACAAACAAAGTTATAAAACCCGAAAATATTTTTTTAGAGCAAGGCGCAATAGTAGAATGTTCAATATTAAATGCTGCCACGGGTAAAATTTATGTTGGCAAAAATGCCGAAATTATGGAAGGTTGCATTGTGCGTGGTGCATTGGCTTTGTGCGATAATTCGACATTAAAGTTGGGTACAAAAATATATGGAGCAACCACAATTGGCGTGCATTGTAAAGTGGGTGGCGAAATAAACAATTCAGTAATTTTTGGCTATTCTAATAAGGCACACGATGGTTTTTTGGGCAATTCTGTAATTGGCGAATGGTGCAATTTGGGCGCAGATACCAACAACTCTAACCTCAAAAATAATTATGGCGAAGTAAAAATATTTAATTACACGCAAGACGATTATGTAAGCACAGGCCTACAATTTTGCGGGTTGTTTATGGCCGACCATTCCAAATGTGGCATCAACACCATGTTTAACACTGGCACTGTAGTTGGTGTAAGTGCGAATATTTTTGGTGCCGATTTTCCGCCAAAACACATTGCCTCATTTAGCTGGGGAGGTGCTGCAGGCTTTGATAATTTTAAAATTGACAAAGCCATAGAATTAGCTCAACGCGTGTATGAACGGAGAAAAATTTTGTTTGATGGGGTAGAGAAAAATATTTTTCAATATTTGCATGAAAATAAAACCAAAAAGCAATGACAAATTTAGTTACTAACGGAATTAAAATAACTGTACAAACTAAGTACAATGAGGGTTACTCGAAGCCTCACTCATTGTATCATTTATTTAATTACCACATACAAATAGAGAATTTAAGTGATTACACAGTGCAGCTTATGCGCCGGCATTGGTATATTATTGATAGCATTGGGCAAACAACCGAGGTAGAAGGCGAAGGTGTTGTGGGGCAGCAACCTTTGCTTTCACCTAACGAAAATTATGCGTATAGTAGTGCTTGTAATCTACATTCCGACATGGGTAAAATGTATGGCACTTACACTTTTGAACGAAAATTAGACAACAAACTATTTGAAGTTAAAATACCTGAGTTTCATTTAGTAGTGCCATTTAGGCTAAATTAAAAAATACTTTTTGTATTTTTTTTTCAATAAGGATTATGAATATATTACTTGTTTCTGCTACACAATTTGAAATTGAACCTACGCTTAAATTTTTAAACAAATTAAACGGCAATATATTAAACGGCAACGTAATTTATCATTTAAACACAGGTGTTGGTGCAGTTGCCACAAATTACCACCTCACAAAATTTTTAGTTCAAAATAAAATAGATTTTGCGATTAATGTTGGTGTTGCAGGGGCAATAACTCCCATGGAAAATGGTACAGTTGTCAATGTAATTACTGATGCTTTTTATGAGCTTGGTGCTGAGGACAATGACAATTTTATTCCGTTAAACGAAATGGGAATTCTTACACAAAATGATGTGCCGCTAACGAATGATTATATTGAAGTTAATCCGCCATTTCCGGTGCTGCAACAAATTGAAATTTTGCAAAAAGCATGTGGTATTACAGTAAACAAAGTACATGGTAACGCCCAAAGTATCCTGAAATTGCAAGAGTATATATCCAATAGAAATAACCCATTACCTTTTGTTGAAAGCATGGAGGGCGCGGCTTTCGTATATGTTTGTTATAAAGAAGATGTACCTTGCCTACAATTGCGAAGTATCTCAAATAAAGTAGAACCACGCAACCGCAACAATTGGCAAATGGAACTTGCTATTAAAAATCTAAATAAAAAATTAATTGATATTTTGAATGTGCTTTAGTGTTATTGGTGAACCAATATTTTAAGATTAATCAAACAATATTCTTATTAAACTTTCAGTTTTAAAATTTTGGTGTAGGTTTGCTATTATCATAAAAAATAACATGAACGGAGTAATTACACTTGGACAATTTATTATAGCGCGACAATCTGATTTTCCTTACAGCAAAGGCGAACTTTCTCGCTTGTTGCGCGATTTGGGTATCGCTGCAAAAATAGTAAACCGCGAAGTAAACAAAGCTGGATTGGTTGATATACTTGGCGCTGCAGCCAATGGCGACATTAACGTGCAAGGCGAGGAGCAAAAAAAATTGGATGTGTATGCCAATGATATGTTTATATCGGCATTGATGGCTGGTGGCGAGTGTTGCGCAATTGCATCAGAAGAAAATGAAGACATTATTGTTATTGACAATGAGGTTTCTAAAAACGCGAAATATGTGGTTTGCATGGACCCATTGGATGGCTCATCAAATATAGACGTTAATGTTTCGATTGGTACTATATTTTCTATATACCGCCGTGTGTCAGACTCAGGGCCAGGCACAGTCGAAGATTTTTTGCAAAAAGGTACCGAACAAGTAGCGGCTGGTTATATAATTTATGGTTCGTCAACCATGCTTGTTTACACCACTGGCAATGGTGTTAATGGTTTTACACTTGACCCATCAATAGGCGAATTTTGTTTGAGTCATCCTAATATGAAAGCTCCAAAAGCAGGCGAAATATATTCAATCAATCAAGGTAATTTTGTGCACTTTCCTATAGCCGTAAAAGAGTATATTAAATATTGCCAAGATGATGATAAAGCCACGAGTCGCCCTTATACGTTGCGCTACATAGGTTCATTAGTTGCCGATTTTCACCGTAATTTAATTAAAGGAGGCGTTTATATTTATCCACCAACGCTAAAATCTCCGAAAGGAAAATTAAGACTTTTGTATGAATGTAATCCATTGGCATTTATTGCCGAACAAGCTGGAGCAAAGGCTACAGACGGCAATCAACGTATTTTAGAAATTCAACCTACGGATATTCACCAACGGGTTTCGTTATATATAGGCAGTAAAGATATGGTGAACAAAGCCGAAGAATTTATAAAAATTACAGCTGCACAAAATGCTTAACAAAAAGCTGTTTACAAAAACACCTTTATTGGCACAATGGCTCTACCCTACCCTATTGTGGCGTTACAAGCCTACACAGAAAAAAATATACTTAACTTTTGATGATGGCCCTACGCCAAAAATTACGGATGCTGTACTTGCAATTTTAAAAAGTTATAATGCAAAAGCCACTTTTTTTTGTGTAGGGCAGCAAGCAGAAAAAAACAAAGATTTATTGCAAAAAATTATTGCAGAAAATCATACAATTGGGAACCACACCAACAAGCATTTGAATGGTTGGCAAACAAATACAAAAACTTATTTGAATGACATTGCTGATGCTACATCCACAATAAATTCTAAATTATTTAGGCCACCTTATGGCAAAATAAAACGCAAGCAAATTGCTACCATTTCAAAACAATATAAAATTGTAATGTGGGATGTGTTGAGTTACGATTATGATAAAAATATTTCGCCCGAAAAATGTTTGCAGTTTGTTTTAAAATCAACACGCAGCGGCAGTATTGTAGTTTTTCATGACAGCGTAAAATCAGAAAAAAACATGCTGTATGCCTTACCAAAAATGTTAGAACATTTTAGCAAATTGGGCTACAGTTTTTGCGCCATTGAGTAGGTGAAAACTATTAATCTTAAAATCATAATTAAAGAATTTCAATTTCAATTTGTTTCTTTATTAAGAAACACTAGTTTTGCAATTAAGAAAAATGAAGCAAAGATTTAAGGTTGAATTTTTATAAGAAGCGAAAGATTTTTTAGAGAATTTGGACGAAAAAACGCGTGAAAAAATTTACTACAACATTTGGAAATCCACTCAAATAAATGACAGCGAACTATTTAAAAAATTGCACGATGAAATTTTGGAATTTAGAACATTTTTCAACAAAAATCACTATAGATTTTTTGCGTTTTGGGACAAAACAAAAAAGGAAAACACAGTAGTAATTTCAACACATGGGATTATTAAGAAAACAAATAAAACTCCAATGGTAGAAATTGAAAGGGCGGAGCATTTAAAACAACAATTTTATACAGAAAAAAAATGAAAACTTATACATTAGAATCCTTAACTGATAAGCATATTGGCAAAATTGGTACTCCTAAGCGCGATGCGTTTGATAATGAATTACGACTAGATTTATTAGGGCAAACAATAAAAAATATAAGAAAAGAACGCAACCTAACACAGGAGGCTCTTGGAAACTTAATTGGTGTAAAAAAAGCGCAAATATCAAAAATAGAAAACTCTTTGACTGACGCACGATTTGATACAATTTTGAAAGTATTTAAAGCTTTGAATGCTAAAATTAATTTCAATGTTGAATTATTGAATCAAAAATTGGTGATACAATAAATTTTACTGAAAAATAATATGGTTTTGCCTAACAAATTTTCAGCAAAGTAATTATGAATATTTTCTCTACCGCCTACGCCCCGCCAATAAATTACATAGCATTAGCCGCAAAGCATAAAAATATTGAAATAGAAATTTTTGAATATTTTGAGAAACAAAGTATTCGCAATCACTGCAATATTGCAAGTGCAAATGGTTTGCAAAAACTAACTATTCCGTTAGCAAACCGAAAGAATAAAACGCATACAAAAGACATAAAAATTAGCTATGCCGAAGCGTGGAATGTGTTTCATAAAAAAGCACTACAAACGGCATATAATAATAGCCCATTTTTTGAATATTATTTTTATCAGTTTGAGCCTTTCTACAATAAAAAATTTGAGTATTTAATTGACTTTAATCAACATTTACTTTCAAAAATACTTGTGGTATTAAAACTTACTATTGAAGTAAAAGAAACACAATCATATTTGAATAATACACAGCTCGAAAATAATTTTATGGAGTTAGAGAATTTGCAAATTACCAATGAAACTAATGAATACTACCAAGTTTTTAAAGATAAAAATGGTTTTATACCTAACCTAAGTATTTTTGATTTACTATTTAATGAAGGGCCACAGGCGGCAGTTTTACTGGCTAAATAAGAGTTATTTTACCTCTTCATAATCAACATACTCATCATTATTGTTGTTCTTAGATGAATTGCGTTTGTTGTTGTAATTAATTTTAGGGTCACTGTTATTATTTTTGTTTTTTGCCGCAGCAAATTCACCTAAAATACGCCATACCACATATACGGCAACAATTGTAAAAAATATATCTCTCATTATTGCAGTAATTAAATTGTTTTACCTGGGTAAATTTTTAGCGCTTCATCAAGAGCCAACATCGCATTCCGTAAATCTTCAATTTTTAAAACATAAGCAATCCTTACTTCATCAACACCAGCACCAACCGTTGAATAAAAGCCTGTGGCTGGAGCTAACATAACCGTTTCGCCATTAAAACTAAAATCTTCGAGTAACCATTGGCAAAACTTATCGGCATTATCAATCGGTAATTTTGCGATGCAATAAAAAGCACCACTCGGCATTGGACAATATACCCCATTCATTTTATTTAAGGCTTCCACCACAAAATTGCGCCTATTGGTATATTCTGCTTTTACATTATAAAAATAAGATTGTGGAGTATCAATTGCGGCTTCTGCGGCTACTTGTCCGAATGTGGGAGGGCTTAGGCGGGCTTGCGCAAATTTAAGTGCTGTTGACATTACTTCTTTATTTTTACTAATAAGTGCGCCAACACGCGCACCACATGCGCTATAACGTTTAGAAATTGAATCTAATAATATAACATTTTGCTCTGCACCTTTTAAGTGCATTACCGAAATATACTCTTTGTTATCGTAGCAAAATTCTCTATAAACCTCATCGCTAAACAACCATAAATTATATTTTATTGCCAAATCGCGCAACGATTCTAGTTCCGCTCTCGAGTACAAATAACCTGTAGGATTACCCGGGTTACAAATCATAATAGCCTTAGTTTTCGGAGTAATTACTTTTTCAAATTCTTCCTTTGCAGGTAAAGCAAATCCTGTTTCAATATAACTTCTAATAGGTACAATTACAACATCAGCTTGGCGCGAAAATCCATTATAATTTGCATAAAAAGGCTCAGGAATAATTATTTCATCTCCTGCATTTAGGCATGTCATCATAGCTATTTCAATGGCTTCACTGCCGCCAGTGGTAATCATTATATCTTCAAAACCAACATCAATTTTATAGCCTTGGTAATAACCTGCAAGTTTTTTGCGGTAACTTTCAATGCCAGCACTGTGGCTGTATTCAACTACTTTCGGCGAAAAATTATGTATGGCATTTAACATTGTTTCGGGTGTTTCTATATCTGGCTGACCAATGTTTAAATGATAAATAGTTTTGCCTTGTTTTTTTGCAGCTTCGGCAAAAGGCACTAACTTACGAATTGGCGATTGGGGCATTGCTGCGCCTTTTGAAGATACACTTGGCATATTTAATATTTTTCGCAAAGTAAATATTTATTGTAAGAATACAATATTGAAAAGGTGGCAAATAAACTATTATAACAAGCAATTCAATTTCTATATAGAGAAATCTATTTTTCAAAATTTCCAAAAATATTTTTACTTTGTTAAAAACTTTTTGTTTTGAAATTAGCCAAATTAAATTTCCCTGCTTATACATTTACTTACCAAACGGTAAATAAAATACGGTATATTTTTGATAAATTTAGAAAAAAGCATGTGGTGCTAACACCCGAAGAATGGGTGCGTCAGCATTTGGCATGTTACTTAACTGAACAGAAGAAATTTCCAAATTCATTAATTGCATTAGAGGTAGGGTTAGAAGTGAATAACCTAAAAAAGCGTTGCGATTTATTAGTGTATGACCGCTTCGGGAAACCCTTGTTATTAGCGGAATGCAAAGCTCCTGAGGTAAGAATTACACAAGAAGTTTTTGACCAAATATGTATTTATAATTTGTCATTAAAAGTTCCGTATTTAATAATTACAAATGGTTTGAATCATTACTTTTGCAAAATAGATGTTGATGCAAAAGAATATGGTTTTATGGAAATAATACCCGAATATGGTTTATTGATATAATTGTGAATAGTGTTAAACTTGTACATTTCTATTCAATGGTTTTACCCTAAAAAGCAACAACATTCCTACAATAAAAAATACAATTAAAGAAAGTATTGAATTGCGCATTCCGCCTGTAATACCTTCTATAAATCCAAAGGCAAAAGTGCCAATAATTATCCCTACTTTTTCGCATACATCATAAAAACTAAAGTATGAAGCATGGTCGTCGGTTTCGGGCAAAAGTTTAGAGTATGTGCTTCGCGAAAGTGACTGTATGCCTCCCATAACCATACCTACAGATGCTGCTACAATATAAAATTGTGTGGCATGATAAACCAATGAATACGTGCCTACGCAAATTAATATCCATATAAAAACAGCTACCATTAATGCTTTTATATTGCCTAATTTTTTTGATAACCACGAGAATGTATATGAACCCAAAATACCCACAAATTGTATCAACAAAACTGATATTATCAAGTCTGCATCTTTTAAGTCGTGAATTTCTTTTTTTGCAAATAAAACGGCCATAATCATTATGGTTTGTACGCCCATACTATAAACAAAAAATGAGGTTAAGTATTTTTTTAGATTAGGTAAATTTTCTAAATTTTTCCATACTAACTTCAACTCATTAAATCCTTTAAAAATATTTGCTTTTTCTTTGTTATGGTGTTTTGTTTCGGGTAAATTACGATAAGTAATCTGTGCAAAGCCAACCCACCAAATACCTACCGATACAAAGGCCCAGCGTGCAGGCATGGCAAATTTTTGTATTGCTATTAAATTAATAATAAGCAAAAGTGCACTACCAAAATAACCCATTGCATAACCACGTGCACTAATTTTATCATGCTCTTGTGGCGGTGCAATTTCGGGCAAAAACGCATTGTAAAAAACCAAGCTGCTCCAAAAGCCAATACTGGCAAGCATTACCGTAAGCATACTCAAAGCTAAATGTTCTACATTAAAAAAGTACAAGCACGAAGTAGCTATTGCACCCATGTAACAGAAAAATTTCATGAACATTTTTTTGTTACCGCTATAGTCTGCAATACCAGAAAGTAAAGGGCTTAACATTGATACAATTAAAAATGAAAAGGAAATTACGTATGAATACAATTCTGTATTTTTAAAGTTGTAGCCAAATAGTTGTACTATGTCACTAACTATTTTTCCGCTAGCATCTTTTGTTGATGTTACAGCTTCAAAAAATATAGGAAATATGGCCGATGAAATTACAAGTGGGTATGCAGAGTTTGCCCAGTCGTAAAACGTCCATGCACGAATTGTTTTTTTGTTAGACATGAGTTGGTATTTAGAATATAGTATACAGTATAAAGTGTTTAGTGTTTAGTGTTTAGTGTTCAGTGTTTAGTGTTTAGTGTTTAGTGTCTAGTGTTTAGATTTTAGAACATTTGAACATTTGAACATTTGAACTTAGAACCTAGAACCTAGAACCTAGATTTAAGATTTTATAGAATAGTTTTTTGGTGAATTTGCTCTTGTTTAATATGATTTAAATGACTTCAAATATTTTACTCAAAATATTAAAATTTAGAAAAATATAAATTTTCTTTGTTCTATTTAAAAATTGCACTTTCAAATTTGATACACTCCATTATTTATCATCTATTCTATAAGCATTTACAACGCCTGGCACACGTTTTAGTTTTCTAATAAGTGCATCTAAATGGTGTGTATCAAAAACATAAATAGAAAGTTTACCTTCAAACATTCCATCATCAGTATCAAAGCTAATGGCTCGCATGTTTACATTATATTCGTTGCTAATAATTTTAGTAATATTATTTACTATTCCTATTTCATCGGTGCCTGTAAGCATAATGCCTGCTAGGAAAGAAATTTTTTCGTTGGCTGTCCATTTTGCTTTTACAATACGGCTACCATAATTACTCATGAGTTTAAGCCCAGCCGCGCAATTGGTGCGGTGTATCATTATGCCCTCAGGCGAAACAAAACCAAAAACATCATCGCCTTTTATTGGGTGGCAACAATCCGAAAATTTATAGGCCAAACTTTTTTGCTTCTCATCTAACATCAAAGCGCCACCTTGCTTGCCTGTAAGTTGCGTTACCAATTGCTCAAATGGTTTTTCGGTTTTTTTCGGGAATATTAAACTAGAGTTTCCATCGGTACCTTCGGCAACATGTTTTTTTAGTGCCATAACGTCAATAGCCTTTATGGCTATGCGATACAGCAATTCTTGCTCATTGGTAAAATTATAAAAACGAACAATTTTGAACACATTGGATTCTGTATTTTCTAACTTTAAACTTTTCAATTTTTTGTCTAAAATTTCTTTTCCTTCAATAGATTTTGTGCGTTTAAACTCTCTTAAATATTCCTTGATTTTTGTTTTGGCACGGGCAGTAATTACAAAGTTTAACCACTCTTCTTTTGGTGTTTGTTTTTCTGTTGTGAGTATTTCTATTTGTTCGCCGCTGTGCAGTTTGTAGCTTAGCGGCACAAGTTTATTATTTACTTTTGCACCCAAGCATGTGTTGCCAACATGAGTGTGTATTTCATAAGCAAAATCGAGGGCTGTTGCGCCATTTGGCAATCTTTTAAGTTCGCCTTTTGGTGTAAATGTAAAAATTTCTTCGGCAAACAATTGTAGTTTCACATCATCCACAAAGTCCAAAGCATTGCTATCAGCACTTTCTAGCACTTCCCTAATTTTACCAATCCATTCATCTAACGCAGATTCCTTTCCGTTTTCTTTGTCTTTGTATTTCCAATGTGCAGCATAACCCTTTTCGGCAATATCATCCATTCTGGTGGTTCTAATTTGCACTTCAACCCATTTATTATCGGGCCCTAGTAACGTTGTGTGCAGGCTTTCGTAGCCATTTGTGCGTGGTGTAGAAATCCAGTCGCGGGTGCGGAAACGGTTGCTAGTATATAAATCGGTAAGCAATGAAAAAATAGCAAAACACTGTGTTTTTTCTTCTTCCAATGTTGGTGGCTCTACAATAATTCTGATAGCAAAAACATCATATATTTCCTCGAACGGAATATTTTGTTTTTGCATCTTCATCCATATAGAATGTATAGATTTTACGCGCCCCTTAATGTTGAATTTGTAGCCCTTATCGGTAAGTAAATTTATTATTGGAAGACTAAATTTATTGATGTAACGATTACGCTCTTTTTGTGTGGCCGCTAATTTTTCTTCCAACATATTATATACATCGGGTTCTTTGTATTTTAACGATAAATCTTCTAATTCATTTTTTATTGTGTATAGCCCTAAACGGTGTGCTAGCGGGGCATATAAGAATAAAGTTTCGGATGCAATCTTCAATTGCTTTTCGCGTTTCATGCTTTCGAGGGTTCGCATGTTGTGCAACCTGTCGGCTAATTTTATGAGGATTACACGTACATCATCACCCAAAGTAAGCAACATTTTTCTAAAATTCTCAGCTTGCACCGAAGAATTTTCATCAATTAAAACTCCCGAAATTTTAGTAAGCCCATCAATAATTTGCATTACTTTTTTACCGAACATTCCTTCAATTTCTTCGAGGGTAATTTCGGTATCTTCCACCACATCATGCAATAGCGCGCACACTACTGCTGTTGGGCCTAAGCCAATTTCGTCAACAACAATTTGTGCTACTGCAATAGGGTGATAAATATATGGTTCGCCACTTTTGCGGCGCATGTCTTTGTGCTGTTCAACGGCAAAGTCAAAGGCTTTGCGAATCATTAATTTATCGCCCTTTTCTAACTTGCCACGTAATGATTTTAGTAGCGTTCTATACCTACATAAAATTTCTTTTTTCTCTTGCTCAAGGTCTATTATAGGCTTGTCGGTTGTTGGTTCTAACATGTGCTAATCAAATTGTTTCAAAATATTTTTAGTGATATTTTGTATTGTTATCAAATATAAAATTCAAATTAGAATTCTATTTTTTTATTTTTTCTAATGCCTCTTTTACAGTAATTTTTTTTGTGCCGTCAAAAGCAACAACAAAAGCATCTTTAAAGCCTTTTTTTCTTATCAAAGTTTGCTCTTTTAATGCCACATCAAAGTTAGAAAAATCACCAGCAAAGTATTTGTATTCATTGCCGAATTTAATTTCTGTGATATTATTAATACCATTAAACTTGGGATACTTTTTTGAAAGTTTCTCCATTGAATTATAAAACTGAACTCTAAATTTTATTGTTGTTTTAACGGTTTCAGAAGTAACTTTTAGTGGGAGTTCCATTTCCTCCATAACAATAGTATTTAAAACACTTTCTACCTTTTTTATTGTATCCGATTTTATTAGCTGATTCGTTGCATCAACACCTTTAATATCTGGTGGCTTTTCAATTAAAGTGCTATCATTTTTATATTCATATGGTTCTGCAATTGCAAAATTACCATTGCAAGGTTTCTTATTTTCTAATTCATCAAAATACTTATTTTTTTGCCCTTTTAGCTCATCTTTGTATTTTCTGAAAGCCAAAAATATTGATGTTGCCAAGTAGTCTTGCCCTTGTTTACTTCCCAAAAATTTCTCCTCTTCCACATTGGTTAAAAAACCTGTTTCGGTTAATAAACTAGGCATCGATGTTTTCCATAAAACCAAGAACCCTGCTTGCTTTACGCCCTTATCGGTTCTGCATGATTTGTTTTTATAATAGGTTTGTATTTTATCGGCAAGGCTTAAACTTTGTTCCAAATTTGCATTTTGATACATTGTAAAAATAATGTTTCCTTCATCAGAATTTGGGTCAAAGTTTTCGTAATTTTTCTTGTAGTTATTTTCTAATAAGATGGCTGAATTTTCTCGTTTTGCAACATCTAAATTGCCTTTTGTTTTGTGTAAACCCATTACATAAGTTTCGCTGCCAAATACTTTTTTGTTGGGCGAGGCATTGCAGTGTATGCAAATAAATAAATCGGCATAGTTGTCATTTGCAATTTTTGCTCTTTCGTTTAACTCAATAAACACATCGGTTTTGCGGGTGTAAACCACTTTTACATCACTACAATTTTCTTCAATATATTTTCCTAATTTTAAAGTTACCGCAAGTGCAACATCCTTTTCTTTATATTTTGTTCCGTGGCAACCCGGGTCATTGCCGCCGTGGCCTGCATCAATAACAACAGTAAATTTTTTATTTGCAGTTTGTGCTATTGCAACACCATTGAATATTAATAATAATAACGAAAAGCTACAAAATATGTTATGTTTTTTTATGTTCAATTTTTTATTTTTAATTGTTTAGAAAACATTGTAGCAACAACAATGCAAAAGCTAAATGCCACGGCTATTTTGTAGATAATATCACCCAAAATAACAAATAATGTTTGCTGGTTATTTAAGTTTAGCGCTGCTTTAATTGCTGTTGCTTGCCACCATTTTGTTTGCTGAATAATATCGCCACGCTGATTATAAAATGCCGAAATACCAGTGTTTGCGCTGCGTGCAATACTACGTCTGTTTTCAATAGCACGCAATCGGGCATAGGCCAAATGTTGAATATGCCCCGGCGTATTATCCCACCAACCATCATTTGTTACAATAAATAAAATGTTGGCTCCATTTTTTACATAATTTCTAACGTACTCACTATACACACTTTCATAACAAATGATGGGTGCTACAACGCCTTTGTTTGTAGCGTTTGCAAATACCTCTCTGTCATTTTGCATTCCTAAACTGCCTGTGCTCCCACCTAAATTAATTGCATATTTTTCAAAATATTTCATCTCTTTCGGGAAAGGGATTATTTCGACACCCGGTACTAATTTTGACTTGTGATATACTTTTACCTTACTGTTTTTTTCAACTTGTATGGCACTATTAAATGAATCATAAAACTTATAATTGTTCTTATTTTGGCGGGCTGTAACCGTAATTGGTTCATCATATTGAATGTAGGTAGATGCTCCCAAAACCATTTTAAGATTTGGATAATTATCAATAATTTTTTGAAGAATTTTTACTTCAGGGCATGTGTCTAATTCATTTTCTTGCACATCTAATGCAATTGTAGTTTCGGGTGCAACCCAATAATCAGTTTCTTTATCAATTAAATTTGAACTTACTTTTAAGCTTTTAATAATTTGTTCTTCATTCATCATACCACTAAACTTCTCGTTGTAAGGGTCAATGTTTGGTTGCGATACAACAATATTTACGGGTTCAATTTTTTCGGAATAATTATAATATATAACCACTGAAACTATTGTCGGCAATACTATTAGCAACGAAATATTTAAGGCTATTTTCTTTTTGTTTTCGACAATGAAAAGCCAATAAAAAACCAATACATTTAGCAACAATATCCATAGTGAACCGCCTTGTGTACCAGTAAATTCATACCACTGTATATATTTGTAACTATCAGCAAAAGCATTGCCCAATGTGAGCCACGGCCAACTCATATCCCAATTCAAATGCAAATATTCAAACGCCAACCAATAGCAAATAAAACTCGAATACCCAATTAAATGATTTGTTTTTTTATGTGTGTGATGAAACAAAAGTAACACCAAAGACATTAGTAAACTATTCATTATAAAAGCTAATAATGCGCCTTCAAACGAAGCATACGTAACCCACCAGGTAGTTAGTAAATTCCATATTAACATGGTTAAATAACTAAAGCCAAAAAACTTTGCATTGGTTTTGCGTCCGCGATTTTGCCAATAACGAAACTCTATAATAAGTAGTGGAACAAACCCCAAAAAAATTAAAAAGCTATATCCATTGGGGCACCACGCCAACCACAATAATATTGCGCTTAACAGTGATTTTGTGAAATTTTTATTGAATATTGTTTGCATAAAATTTTATGCAAATGTTGTATAAAAAAGAATAGGATTTAGCTATTTTTAAATTACTTCTTAATATGGTATTGTGAATAAAAAATTTGCGTTAAATTGGTGTTGTATTGCATTGAACGTAACGCACGGTTTTATCGTCTACATATATATGGATTTTAATTTCAATATCCTATAAAAAGTATATTATAGCTTAAGAAATTAACGTTGCGTAGCATTCGCAAATTCAGCATTCCTATTTAAAAAGCAAACGGATAACGCGGATACATTAACACGGATTTTGTAAAACAGAGTACAATTATTCTAATACTTTGCCCCGCCAACACCAATGTTTTCAATAGGATGCCAAGTGGTTTTAATTTCTTGCAAATCTAAAATGTGGTATGGACCTTGTGCAGTTTCATCGGTACTATTGTTTTTGTTGTGAATAAAAACACGCTTAATATTTACAGCTGCTTGTTCTTGAATCTGCTTTATTTCGGAACTATCGGCACCAAAATAAACAATGGCATTCACGTCCATGTGGCTACTCATGTGTGTAATCAATTCACTTCTTTTGCCCGTTAAAATATTTACTACTCCGCCCGGCAAATCAGATGTGGCAAGCACTTCGGCAAATGTAACTGCGCACAATGGTTTTGTTTCCGATGCCAAAGCAATGCAAACATTGCCACCAGCAATAACAGGTGCTATGGCACTAACTAGTCCTATTAGTGAGTTTTCTTCGGGTGCAAAAATTGCTACAACACCAGTAGGTTCAGGTACCGAAAAATTAAAATGAGATGATGCTACAGGGTTTATTGTTCCAAAAAGTGCTTGAAACTTATCGGCCCAACCTGCATAATATACCAAACGGTCAATACTTAAATCAACTTCGGTAGTTGCTGCTTTTGCGGTGCTACCTTGCAGTTGCAACTCATCAATAAACTGCGTACGGCGTGCTTCTAACATTTCAGCAATGCGATACAAAATTTGTGAACGGTTAAATGCTGCTCTACCACTCCAACCACCAAATGCGCCACGGGCAGCCACTACGGCGTTTCTAAAGTCTTTGCGCGACGACAAACAAATGTTTGCAACAATTTTATTTGCTTTGTCTTTTAGAGGGTAAAACCTTCCGCTTTCGGTACGTGGAAAAGCACCACCAATATATATTTTGTATGTTTTCAACACTTCTAATCTTGACATTTTTATTTTATTTTTCTCAAAAATATTCTTTTAAAATGAATTAGGAATTTTTTTTTGAAATGGCATTGTAAACCATCTTTTAAACTAATAAAAACCACAATGAATTTAATATATTTGGCAGCCTAAAATTACTATGCAGCGAAAATTTATAACGAACCTAAGCCTACTATTATTATTAAATATTCTTATAAAACCATTTTGGATTTTAGGTATTGACCGTGCCGTTCAAAATGCTGTTCCTTCGGCTGATTATGGCATGTATTATGCCATATTTAATTTTTCTTTTCTATTTAATATTCTGTTAGATTTTGGTATAACCAATTACAACAACAAAAATATTGCACAAAATAACCATTTATTAAAAAAACACCTATCTATAATTTTAGTTTTGAGGCTTGTGTTAGGGGCTGCATACATAGTAGTTACATTACTTGTTGGTAATATAATTGGATATAGTTTTCATCAAATGCTAATGCTTTTGATATTGGGTTTAAATCAGTTTTTAGGTTCATTTATTTTGTACTTGCGTTCTAATATTTCGGGCTTGCATTTATTTAAAACCGATAGCGTAATTTCGGTGTTGGATAGGTTAATTATGATAATTATTTGCGCTGCTTTGTTGTGGGGAAATATCACAACAAAGCCCTTTAAAATAGAGTGGTACATACTTGCACAAACCTTTGCATATTTTATTACTATTATAATAACTTTAGTAATTGTAATTGATAAAGCCAAACTTCAAAAAGTAAAATGGAACAAGGTGTTTTCATTATTTATTTTAAAGAAAAGTTATCCGTATGCAATTTTGGTTTTGCTAATGACTTTTTATAACCGAATAGATTCAGTAATGCTTGAACGTATGTTGCCCGACGGTGCTAAACAAGCTGCAATTTATGCATCAGCATACCGCTTATTAGACGCAGGAAATATGATTGCATTTTTATTTGCTGGCTTGTTACTACCAATGTTTGCCAGAATGTTAAAAACCAAACAACAGATTGAGGAATTAGTAAAATTATCATTCTCAATATTGATGCTCATCTCAATTACTACAGCAACGGTTTCTTATTTTTTTAGTTTGGATATGATGAATTTAATGTACCACGAACATACAGTAGAATCGGCTAAAGTTTTTCGTTTTTTGATGACATGTTTTGTATTTGTATCATCAACTTATGTGTTTGGCACATTGCTAACAGCCAACGGAAATTTAAAACAATTGAATGTTATGGCAGCATGTGGCATGGCATTTAATATAGGTTTAAACATAATATTGATACCTAAGTATAAAGCCGAAGGGGCTGCATTTGCAAGCTTGGCAACACAAACATGCACTGCAATTATTCAAATATATTTCGCATACAAAACATTCAATTTCAAAATTAATTATTTGTTTATTGGTAAATTAGCACTTTTTATTGCTGGCATTATTTCGGCTGGATTTTTCATTATTAATTTGCAAATAGATTGGTTTTTACAAATGATTTTACTTGCAGTAATATCAGTAACTTGGGCTTTTGCAATAGGTTTTGTAAGCATTAAAGGTTTGTATTATATTGTAAAATATGGCGACTAAAAAACTTTTATTATTTATTCTTTTTACTGCTTCTATTTTGCATTCTTATTCGCAAAGTACAGTAAAATGGAGTGATGTGAGTGATGGTAACAATAGCGATGCACAATTTATAGTTGGCAATAATTATGGAAATATCTTTTTACTAAATAGAAAATCAGGATTTTTTTTGAGCAAAGACAAATGGTATATTGAAACATATAATGACACGTCACTAAAGAAAATAAATAGCACTGAAATTATTTTTGGTAAAACAGAAAGTTTTGAAGAGTCGGTTTCGTTGCAACAGAACAACTATATTTTTACCAATAGCTTTATTGATAATACAAAAAAACTTCTTGCATATAGCATAGATAAAAACGGAATACCCAACAATAGCCCGCAAGAAATTAGTGCAGTTGACAAATGCGAAAGCCGAAATAATTATAATTTTCATTTCTTGTATAGCACTGATACTTCCAAACTCTGCATATACCACATAGTGCCCCGCAGCGAAGAAGAAAGCAAACATGTAAAGGTGATTATTCTGAATGAAAAGTTACAAATTGAACATACGAAAATAGTAGAACTTCCATTTCAAAGCCGAGAGTGTTTTATATTAAATGCTACTTTAAGCAATGATATTTTTGCAGGATTATTAAAAGTTGCCGACGATGACAAGTTGAGAATTTTTACCAACCGAACATATTCATATTACACAATCAGTTACAATATTAAAGCCGATTCGGTAAAATTAAGGTCAATAAATTTAGAAAAGAAAAGCAATATAGTTGGCTCATCATTTTATACCTTGAGCAACAAGGAAATTGGCATTTGTGGTTTTTATAGGGTATTGATAAATGATAGAGACAAAGTTGTAAAACCCTTTAACAGCTTGCTTTTAAACCATTCTATTTCAAATAATATTGCCGATTATGTTGATGATTATGCAACCCCAAATGCACCACTCAATATTTTTAGAGACGTAAATAATTACAACTACGAACCATTACTAAATTATGTATTGCCCAATGACAAGGTTGTGCTGGTGTGTGAAAAAAATTATGTAGAAACTTCATGCCTTACAGATTTTAGAACTGGTATGCAAAGGTGCAATTATTACTACCACGTGGATAATGTGGAGGCTTATATTTTTGAAAAAACGTACGAATCGAAAAAGAAGTTTGCGGTTGAAAAAAAGCAAATTTCAATAAATGATGATGGGTATTTTTTGGGTAGCCTTGGCGGATATTTTAATAAACACTTATACTTAATTTACAACGACTCAAAGCTAAATACTAGCACTAAACGTAGTGTTGAACTTATTGCTAGCAGTGAAATTCACTATATGAATTCAGCAAAAAAAGCTAACGTGGTGTTGAGTAAAATTAATGAAGACGGAAAAATTAGCAAACAAATTTTATTTACCAATGCTGGCAATAAAACTGTTTTTGTTCCTCAAAAAAGCATTATTACAAATACAGGTAAAATAATATTTTACTGCAAACGAAGTAGTCGATTCAAAATTGGTGTAATGGATTTGAAATAATTTAGTAAATTGTATTTTAAAGAGTGCTAAAAGTAAAGCGCACGATTAAAATCAAACTACAATTACTTTTCTCTTTCAATTCTAAACTCTTTTATGAGCATGGCATCTCCTATTTTTTTGAAGAAAAAATAAGTACGGTAAGTACCTGTTGAAGTTTCTAATTTACCAATGCTGTATTGGCTTCCGTCTTTGGAAAAACCGTTATACTTTGAGCTAAAATTTGTTGGATTGTTTTTTTGAAAAAAGTCTTTTAAAATAATTTCCGCTTGTACCTTGCTGTACAGGCCTTCATTTTCTAAAACATTCAATTCTATGCTTGAATTAAAATAACTTGAAAGGTATTTGTAGTCGGCTGATTTAAGGGCTATATTAATTTCGTTTTGCTGCGCAAAGGCAACATTTATAACAAATAAAAAAATAGAAAGAGTAATTGTTTTTTTCACTTTAAAAATTTCGCAAAACCATTAGCAATAACTAAGCCAATATAGAATATTTAAGTGTAGAATAAAATACAGCCCCGCTTAACTTAATAATTTGCTGTATAAAGTGAGGTAATTATTTAACTGAACTTTGGTTGAATATTTCTCTACCGCCATTTCTCTAATCCTTTCTGCAGGCAATAAATCATTACTATTAAAAAAAGTATGTATTGCATTTTGCAAAGATTCCACATTTATTTCATTACATAAATATCCATTTTCTTGGTGTGCAATTAATTCAGGAATACCACCTACATTATAAGCTAATATTGGCGTGCCACAAAACAATGATTCAATAATTACGTTAGGCAAATTTTCAGCTAACGAAGGAAAAGCAAATACATCGGCGGCAGAATAAATAATACTCATCAATTTTTCGTCATACACCGTACCTAATTCAAGAACACTATTTTTAAAAGCATCCGAACTACCAATAAACAAAGGTGATTTAGAAATAGTACCCCCTACAGCAACTATTAATAAATTTGGATTAGAATTAATTAAATTTTGAACAGCTTCAATAAGATATTCGATACCTTTCAATTTCATATCAATATTTTGAGCCACAAATAGACATACTTTTTTATGTTCAGCAATACCCAAAATACTTCTCGAATAAGCTTTATTTCTAATGTTAAATGTGTCAGCATCAATTGAGTATGGAAAAGTAAAGTGTTGCATTTTCCTGAAAAGGGTACTATTACTTGAGCATTTCCTTAACCAATGCGAGGGAGTAACGATGGTTAATTTCTCAAAATTTGCGAGGCTTTCTTGTTTTATTTTTAGAATTTCAGCGGAATACGAAGGGTTTGTAGTACCAGCCAACTGAGGACAAACGTCGCAGTTAACCTCATACTTTTTGCAATCTAATGAATGATGACAGCCTCCAGTAAAAGGATTCATGTCGTGCATTGTCCAAACAACTGGTTTCTTATTTTTCTTAAAAAATGAATAATCAAATAAATTGGCTACCCAATGTAAATTAATAATATCACAATTTTTATATACCTCAGTATCTGTAATATCAAAATCAGAATATGGAAACGTAAAAGGATAAAAACCATTTTGCTGATTTTTAAGATAATTAATTTCTACAGGTTCGTTGTATAACTTTAATTCTTTTAAAATTATTTTTCCCTTATTAATTATTTTGTTGAATGTAGTTAGCGGCTTAGGTTTTATTTTATACTCAGAGGTATGAGGTATCGATTTATCTTTTTGCAGCAAGAATAAAATATGCGATTCAATGCCATGTTGCAATAACGCCAAATGTAAACGAATACAAGATTTGGCTGCCCCTCCCCCATCATAAGTACTAACATGCAAAATTTTCATCTTATATAAATTGTTTAATTACAGTTTCAAAAGTCTTACTAAATTCATACTTAACAAAAGTATCAAAACTATTTTTACGAAACATATCAAAATTCTCTTCAATAGTTTTTACTCCTAATTCTAAATTGTAATCATCATCCAAAGTAACTCCTGCATTATTTCCTTCTAATAATAAATTCATGCCAGGAATATTATTGCCAATAACGGGCACTCCACTTCTGATAAAATCAAAAAGTTTGCCCGCTGAACCAGCCGCATATTTCAAATTTGAATTTAATGGTTTAAAAAATACAAGTCCTACGTCAACTCCTGTAAAAATATCAAACTTTTTGTCGTCCGCTAGTAAACCGCCAGAGTAAAAAATATTTTCAGTATCAGCAACAATGTTTAGAATTTTTTTCTTAATTTCAATATCGGGTATCCAACCATGAATAACCAAAACCCAAGATTTATCAATCTTTTTAAACTGTTCAATAACCTCAAATATACCATGTTCCGGAATTACAGAACCAACGAAAAGAATTATTTTTTGTTCCTCTTTAATGCCAAATAAATCTCTAAAATAATTGCTTTTCGTTTCAATAATATTACCAGAGGTAGAATTATAAACTACTTTTATTTTATTAATATTTATTTCGTTTAAGGCCGCAAATACCTCACGTCGTTTCTCATCTTGCGTGATTAGAAACTCACAATCTTTACAATGTTTAATTTCTCGTTTTTTTTCAATACCTACTTTTTCAAAAAGCTCTAGGCTGTGGTATATAATTTTCTTTCTCCAAAATTTATTTAATAACCAAGCTCTTTCAAGTCCTTTTTCATCATAACCAATTATTAAATCACAGTTAGAAGCATTGTATTTATTTACCCATGCAAATTCAATATCTTCAAACTTATACTTATCTGTGTTCAAAAAATTGAGTCTTTTAAACCATGAGTATGGCCTTTCGTAATGCAAATATGGCTTAAAGATTACCAATTTAAAAAAATCTTCAGGGAAACTAATTTTTGGAAAATTCAAGTTTGAATCATTTATCCATTCGTCCACAAACAACGTTACATTTATTTTCCTTTCAATAAAAAATTTAATTGTTGACAACACAGAAGTTGAAGTCGCAACCCAACTATGAGTAGTAATCAGTGCAACCGATTTTATTTTTTCTGACATACAAAAATAGTATTCCAAGTATTTAACTGCGGTGCTTCAAAACCAAGCCATTTATGAGTTGCAAGGTTTTTTAAATTATTATTGCTATTCAAATATTCTACATCGGTATCAAATAAATAGCGCATACTATGGGTTTCTTTTACAATTTCTTCAGCATTAGTTGCTTTGTCTTTCACGCGCACTTCATAGTTTACATTTACAACATTTTTTTGAGGATATAAATCGGACTCAGCAATACGCAACACGGTTATTTTTTCATTTTCAATATGCTTCACTCGCGTTATTGGCGGGTCGGTAAGTACTCCTGGGCCATACCAACAATCAAAAATAAACAAACCATTTTCCGATAAATGTTTGGTAGCCGTTTCATACGTTTTTTGCAAATCCTGGTTAGTAGTTTGGTAACTCATTACATGAAAAAGAGAAACTACTACATCAAACTTGGCGTTGGTTTCAAAGTTGCGCACATCGCCTTGCGTAAAGATTAATGTATCTTTTTGAGTATTATTAGCATTTGCAATTTCTATCATTTCGTTTGATAAATCAATGCCATGAATAGTGTATCCATATTTTGCTAATTCAAAATCGTGTTTACCAGTACCGCATCCCAAATTCAAAATACTTTTTGCATTGGGGTAATGATGCTGAATTAGCTTATGTATGTAGGCTGCCTCGCCACTATAATCTTTGTCTTTGTAAAGCAAATCATAGTATTGTGCATATAAATTAAAATTACTCATTCAATATTTTTATTAATGTTTCCGAAACAGTTTTTATTTCATCATTTGTGAGTGCTAAACCACTTGGAACATAGAAGCCACGCTCTGCAATATTTTCGGCAATTGGATATTTCTCATCTTTATACCAACCTTTCTTATTGAAAACAGGCTGCAAGTGCATAGGATAAAAAAACGGGCGCGTACCAATTTTTTCATCCGCCAATCTTTTCATCATCCATTCTGCATTGTGTGCAAAAGTATCTTTCAAAATAATGCCATACACCCAATATATATTTTCAGCGTATTCTGTTTTTGTAGGCATTAATTCTATGTGCGGTGCATTGGCTAAAAGTTGGTTATATAAATTTCCAATTTCGCGTTTGCGGATAATGTGCTTGTCAATATTTTCTAATTGTGCCACGCCCAAAGCCGCTTGTAAATTAGTCATTCTATAATTCCAACCAATTTCGTCGTGCACAAATCTTTTTTCGGTTTTGAAACAAAGGTTGCGGTAATACCTGCATTTGGCGGCTATCTCAGCATCATCCGTCATTATCATTCCACCTTCGCCAGTAGTAATATGTTTGTTTGGGTAAAAACTAAAAGTACTTACATCGCCCAAGCTACCGCATTGCTTGCCTTTGTAGGTTTGTCCGTGCATTTCGGCAGTATCTTCAATTACTTTTAGGTTATGTTTTTTAGCCAATTCAAAAACCTTGTCCATGTCGGTAGGGAAACCATAAATATGAACCACCAAAATCGCAGTAGTTTTCACAGTTATTTTCTCTTCTATTTTAGAAACATCCATACACCAAGTTAGTGGGTCGGCTTCTACTAAAATTGGTTTTGCACCGCAATAAACCACCGACTGTGCTGGCGATATTATTGTGAAAGTAGGTATAATCACTTCGTCGCCTTCTTTAACACCGGCGGCTCTTACAGCAATATCTAATGCTGCCGAACCATTGCTAACTGCTATACCAAATTTGCGGCCTGCGTATGCAGCCATCTCATTTTCAAAACGTGTAATAAATGGACCTTCGCTGCTAATCCAGCCAGTGTCTATACATTCATTCAAATATTTTTTTTCGTTGCCACCTAATAGCGGAGTGTTTACTGGTATCATTGCCTTTTAGTATATGGTATTTAGTTTTTGTATTTTGTATTCTGTTTTAAGTTCGTAATAGCGAGGCGGTTTCCGCCTAAGCTATATAAATTGTTTAGTTTGTCATTGCGGGCTTGACCTTTACCTCGTCCCCTTCCTTTCTCCTATCGGACAAGGGGGCCAATAAGAGTTAGACGTACAATATTTAATTTTCCCAAATTGTTAATCGTTAATTGTTAATCACAAAATCGTTAATTATTAATCTTTAATTGGTCTTCTTTAATTGGTTCAAACCTTACTTTGTCTCTTTCTCCGCAATAGGGGCCTTGTTTTACTTCAATCATTTCTGATGGCTCAAGCATTTCGAAACCATGACCACCATTGGCCAAGAGTATAACATCGCCAGCAAATAAAATACGACTTTCTAAATAATTTTGCTCATCATCATAAAAATCGACACGCACTTTACCCGATTTTATAAATAATACTTCTTGTGTAAGATGTACTTCGCGCATTACAACATTATGGCGGTGAGGCGGTATTATATAACCCTTTGGGCGATTCATGTAACCAAGCTGCTGCGATGATAAATCATCAGTAAAAAACTCTATACCTTCTTTTTTAAATTGGTTACTTATTAAAATACCCAATAAAATTTCGTTGTGTTTTATATGTGAAACCATTTGTTTTTATTGGAGGGCAAGTTGTAAATTATAATTTAATTGTGAAAATAAATTCAAAATACTTATTAAAAGAACTTATATATTCTTTTAGTTTTGAAGACTAAATATTAGGTATTCAGAATTTATTAGCAAAGTTAATTGCATATTGCTAAATCTAAATAAATTGTGAATATATTTTGCTAAAAATAGAATGAAAAAAGATATAAGATGGGAACAGCGATTTTCTAATTATGGAAAAGCACTGAATAAATTAGCGCAATCAGTTGAGTATATCTTTCATAATATTTTGGAGAAAGACGATGATTCATTAAATGATGAGAAGTTGGAATTTGTCTTAGAAGAAATGATAAAGGAAGGGCTTATTCATCGATTTGAATATACACATGAATTGGCTTGGAATGTGATGAAAGACTATGCCGAATACCAAGGTAACAATAGTGTGGGAGGTTCGAGAGATGCTACGCGCGAAGCATTTCAACTCAAACTTATCACAGATGGAGAAATATGGATGGATATGATAAGTAGCAGAAATAAAACATCATATACAAATAATGAAGAAACGGCTAATGAAATTTATTCTAAAATTCTGAATGAATATTATCCTGCATTTGTTAAATTTCAAAAGTTTATGGAAGAAAAAAGAACTAGTGAACAACAAAATTTATTTGAATAATGACAAATATTGGTTTGAATAAATCATACATTGAAAAAATAAATATTGTTTTTTGCAAAGCATTCCGAATTAGAAAAAGTAGTACTTTATGGCTCTCGGACAAATGGAAATTTTAAGCCAGAGTCAGATATTGATTTAACGTTGTTCGGAGAAAATTTGACACTTACTATTCAACAAAGAATTGAAAGTGAATTAGATGATTTATTGTTACCAAATAAGTTTGATATATCTATACATAATAAAATATCAAATCAAGATTTATTAGAACATATTAAAAGAGTAGGCAAACTCATTTATTCAAAATAGGAACTCATATTTTATTAATCAAAAAAAACATGAAAAAAACATTACTCATCACATTCGCCATCATAGCATCGTTTGCGCTTGGTTTTTCCTTCAATAAATTAATAGTGAACAAAACTGATGACACTACAAAAATGAAAAGAGTAACCAGCATTGGTGGCATTTTTTTTAAATGCAAATCACCACGCAAAGTGAGGGAATGGTACAACATACATTTGGGCTTAAACACCAACCAATACGGAACCGTTTTTGAATGGAGACAGGCTACTGATTCTACCAAAAAAGGCTATTCACAATGGAGTCCTTTTAAAGATTCAACAAATTATTTTTTACCATCTACAAAAGACTTTATGATAAATTATAGGGTTGAAAATTTAGTAGCTCTTGTTGCCGAACTAAAAAAAGAAGGCGTAACAATTACGGACACAATAGAAAGCTACGATTACGGTAAATTCGTACACATTATGGACATTGAAGGCAACAAAATTGAGCTGTGGGAACCCAATGATATAGAATATGAAAAACTGGGGAAACAAATGGATGCCAAAACCACTAAGTAGGTTTGCATTATAGCACTTCAAAAGTTCAAAACTTTAAATAAATTTGAGATGAAGGCAAGTGCGAAAATTAGGTTTCAAAATATTTTATCACCACCAAAACCTTTTCATCTTTTAGAGTTTCTTAATATTTTTTAGCTAAGTGCTAAAATTCAAGATTGTATGATTGCATTGCAAATAAAAATTGCGTTACAATGTTTAGATTTGAACATACATATCTTTTATGGGTCTTGTTGCTTATACCTGTTATCGTAATTATTTATGTAATTCAATTACGATTAAAAAAGAAAGAACTTTCGCAGTTTGCGGAAGGTAATTTGTTACCATTTTTAATACCAACACTGTCTAAAACAAAACCATTTTTAAAAATGATTTTATTATGTTTTGGTTTGTTGTTAGTAATTATAGCCATTGCAAATCCACAATTTGGCAGCAAATTAGAAGAAGTAAAACGCGAAGGAATTGACATTATGATTTGCCTTGACGTAAGCAATAGCATGAAAGCCGAAGACCTTAGCCCGAACCGTTTAGAACATGCCAAGCAATCTATTTTACGCCTTATTGATAATTTGAAAGATGATAGAATTGGCATTATTGTTTTTGGTGGCGATGCTTATGTGCAATTGCCAATTACCACCGATTACAATGCAGCAAAATTATTTTTAGCTCAGATTGATAATGGTATTGTTCCTGTACAAGGCACTGCAATTGGTTCTGCAATAGAATTGTCTTTAAACTCATTCGACAAAAAATCACCAACAAAAAAATCAATTGTAATTATTAGTGATGGAGAAAACCACGAAGACGATGCAGTAAAACTTGCCGAACAAGCCGCCGAACAAGGTATTACGGTAAGTACAATTGGTTTGGGCAGCCCTCAAGGTTCGCCAATACCCGAATATTATGGTGGGCGAAATGTTGGTTTTAAAAAAGACAACCAAGGCAACACTGTAATTACAAAACTGAATGAACAAATGATGCAAGAAATTGCAACTGCCGGACATGGTGCTTATGCACATGATAACCAATCGTCAACAGCCTTATCAGCAATTTTTAAACAACTAAATTCTATTGATAAAAAACAATACGGCAGCAAGATGTACACTGACTATGAAAGCCGCTTTCAAATATTTATTGCAGGGGCAATTTTAATGTTGATAGCCGAATTAGTTGTTAGTAATAAACGCAGTAAATGGTGGGATGCACTTAATTTATTTGGCGAAAAATCAAGTTGATAATTTAGTACGTTACTGCAATAAAGAAACAGGTAAAATAGGTATAACAATGTTAAAATTAAATGATAAAATAGTTGATGGAATTAAAGGTGGTTTTTTCATACTTTTAATGATAACTTGTTTCAGTTTATCGGCACAAACATGGCGGCGTGATGTGCGCAAAGGCAACGAATATTACGACAAGAAAAACTACAAAGACGCCGAAAAAAAATACAAAGAAGCCCAAGAAAAAAAACCTGAAAATTTTGATGCAAATTACAATTTAGGCGACGCTTATTACAAACAAAAAAAGTATGAACAAGCAACAACGCAATTCAATAATTTAAAAGACAAAACTACCGACAAAGAAAAACTTTCTAACCTATACCACAACCTTGGTAATGCTTATTTAAAAGATAAAAAATACGAAGAAAGTATTAATGCTTTTAAGCAATCGCTTAAAATGAAACCACAAGACAAAGACACTAAATACAATTTGGCTTATGCCAATGCAATGCTTCAAAAGCAACAGCAACAGCAGAAACAAGATAAAAAAGACGATAAGAAAAACGACGACAAAAAAGGTGATGACAAGAAAAATCAAGATGACAAGGGAGATGATAAAAAAGGGGACAAAGACAAACAGCAAGAATCGAAAAATGGAGATGATAAGAAAAATGAAAATCAAAAACCGAATCCAAACCAAATGAGCAAGGAGCAAGCCGAACAACTTTTAAAAGCGATGGAAGGAAAAGAAAAAGAGGTGCAAGACAAGCTGAAAGCACAACGTGCGCAAGGTGTAAAAGTAAAGGTTGAAAAAGATTGGTAAACTATAGAAATGTTGAATGCAAATGTTGAATTATAAATTGAAAAATGGAAACTAATTTCAAAAATCTAATCTTAAAATTAAAAGCTAGTCTAGGCTCCCTTATCAATAGGAGAAGTGCTGGGGATGAGGTAATCGTTTATGTAATGAAGCCCTTGCTTCTTTCCTTTTTATTAGCTACCACCAACCTCTTCGCCCAAGACTTTACAGCCTCTGTAAACCGCAACCGTGTTGGTGTTGGCGAACAATTTCAAATTACATTTTCGGTAAATACAAATATCAATACTTTTAAAGCTCCCAACTTTAATGACTTTCAAATTTATAGCGGCCCCAACCAAAGTACCAATATGTCGTTTGTTAATGGTGCTATGAGCCAATCTATTTCATACTCTTATATTGTAGCTGCAAAGCACGAAGGTAAAATTACAATTGGTGCTGCTACTGCCACTGCTGGCGGCAAAACGCTTCAAACAAAACCAATAACAATTGAGGTAGTAAAAGGCAACACACAAGCGCAACAAAATCAGCAAAACAGACAGCAAAATAATAGGCAGCAACAAGGCGGTGGTAACAACAATGTAAGCACCGAAGACATGGGCGATAAACTTTTTATTCGTGCCGTTACCAGCAAGTCAAAAGTATATGAAGGCGAACAATTAACGGTTATCTATAAAGTGTATACACGTGTAAATATTATGGACAATGGCGTTACTAAAGTTCCTGTTTATAATGGTTTTTATAATGAAGATATTGGCGATGGAAAACGCCAAGCCGAGTTGCATAACGAAAACATTGATGGCGTAAATTACCAAGTAGCCGAAATAAAAAAAACACTACTCATACCGCAACGCAGTGGCACTTTAGAAATAGACCCTTTAGAAATGGATATTGTTACACGTGTTAAATCTAACAAACGTAGCAACGACCCTTTTGATGCTTTTTTTAATGGCGGATTTTTTGGCGGTGGCGTGCAAGATGTAAAAGTACACGTAAAAAGTAAAACTGTAAAAGTAGAAGTAATGCCTTTACCTAGTGCTGGTAAACCTGCGGATTTTAATGGGGCAGTAGGTGATTTTAGTATTCAAACAAAACTAAAACCCGACAACCAAAAAATGAAAACCAATGATGCCGGCAATTTAACTTACACCATTGCCGGGCGCGGAAATTTGAAATTATTAGATGCTTTTAAAATTAATTGGCCAGCCGATATTGAAGGTTACGATGCTAAAACAATTGACCACATACAAGCCTCTGCCAATGGCCTAAACGGTAGTCGTACCTTCGATTATGTTTTTATTCCACGCCACAGCGGCAAGTTCGATTTACCTGCGCAAAACTTCAGCTTTTTTGACCCAAATAAAGCCAAATATGTAACCCTTGCAACACCAAATTTCAATTTAGATATTGAAAAAGGTGCAGGCGGCGAAAGTGCAGTAAGTGCCACGCAAACTGGCGGAAACCAAGAAGATGTAAAAGTATTGGGCAACGATATTAAATATATAAAAACAGCAACTACATTCAAGAAAATTGATGATGAATTTTATGGCTCAAATGCTTACATGTTGCTGATGGTTTTGCCAGCTGCAGCTTTTGGTGGTGTGCTATTCAATAAAAAACGTAATGAAAAATTAGGTGCTGATGTAATTGGTTTTAAAATGAGGCAAGCCACAAAAATTGCAAACTTACGTTTGAAAAGTGCAAATACCTTTTTGCAATCGCAAGATTATTCTAATTTTTATAAAGAAGTATTGAGTGCTATGTATGGCTATTTAGGCGATAAATTTGCCTTGCCAATTGCACAATTAAACAAAGACAACATCAACAATTTATTGATTAGTAAGGGTGTAGAATTGCCAGTGGTAGCAAAATTAAACGAAGTACTTAACAATTGCGAATTTGCACAATACGCACCTGTTAAAAATGTTGCAGCCATGCAAACAGATTATAATAGTGCAGTTGAAATTATTATGAGTGTTGAGGAAAAAATGAAGGGCTAGTTTTTTATGATAATACTACAACGAACATATTGTTGTAACTTGGATAATTGATTTGACAAGACGAATACAATTGCCGCAATAATTTTTAGTTTTAATATTTTGGACAAACCAATAGCATGAATAATTGGACTATAATGAATGTACAATCGGTGTTAAAAGTCCAAGTGCTCGGTGGCGTTACTTTACTCGTAAATTCCGAATATTTTTATTTGTAAACCATTCCAAAAAAACGATATAAATACTTTTGAGAATTTGGTTTTTCTTCAAACATACCCATGTGTGCAGCTTCTGGCAACACGCACAGATACGAACTTTTTGCTAAACGACTTTGTGTTTCAATGGTATCAAAAGCAATCACTTTATCTTTTTTACCAGCAATAAATAAAACCGGAAAATTTGCGAATTTCAAAATTACTTCACGGTTTAGTCTGTTTTTCATGCCCTCTAAGCAATCAACAATGGCACGCTGCGAAGTACTGCGGGCAATGCTTTCGGCAAATTCAATATCATCAACATAAAACTGATAATAGTCGGGGTTAAACAAATTTAATATTGCACCACGCACATAATTTCCTTTGTTTCGTTTTACCAAATTTATACTTCGGGTACGGTCAAGTTTTTTTTCATTGGTATCAGCCAAAGCAGTAGAATTAAATAACACTAAACCTTTCAAATTATCGTTGTATATTTCGGCAAAGGCCAGTGCCACGTAGCCTCCCATGCTATGCCCAACCAATATATATTTTCGTAAACCTAAACTATCCATTACAGATTTTACACTCTCGGCCATCATTTCCATGGTATGTATATAGCCATAGCAATCACTTTTGCCATGCCCCGGCAAGTCAATTAAAATAATTTTATATAGTGATGAATATTTTTCAATATAGGTTTCCCAAATTTTTGAACTACCCAAAAAGCCATGTAAAAACACAATAGCACGGCCCTTGCCATGAATGGTATAATTAATTTTACCTTGTTTGAAATTTACGAGTGGCAATTTTTGAGCTGTTATTTTTTACGAAACTAAAACTATTTCAAAAAATTCAAAATTATTTCGGAAGTATCTTTGGCGGCTTCCAAATTTAATGTATGCCCCGCGTTTTCTATAAATATTATTGTTGACAATGCAATATTTCGATGCACTTCATTGGCCATTTCCACGGAAATTAATTTGTCGTACATACCATGAACAATCAATGTTTTGGCTTTGATGTTTTTCAATTCACTCCTATAATCTTTGCGCTCGGCAGTAGCCTGCATCAGCTTTAATAATGCATCACTATTTTCATTTATTGTATTTCGCGATTGCTTTAAAATATCAATAGGTATAATAGGTTTTTCAAAATAATTTTCGCCCAACACTGTTGGCAACATCACATCTAATAACATGCCGTAACCACCCATTTGCACTGCCCTTAGCCATGAAATTTCAATGGCTTTAAAATACTCTGTTTTGTGTGCAAATGTTGAAAGTAAAATTAATTGCGACACTGCATTCGGATATTTTACTGCCAAATTTTGTGCTACTAAACTTCCGTAAGAAATACCACAAACTATGGTAGCCGGAAATTGCAAATGCGATAATAATTCAACTACATCATTAGCATGTTCATCAAAATTTTTATATGCGCCTTCTTTATCGCTTTGTCCTTGAAATACAAAATCTAACAATAATATTTTATAATCATTTTGAAAATAAGGCAGCATAAAACCCCACGCCAAAGTTGACTGTGAAAGCCCATTTAAAAATACAATGTGCTTTTGCGAAGTTGCATTTCCTATAATTTCGTAATAAATCTTTCGTGAATCTGTTGTTATAAAAAGCATAAAATTTGAATTGAAAATATTATTGAATCTTGCTAATAAAAACTATGGTAATTTAGAACAAAACGTGAATGGTTAATTGCTACTCACTTTACATTACAAGTAAGCATTAGTTTACCATTTAAAAACCCGTTTAAGGTATCGCCAATAGCTATACTGCCAACACCTTCAGGCGTACCTGTATAAATTAAATCGCCTTGTTTTAAAGTAATAAAACTTGAAATTTCACTAATAATACGCGGCAATTTAAAAAGCATTAAAGCACTACTTCCATTTTGAACCTCTATATTATTTTTATTAAATGAAAATTGCAATTCATTTAAATCACCCGCTTCATTAATGCCAATCATATCGCCAATTACAGCCGAATTGTCAAATGATTTTGCACGCTCCCAAGGCAGGCCTTTTGTCTTGCACTCCTCTTGTAAATCACGCGCCGTAAAATCAATTCCAACTCCTACCCTATCCACATATTTTAGTGCAAATTTTTCATCAATGTGTTTACCTTCTTTGCAAACCCTAAATACCAATTCACATTCATAATGAATTTCTTTACTAAAATCGGGGTAATAAAAAATACTGTTGTTTTTAAGCAAAGCAGTATCGGGCTTCAAAAAAATTACAGGTTTGCTTGGTTGCGGATTATTAAGTTCAGCGGCATGTGCAGCATAGTTACGGCCAATACATATTATTTTCATAATTTATTTGTCGAATTTTTGAATGCAATATTGAGTTAAAATTTTGAATTTTTACCAATTCATTCATTTTTGTTTTGGTATTATTGCATTGAACTTTATTGGCTCAATGAGAAAAACACTCTTTTTACTTTTTTTATGCGCAAGCATTGCCGTTAAGGCTTCATACATTGTAATACCAATGGATGCAGCCTCTCAAAAAAATCATTTAAAGGCTTACGGTATAGCTTATTGGACTCTTCAAAATGGCTTAGAAGTTGATTGGCTACTGAACTATAGAGGCGGAACTTTTGCCATTAAAAATGCAAAAACAATTGAGAATGAATGTAACATACGTGGTGTTAGTTATGAAATTGTAGCCGAAGCACAATACACTGCTATACTCGAAGAAATTGCAAACCCTGAGGCTAATATGGATATTGTAAAATTGCAGAAAGCACCCAAAGTAGCAGTGTATTCGCCCAAAACCAAAATGCCTTGGGACGACGCTGTTACAATGGTTTTGGCGTATGCCGAAATAAAATATGAAGTTATTTATGATGAGGATATTATTGCAGGTAAACTTTTAATGTATGATTGGTTGCACCTACACCATGAAGATTTTACGGGGCAATACGGCAAGTTTTACGCTGCTTATCAAAATGCACCATGGTACCAAGAACAAGTAAGAAGCAGCGAAGCTTTGGCAAAAAAATTAGGCTTCAATAAAGTAAGTGAAGAAAAATTAGCCGTTGCAAAAAAGATAAAAGATTTTACTGTGGGTGGCGGATTTTTATTTGCCATGTGCAGCGCAACCGACACTTACGATATTGCTCTAAGTGCCGATGGTGTTGACATTTGCGAAAGTATGTTTGATGGCGATGGCTCCGATAGAAACCAAAATACAAAACTAAATTTTGAAAACTGTTTTGCCTTCAAAGATTTTAATTTGGTTACAAACCCAATGATATATGAGTTTAGCAACATTGATGCAAGCGAACCACGCAAAGTAACACAACCCACCGATTTGTTTGTATTGTTTGATTTCAGTGCAAAGTGGGACCCTATACCTACAATGCTTTGTCAAAATCACGAACAAATTATTAAAGGTTTTATGGGACAAACAACTGCCTTCAATAAAAATGTTTTAAAAAGTAGCACACTTATTTTGGGCGAAAATAAAAGTATAAACGAAGCAAAATATATACACGGAGAATTTGGAAAAGGCACTTGGACATTTTATGGCGGACATGACCCAGAAGACTACCAACACCGCGTTGGTGACCCACCCACAGACTTAAACCTACACCCAAACAGTCCAGGTTATAGACTTATTTTAAATAATATTTTATTCCCAGCAGCCAAAAAGAAAAAGCAAAAAACATGATGCACAAAAAACTATATTTCTCTATATTTTTTTTAGGATTTATTTTTGCCTGCGCATTATTTTCTGCTTGTATTAGTAACTCGCGTTTACCCAAGTCAACACCTTCTGGTAAAGCACTTAGTAAAGACTTGCCAAGTATTCACCCTATTTATACAGCGTACCACACTTCCGAAAATAAAACCGAAATTTACTTTCAAATAAAAAGTAATGAATTACTTTATGTGCGTGCTGTCGAAACAAACGCGAAAGGTTTTGTGGCACGAGTAAAAATTTCGTACAAAGTTGTTGCTGGCTATGGCTCAACATTGGTAAGTGATAGTGCTAGTGTTTTTTTTACGGATACAATTGCTACTGAAAAAAACGAAAATAAAACCATCAACGGAAAATTTGAAATAAATGTAAACATTGGCAATACCAACATTGCCGAAATTACAATGCTGGATGTTAACCACAACACCACTGCATTTGCTTACCTTTCTTTAGATAAAAAAACCTTAAAAAGCCGTCAAAATTTCTTGGTTTGCGAAAAAAATAAGCGTGAACCCTTGTTCAAAAATTACATTACCGAAAACGATACTCTCAAAATAATTTACAATAAAATAAGTGGTAATAAAAAGCTATTTGTAAAATATTACAACCGTGAATTTTTATTGCCTCCTCCTCCATTTTCGTATATTGAGCGTAAACCAATTGACTTTAATGCCGATAGTATTTTTGAATTAAAGTTAGACGAAAAATTTAGTACAATAGTTATTTTAAAAACAAAAGGCATCTATCATTTTGTTGCAGACACAGCCGACAAAGAAGGGCTCACTATCATAAAACAACCTTATGAATTACCAGCATTAATGGATGCGGAGAGCATGCTAAAATCATTAAGATTTATTACTACCAAGCAAGAGTATGATGAACTTTTATTATCGGATAATTTAAAATATTCTTTAGATAAATATTGGCTAAAATGCGCTTCCAATAACAAAGAAAAAGCACGTCAATTATTAAAAAGTTATTTTAGAAGAGTAGAAAATAGCAATAATTATTTTTCATCTTTTGATGCAGGCTGGAAAACTGACCGTGGATTAATTTACTTAATTTTTGGACCACCCAACAATGTTTTTAGAGACAATTTTTCTGAAACTTGGGTGTATGGCGATGAAAATAACGCAATGCGACAAGTGAAGTTTAGTTTTACTAAAGTTGAAAATATTTTTAGTGATAACGACTACATTCTTAACCGTTCCGAATTATACAAAGAACTTTGGTATAGCAATGTAGATGCTTGGCGATTGGGCAGGGTTATTAATGATAAGCAGTAAACAAAAACACTTTTTGAATTATCAAAAAAAGGCAGCATATATAAAAGCTGCCTTTTTTGTTGTTCCAACTTAATATTTTAAATAATTGCAAAACAAATAGTTTTGAATTTAAAATTTGATAAATATTTTATTGTTTTGATATTAAAATAATTTTTTCTTTGTGTACAAATTACACACAAAAAACACTTCATCTTATGATAAAAAAAATACGATTATTATTTGTATTCATTTTCATTTCTGTTGTTGCAAATGCACAAACAGGTAGTATTAGCGGCACTATTACCGACCCAAAAGGTGAAACAGTAATTGGTGGTGCAGTTTCGGTTGTAGGTACTACAATTGGTGTAGCCACTGATTTTGATGGCAAATACAACATCAAAAATTTAAAAGCTGGCAAATACAATATTTTAATTTCGGCATTGGGTTACAAAAAAGAAAACCGTGTGGTTGAAGTTGCCGATGGCAAAACCGTAACGCTTGATGTGAAGTTGCAAGACGATGCCTTGATGCTGCAAGAAGCGGTGGTAGTAGGTTACGGACTTGAGCAAAAGCGCGATGTAACAGGTTCAATTTCCACTATAAAAGCCAAAGATATTAATAACACAGTACAGAGTAGTTTTGACCAAGCCATACAAGGCCGCGCCAGCGGTGTGCAAGTTACGGGTGGTAGTGGTGTTGCAGGTGCGCAAACAAAAATTCAAATACGTGGTACAAATTCAGTATCGGCAGGCTCTTCGCCACTATATGTTATTGATGGTATTATTTTGGACAACAAAGACAATAGCCCCGGTAATGTAGGTTATGGAAATAATCCAATGAGTGATATAAACCCAAATGATATAGAAAATATTGAGATATTAAAAGACGCTGCGGCTTGCGCTATTTATGGCTCACGCGGTGCAAATGGTGTAATATTAATTACAACTAAAAAAGGAAAAGAAGGTAAAACAAAATTTGATTTTAGTTATAGTTACGGAACATTAGAACCAACAAAAAAGTTAGCTTTTTTAAATGCAAGTGAACATTTAAAGTTGCGCGATGATGCTCAATTAGCTTTGGACACTAACAAACGCGACAAACCAACTACAGATATGGGCTTCAATTGGAACAATAAAACTTTTACACGTGCTATGGCAGACTCATTTGCAAATGCCACAAATGGTGTAGGTTCCGATTGGATAGGTGGTGTATTACAAACTGGCCAACAACACAATTATACCCTTTCCGCAACTGGTGGAAATGAAAATACGACTTTCTATATTAGTGGTGCTTACCGCGATGAAACTAGCTTTTTGAAAGGAAGCCATTTTAAAAGGCTCAATACAAAAATTAGTTTTGATAACAAGGCAACAGATAAATTAAAATTAGGCACAAGCATAAGTTTAAATAATACTTTGCAGGATAGAGTGCCTATAGGTGATGTAGGAGGTTTAGGAAGTGCACAACAAATTTTGCCTTATGCACCGATATACAATTCAAACGGAACATTTAATACTGACGTTAATTATGGTAACCCGTTGTGGCAATTAGAAAATTGGGAAAATACCGCAAACATTTGGCGTACAATCGCTAATATTTATGCAGAATATAATATTACAAAAAGTCTTTCGTTTCGAAGTCAACTAGGTGCTGATTTATTGGCGCAAAAAGAATATGAATTTAAGTTTAGAGATGTTTCAAAATCTGATACAATTTCCAGAAGTTATGCCGTAGAACGCCGAACAAACGGTTTAACGCTTACCAACTCAAACTATTTCACCTATAAAAAAACTTATAATGATAAACATGATATTAGTTTTTTGTTAGGCAATGAAATTACTAAAGCCGAAACTAACGGATTGGGAATAACAGGTGTAGGTTTTTCAAACGATTACCTAAAAAATCCAAATAATGGTAAGGATAAAACTACATACGACTATAAATCAAAATCGGGTTTTCTATCTTATTTTTCAAGACTAAATTATAAATTTTTAAATAGGTATTTATTAGGTGGTAGCCTACGTGCCGATGGGTCTTCAAAGTTTGCAGCCAATAACAAGTATGGGTATTTCCCTTCGGTATCGGCAGGTTGGTTGGTAAGTGATGAAGCATTTTTAAAAGAGAATAAAATAATTTCATTTCTTAAAATAAGAACAAGTTACGGACAAACAGGTAATGCTGAAATTGGCGATTATGCAAGCTATGGCTTCTACAATGCCTACGCCCCTGCATACGGAGGTAACGCTGCATTTGTGCCTTCACAATTAGCAAATCCAAATTTACGTTGGGAAAAAGCAAATGCGTATGATGCCAATTTAGACATGGCTTTTTTTAGGAATAGAATTGCCCTAAGTATTACGGTTTATAAAAAAATATCATCTGATTTATTAATGAATAGATATTTGCAAACCTCATCAGGATTTACTACCTATTTATCAAATATAGGAAAATTGGAAAACAAAGGCTTAGAGTTAGTTTTGAATACAAAAAATATTGATAACGGAAAGTTTACCTGGACTACCGATTTTAACATCTCGTTTAATAAAAATAAAGTATTAGATGCTGCTGGTTTGCCTGCCGATGCTTTTGATGTTCAGCCTGGCGAAGGTCGTGTTATTAAAGACTATCCTGTTGGACAAGCTTATGTGGTTAGGTATGCGGGTGTTCAAAAAGTTGATGGTGAAATTACGGTTCACAATGCTGATGGGAGTATTAAACTAGACGCTAATGGTTTAGAACAAAAAGCAATAGTAAAAGCTGGTACCGATTTATATTTTGATAAGTATGATAATATAATGACATCAGAAAACCCAACAGGTAATTTTTATGATAACCGCAAACCGCGCGGTAAACCTGTTCCAGACTTTTTTGGAGGAATCAGCAATACTTTTACATACAAAGGCTTCGATTTTAATTTCTTATTTAGTTTCGTTTACGGAAATACAATATACGATGACCCTGCCAAACAACAAATAGGAAAATGGAGTAATTATGCGCAACGCAAAGAAATATTAGATGCTTGGAATGCAACATCAAATCCAAATTCTAATTTGCCTGCACTTATTACTTTTAATTCTAAAAATCAAGCACAAACTTATACTGCTATTAATAGTGACCGCTATTTATACGATGCCTCATTTATTAGGCTGCGTAGTTTATCATTTGGCTACAGCCTGTCATCTAAGGCTTGTAAAAAAATAAAACTGTCTAATTTAAGAATATTCATAAACGGAGGAAATTTACTGACATTTACAAAATATCCTGGTTGGGACCCAGAAGTTTTACGCAATGTAAAAGTAAATGAAGCTGCAGGCAATATTTCATTTGCTGGCCCATCTTTTCAAACACCTCAAGCAAAAACAATAACAATTGGTGTAAAAATTGGTTTTTAATTTTAAATAATATTAGTATGAAATATATAACAAAAATTTCAGTTTTGATAATTGCGATAATTGGCTTCTCGTGTAAAAAGATTATTGACCTAAAACCAGAAACTGTAATTGAAAATGATAAAGTAATTAATACGTTAGCCGATTTACAGTTGGTTTTAAATGGTGCTTATGATGGTTTGCAGGGCGCAAATGTATTAGGGGGAAATATGACTGTTTATTCCGATTATTTTGCAGATGATGCGGATATAAGATTAGATAACTTGGGTACTTTTGGAACAAGTGAAATATATAACGGCAACACAAGTGTTCAAATTGGTATATTGCGTGATATGTGGAGAGATTGTTACTCAACAATTAATAGAGCAAATAATGTAATTAACTTTATTGATAATAATACAAAACTTAGTGGCCCAGAATTTGAAGCTAAAAAAGATAAACTAAAGGCTGAGGCAATTTTTATTAGGGCTGTTGTTCATTTTGAACTTTTGCGTTTTTGGGCATTACCTTATGATAAAAAAATTACGGGTAACAACATTCAACCAGGCATTGTAATTAGAACAAAACCAACTACAAGTATTGATAGTGTTGCGAGTTTTAAAAAGCCGCGTGCAACAGTTGAAGAAGTGTATGATTTTGTAATTAATCAATTAAAAACGGCCAGTGATATGTTAACTCAAAAAGGCATTATTTCGTCAGTAGGTTATGCCTCATCAAGCTCATGTAAGGCAATGCTTGCGAGGGTCTATTATTTTAAAGGCGATTATGAAAATGCAATAAATTATGCCGAGCAATTAACAGCAAATACAAACTCACCATACATATTAAAAGATAGTTTAAAACTAATTGATAATTTTAGAAATCAAGGCTTTCACTCAGCTACAAATAATGAAGTTATTTTTGAAGTTTTGAATATGCCCCTTGATAACACAAGTCCATTAAGAAATTTATATTCACGCCAAGCGTCATTCTTTTTTAGAATACCTGCAGCAACGGCTACTTCGCTTTATGATGTGGCAGATTATAGATTAACAAAAGTACTTAGTTATTCTACTTTTGGGTCAAGCTCAACAACTAAATATGATAACCCCAATGAAGCTGCTACACCTAATAATGTATGCTACATTCGCCTTGCCGAAATGTATTTGATACTTGCTGAGTGCAAGGCCAACACTGGCGATTTTACGGCTGCACTTAGCAACTACAATTTATTAAGAAAACGCCTAATAAAAAACTACGTTGATGAAACTAGTACCGATAATTTAGTAAATAAAATTATTGAAGAACGTCGCCGCGAATTGTGTTTTGAAGGAGACAGGTACATGGTACTCCGCAAAAATGGTTTACCACTAAAAGGTGGACTAGATTATAAAAAATACCTATTTAAAATACCACAAGAAGAAATTGCCGGGAACCCAGATATAGTGCAGAATTAATGTTATTCAGAAGTGCATTAAATAAATAAAAAAGGTTTGCAGAATATTCTGCAAACCTTTTTTATTAGTTATTTCTAGTTCTACTTTGCCCCTCTCCTACCCAACAATATTTTGTAAAACGAACGGCTGCGTACTTCCTCTAAAGTTAAGCCAGTTGCCAACACTTCTTGTTCAGAAATTGCGCCACAGTTTAATGCACGTAAAAAATAATTTAAAAGTCCTTGACCTGTTGCTGCATCATCAAACACATCGCCACTAAGTGTTGCTTGCGCCGATTTTTCTACAAAATGTTTTAGGCGTATTGCAGCATCATCATAACTCTCTAAAAAGAAAGTATAAGTAGCTGCATACCGCATCGGGAACTGTGCTGGATTCAAATCCCAACCCTGATAAAAACCATTTATAAGTGAGTGCATGGTGTGTTTGTAGCCCAATTTCCAAGCCTTGTGCACTACATTTCTATTTTCTAATTCTTGTTCAATCGTTAAATTTTCGCCACGGTGTGGGCCAACAGGCATAACATTTGTTGCGCCATCGCTAAGCATAATGCCAGTGCCGCCTAAAGCAACACGCGTCATGTGGTGTGCAAAATCGCAAACATCGTGGTCCATGGTTTGGTATTTTGCTGTAATGTTGCACGATGCAGTGTAGTCGTAAGTGCCAAAATGTGCTGCTATACAACGTCCTTTACCAGCTCTAATTAATTTTAGCAAAGGGTTTTTTCCATCTTCGTCCATTACAGCTTGCGTGGCTTCAACCATCATTTCCATTTTTAAACTTAATGCTGGCAATTTATGTGCAGCTTCAAATATTTCAAAAAGTTTTACCAATGCTTCAATCTGTTGTGGTATGGTTACTTTTGGCAACATCACTATAAAGTTGTCTGGCAATTTTCCGTCCGTTTTTTCTAATAATGTAGTTAAGAAAATATCTAAAGTTCTAACCCCACGCAACTTTAAATCTTCAGTAAATGGTTTTATTCTTATGCCAATAAATGGCGAAATTGTTTTGTCTTTCATGCCTTGCGCAAGCTCTGTAGCAGCGGTTACAGCGGTAGCATCTTCTTCGTCATCTGGGCGGTTTCCAAACCCATCTTCAAAATCTATTCTAAAATCTTCGCAAGCTTCAGTTTCTAATTTTGCTATAATTTTTTTATAAACAGTATAAGGCAACCACGCAATTTCTTTTTTGCGTTGCTCATCAGTCATTGCATCTAAGCGTGCTTCTAACTCCTTTATTTGGCTTTCTGTTTTTGGTAAAGATTCATGGCCTGTAAGGTCCAACACATTAGCCATTACGCCAAAATGTGGCGCATTGGTTACAAAGTTTTTTAATGACGCTTTGCCCATTTTTACAATGCTGTCTTTCTTAAAAAGATTTGCACCGCCATACACTGTATGCACAGGCTGCCTGTCAGGCAAATCGCCCGGATATATTTTTTGAAATGCTAAATTTGCTAATTGCAATTCGGACATTACTACGTCATTTTGTTGTTGTGAAATTGTTAAGTTCATGTTTTTTAATATTAGTATTTACTATATAGTAGTTGGTATTTAGTTTTTAGTGCTCAGTTTTTAGTAGATGATATTTAGTAATTTTTATAAAGTTTTTAAGTTTCGGGATTCTTTATTCTCAATAATAAATATTCAATACTATTTCAACACCTCGTACAACCTATAAATATCGTCATAAGAATTATACAATGGCACAGCTGCAACCCTTATTACATCAGGTTCGCGCCAATCGGTAATTACACCGCTTGCTGTTAGTTTATCAAATAATTTTCTGCCTTCTTTTTTTGCAAACATACTTAGCTGGCATCCATGCTCATTTTCTTTTTCGGGTGTAATTATTTCTAAATTATTCTTTGCTGAAACTTCTTTCATTAAAAAACGCAAATAGGCATGTAGTTTTTTACTTTTTTCTACCAAATTGTCAATGCCCGCTTCATCAAAAACACTGAGTGCTGCATTATGTGCCGCCATACTCAAAATTGGCGCATTGCTCAATTGCCAACCCTCAGCCCCAGCAATAGGTACAAAGGTTTTATCCATTTTAAAACGAGAAGTTTTATCATGTCCCCACCAGCCTGTTAAGCGTGGCAAATCAAAATTATTTGCATGTTTATTATGCACAAAAACACCGCCAACACTGCCTGGTCCACTGTTCAAATATTTGTAGGTACACCATACCGCAAAATCAACATTCCAATCGTGCAAATTTAACTTGATGTTTCCGACTGCGTGCGCCAAATCGAATCCACATACAATATTGTTTTTATTACAAGATTCTGCAATAGATTTCATATCAAAAACTTGCCCAGTGTAATAGTTTACACCACCAATAAATACAAGCGCTACCTCATGTTTGTGTTTCTCAATTGTATCAATTATTTTTTGATTAGAAATATAATTTGTGCCTTCGTCGGGTTGAATTTCTATAATAGCATCGTCGGGCTTAAAGCCATGAAATTTTACTTGCGATTCTACTGCGTATTGGTCTGATGGAAATGCTTTTGCTTCGGTAATTATTTTATATTTTGTAGTTGTTGGCCTGTAAAACGAAACAAACATAAAATGGATATTTGCCGTTAGTTGGTTCATCATCACAACCTCCTGCGGCATAGCACCAACAATGCGTGCAGCCTTTTCGGTTAATATTTCGTGGTACGAAACCCAAGGATTTTTAGCCCTAAAATGTCCCTCTACACCATGTTGTTGCCAATCATTTAGTTCTTGCAAAATATAATTTGCTGTATTTTTCGGTTGCAATCCAAGTGAATTTCCACAAAAATATGCTACCTCTTTACCCGCAGTTTTAGGTATATGAAATTGGTTGCGAAAGTGAGACAATGTATCATTTGCGTCTAACTGACTGGCACACTCAAAGGTTGTATTTAATTGCATGTCTAATAAATTAAAGAATAAAACTGTTGTGTAAATAAAGAATTATTTTTGTGCTATAATAATACAAATTAAAAAAGCTAAGAAATATTTATAGATTTGGAGGAATTAGTATTAAAATTTAAAGTGAATAAATTAGATTTGTTGAAGAGGCGAATACCTCAAATAAAATTGAATGCCTTGCTAGAGATTACAAAATTAATCAATAACAATGAATCAACAAACAAGCTTTTTGAAAGCTACATTAATATTTTGACCCAAGAATTGAACCTTGGGAAACTTGCATTATACGTAAACGACAATGGTTGGTATTGCGCTATTGACAATGATTTATATAACTCTAATGCAGAAATTGATGTTGAAAAAGATTTACTAAAAATAAAGGAAATTACTGAAATTAATTTCGTTAATACAGATGGCAACAAAGCCTTTGACGTGGTTATTCCTGTATATCATAAATCGCAACCTTTGGCCTATTTACTAATTGGTGATATTGATGAAAACAAAGTAGAAATAAGCCCAATAATAAAACATTTACCGTTTATACAAACGTTTACAAATATTATTGTGGTTGCCATCGAAAATAAAAAATTGGCGAAAGAATCATTGCGCCAAGTAACCGCAAATAAAGAGTTGGAGCTAGCTAGCAAAATGCAAGCAATGCTTTTTCCTAAGGAATTACCAAATGATAAATTTTTAGAAGTTGGTGCATTTTACCAGCCACATTTGCAAGTTGGTGGCGACTACTACGACTTTATAAAATTGAACGAAAATGAATATGCTTTTTGTGTTGCAGATGTTTCAGGAAAAGGTGTTTCGGCAGCATTGCTAATGGCAAATTTTCAGGCAAATTTGCGGGCAATGTTTAGGTACAATAATACTCTGACTGATGTAATTATTGACCTTAATAATATTGTATTTCACAATGCGCATGGCGAAAAATTTATCACACTTTTTTTAGCAAAATACAATATTCTTACCCGCGTTTTAACCTATGTAAATGCAGGGCATAATCCACCATTATTATTTACAAATGGCACTACTTTGCCACTTACTTCGGGCTGTGTAGGCTTGGGTATGTTTCACGAAATATTAAGTGTGCGCGAGGGTTTGGTATATATATCAAGCAACAGCTTACTAACATGCTACACCGATGGTTTGGTAGAGCAATACAACAGTGCCGATGAAGAATTTGGTGTTGAAAATATTAAAAATGTGATATTCAAAAATTACAAAACGAGCATTACAAATATTAATGCGCAACTTATTTTGGCCCTCGATAAATTTAAAGGTAAAAATGGTTATATAGATGACATTGCCTTGTTGAGTTGCAGGTTTAATTAGGGTGTAAAGATTGCTGCTTTTAGTACAAAACAAGATAGTTTTTCAAAAAATGACCATATAACATATAAGGTTTTACAAAGTAAAATTTGAAAACCTGATTTGCATTATTATAAAGCAAAAATATAATGTCCTAAATACATACTTCGAAGTACATTATAATACTGTTTTATTTTTTTGGCGAATAGATAATTATGAAAAAAACACTCATCCAATTTTTTTATCAATAGCATTTATAAGCATTACTTCAGCACAGGAAAGTGAGCAAGAAAATAAAGTGTATGTAAAAAGACTAGAAGTTAGTATTTTACCTACTTATGTATACAATGCAGCAAGGCTAGGCTTTTCGTGGTCGAAAAATTTGAAAATTGAAAACAATTTATCTCTCTCATTCGGAAATTCTCAAACCCATACAATTAGCGAAGCTTCATGCAAATTGCAATACAACAGAAATTTCATTTTTAAACCCTAGCGAAAAAATATATTTTACTTGCCTACTTGGGTATCTTTTAGACGTTGGAATATTCCTCCTTTTTATGATGAAAAATATGTGAATTCGTATCAATTTTTTTCTTTGGGAACAGGTTTTGGCTACCGCATAAAAAATTACCATTACCAAGAACGATGGAAGTTTGAATTTGGAATAGGCTTGGCATTATCAATGGTTGATACTAATCCATATAATCACAAAAAATTGTTTGAATTAAGTTTAGTACCAAAAAAATAGACCCTCTACCCGCTTTTAGGTTAAATTTTAGTCGTGTATTTTCGTTGTAGAAATACATATTTTTCATACTCTTGTTTTATTAAAAGTTAGCAAAAAATCAAATCATTATATGATTCAAACAATAGAAGAAATCCAAAATTTAAAAGGTAAATATCCGAAGCAATTGTGGTATTTATTTTGTGTATTTTGCTCAACAATTTAAAAATTAATTTTCATCTTTACGAAAAATACAGTTATGATACTTGAAAGAACAAAAAGTGAAATTTTAGTGAGATTACCATCAACGGTAGATTTGTCGGAATTACAGAATATGCTTGATTATTTGAGATATAAAGAATTGACTTCTTCATCAATAGCAAAACAAGCAGATGTAGATAAACTTGTTAAAACTGTGAATAAATCTATGTGGACTGCAATTAAATCAAAACGAAATTTGAAATGAAAATAGTTGTTGATTCTAATATAGTATTTAGTGCTATATTAAATACCAAAAGCAAAATTGGCCAACTCATTTTAAATGGTTCAAAATATTTTCAATTCTATAGTGTTGCTTTACTCAAGGCTGAAATTATAAATCACAAACAAAAGATAATAAGTATTAGCAATTTTAATGAGAATCAATTTCATGAAATTTTTCAACTAATTGTTTATAAAATTACATTTATAAATGATGTGTTGATTTCTGATAAGGATTTGAAACAAGCAATGCAATTAGTTGGCAATATTGATGCTGACGATGTGTTGTTTGTGGCATTGTCAAATCACTTGCAATCGCCGATGTGGATGGGAGATAAGCAATTAATTAAAGGATTGAAGAAGAAAGGTTTTATGAGAACAATTTCTACAGAGGAGCTATATGAAATTTATATTGAAAAGGAAATGAAAAACAAGCACCTATAGAATTATTACAAATTAATTTTTACAAATCATTAAATGATTCAAACAATAGAAGAAATCCAAAATTTTAAAGGTAAATATCCAAAGCAATTGTGGTATTTATTTTTTAGTGAAATGTGGGAACGTTTTAGTTTTTACGGTATGCGTGGCATGTTGGTTGTGTTTATGGTGGGGCAATTAAAAATGGACGAAACCGCCGCCAACCTTCAATATGGCGCAACACAAGCATTTGTATATGCCTTCACATTTATTGGTGGCATATTTGCCGATAAAATTTTTGGGTACCGCAAATCGCTTTTTTGGGGCGGACTTTTAATGATAACTGGCAGTGTAATTTTAGCTATAAACCCGGCTGTATTTTTCTTTGCAGGCATTAGTTTTATAATTATTGGTACGGCGTTTTTTAAACCAAATATTTCAACTATGGTTGGTAAGTTGTATGCCGATGACGACAACCGCCGCGACGCTGGGTTTTCATTGTTTTATGCGGGCGTAAATTTAGGCGCGCTAATTGGCGGATACATTTGTATTGCAGTTGCCAATGGAAATTTATTTGCATCGATGATACCCGAAGCCCTCCGTTGGAATTTTGCCTTTGGCTTCGCATCGTTGGTAATGGTAGTTAGTTTACTCACATTTACACAAACCCAAAAAAGTTTAGGTAACATTGGTTTGTCGCCGTTAGAGGATGGTAGTACAAAAAAACGGATACTTGAAACGCTAACATACATAGGCTCTTTGGCAATTATTCCAATTATAATGATAATGGTTTCGCACACCGAATACACCGATATTTTTATGTACATAATTGGCCCATTCTCATTGGTATATTTATTTTATGAGATGCGAAACTTCTCAATTGCCGAAAATAAAAAATTGGTGGCAGCAATTATTTTAATGATTTTCTCAATATTTTTCTGGTCATTTTTTGAACAAAGTGGAGGTTCGTTAAGCTTATTTGCTAGTAACAATTTGCATAACGAATTACTTGGTATGAAACTAGACCCTGTTGGTGTTAATAATTCATCAAATTCACTTTTTGTAATAATATTTGCAGCATTGCTCGGCATAGTATGGCTATGGTTAAGCAAACGAAAATTAGAGCCTAATACAATTGTAAAATTTGGAATGGGTTTTTTGTTTTTAGCGGCAGGTTTTTATATATTTTATTATACAAAATTCTTTGCCGATGCGTCAGGTAAAACATCATTAAACGTGTTCACTTTTGGATGGTTCATTATCACATTTGGCGAGTTGTGCTTGTCGCCAATTGGTACCAGTGCCATGACGAAGTTATCGCCTCCCAAAACGCAAGCCGTAGTAATGGGCATGTGGTTTTTGGCTAGTGCTTATGGTCAATATTTTGCCGGGTTATTAGGGGCAAATATTGCCGAAGCATCAAGCAATGCAAGCAATTTTGAGAAGCTTACTATTTATGCAGACGGCTACAAACAGTTAGCAATTTACGCCCTTATTGCAGGTGTGGTTATGATAGGAATTTCGCCTTTTGTAAAAAAATTAATGCAGGGAGTAAAGTAGAATTTATGCTTCTACTTTCACAAATAGTTTAATGAATGGTGCGCTAAAAAGGCTTGTAATTATTGCCATAACAACTAAGGCTACAAACATTTTTTCGTTTATTAAACCTGCACTTAATGCAAGGCTGCCCAATATAATTTCCATTGCACCACGGGCATTCAAACCAAAGCCAATTGCAAATGATTCGCGCCAATTTAGGCCACCCAATTTGGCACCAATACTTGCACCTATTACTTTTCCAATAATGGCAATTATTAAAACGGCAAATACTAAATTCAAATTAAAATTATCCATAAAATTAAGTTTCAAACCTATTGAAACAAAAAATAATGGTGCAAAAACATTGGTTACAAATTGGTGAATAATATCGCGTGCTTTTGGTTTTAGTTTTACCGAATCACCAATTGCAATACCTGCAATAAATGAACCCAACACAGCATGAAAACCGATACTTTCGGTAAATGCACCACAAATAAAACACAAACCCAAACTCAACGAAAGTACACCACCTGGCCACGAAAATTTACGTTGTATAAGAGGCAAGCTTTTATCAATAATTTTTTTACCAATTGTAAGCATAAATAATCCGAAACCTAAAATGTAAGCAATATCTAAAGCTATGGCGGCAAAGTTTTTGCCATGCCCCATCATGCCCATAATCAGTGAAAATATAAGCCAACCCATTAAATCATCAAACATGGCGGCAGCAATAATTATCATCCCAATTTTGGTTTTGAACATGTTCATATCCATAAGGGTGCGTGCAATAACTGGTAATGCAGAAATTGACATGGCAGTACCAAAAAACAAGGCATACAAAAATTTATCTTTGTCTTGATTTTCGAAAAAAACAGGCATATACCAAGCCGATGCAAAACCAACTGCAAACGGAATTAACATCCCTAACAAACTTGTAGAAATTGCAGCCTTGCCTTGCTTAATTACCAATTGCATTTGTACTTCGAGCCCAGCCACAAATAGCATCATCACAACCGAAATTTTTGTAATACCGTCTAACGCAATACTTACATTACCAAAAACAGGGAACAATAAATTATGCCAATGTGGAGAAAAATGTCCTAAAATTGTAGGGCCTAAAACAATACCAATAATAATTTCGCCCATCACAACAGGCAATTTCACAAGCCGCCCTAATTCTGCCGCAAGGCGCGACAATACTAGCATTGCAGACAATGCCGTAAGTAAATAAATAAAATCGTTGTGTGATAATTTGCCCAAAGGTTATTGCTTGTAATTAGTGGGGTGTATTGTAACTAAATTTACTAAATTCGTGAATGAACAATTAAAAGATTACAAGGCAAATCGGCTAAAATATGTTCAATGTCATGTGTGAAAATTCTATCGAAAATACTTAGATGTGTGTCGGGGCTATTAATTACTAACAAGTCGCAATGCTTGTTTTTTGCATAATTACTAATTGCATAGCCTGGCTTACCTGTAACATCGGTAACATTAATATCTAAATTTTCGGCAGTCATTTTCTCAATTATGCAATTTATTTTTGTGTATGCTTCATCCTTCATTTCCCGTTTAATTTTTAGGGCTTCTGGTGCTGTGCTATTTTCGGCAATTGTTAAAGCCACACCGGGCATATCTATTTCTTGAACAATAGTTAACTCCTTAATCTTATTTGCCTTTGCAAAATAAGCAGATGCATTAATGGTGTATTCCGTTTTAGGATTATCAACACCATTAATTACAATTTTTTTGACCCTTACAGGTTTGTTACTTGGGTGAGTTAATAATAATACAGAACACTTCGCCCTTCGGCTAATATTCCGTGCAATACTGCCCATATAAAATTTATATAAATTTTCTTTTTCTAATGCACCTATAATAAGTAAATCGACAATATTTAATTTGCATAAATTTAGGATTGTTTCAGTTGGTTCGCCGTCCATCCAAATAGTTCGGCTTTTATTTTTATCAATACCAATATGCTGAATCAACACTTCTAAAGCCTCCTCTTTTTTTGGGTCTTTTTCGCCAATGTGCAACATCACTAAATTACTTTTAAAAGTATCAGCATATTGTTTAGCCTCATACAATAGCGCCTCTAAACGTGGCGAAAATGCAACGGCCACGGCAATAGTTTCGAATGGGTAAGGTGGGCGTTTTTTTAGTTTATTTGCATCCATTTTTGGTAGAAATTATTGTGTGAAAGTAGATAAAATTATTTAGCAAGCAGTTTAAAAAGCGGACAATAAATTACTTTCATTTCAATGAAAAAACATACTTTTCTAGGAAGCTTTTTGAATCTAATACTTCAAGTTCCGAAAAATAAAAATCAGAAATATTTTCGGTAACAATAACCTTGCATTTAGCATTTAATGCAGAGTAATACTGAATACCATCTTCAATATCGTGTATTTTAATATTGGCAATTGAGTTGATAACAGACGAGGCATCGGAGGCGGCAATTTGTATGTGATTGCAAAGTGTAATTATTTTTTTTCGCGCCAATTGTTCACCACTTTTTTTCTTGGCAAAATACCATGCAATACTTATACAAACCGGCGATGTATAAAGCGTAAATTTTTTATTATCGCTTAAACTTAAAATACGCGCCGAGTAAGTAAATAAAGGATATTCATTATTAAGAACTGCCACTAATATATTGGCATCAATAAAAATTTTCATTTACGCGATTTGAAATATTCAGCTTTCAAATCTTTGTTTGCCTTTGCTTTGGTTTCATAAATTACTTCGCCTTCCGATACTACATTAACCCATTCTGAAATAGGAAAATCTTCGAGTGTACCATATGAATTTGAAGTTATTTTTGAATATAAATATTCTGTTAATCGCGAAAGGCTAATGTTGTTATCAGCGGCGTATTGCTTGGCTTTATAAATTATTTCTTCATCAAAGCTAAGGGTTATTTTAGTGTCCATAATTACCAATATTTTATTTATACGACAAAAATAAAAATTTTATACGGCAATTCAAATTATTCTACAATTTTTTCAATACTTTTTTCTTGCCCTTTAATAATATCATTAATGGTAATCCCCTTCAAAACTTCAATGTTTACGCCATCACTAAGCCCAGTTTCTATATATACCTTTTTGTAGGTTTTAGTTTTAGTTTTGGTTTTTAGTTCAACAAATGTTTTGTCATTCGCGTCAAATTGCAAAACACTTTCTGATATAGCCATTACTTTGTCTTTTCTTTGCAAAACAATATCGGCATTGGCGCTATAATTTGCCCTTAAATAATAGTTGGTATTTGGCTTAATTGCAGCCTTCACTGGAAATTGTATTGTGCCATTTTCTATTATTCCTTTTGGGGCAATGTACTCTAATTGAGCATCAAAAACTGCATTTTCAATTGCACCAACACTCAACAATAAGTTCATTCCAATTTTAATTTTGCCAACTTCGCTTTCGTCAACTTTACCTTCAAAAATAAGCTGACCCATATCGGCAATGCTAGCAATGGTAGTACCTTCATTAAAATTATTGCTTTGTATAACGCTGTTACCTTCCTTAATTGGAATATCTAAAATAGTACCCGAAATAGTTGAACGTATTGTGGTATTTGTAACCGAACCATCTTTTTTTGAAATGCCTTCTTTAATAATTTGCAAATTATTTTCGGCGGCCGACAACTCTTGTTTTGCAGTTTTCAAATTCAATTCCGAGGTTATTAAATCGGTTTTAGAAATGGCTTCATTCTCAAACAATTTGGTATTTCTTTCGCAATCTAATTTGGCATTATCAAACGAAATTTTAGCACGTTCTATACGGCTTTCGGCTTCACTTATATTTATAATATCGGGTACTATTTTTACTTTGGCAATAATATCACCTTTGTTAATGTGCGCACCTGGCAGCATGTAAATTTTTTCGATAATACCAGATGCGTTTGATTTAATTGCAATTTCTTTGCGAGGAATAATAGTGCCTGTAGCAACTGTTTTTTTAATGATGTCGGTTATAAAAGGTTTTACTTCTTCATACTCAACCAATACTGGTTTCGATTTATTAAACAAGTAAAACAAGGTAGCCACGAAACTTCCAACAAGAATAACAACTAATAAAATGGTTTTAAATTTTTTCATAATTTCTTAAAGTTCCCTCATCAATGTGGCGTGCAAATTAATCATATCGGCAAAATCTTTTTTATGTACGCGTTCATCTGGTGTGTGCACAAAATCGGACGGTGCACCCACAAAACACCAATCCCAAGGATAAGGGCTTTTTTGCAAAGAGTTGCCATCGCTGCCACCAATGCCTTCTACTTCTATTTGAAAATGAATATTTTTTCGTTTTGCAATATCAATTATTTTGTTGAGGTAACTGCGGCGCGGAATACCAGAATCACGCATCGAAATAGCAACACCTTCGCCATGTTTTACACCATCAGTAACCCAAGTAATATCAGCAATTAACGCCTGTTTTATATGGAATTTTTCGTACAGAACCCTACCAACAAACTCTGCATTGCCGCCACCATGCTCTTCATAACAAGTAAAACAAATGGCACCGTCAATTATTTGTTCAGCTACTTTTAAAGCACAAAAAACACCCAATCTGTTATCTAAATATGGCGATTGCAAATAGTCAACATCTTCTCTAAAATTAGGTTTGAATGTAAGCTCTGTACCGCGGTCAATTTCACGTTCATACTCATACCATATTTTTTTATCGTCTTCCTCATCAAACCTAAAGGTACATTGTATGTCGCCTTTAGAATCTTTACCTACCAATTGCGCACCATCAATATTTCGAGGGTTCCCAATTTTTAATAACTCATTGCCATACCTAACCGTGTAGCCAATGCTATCCATGTGGGCAAAAATAGCCGTGCGTGGTTCACCAAAAATTAGCACCACAGAATCTTGCAAGTTGCCACCAAAATGAACTTTAGGTATTGTTGTCCAAGTTGATTTATAGCGTTCTACATAATTAAGAATAAATTTTGTGATACCCACTTCGTTGCCCGATGGCGCATGTATTTCAACTAATTCTTCGAGTGTTTTAAACATAGTAATTTATGGTTTATGAATTAGCCCAAACATAAAAATTAATTTGAACTATGAATATTCTATTATCGAATATAAAATTGCACTGAAATTATTTGATTGTATTTATTAAGGCAATATAGTTACTGAACCGCTATACCAATGAAGTATTCCTCGTTCATCATAACATTTAATCATCCAATTATACACACCAAAAGTTATTTGTTGCTTTACCCTTCCATCCCAACCCAAATCAGGGTCTGTAATTGTTGGCAATTTCACGCCCCAGCGGTCAAAAATATCAATATAAAAACGTTTCTTATCCAAATGCAAACAAATAGGTTTGAAACTATTATTCAACAAATCACCATTGCTAGGGCTAAATGCGTTTGGTATGTAAAGAGAAAAACCTCCAGCCACATAAACATCCGTACTAATGCTATCCACGCAACCCAAATTTGTATATGCAAATAATTTAATGTTTACCAGTATCCGGGAGTATTGCTTCAAAACTAACTCCTCCTCCAATTAAATTATAATCGTTGCAAAGCCACAATAAACTATCTGCATTTTGGCTTAAGCTGGCAAATAATACGCTTGGAGTAGTCTCGTTTATCAGCGCACTATCAGGCGAATATTCAAAATCTACAATTGGTTTATCACCTACATTTACAATGTTAATAACAGATTTAGTATCGGTGCAACCATCTGCCGAAGTAGCTATTAATTGAACACTATATTTACCCGGGATATCATAAGTATGTTGGGGTTCAAAATCATTAACCAATGTATTGCCATCAACACTCCATTGGTAAGTTGCTGCATTGGTGCTTTGATTAATAAACTGAGCAAAAAATGGTGCACACCCTGCCGAATCTAATAAACCAAACTTAGCTACAGGATTAGGAAATACTTTAACATTAATAGTTGGTGTATGCGTAATATTGCATGTGTCGAGTATGTTCACAGTATATGTGCCTGATGTTGAAACTGTAATATTGTTTAATACACTTCCATTTGTAGTTGGGTAGTTCCACAAATAAGTACCTACTATATTTACTGATAAAGATACACTATCGCCATCGCAAAAAGAGATTGAACCAGAAGCCAATATTTGTGGCGCACCAGGCAAAGCAGTTGTGGTTATGTTTATATTATTTGAAAATGCAGACACACAACCATTGGTATCAGTGATTTGCACAGCGTAAGTGTTGGAAGTGTTTACATAAATACTATCATTATTTAGGATAATACTAAGTGGTAACCAATGCCAAATAGGGTTATAAACGTTAGTGAATGCAACTAATAAAATACTATCATTCGCACAAATAATTGTTGGCTCATTTGTACTTAAAATTGGCGCAGGTGGCAATGCATAAGTTAATACTGTAATTGCATTTGATGGTAAAGAAATACAACCATTTACATCAATTCCGCGTGCTGTATAAACGCCATTAAAAAAAACTATAATTGAATTGGATGTTTGCCCCGTTGACCATAAATAAGCATTATAAATATTACTGTTTATGATAACAGAATCACCAATGCAAAAAGCTGTATCGGACAAGGCTGTTATAGCAGGAGGTAATGGCAACGCGTTAACTATAACAGTTGCTGTGGTAGTATCATTGCAGCCGAGAGTACTACCAATAATTGTATATAAAGTTGTTATGGTTGGCGTAGCAGTATCATTATTGCCAGAATTTGAACTTAAAGAAGCTGTTGGCGACCATAAGTAAGATACTGCACCTGTAGCAGCTAAATTGGCAGCATTTCCAGCACATATAGTTGCATTATTTACATTAATATTTGGAAGCTGATTAACCGTAACCGTAATATTTTTATCAGTTGTACAACCATAAATATTTGTACCCGTTACAGTATATGTTGTTGTAGCAATAGTACTTGCAATAGTACTTGCAGTGTTTGTACTGCTAAGCGAAGTAGAATTATTCCAATTATAGCTATTTGCACCCGATGCCAATAAACTTACGCTTTCGCCGTTACATATTGTAGCTGTATTTGGGGTAATTGTAATTATTGGATTTGGATTTACAACAATAGTGATAGAATCTGAGGCACTGCACCCAGCCATATTTGTACCCGAAACAAAGAATGTGGTTGTAATATTGGGATGTACATAAATAGGAACACTATTTTGCGCAGCAGGCAACCAATTATAATTGACAATACCGGCAACGCTTAATAATACAGAATCTCCAGCGCATAATGAATCATTGCTTGCAGTAATTGTAGCCGTAGTTAATGAGTCTTCAGTAACGGTAATGGTATCAGTGGTTGTACATGCCGCTACATCGGCAATTGTGCAAATATATGTACGAAAGTCCAGTAGCTATTGCTGTTGTTTGCACTGGCACAGTGTTCCAACTGTAAGTATATGGTCCATCACTACCTGTAACAATAAGAGTATCAGTGCCTATACCTGGCCCTGTGTAAACTATATTTCCAACATTGTTTACCGTGCTAAAGTTATACGCTACGCCCGATACAGCCATCACCCACATGCGGCTTGCATTGGTGCTTCCGCTAACGATGTGCATAACAATGGTTTGCACTAATTATTTTTTGTTTACACATGATAAGTTAATATCATACTTATAAAATAGCGGGTTAGTTGGCAAACCATCTGCGGTATATGGCCCTGTATTTCTGGTTACTCTACCGAAACTCGAATAAATAAAACCCGCAGTATTATACCAATCAGAAATGGCAATATTGCCAGTATTAAAAATTGTACCATCCGTAAAATGAACAACCGCCGTGGCAGTGCACGAACCCTCCGAAGCAAATGCACATAAACTTAATTTAGAATAAGAGGCAGGTGTAGCTAATGTAATTGTTGTAGTACCCAACGGCGGAACATAAAAAGTATTATTACCATTAAATGGCGCCAATTGATAAGTACGCGTACCGCTAACAATTGTACCACTATTTAAAATGCTGCCTCCAATGCCTATGCTTGCCGCAAATGCTTGCGAGTACATTACATAATTAGACAAATCCATCGAAGTATTTATTTTCGCAATTGCAGTGGTAGCCTCCGCAATAACATCTTTATTATACCCAGTTAATGTAATTGGAGAATATACTTGAGCCTTAAGATTACTATTGCAAAATAAAATAAGCCAGCAACAAACAAAACAAAGCTTATGAATTATTATTTTGGCAACATGATTTATCACAATAATCAAACTCACTATTTTTTTGATAATGAGTACGAAAATTATTTTTTTTTCGCTAATATATTGTCATTAAAATCATATATAAATTAGTTTTACAAATAATTTTGATTTGAAAGGTTTAACAAAACAACAAAATCTAAAAAGTAAAACTTTTGTTTACTACTTTCGTAAAAATCCAAATTGGTTATAATATTATAAATAACAAAGAGGTTAGCAAAGTTTTAATTTTGGGTGAACAAATTTTTTATATTTGCTAATAATAATTCCACAATTATCCACAAATAAAAAGGAGGAAAATATGAATGTAAAAATCCAGTCGGTGCACTTTGATGCAGACAAAAAATTAGTAGCCTTTGTAGAAGAAAAGGTGAACAAATTAAACCAGTTTCACGATGGCATAATACAAGCCGAAGTGATATTGAAACTTGACAAGGACAGTCACACAGAAAACAAAATTGCAGAATTAAAGTTGCACATTTCGGGCGACGATTTATTCGCAAAACGCAAGTGCAAAACTTTTGAAGAAGCGGTTGACGATTGCGTTGAAGCAATTAGAAAACAAGTGCAGAAAAATAAAGAAAAAGTAAGGGGCGTTGGTAGCCATGCAAAAATGGTTATTGAAGAAGAAGTAGAAGACGAAGAATAACCAATTTTATAAAAATAAAACAGACCATATTATTAAGTTAATATGGTCTGTTTTTGTATAATCATTTATCAAAATACAGTTTTTATCTTTTTTAAGAAACCATGTAATAAAAAAATGTATCTTCGCCCGATGTTTAAAAAAGCAAAATATACGCTAATTATACTGTGTGCCATTGTATTAGTTGCTTGTAGCGATTATAACAAGGTGCTTAAAAGTAGCGATTATGCTTATAAAAATAAACGTGCTGATGAATACTTTGCTGCCAAAAAATACACAAAAGCATATCCGTTATATGAGGAGCTAATGACTGTTTACCGCGGCACAGCCAAAGCTGAAGACGTTTCATACAAATACGCTTATTGCAATTACGGAATGGGCGACTACATAATGGCAGGGTACGAATTTAAAAACTTTGCAAAGTCTTATCCTAAAAGCTCATTGGCTGAAGAGGCAATGTACTTAAATGCTAAAAGTTTTTATTTAGACTCTCCCCGATACTCTTTAGACCAAGACAATACAGTGTCGGCACTTACCGAAATGCAATTGTTTATTACCATGTTTCCGCAAAGTGCAAAGGTGCCAGATTGTAATGAATTGATTGATAAATTAAGGTTGAAGCTGCAAACCAAAGCTTATAAAAACGCTATTTTATATTATGATATTTCTGATTTTAAAGCATCTATTGTAGCTTTTAAAAATTTGATAAAAGATTATCCAGAAAGTAAATTTACAGAAGAGGCTCATTTTATGATACTAAAATCGCAGTATTTGTTGGCAATAAATAGTGTTGATAGCAAGAAAAAACAAAGACTTTTGGATACGGAAAAAACCTATTTAAAATTTGTAGATAATTATACCAAAAGCTCACTATTAAAAGAAGCAGAAGGTATTTATAATGTTACGCTAAAAGAGCTTAACAAATGGAAAAATTTGTAATTAATAATTTAAAATAAATAAAATGTCGTACAAAAAAACTAACATCGACTCGTCAACCATTACCCGCGATTTGAAAGACTTAGAAGGAAACACTGAAAACATTTACAAAACATTGGCAATAATTTCTAAGCGTGCCAACCAAATTTCTTCGGAAATTAAGGAAGAATTAACTGCCAAATTAAGCGAATTTTCTAGCAACTCTGATAACTTAGAAGAGATTTTTGAAAACCGTGAACAAATAGAAGTTTCTAAACACTACGAGAGAATGCCAAAGCCTGTGCTTATTGCCGTGCAAGAGTTTATGGATGGCGACATTCAATACAAAATGCCAAGCACCGAAAACTAAATTTTGGATATGCTCAAGGGCAAAAAAATTCTATTGGGCGTTACCTCAAGTATTGCGGCTTACAAAGCTGCAAGCCTAATTAGGTTATTGGTAAAACAACAAGCAGAGGTGCAGGTGTTAATGACGCCTGCATCTCATGCGTTTATAACACCCCTCACATTGGCAACACTAAGTAAAAAACCAGTTTACACTGATTTTGTTGCCAACTTAAATGGAGAGTGGAACAACCATGTAGAACTTGGTATGTGGGCCGATGTAATGGTAATTGCACCAGCAAGTGCCAACACAATAACATGTATGGCAAATGGTATTTGTAATAACTTACTTTTGGCTACCTACCTTTCAGCTAAATGCCCTGTAATGTTTGCCCCTGCCATGGATTTGGATATGTATGCACACGCAAGCACACAAAATAATATAACTAAACTATTACAATACGGCAATATTTTTATACCTGCAGAAACTGGCGAATTAGCTAGTGGTTTAGTTGGGCAAGGGCGCATGGCTGAACCCGAAAACATTATTGAAGCACTCGAAAAACACTTTTCACAATTACAAGATTTTAAAGACGTAAATGTTTTAATAACGGCAGGCCCAACACATGAACATTTAGACCCTGTTCGCTTTATAGGCAATGCATCGTCGGGTAAAATGGGTTATGCCATTGCAGATGAATTTGCTTTGCGCGGAGCAAATGTTACAATTGTTTCAGGGCCGGTAAATTTGCCTTTATTCAATAAAAACATTACTGTTATTAAAGTAATTTCTGCAAACCAAATGTTTGATTCCGTTCAAAATATTGCCGACAATCAAAATATTATTATTTGTGCTGCCGCCGTTGCCGATTATACTCCAACGAAAGTTGTTGCCGAAAAAATAAAGAAAAAAGACGCTGAATTAAATATAGAATTACAACCTACAAAAGATATTTTGGCGCATGTAGGCAAAAACAAAAAAACACATCAAACCATTGTGGGCTTTGCTTTAGAAACTAATAACGAATTAGAAAATGCGAAGGCAAAACTAGTAAAGAAAAATTGCGATTTGTTGGTTTTAAATTCTCTAAATGATGTTGGTGCAGGTTTTAATTTCAACACCAACAAAATAACTTTATTAGATAAAACCAATAAAATTGAAGTTTTTGAGTTAAAAGAAAAGCATTTGGTTGCCAAAGACATTTGTAATAAAATACTTGAAATAAAAAACCTTGAAAAATAAAATCGTAATTTTTGTAACTATATTTTTTTGTGCAGTGTCTAACATACTTAATGCGCAAGAGTTATTTTGTACCATAACTATAAATGCAGACCAAATAGTAACTACTGATAAAAAAATATTTAGTACGCTTAAAACAGAACTTTCTAATTTTATGAATAATCGTAAGTGGACAAACGATGATTTTACACAAGACGAACGCATTGAAATGAACATTGGTATTACGATTACGGAACGTCCAAGCATCAATAGTTTTAAATCGACACTTACAATTACTGCACGTAGGCCTGTTTTTAAAACTGATTACAAAGCACAAATGTTTAATCATGTGGACGAAGAGTTTCAGTTTGATTACGTTGAATACCAAGCCTTAGATTATAATGAAAACACCTATGCCACAAATCTTACGCAAGTACTAGCTTTTTATACTTACATAGTTTTAGGGGTTGATTACGATTCATTTTCATTAGAAGGTGGTACACCATTTTACCAAAAAGCACAAACGCAGGTAAACAATGCACAATCGGCAGGCAATGGGGTTACCGGTTGGAAAGCTTACGAAAAAACTAAAAATAGATATTGGTTAGTTGAGGCATTTTTAAATCCAAATTACAAAATCCTTCGCAAAGCAATTTACGATTACCATCGTTTGGGATTAGACGTAATGTTTGAACAGCCAAAGTTAGAAGTTGGGCGCCAAAAAATACTCGATGCCATTGAGAGTTTAAAAACTGTTCATAGCAGAGTACCTGGCTCGTTTTTAATGCAAGATTTTTTTCAGGCAAAATACTTAGAAGTAGTTAATATTTTTTCTGAAGCGCCTGTGAATCAAAAAAATCAAGTGTATCAAACACTTATACTTATTGACCCAGGAAATACTTCGAAATATGAGAAATTAAGGCAATAGTTTTAATGGAAATTAAGCAATTGTAATTGTTGTGCCATTATATATAACCATATCAGCAACAACCAATTTTCTCCTCAAACGCGTTTCTATTTCACCATTTACCTTAACCAAATTATTCCGCACCAAGTCTTTAGCATCAGCACCAGATTGCGCTACAGATGCTGCTTTCAATAATTTTATAAGCTCAATATATTCATCCGTAATGCTAAATATTTTTACCATTTAAGTTTGTTGTAAAAAAAATATTTTTGAGTATTGTCAATAAATTATTTTACACGTTCAACATAACTCAATGTGCGTGTATCAATTTTAATTTTTTCGTCTTGGTTTACAAATAATGGAACCATGATAGTTGCACCAGTTTCAAGCGTTGCAGGTTTAAGTGTATTGGTTGCCGTATCGCCTTTAACGCCCGGTTCGGTATAAGTAATTACTAAGGTAACAAATGTTGGAGGCTCTGCTAAAATTGGTTCGTCATTTTCGAAAGCAACTTTTACCGACATGCTTTCTTTCATAAATTTATACCCATCGCCAAACATAAAAGTAGGTATAGAAATTTGTTCGAAACTTTCATTATCCATACATACAATAGAATCGCCTTCGGCATAAATATATTGTAATTCGCGGTACTCAACGCGTGCCACCTGAACCTCTTCGCCACTTCTAAAACGGTTTTCAACCAATTTTCCAGTTTTAAGGTTACGCATTTTTGCTTGATAAAAAGCACGTAAATTTCCGGGTGTGCGGTGCATATATTCTACTATTTGCACTAGTTCATTGTTGTACCTTAATATAGTACCTACATTAATATCGCCTGTTGTTGCCATAATTATTTAATTTTTAAAGGTTGTAAAAGTAGTTTTATTGCTTTGCTGCGCAAATATAAAATAGGGTGAAATATTTATTTTGCAAATACACAACATTACATTGAATCAATTGGGTATTCATTATTTTTTTCATTGTTCTAATAAACCTTCGATTCTATTATCAAGCCATTTTCAATAACCAATAACTCTGCAATTATCGAATCAATTTGACCATCTACTTTTCTAATGTATTCAAAAAATACTTTGTTGCCATCTACAAGTATAAAGTTAGGTTCATACTTTAAGGTTGGGAGCCGTTCAAACGAATCTTGCCACCAGTTGCTAAGTGCCGCTTTGCCAACTATCAATCCATTTGTTTCGGGCTGGTGCAATTTTAATTTAGGACTGTAATGTTTTGCATTATCATTATAAAGTGCTAATAAATTACAGAGGTTATGTGCATTAAAAGCATCGAACCAAAGGTGCGCAATTTCTTTATTTGTGTGCATCATTTATCACTTGCTAATTGTTCGTAAATACCAATGTATGACGGATAGCGCAACAAATTATTTCCATCTTTTTCATATTCATTTATCACTGCACAATTAGGTTCGTTTATGTGGGTGCAATTATTGAACTTGCACAACTCAGATAGTTCACGAAATTCTGGAAAGTATTTATGCAGTTCATCTTTATCAATGTCCACCAAACCCAATTCTTTTATTCCGGGCGTATCAATTACAAAACCGCCAAATTTTGTTTTGTGCATTTCGGCAAAAGTAGTAGTGTGTTTTCCTTTGCTGTGCGCCTCCGAAATTATACCTGTTTTTATTTTAAAATTATCATCCAATAAATTTAGTAGAGTAGATTTGCCAACGCCCGAATGCCCCGATAACAGTGTGTTTCCTGATGAAACAATTTGTTCAATTTCACTCATACCTTCGCCAGTAATGGTAGATGTTTTTATGCTTTTGTAGCCAATTTTTGCATATAAATTAATGTAATAATTCAGTGTCTCTAATCCTTCATCGCCATATAAATCTACTTTATTAAACACCAAGGTTGTGGGTATTTGATACGCTTCGGCGGTTACTAAAAATCTATCAATAAAACCTGTGGAGGTGCGCGGCATTGCAAGCGTTACCACCAACAAAGCATGGTCTATATTTGATGCTATGATATGCGTTTGTCGCGATAGGTTTATTGACTTACGAATAATGTAATTTTTGCGAATTTCTATATCTGTAATCACATATTCGCCTTCGCCCGAATTAAGTATTGTAACCACATCACCAACAGCAATTGGGTTGGTACTTTTTATTTCTTTTATACGAAAACTACCTTTTATTTTTGCATTTACAGTTGCACCAGAAGCAAGCGTTACAGTGTAATTACTACCTGTCGATTTTATTACGGTTGCTTGCATAAAATGAGTTTAAAGTGTAAAATGTAAAGTTTAAAATTTGGCGTCAGTAATTATTCGATAACTAAACAATAAATGAATTAATTTTTGACATAAAATATTTTGCACTGTTGCAATTTTTATGTTTTGCGGCGTTTAAAATAGAAAATTTATGATGCTTTGTAATTAGTTTTGCCAATATCATTTTATCGCCTAAACCTCTACCAATTTTTGAAATTCTAATGCGTTTAATTTCTTCAAAAGGATGGATAACTTCCTCAGGTTTTTCAAAAGTAAAATTTGAATCATTCAATAAACTTTGAATTGCTATTGAATCAGCTAAAAACCACGACTCTATTTCTTTAACACTAACAATTACAATGTGTTCAGCAGGGGCAGAAATTCTATTTTTAGTTTCTGTTATGCAAATATCATCATCTAAATCTGTAAGAATAAATATTTTATTAGCACCTTTTTTTAAAAGTATATCGGTAAGTTCAGCAATATTTTTTGGAAGTAAATTTCCATTACCTCCTGCATCAATAATTTCATCAACAAAATTAACTTTGTTAGCTGCTAAATAATCGAAAAAATCTGAATTTTCTAAAATATGTTTTTCGGTTGCACCCTCAACAATAAAGCCCAATTTTACCATGCAATGCCACCTCCAAGTGCATTTGTTAGCAAGGCCTCATCCATTCGTAAACCATTTAATTCTAATCCCTGAATTTGTTTTATATGGGTGTTTCCTCCTTTTTTATCTACTAAAATAATTTCGTCAACTGTTAGTTCAGCCACTATTGATTGAGAGTGTGTATTGAGCCAAATAAAATGCCCTTTTTCTTTACATTTTTCTCTAATAATATTTACTAATACTTTTAATACTTTCGGATTCAAACCATTTTCAGGCTCTTCAATACATAAAAATTGTGGTGTATCACTCTGAAAAATTGCTGTTATAATTGCAATAATATTATAAGTGCCATCAGATATTAGCCGCTTTGGCAAAGGCTTTTGGAAGTTGTTTTCGTAAATTAATAAATTATCTGAACCGCTTAATGGTTCTGTTGCAATCTCAACTTTATCAATACCAGGAATAAGTAATTGAAGTATCTCAATAATTTCATTCCGAGTACCCTCATCTTTCAAAATTCTTTTTAAAACCCGTTCAAGATTTGAGGCATCTGCAGCAAGTTTTGAATCATCAGTATTTGATGTTTTTGATATGTTTTTATTGCCAACAAAAATGCGTGTGAAGTTGGCTAAGTGTTGCAAGTCCTCAAAAGTAAGCCATTTTTCTAAATCCTCCTTTGCAATCTTTTGCTGACTTAAACCCCATTCCAAAATGCTAACACCCCAAGTATTAAGTTTATCGTTTGTAAATAAAGTGACATTTGGAGTTGCTTGAATTAATTCGACTACAATTTTTATGTTGTGCAAATTGTGAATGAAATTCGAAAAATTATGAATGTCTTCGATGCCTCCAAACATCTTTATAACCTCGTAGGCTCTAACATTATTACAATAATTAAAAAACTGCAAAGCCTCAAAAATATTGGATTTACCTGCCGCATTTGCACCCACAAAAACACTAAATGCATTTGGATTTACAAGTGTTATATCGGCAAGCGATTTGTAGCCAGCTATTTTTAATTCCTTTATTTCCATATTGCTAATACACAATTATATCCAACAACTTTAAACTTTACATTTTGAACTTTAAACTTTAAACTTATCCCAAATTATTCTACCACAATTTTGCTTGTAAATTGTTTTCCGTTGGCATTAAATACCACAAAATATAAACCATTATTTATGGTAGTATTTACATCTAAATTATAAAAACCTTGTTGTTTGTTTGCATAATTTACACTGTACATTAATGCACCATTTGTGCCGTAAATGCTCACTTGCAAATTGCTTGCATCATTCAAATAATATTGAACATTATTAATATTTTCAACCACAGTTGGGAAAAGTTTTATTGTATTTGCTGTTAAGTTTTTTACATCCAAAATTAAACCTCCGTTCTCGGCAAAGCGTGTTACAAATTCTTGGAAATAAATATTAGCAATTGTAGCATCGTGCACAACCAAAGTATTTTCATTGTTTCTATCATTTGCCGCCGTTGACCAATTGTGCGAACTTATCCAAACCAATGGGTCATTGTTGGTTTGTGCTTCATCTACAATCATGTATTTATGGTGCATAATAATATTAGTATCTTGGTTTGCTACCAAATTTGAATTCATAAAAGCTTGCATCGCTGTAAATTGGCTACCGCCTGTTGCTATTGAATTTATTACACCTTTTACAATTGTGCCTTGCGAATTTTCGGACATTAAGGCCGCTGTGATATCCGCACGAGTATTAAGCATTGTTGCAAAATAAATATTATTATTTGCTGAGTTTATGTTGTTTATTAATTGCGCCGTTACACCATCGCTTGGGCTAAAATAACACTCTATACGCTTGTTGTTTATATTAAATTCGTGTGGGGTATTATCAGTTTTTGCTGGGCCAAATTTTGAGTTTGTAGTGTTTGGCATTGCGCCCGTATCGCCCCACATTTCTTCAAATTCTAAAGTATAAGTTTTTGCCAAGGTTTGGTCTTGCACAATAATTACGCTGTTAGGGTCGCGGTTAATTTGCCTATCCGTCCAGTTGGTAGAACCAGTCCAAACTATTGGTTTTGTTGGGTTTGCATGCTTTGCATCTATCACTACAAATTTATTGTGCATAATACCTTGCGAATTTGATGGTGTTGGGCTATTTATTACGGGTATTGTTGCTGCCAATTGTGGTATCCCAAAGTTTGTTGCCAACTGTGTGCCATCGCCAATAAAACGAACCCTTACGCCCCTCGTTTTTGCTGCGTTTATGGCGGTTGAAATGTTACTAATATTCAGGTTGTCAAAATCATAAATAGTTAAATCTAAAGTATGTTCGGCACGGTCTATATAAGCTATCAAAGTATCGTCTATTGCGTGATATAGCTGTATTGCATTTGTTCCTGTTGAAACAGAATTATCTAACGAATCATTAAAATAAATTTTGATGTCGCCCGTTGAAAGTGATTTTGTGCCATACGGTTTTACTTGCGACATGGCAGTATCTGCGCCAAGCACAGAATAAACTGCAGCATAATAAATATTGCCTGGCAACAAATTATTGAACTGATAACTGTGATTTACTGTTGACGAATTTGCGTAACTTAAACTACCTAATTCTAATGCAGGTGTAAGTCCGTACATTACACCTGTACTGCCTGATACGTCGGTTGTCCAATTTAAAAAGAAACCATTATTGACAATGTTGGTTGTGGTAACTGCCGATGTTATTTGTATTAACGAAGTTGCACCTGCAATAATATCATTTCCATCGCGCAAAAGTAATTGATATGTGCTACCAAAAACCGATAAAATACCAACCAAATCAACCGCAGAAGTTGGTATTTGTGTACCATTAATTAATGATGCTCCTGAAACATAAATAATTCCACTTTCAGTACCCGATGTAAAATTATTAACTCCAGAAGCAAATGTAGCACCTCCATTTGCAAATATTACATTGTTAATACGCACTAATTCGCCTTCATGGCTTTCGTCCATTTGTAATGGCGTAATTATTTGTGGCGCAGGTAAACTTCCGCCCGATGTAATTACGGTGAAAGAGTCTACAGGATTTATTTCTGCCAATGTATTATAGTCAACCAAAGTACCGTCAATTTCGACGCTGTCGCCACGTAAAACACCTGCTAAACTTGATGAATAAACTGCAATACCGCCAGTTCCATCTTGCACATACCTTATTGTACCTAACTCAGGGCCGTTTAAAACTTTACCTCTAAAGGTTACATTTGAATTTAATGCTTGCAGCCGAACAGTGCCAATAGGCATTTGGGCAAACGAAGTTTTTATAGCAAACAACATTGCTATTAAAGTAATTTTTTTCATGGTGATGAATATTAATTTTCTGCGAAAGTAAAACTAAAAGGGGAGTTGCAAATTAATTGAATGTAAAATTGAGAATAAATTAAAGTGTGGTTCTTCAACAATATTAAATGTGGAAAAAAAGTCAACACTTACATAAACGTAAAAATTAAATAATAGGGTTAGTTTTTTAGCAACAAACCTTGCCCTTAAAAAAATCTAAATTCTGATATATTCGCACACATTATGAAGGTAGAAAAAACTTTCAAAAAACGTTGTTTCTTAATTTGTAGTTAGAGAATTTTTCATTGAAAAATAGATATAGAAATAGTTCATATTTGTAAAAAATAAAGAAATGAAAATAGAGGTAATAAATAATGAAACTGTGGTTCGTTTTCCACAGTCACTTAATGTTAGTTATGTACAACAATTTATTGATTACATAACCGTAAAATCTATTTTGAGTAAAAGCAAAGCAACCGAAATTGAAATTGAAACATTAGCCGAAGAAGCTCAAGAAAAATGGTGGGCTGAGGATAAAAGTAAGTTTATTAAATGAGGGTTATTCTCGACACCAATTTATTATTTAGCGCAATTATAAAACCTGATGGTAAAATTGCCGAAATAATAATGAATTAAAGTTTTCAGTTAAATAAAATTGGCTGTTATTTTTCACATATTGAGTTGTTTTCACACAAACAAAAAACTATTAAATATTTCTAAACTTTCTGAAGTTGAAGTATTAGATGTAATGTATCTAAATATTGAAGCAAATTATTTTGTAAACGAAGTGAGTATGCCCTCAGAAATTTATTCTAATGCATACCAACTTACAAAAGACATTGATGAAAAAGATACCATTTTTGTGGCAATGAGCTTGTTTTTAAATTGTACTATTTGGAGTGGAAAGCATTGTTGGAAGGTTTAAGAAAAAAAGGTTTTACTAACATTATTCTCACAAATGAACTGATTGAAATGTTGAATATTTCCAACTAACGCACTACTCTAAATAAATTACACCCTTTTGCACTTTAAATTTTAAACTTTTTTTACTTTACTTCGCACCCATTATGACAGCAGAAGAAACTTTCAAAAACGTAATCTCTCATTGTAAAGAATACGGTTACATTTTTCAATCGTCCGAAATTTATGACGGACTTAGCGCAGTGTATGACTATGGTCAGTACGGTGCCGAACTAAAAAATAATTTGCGCCTATATTGGTGGAAAGCAATGACGCACCTGCACGAAAACATTGTTGGTATTGATGCCGCAATTTTTATGCACCCAACTACTTGGAAAGCCAGCGGACATGTGGATGCCTTTAGCGACCCGCTTATTGATAACAAAGACAGTAAAAAACGCTACCGTGCCGATGTATTAATTGAAGAATACATGGCTAAAATTGAAGAAAAAATTGTAAAGGAAGTTGACAAAGCCGCCAAACGTTTCGAGGGTTTTGACGAAGCCATGTTTCGCAGTACCAATGCACGTGTGGTAGAATACCAAAACCAAATAAATGTGGTGGAAGAACGTTTTAAAACGGCTCTCAACAACAACGATTTGGCAGAAGTAAAAAAGATTATTGAAGATTTAGAAATTGTTTGCCCCGTTTCTGGCACCAAAAATTGGACAGATGTGCGCCAGTTCAATTTGATGTTTAGCACACAAATTGGTAGCGTGGCCGATGAAGCAAACACCATTTATTTGCGCCCCGAAACAGCGCAAGGTATTTTTGTAAATTTCTTGAATGTGCAAAAAACCGGACGTATGAAAATTCCGTTTGGTATTGCGCAAACTGGTAAAGCTTTCCGTAACGAAATTGTTGCACGCCAGTTTATTTTCCGTATGCGTGAGTTTGAACAAATGGAAATGCAATTTTTTGTACGCCCAGGCACGGAGTTAGAATGGTATGAGTATTGGAAAACTGCCCGCATGAAATGGCACAAAAACATTGGGCTTGCAGGTGCTAACTACAAATTTCATGACCATATAAAATTAGCACATTATGCAAATGCTGCTGCCGATATTGAATTTGAATTTCCTTTCGGATACAAAGAGTTAGAAGGCATACACAGCCGCACCGATTTTGATTTGAAAGCCCACGAACAACACAGTGGCAAAAAGCTACAATACTTCGACCCTGAGTTAAACCAAAGCTATGTGCCGTATGTGGTAGAAACTTCGGTGGGTTTAGATAGGTTGTTCCTTTCGGTAATATCAAAAGCATATACCGAACAAAATTTAGAAGACGGAACAATTCGCACTGTACTTAATATTCCAGCATTTTTAGCACCTGTAAAAGTTGCGGTGTTGCCATTATTAAAAAAAGATGGTTTGCCCGAAAAAGCCCGTGAAATATTGTCGAAACTAAATGTAGATTTTTATTGCCAGTACGATGAAAAAGATACTATTGGTAAGCGTTATCGTCGCCAAGATGCAATAGGTACGCCCTTTTGCGTAACCGTTGACCACCAAAGTTTAGAAGACGACACGGTAACAATTCGTAACCGCGACACCATGCAACAAGAACGTATTGCCATTGACAAGCTACATAGCATATTGTGGGAAAATTGCAGCATGAATGAGGCTTTGAGGAGGTTGTAGGGTTAGTGTAAAGTGCAAAATGTAAAGTTTAAAGTGGATTTGAGTATTTATAATGGAAAGGAATAATTTTATAAAAAATATACTAGTCAGTATTGAAAATTCTATTAAAAATGGAGTTTTTACTGATGTAGAAAATCATATTTTAGAATTAAAAGACCTTTCAACAGGTAACGAATGGACATGATTAAAAGATACAATATGTGCATTTTTAAATACAGATGGTGGATACATAATTTGTGGTGTTAGAGAAAGAGATAAGCAATACGTTTTAAAAGGATTTGATAAAAATAATGAGGGTAGGTTAATAGAATTAAAATCTAAATCTTTTAAAAACGATAACGATGTACTTATTGACCTTTCGGAAAATATTTATTTTGAATACTTAGATTTTATTGACAAAACAATTGCCGTTATTCGTGTATTACCACTTAGTAAAGATTTGAAATTCGTGCATTTTAACAATGTTTATTATGAAAGAATTTTAGCCAGAGAAGTTGAAATCTCTTCTACTAAACTGAATACTCATAAAGAGTACAAGGCTGAACAAATTTACTCTAAAGAAATAACTACAGTTGCAAATGCTAATATTGATAGTTTAGATGTTGAAAAAGTAAATCAATTTATTATTAAAATAAATACTACTGGAAAAAAAGAAACTGTAAAGAAAGATATTACAGACGCAATTGATTTTTTGAAAAGACGATATTGTATTAATGAAGAAGGCCAAATAACGGTTTTAGGTTTATTGCTTTTTGGTGCAGAACCATCACAATATTTAGAAAATAGAACTAGGGTTGATTGTTACTTTGAAACTGGGAATGAAATAGGAAGAGATAAAAAATACTTTGATAGTGATATTCTTAATTTGATGGACGATGCATTTTCGTTTGTTTGGGGGCATATTAAAATTGGAAGAAGTTATGTAGGCGGTGGACAAAGTGAACCAGAATTTCCTGAAAAATTGGTACGCGAAGTTGTTAACAATGCACTTGCCCATCGCGATTACACAATAAATAAATTTATTACTATAAAAATAAACCCAGGAAAAAATATTGAAATAAAAAATCCAGGTAGTTTTAAGGCTAAAATGCTTAAATTACAGACTAATACTGAAGTTGATATTCGCAGAATTATACCAGGTGTGCCTGAATCGAAAAATCCAAAATTGGCAAATATTCTAAAGGCTTTTGATAAAGTTGAAAGTCAAGGTATAGGAATGGCAACTTTAGTAAGTGTTTGTTTAGAGGATAAAATTGATGTGCCATATTATGACTTATCTATTCCTGATACAATTTCACTAGTTATTCCTTCTGGTAAATTAATTGACGAGGCTACTCAACGGTGGATAGATTCGTTTAATATTATTTAAACCATAAATTAAATGGCAAGATTACGAAAGCGCATGAATTGGTTTTGGCTTATTTTCTTAAATCAGAAAAATTAAATCAAAATAGAAAATATACAATTCTCTTAAGCCCAAGTAATAATCATTTTGATGTTTTAAACGATTTAAAAAACTCTAGATTAATTGCGGAAGATATGTATTTAAGTACTGAACAAACTCCAATTTATATATTATCAAGAGCATTAACATTAACCAATTTTATTCCTCAAATTTCAAAACTTGTAAATAAGGAATTTGGAGAGATGGATGAAGATAAAAAAAGTGTTTTAAATATCATTTATAGATATAATTTTTACAACAAACAATTGGTTAAACCTAGTACAATTACACCTGAACTTTTCCAACAAAAATTTGGTTCAGAAATTAATCCCACGATTTATGAAAGCTTAGGAAGGAAAGTTCGAAAAATTTGTAGTGATTTATTAAATGAAGACATATTACACAAACCAGATAGCAAAGGATATGCGATTAAAAATTTAGAAACTTCAGTGCCAATTTATTGATAAACTACACAGCATATTGTGGGAAAATTGCAGCATGAATGAGGCTTTGAGGAGGTTGTAGGGTAAGTGCAAAATGTAAAGTTTAAAGTTGTGAAATAATTTTACAAACCCACTTATTTCAACATAGAGGCCACAAAGAAAAAGGAGTTACACAGAGGCGAAATTAAATTGAATTTTAAATGCTGAATAATCCATACACATACACTTTATTTGGGACTAAAAAGTTGTAGTTGCTCAACTCTGTGAAACTCTAAAACCTCTGCGCACTCTGTGTTGAAAAAAATACTATAGACTCAAACTTCAAACACTGAAATAACATTATGCCTAAAATATTTACTCTAATACTATTCCTCGCAATTAGCCTTGGTTTAAAAGCACAGATTACAAATTAAACTATTTCAGTTCGTATAATTAACTATTCTATTTTCATTTAGTATCGCCATAGTTGCCTACTTATCAAACAAAAAAAATCCCCACAACAATTAAGTTATGGGGATTTTCAATAATATTAAATAAGTTAAGCTGGCACTGCAGTACTGTTAAGTATTTCGGCATCAACCAAAATACGTCCGCAATGTTCGCACACTATAATTTTTTTGTGTTGACCAATGTCCATTTGTGTTTGTGGTGGTATTTTATTAAAACATCCGCCACAAGCATCACGCTCAACAGCTACAACAGCAAGGCCATTGCGTGTGTTTGAACGTATTCTTTTATAAGCATTTAATAAACGTGCATCAATTTTTGCTTCGCCTGCTTTTGCTTTTTTCAACAAAGATTCTTCGTCTTTTTGTGTTTCAGAAACTATATCATCTAATTCTGCCTTTTTGTGTTTAAGGTCGGCTTTGCGTTCATTAAATAACTCTATAGCAGTTTCTAACAATTCCGATTTCATTGAAATTGCTGCTTTGTGCTCTTTCATGCGCTTTTCTGATAATTGAATTTCCAAATTTTGGTATTCAATTTCTTTCGACAATGAATCGTACTCACGGTTGTTACGCACTTTGCCTTGTTGTGCAGTATATTTTTTTATTAACTCTTGCGATTCTTTAATTGCTACTTTGCGGTTAGCAATCATCTCTTCTAAACCTTTAATTTCGTTGGTAGCGTTTTCAACTCTTGTGCTTAATCCTGCTACTTCATCTTCTAAATCAGCAACTTCAAGAGGCAACTCTCCTCTTACAATTCTAATTTTATCTATTTGCGAATCTACTTGTTGCAAAGAAAAAAGATGTTTTAATTTTTCTTCTATGCTTGTAATATCTTTATCAGATACTGCCATGGTTGCTGTGGTTACTTTAGCCATTAAAATATTTTATTGGGTTTGTGTTTACTTTTGATAAATGGGTTGCGAATGTAGAAAATTTTTTAATAATATGGTTATAAAATATTTGTGGCGTAAATTGTTCGGTTTCAAAATGCCCAATATCAGCAATTACAATTTTATTTTCAGCATTAAAATACTCGTGGTATTTAAAATCGGAACTTACGTATACATCAGCATTAGCCGCTATTGCGTGGCCAAGCAAGAAGCTGCCAGAACCGCCACAAACTGCAACTGTTTTTATTTTTTTATTCAATAAATTAGTGTGCTTTATTGCTTGCAACCCAAAAGTTAATTTTAGTTGTTTTAAAAAATCATGTTCACTCAATTCATTCTCCAATACGCCAAGCATACCACTTCCAAATAAATTAGATGTGTTGGATATTGAAATAATATCGTAAGCCACCTCTTCGTAAGGGTGCGATTTTACAAGTGCTTCCACAATTTTCTGTTCACTATAAAAAGGGAAAATTACTTCAATTTTTACTTCTTTTTCAGTATGTAGTTTACCAATTTCACCAGCGGTTGGGTTGGCGTTTTCATTTGCCATATATGTACCATAGCCTTCGCTGCTAAAGCTACAATTACTGTAGTTGCCAATGTTGCCCGCACCTGCCGCAAATAAAGACGTCCGAACCATTTCAGCGTTATTTACTGGGCAATAGGTTATTAATTTTTGAAGCGTTTGAGGTTTGGGTACTAATATTTTGCAGTTTGTAAGTCCAATTTTATTACAAATCATTTCATTAACGCCATTATTAATATTGTCATAATTTGTGTGTGCGGCATATATGGCAATGTTGTTTTTAATGGCTTTAATAATTGTGCGTTCCACATAGTTTTTGCCATTCAATTTTTTAATACCACCAAAAATTATTGGGTGATGCGCAATAACTAAATTTGCGCCAATGGCAATGGCTTCGTCAATAATTTCTTCGGTACAATCTAAGGTTAAAAGTGCTGCAAAACATTCATCATTTGCATTGCCAACTAATAAACCACAATTATCATAATTTTCCTGCAAGGCAAGCGGTGCAATACTTTCGAGGTGGTTTGTAATGTCTTTGATTAACATAATTAGTGTGCTTTAAAAATTAAAAATTAGTAATAAGAGAGCCATTATTTCTCGTCCAACAATTTCGGAAACTTAATTTCATCAGTAACCACAAAGGCACTCGGAAACTCAGCTTTTATTTGTTTCAAAAATTTTGTGGCCTCAATACGTGTTCTAAAGTCCCCTACCCTTACTCTAAAATTAGGCTGTTGGTAACTATCATAAGCTGGTATAGTTTGGTAACTGTTCAAAAATTTGCTTTTAATATCGCGGGCTTTGTCACGGTCATTACCAAAATGCAATTGCACCCTGTAGCCATCTGTGGTCATGGCATTGCGGCTTTCCTCAACTCTACGGTTTACCAATTCGGTAATTTTAGAATTTTGAGTAAACGTAACTTTTGCTTTGGTTTGCGCAGTAAGTTTAAAATGAAATATAGTTAATGCAATCAAAAAAACGAAGCGCATAAAATTGTATTTTGTATGTTAGCAAACTTAGATATTAGAATGAATAAATTAAATATTATCTTATTAATTATCAGTTTTTTTGTGATTTCATGCTCCAACAAAAATGAAAGTACACCCGAAATAATTGAAAAAAATAAATTGTGTAGCCTTCTCACCGATTTACACATTGCCAGCAGTGCCAAGCGTTTAGGCTTTCTTAATCCAAAAGATACAATCAAAAATAGTAATGTAAACAAACTTATTTTCAAGAAATATAATACCACAGCATTACAACTAAATAAAACTATTAGTTATTATTCTCAACATCCCGATAGTTTAAATGCCTTGTATATTCAGGTAATTGAGATGGTTAGTGCCAAGCAAGCACAGCTTAAATAGTTGTAATTAAGGTAAGTATAAAGTTGCAATATTTTAAATTTTCTCAAATATATTTCTTAGGTTTTCGGCTTTGCCACCAGCCTGTGAGGTTACCAAAGGATTTTAAAGCGGCTGCAAAAAAGTTGAAATACAAGGCAATGCCTAACAACAATGTCATACTCCAAATTATTAAAATATTTACCCAAAAAGTATCAACGTATTTACCAAAAACAACTTTTTGTGGGGCATAAAAATGCGAAGTTAAAAATGTGTTTTGCTGTGGCTGATGAAAAACATTGTCGTTAAGCTGCACCAACTTATTTTCTATTTCTATAACACGTTCGGCCTGCATACTATTTTTAACGGCTACATTTATTGCTTCATTTTCATTACTCAACTTCCAAGTGTTGTAAGCCGCTATAGAAGCTACGTTTGGAGCCAATTGCTTAATTGTTTTTTCGCGGTGGTTGCTTGCCTCAGCGTTTTTCTTTTGATAAAATATTTTAATTTTTTCTAAATGGTTTTTAATTTTCAAAACCAAATTATCATTAAAATTTGAAGCATTTATTTGTTCAACTTCATTGAAAATTATCATTGAAATTTTTGCTTCGTCTATCAATTCATTTTTTAAAGTAAGGAGGTTTGATTGCAAATTTTTCGCATCATTTTCCCTTACATTTTTTTCGGCATCGTCTAGTTTTGTTAGCAAGGCATCGGCCCAATAATTCATTTTATAATTTGCTTCGCTAATGGTTTTGTCATCCTCAAAAAAATATTTTTCAAAAGCATTGTTCTTAAATTGGTTTACCGCCAAAGCCTCAAAAGCCCAACTGCTAGCCATTACTTGCCCAACCAAAGGCACATTTTGTTGCGATGAAATGGCAGGGTGCAAATTCTCGAACTTTACAATAACGCCACTCAACAACAATTGTGGTATCAATAAAAATGGAATAGAAATATAAATTGTAACTGCCGAATTAAAAGTTGCCGAAAGATTTAATCCCAACAAATTTGCAAAGCAGGATGTAGTGAAAAGTACCAACCAATAAGGCAAGTACATATCGCGAATTTCTAAAATATAGTTACCAATCAATACAAAAAACAATGTTTGAACCGCCGAAAAAGTAAACATCAAAATAATTTTGCTCCATAAATAACTGCCTTTGCTAAGGCTCAAAAACGATTCGCGTTTGCGTATTTTACGGTCTGCAATAATTTCTTCGGCACTTACACTCATACCCATAAATAGCGCAACAATTACACTCATAAAAAGATAGGCGGGCAAGTTCATATTTTCATAAAAAACATATCCTGTTTCGCTTATATTTTTATAATATTTAATTAAGAAAGCAAGTATCAATGCCAGCACTGGTGCTTCAAGCAGATTAATGAGCATATACTGTGCGTTGCTCATTTTACTCAACACATCGCGGTGCAAAAACACTTTGAATTGTTGCCATTTACTTGGAATTTTAAATACACTTTCGGGCAACGCGCCAACATTATTTTCAGAAGTATCGACACCACTATTTTTTAAATAAAATTTATTCCATTGCTTGGGGCTTATTTTTCTTTTTTGCGTTGTGTTGCCATATTCATCAAGCACTTGCGCTTCTATAATATTAAAAATTTGTTCGGGGTTAACGTTGCCACATACCCCACATTCGCTTTCATTGGCGTTAATATAGTTTACAATATTTTTAAAATAAATTACAGCCTCCACCGGGTTGCCATTGTATATAGGGTATCCGCCTACATCAAGCAACAGCAATTTATCAAACATTTTAAAAATATCGGACGACGGTTGGTGAATAACCACAAAAACCAATTTGCCTTTTAGTGCCAATTCTTTTAGCAAATCCATAATGTTTTCGCTGTCGCGCGATGACAAACCGCTTGTTGGCTCATCCACAAATAGAATACCCGGTTCGCGAATTAACTCCAAAGCAATATTCAATCTTTTGCGTTGTCCACCACTAATAGTTTTAGAAAGTACATTGCCTACTTTTAAATCTTTGGCTTCGTGCAAGCCAATATCTGCAAGCAATTGCAATACTTTTTCTTTTATTGCATCATCACTCAAATAGCTAAAACAAAGCTTTGCATTAAAGTATAAATTTTCATAAACAGATAAAGATTCCATCAATAAATCGTCTTGCGAAATATGCCCAACCAGTCCTTTCAAACTATTTTTTTCGGCATGAAAATCGGTGCCATTTATCAATACTTTTCCTATGCTGGGTTTATCATTTCCGTTCAATATATTTAGTAAAGTAGATTTTCCTGCTCCACTGCCACCCATTATGCCTACTAGCTTTCCTGATGTTTCGTGTAGGTTTAAATTATGCAAACCAATTTTACCATTTGCAAATTCGTAGCCTATTTCTTTGGCCTCAAAAACAATTTTTTCTTTAGTGTTGTCCATCATAAAACAACTCAAAATATCGCTGTAAAAGATAGGTGCAAATTTAGGGCTGCGTATAGAAATTCCTTGGTTGAGAATATATACTTTGCCCGATGTAATTTGCTGTCCGTTTAGCGAAATTTCGGTAGTTCCAAAGTAGCGCAGCAAAAATAAATTGATACTTTTTATTTGTAGAATTCTTATTTCACCATTCAAGCCATCAACCTGCAAATGCTGCTTGTTGGCTATTGCTGACGCTTTGTTTTTATCTAGGGTTAAAACATATTCCGATTCAAAATTTTCGTCATCAACTTTGCCATTAAAAAATATAATACAACGCAAATATTCTTCGTCATCAATATTAAAAGAATTGGCTACAGTATCAACAAAATCACGTTCTTCATCGCTAACATTCTCTTTCTTAAAAATCATTTCAACCAACCATAACAGCACAATTACTTTTTGACGTTGTGTAAGTTCTGTGTTTAGTTGTTCGCAAATTGCAATTACTTTTACACCACTAAGCGTATTGCGTTTGCGCTTTTGCAAGCTATCGTCAATATTGGCATCGGCAGCAATAATGGTATCAAATAATTGCAAATATTCTTGTGCGGCATCTTCATTTAATTGTTCATTTAAAAATGATGAAACAAGCTGGCGGCTACTATTGGCAACAGCTTCAACTTTTGCAACCAATGCAAATAATTTAATAATTGCTTTAAGAATTGATTCACTCATTTGGGATATTTGTAAGCCAAAACAATGGCAAATTGAAGTGTTAGTAAATTAAATGTGGTGGTACTTTTCGCCTTTTATAATGGTGCAGGCACGGTATAATTGTTCAGTAAAAAATAAACGAACCATTTGATGTGAAAAAGTCATTTGTGAAAGTGCCATTTTTTCATTGCCTCTCTCAAGTAATTTTTTACCAAACCCGAAAGGGCCACCAACAATAAACACAATGCTTTTGAGCCCTTTATTAAAGTTTAGTTGCAATTGCTTCGCGAATTTTTCGGATGTAAACTCCTTGCCATTTTCATCTAATAAAATAACATAATCGCTTACATTAATTTTTTGAAGTATCGCGTCGGCTTCTTTTTCCTTTTGCAATTCAAACGAAATATTTTTTATATTTTTTAGTGCAGCAATTTCAGTGATGGAAAAAGAGTAATACCTATTTATTTTTTCATTGTAATTTTTAATTCCAATTTTCAAATATTCTTCATCGGTATTTGCCATTATAAGCAATAAAATTTTCATACTTAATTAAGAAACAAATTAAACTACAGTTTTTCACCAAAAGCCAAGTCACCAGCGTCGCCCAAGCCCGGTACAATGTAGGATTGTGCTGTTAACTCATCATCAATAGCGCCGCACCAAATAGTAGAATTAGCAGGCAAATTTCGTTTTACATATTCAACACCTTGCGCACTTGCAATAGAGCATACTATATGTATATGGCTTGGTATTCCTTTCAGCAATAGCGCCTTGTAAGCCAATACCAATGAAGTGCCTGTTGCCAACATAGGGTCGCTTAATATTACCACTTTACCCGTTAAATCGGGGCTTGATAAATACTCAATTTCCACTTCAAATGTGCCGTCTTTGTGGTGCTTGCGATAGGCCGATACAAATGAGTTTTGCGCCTTGTCAAAATAGTTTAATAAACCTTGATGAAGGGGTAAGCCGGCCCTTAAAATAGTAACCAAAACTGGTTGTTGCACAATAAGCGGAATAGATGCAATGCCAAGCGGAGTGGTTATTTCAGTAACTTCGTAGTTCATGCTTTTACTAATTTCATAAGCAAAAATTTCGCCCATACGTTCTAAATTTCTTCTAAAACGCATACTATCATTTTGCACATGCACGTTTCTTATTTCGGCAGTAAATTGGTTGAAAAGGCTATTTGATTTGCTTAAATTATTTATCATACAGGTTAAAAATAAGTGTTTATTAAAATGGTTATAAACGCGAAGTAAACAAATTTTTGTTTATAGAATACTGCGTTTCACGGTTAGTTGTCAATTGTTGAGCTACATTGCAACAATACTTTCGAATTAGAAAATTAGAATTTTATAAAATAGTAATATTTCGATAAAAAATGAAGAAGACAAACAAATTAGTTTTAGCTGGTATTTTTATAATGGTGGTATTTTTTGGCAAAAAATTATTCAATAAATATCACTTGCCTAAAATGACGTTCGGCAATGCTAAATTCATTGACATTGCTACCAAAAAGACAATTAAAATAGACGATTTTAAAGGGCAAGTAATATTCGTTTCGTTTTTTCAGACTTGGTGCGGAGACTGTGCCAAAGAAACACCTATTTTAAACAAATTGGCTCAGAATATTAACTCTCCAAAACTCAAAATTATTTACATTACTGATGAACCTTATTCAAAAATAATAAGTTTTAAAAATCGTTTCGATAGCAACCACATTACATTTATGCAAAGCACAAAACCCCTTATTGATTTGGGAATACATGTGTACCCAACTACCTTTTTAATAGATGAAAATGGCAATGTGCTAAAAACCAAACTCGAAGGTTACAATTGGTTGAATGAAGAAACGCTAATTAGGAAATTAATTAGTCAGTTGTAGAATTATGCTCCAAAGCAAAACGGTTTTCAAATTGTAAGTACAACCATATAAGTTCGCAAATGTCTTATGCCTTTGTTGGCAAACGGTACAAGTTATTGCGATTTTTTTATAACTTTTTACATCCCACTCAATCCACTCTTTCAATAATCCAACCGCTGCCGTCAAACGCGTTACCGCAGCATGAGAGAGTTAAAAATAAAACTTTTTATTGCCATGTAAACGAAAGCAAATTAGGTTTTCGAATTATCGATAAGTATAGCCTTATATGTTCTTATCTGTTTTATTTCGTTGTTAGCAAACGGGATAGATTATGGTTATTTTTTGAAAAGCTAAATATTTTGGTTTACATTAACTAAACCTAAAAATGAAGCTTAAAAAATATTTTACATATTGCCTGTAACTTTTTAAAACACCAATGCGTCATATACTTGAAACCCACAAATGACAGTAGCAGAATTTAATACTTGCGTTGATTTATATGCTGATAATGTATATAGGTTTATTTTGAAGAATGTAAAAGATTCGGAAAAAGCCAAAGACATTGTGCAAGACACGTATGAAAAATTGTGGTTAAAGGTAAGTGATGTAGAAGCTACGAATGCAAAGTCTTACATGTTTACAGCAGCTTATAGAACAATGATTGATGCACTACGAAAAGAAAAAAATATTGCAAACATTAATGAAGCTGGAATAGAAAAAATGTATGTACACAATAATTACAAAGGCGAAAAAGAAGCATTGAATTTTGCTTTAGAAAGATTATCGGAAATACAAAGAACAGTTATTTTATTGAGAGATTATGAAGGGTACAATTATGCCGAAATAGGAGAAATTACTGCACTTACCGAGAGCCAAGTAAAAGTGTATATATACCGTGCAAGGGTTGCACTAAAAGAGTACATCGTAAAATTAGAAAACGTAATTTAAGAAACAATGACTATAGATAGAAGTAATTACGAAACATATATTATTGATTGGATTGATGGCAATTTGGATGTTGAAACAACACAGGAGTTAATGTTGTTTTTTGCCCTCAACAAAGATTTAGAAGAAGAAGCTATGATGCTTGAACAATCTATATTAACAAGCGATACAGCAATTGTATATAATGATAAACCCAGTTTAAAAAAGAATAATATTGAAAGCATTAATTTAGAAAATTACACACACTTTTTAGTTGCAAAAATTGAGAATGATTTGAGTGAAAACGAAAACGAAGAATTGAATTCATTCTTAAAACTTCATCCACAAACGGAAAAAGAATTGAGGCGGTTTGAAGCAACAAAATTAGTGGCTGATACTTCAATATTTTATCCAAATAAAAACGAATTAAAACACCAAACTAAAATTATTTGGCTCAACTATAAATTAGCGGCAGCAGCTATTTTACTAATCATGTTGTCTTTACCTTTTTTGATAAAGACGTTTAATAGTGATAAAAATACGGTTGCAATAAAGCCTATGGTTGCTGTACCTTCCAACAATAACAAATCGGTTGAGGATGATGTCAAACAAGTGAATAGAGTGTTGCCCGTGGTTGGTGTACTCGCCAACCATACTAAGGCTGTAAAAAAAGAGAATAGAATTGAGACTTTGGGCAAGGGCTTACTTCCTGAGCCAACACGGCTTAGCGTTAATGTGCAAGCCAATAATAACAAATCAATGGCACCCAATAAAATTGAAAATATTACGCTACAACCAATTGCAACAAACACTTTTCAATTAAATAAAATAAACTTAGAAAATGCTGTAACATTCAAAAATAAAGCTGTTGAAGAAAATGCTTTTTCAAATTTTTATGAAGATGAAAACAAGGTGAAAGTGCAAAATGAAACTGAATATTTAAACTTAAAGCAAGCTAGTATAAAGGCAATAAAAGATATTGCATCATCGGCGCAAAGCACCGAAAAAGGAAAAACAAAAAACTACGCTACCTTGCACTGGACAGACCTTGCAGCTTTTGTGGCAGCCAAAATAAATGCAAATACAGGAACAAAAATTTACATAGAAAAAACGTTTGACGAATTGGGTAATGCCCACGCAATTGGCATAAAAGCAAATGGTTTTGAAATAGCACGAAGGTAGTGGGGAGTGATTAGTGGATGGTAGATAGTATAAGGTAGGTAGTGGATAGAATATAGCATAATAGGTTTTCAAATTATCATTAAGTGCAACGTTATATATTCTTCTATGTCATATATGGTTATTTTTTGAAAAGCTTTCTTGTATTGAAATAGTATGATGTAGATAGATTTTGTGTTTTGTTTATTGGTGCTGGGTAGATAATCCATTATAATAATAAAGCTTCTACATATAACTAACTGAGAACTATTTGAGATTGCTTCGTTCCTCGCAATGACGAACTTAGAACATAGAACTTTTGAACAAATTTAAAATTAATACATAAAAAAATGAAAAGTAAATTATTTGCAACATTGCTTGCAGCAGCTGTTATTACAGCAAATGCACAAACGGTAAAATTGCCAACCGAAAATTTTAATGGCATAGAACTAAGTGGTTCGCAAGATGTTTTTCTGCAACAAGGCACAGAAAATAACATAACTATTGAAGGTGATGCCGATGCCGCAATTGCTTTAAAACCGACCATTAGCAATGGCGTTTTGAAGTTAGAATACGACAAAAAAAATCCCTTGAAAAAGAATGCTAAAATAATTATCAACTTCAAAAATATTGATAATCTAACTGTTAGCGGTACGTCAAATATTAAAGGCGAAAATGAATTTACACTTACCGATTTTACAGTAAATTCAAGTGGAAGCACAGATATGAAATTGAATATAAAAGCCAATAAAGTAATTGCCGAAATTTCGGGTGCAGGCGACTTGCTAATAAATGGTGCTGCCAAAGAATTAATTGCCACAATACGCGGTGCTGGCGATTTTGACGCCAAAGATTTTGTGTGCAACAAAGTAATTGTAAATGCAAGTGGTGCTGGCGATGCAAAGGTAAATGCCACTGAAGAGCTAAGCGGAAACTGCTCTGGTGCAGGCTCAGTAAAATTTAAGGGCAACCCTACAAACGTAAAAATTACGCAAACTGGTGCAGGCAGCGTAATGCCTTACGATGATAAAAATGTAGATATTAATATTCAGTTTAACGACGGAAAGCATGACACCACACGCATACACATTGGTAAAAAGAAAATTATAATTATTGGCGACGACAAAGAAGAATCAAAGGTAGAATCAAACGAATATCCGAATCCCGATAGGAAAATTGAGAAAGAAATAATCATTAAAAAGAAAGATAAAAAACAAATAAAAAATATTTGGCAAGGTTTAGAAATTGGGGTTAATGGTTACGCAAACGCTGCACCCAGCTTAGGTTTGCAATCAAACTATTCTTACTTAGATTTAAACTATGGCAAAAGTATCATGGTAAATTTAAACCCTGTAGAACGCCACATAAAAATATACAAAGAATACGTAGCCTTTACAACTGGCTTGGGTTTGCAATTCAACCGATTTGCGTTTGCACACGACACTCAGCTAAACTCAAATACCGATTCTGTTTTTGCTGTTGCAACCAAAATAGACTACTCAAAAAATTTGTTGCGCACTACTTTTTTAACCCTTCCTTTGTTGTTAGAATTTAATACAAATAGTAATCCTAATAAATCTTTTCATATTGCCGTTGGCGCATTGCTTGGATACAAATTGGGCAAAGCAAAATTAAAACAGAGATATGAAATAAATAACTCACAAATAGCAATTCAAATGAAAAATAGTTTTAATATTAACGACTTTCAATATGGGCTTACAGGACGTATTGGTTATGGTAAAATAAATTTATTTGCTACTTATCATTTGTCAACTTTGTTCAAACAAAATAAAACATTGGCAGTAAACCCTTTTAGTATAGGACTTACAATTATACCTTTTGATTAATGAAAAAACATGACATAAAAACAGAGGAAGATACCAAGCTATTGGTATCTTCTTTTTATGCAAAAGTGTTGAAAGACAATTTACTTTCGCCACACTTTTTTGGCTTAAATTTAGAAGAGCATTTGCCACGCATTGTACAATTTTGGAACATGGTATTATTAGACCAAGAAGGCTATAAAACCAATGTGTTTGACAAGCATGTACATCTTAAAATAAACCAAACACATTTTGACAAATGGGTACAATTGTTTTCCCAAACTGTTGATGAATTATTTGAAGGCGAAAAAGCAAATTTGGCAAAACAACGTGCCGCAATTTTGGGCTATACTTTTGGCAGTAAAATGGCTGCGTTGAAAGGCTAATGTAATTTTTTATTATAGCAGAATTAGGTTTACAATTCAACCGTTATGAATTTGCGTGTTACCACGAATTAAATTCAAATAAAGGTTTTTGCATTGCTTTGGCAACCAATCGGAATTAGCCCTATAAAAGTGAAGTAATTTCATAAAATTCTTAACACAATGGGCACAGCGGCTGAAGAGTTACAAAGAGTTACGCATTTAATTAAGGTTGGTTATATGTTTTCATTACATTTTTTTAATTTCTGATATTTTTGCTCAAATTCAGGCACTTTCTCTGAGCAACTCAGTTAACTCTGTGTGCTCTGTATTGAAAATTTAGCTATTTTTTATCTTGAAAGGTTTTTATTGAAAATTCACAGTTACAGATAATTATTTATAACGGCATATTTCATTAATCTTTCAATGCTATTTGCACCAGTTTTTTTATAGAGCTTACTTAAATTTTTATTCACTTCTTGCAATTCCATTTTTAGTTCCTGTGCTACCAATATCTCACTTTTTTTTGTACAAAATAATTTCAAAACAGACCCTTCAAATTCAGAAAGTAAAATATCGTTTTTTCTAAAATCGCGCCTTATTTTAGTAAGTGCTTCAAACATAAATTCCGAAATATCATTTGAGTAATAAATACCGTTTTCCATTACCGTTTCTATTGCATTTATAATTTCAATAGGGTCGGCGTGTTTTACCACATAACCTTTGGCACCATACATAAACAAGGAGAGCACAATGTCTTTTGTATCATACATAGTTAAGCACACTACTTTGATGTTTTTGAATTTTTCAACCACTAATTTTGTGGCTACTGAACCATCCATTACGGGCATACTCAAATCCATTAAAACCAAATCATAGTAGTTTGGTTTTTCGTCCAATAATGTAAGCACTTGTTGTCCGTTTTCGGCTTCGGTAATAGTTTTTACACAACTGCATGTTTCTAAATAGTCACTAAGTCCATTTCTAAAAACTTTGTGGTCATCGGCAATTATTATATTGTACATAAGTTACATTTTATAAAATTTGTATTTGTTTTAAGGGCAATGTTATTATCCAATCGGAACCAACGTTTACAGTAGATTTTACGATGTATGTGCCACCTAAAATTTGAGTACGTGCTTTTATGTTTTTAAGTCCTAAACCAGCCACAAATTTATTGTCATTAATATCAAAACCAACTCCATTATCATTGTAAATAATTTGGTAATTCTTGTTTTCATGCAACAAAGAAATTTCAACATTTTTTGCTTGAGAATATTTCATTGCATTATTGGTAAGCTCTTGCACAATTCTAAAAATATGCAACTCTGCATCTTCCGACAATTATATGGTTTCTGCATTGGTGGTACCTGTAAAATGTACACCAATTTTAAAAAATACATCTTGCAAATTATTGAGTTCAGAAACAAGCCCATTTTCATGCAATTTATGTGGGGCTAATTTTCGCACAGTTTGTTTTAAACCCGGCATAGCGCTATCAACAATACCAATTAACCTAAGTACATTGGCATGTGCAGCGTCATTATTGGTTACAGTTTTAAGTATTGTATTTGCATTTATTTTAATACCAGATAATGTTGAACCAATGTCATCATGCAAATCGCGTGCAATTCGTAACCTTTCAGACTCTTGGGTATTTAGCACAGCATTAAAAATTGCAGTTTGAGCCTTTAAATTATTTTTATAAATTCGGTAGATGATGAAAATAAAAAAGCCTATAAATACAAGCACTCCAAGTATCAAAAATACTAAGCAATTATATAATTGTTCTTCTGAGATTTGAACCATATTGAAATTGTAAAGCAAATGTTTAATATTATATTTCCAATAGAATGAATATTCCAGAGATTGGTGCGAAGTGTTGCAGATAAATTAATACTTAATTGCCAAGTACTTGTAATAACCCATGCTAATACGGTAAACAAAAATAAGCCAAGCATCATCCATACATCGCCATTTTTAAGTAAATTACCAGTGTAGTTATTTGCTAAGTAAAGCATAGCATTTGATGTTAATACAATAACTACAATCGAAAAGGTTGCCCTCATATAATTAAATGCTTTGGCTATTTCAATACCTGAAAATTCAAAACTATAAAGCCAACAAAAAACAGTAACTGCCACAATTGTATTAGTAACTATTTTAATATTACTTAAGGACGAAAATTGTGCTAAAAACCAAGTAAAAAAAATAGGTTCAACAAGAGTAAGGTATTTGTAAACCATTAAATTATTATGGTACTTAACTTTAAAATAATTAGCAAGTAACTCAACTGACATAGCAGCTAAAAATTAAAAAACAAATAATTTATATTTGAATTCTAATTTCCTAAATTTAATAAATCCGAATAACATCGGCACAAAGCCAATGTATTTAGAAAGCAATGATATAATTTGGTTTAATATCTCAAACTAATAATTATTCAAACTGTTCGGCACGCTACAAGCACTTGGGCAAGGGTCGGAATAATCCAATAAAACTCCTTTTTCAATGTCGTTACCCTCACTATCAACGGCGGTAAGTACAATGTTTTCAACACCATTGCCGTCAGTACCAAAACAATATCGCACACCAGCAATACCGTCTTGATTCATTAATAGTTGCATAGCTTCTTAATTAAAATAACCAGCAATAGGCTGGCTAGTTGGGGCTTTCCTTTGAAAAGCAGAAGTAAGAGCAGAAGCGTCAATTAAAGTAATAACATGTTTATTTGTCTTCATTGTTTTTTATTAAAATTAATTTATACAATTCTATAAATTATTTCGACAAATAATCTCAAAATTCAAATTCAACATCCTCCCTTCATCGAATTGTTAATAATCACTTAACGTATCTCAATTTTTTTTATATACTTTTGATTTATAAAATATATATCATGAAAAAAATTTACAAATCCGCAAAAAAATTATGCCTCTTATTACCTTTGGCATTATTGCTGTTGGCCAATAGCAGCAGCGCACAACCTTGGTTGTTTAATTTTGGAACTGGTACAGGAACAGCAAACAATACAAATGCTGGTTCTGGCTTAACCACTTTTTATACTGCTACCATAAGCCCAACAACTACAACACCAACAGGCGGTGGAACTTATAGAGTGAGAATTGGAACAGGTGGTGGAAGTTTAACAAACCCAAACCCAGGAACATCATTGGGCACAGGTTCAGAGGCAACATTAAACGCTGGTACTGCTGCCTCAACTAATAAATTTGGTGTTTATGATTGGACAACTCCAACCAATTTTGCTTATTTAAAAACTAAATTTAGAACTACTTCTTCAGGTAATGGAACGCTGAATTTTTCGTTAGGAGTAAATACTTTGATAACTGATAATAATAATTATGTATTTCACTATAATAATTCCTTAACTTCATTTACATTAACCTATGCTGCTGGTGCAATTAGTACCATTGTAAGACGAAATGCAGGTGCAAACACAACTATTACAGGTTCTGGTTTTGCAAAAGATACCGACCAAGATTTTGAAGTTTATGCTAACAATAATGCTTCATCAACAACTTATTATAGAGCTGGTACCACCTATACACTAAATTCCCAATCATGGGATTTATGGGTAGGAGGAACACAAATATCATCTGCAGGTGGATGGGCAAAAGCAGGAACTTTAGCGGCTGGCGTTGATTTATCAGGTTTTGGTTTTTTTGCAGAAAGCAGTACAAGTAACGCAGCAAGCATATTTTTAGATGATTTTGAATATTCAAACGCTTTGCCTTGCACACCACCAACCACACAAGCATCAGCCATAACTTTTTCATCGGTAGCTACTACAAGTATGAATGTAAACTGGACCAATGGTAATGGAGCCGGTAGAGTAATAATAATGAACAATGCCAACTCGTTTACTACACCAACTGATGGCACAAACCCAACAGCTAGTTTAGCCTATAGCGGCAGTGGCGAACAAGTAATATATAACAACACAGGTAGCGGGCCTATTTCCGTTACTGGGTTAACAAACGGTACCACTTATTATTATCGTGTGTACGAATATTGCAGTGCTACACGAACCTATCAAACAGCCACCGCAGCAAATAATCCAAATAGTCAAACCACCACTACAGGTTTCACTTTTGATGGCAACCTAAACGAAGCCCTTTGGGGCACACAATTTGCCGATTCTATTGGCGGCCCAACTACTGGCTTTGGTGTAAATTTTGGTTTAAATGCTTTGTATTGTTTTGGCGATGCAACCGATTTATATTTTGGTATTGCAGGCCGTCATAACTCTGCTGGTGATGCTGTAATTATGTTTATTGATAGTAAAGCGGGTGGTTATACCGATGGTAATTTTGGTAGAACTGGCGCACCTGGAGGTATCGCTAACTTTAATTCGGGAACTACATTTGATGCCGGTTTTACTGCTGATTATTGTGTTTCCATTACCTCTAACGGAAGTGGTGTTTATACTTACAATGTATTTACTTTGGCAGGAACTGCTGGAGGTGGTGGAGGTTCAAACACAGTATTGGGCGCAGGTACTTTTGGTACCAATGCCATTACAGCAGGTGGTTTAACCAAAGGTTTTGAATTTAAAATTGCTAAATCTGCTATAGGTTATACGGCCAATCAGGAGTTGCAATGTTTTACCACCATTATTTCAAATAGCGGTTTTTTAAGTAATTTATTTTTATCAAGAGCTGCTCCAGCAAATGGAAACTTTGGCAGTGGAGCTATTACTTTTGGAAGTGCTACTCCTGACCCTGTAACTATTAACACAAAAACTATTGTTACTGGCAATTCCAATGCAGGTACCACCTGGAATTTAGGCACGGCATCGCCCACCAATGTGAATATAACGGTACAAGCTGGTCATACGCTAACCATTAACGCCTCAGAAAGTGTAAACAATGCAACTATTGCAGCAACTGGAGCCATGGCTTTTAGTGGAACCAATACCTTAACTATTGCGGCATCTAAAACATTAGCCAACAGTGGCACGTTTACAGGAGGCAGTGGCAAACTAATTTTTGCGGGTTTAGGCACCACCACTGGCACTTTAACTACTAATGATGTAGACATTTCTAACGGTGTTACCTTTAGCAGCAATACCACTATTGGAGGCATTTTAACCATCAATAATGGAGGTTATGTAAACACAGGAGGTTCGCCCAAATATGGCACTTCATCCACATTAAAATACAATACAGGAGTTGCTGGCTATGGCCGAAACTTGGAGTGGAATTCAAATGCAGCTTTAAGCAATGGTTGCCCACAAAATGTATTAATTGCAAATTCTGGCACATCGCTAAACCTAGGTGCAAACTCGGGTACAGCCTTAAACTTATTGGCAAACGGAAATCTTACTGTTGATGCTGGTTGTGGGTTTTATATGGATTATAGCGGTAACAATATGACTGTGCCGCTTACCATTAATGGTAATGTAACTGTTGCTGGTGGTTTATCATTATCTGGCGCAAGCGGTGGAGATATAAAAGTAGGTGGTAATTTTACTTTAAACACAGGTGCTACATTTAGTCATAATACCCGAGCCGTATTTTTTAATGGGGCAGGTACACAAGATATTGGTGGCACGCTTGCTGCACCATTTCTTTTCGATTATGTGGTACTTCAAAAAACAACTGGTACAGTACGCTTATTAAAAAGCGTAACTATTGAAGGTTCTGCTGGCGGTAACGCGCTAACACTTACAAACGCAACCGATTATTTTGATATCAATGGCAATACATTAATTTTAGGAAAAACTGGTGTTACATCAGGTATTTCGGGCAACGGTTATGTGCGAGGTAGCACCACTTCTAACTTAGGGATTTTAGGTAGTGGCACTTTTGGAACTATTAACTTTGATCCTACTACTCCAGGTACTACAAATGTTTTAGGCGCTTTTACGCAAAACAGAACAGGTAGTGGAACAATTACTTTAGGCCAAAATTTATTTATCAATACTACTTACACGCTTACCAGTGGTTTGTTAGTGTTAGGATCTAATAATTTTCGATTAATTGGTAGTTTAGTTGGCACCCCATCCGTAACCAATATGGTAATTGCTGATGGTTCGGGCGAATTTCAAAAAACATATACTGCTACAGGCTCTTTTACTTTCCCTATTGGGGATGATGATGCACCAGACGGAGTACAATATAGCCCAGCAACATTAAACTTTACGGCTGGAACTTTTAGCAGTGCTTATGTAGGGGTTCGGGTTTCAGATATTAAAAATACAAACATTGATGCAACAGTAGATTTTATTTCAAGATTTTGGAGTGTAAGTTCAAGCGGAATAACCACACCAACATACAATTTTACAGGTGTATATACCGCAGCTGATATTAATGGAACAGAAGCCAATAGTGATGGCGGAAGATGGAACGGTTCATCATGGACAGTTGGTACAGCTTGTGCAAGCAATAGTTTTGCAGTAAATGGATTAACAACTTTGCCTGCCACCAATGAGTTTGGTGCTGGCGACCCACTAAAATTTGCTGAAATTAATATAAAACAAAGTGCAACAAATTATTTAACTGGCTCTACTTATGCTTTTGGTAATGTAAACTGGGGTAGTAATAGTGATGTAGTTTTTACCATTGAAAACTTAGGTTTACAAAATCTTACTATGACTGCTGCTACAGTTACTGGCACTGGTTTTTCATTACAAACCAATTATACAAGTCCTGTGATAGGTGGTGCAAATACTACTTTTACTATACGTTTAACCCCAAATGCTATAGGTGCATTTAGTGGTAATATTTCAATACCTAATAACGATGCAACAGGTTCTGAAAATCCTTATGTAATTAACTTTACAGGAACAGGTGTAGCAAATAATATAAGTGATGTATCATTTAATAGTGGCTCATCGGCAAGTACCAATACCAACATTGCTTATGCCACTTATCAGGCTACTACTATTGCAAATACTGGTACTGGTGTAAATGGAAGTATTGGCGTAATGGGTTTTTATGTGCGTGATGGAGGTTCAACACTTACTGATGCAGATAATGTAGGAACTGAATTAACAGCAATTTCTTTTACTGTAAGTAATGTTTCGAATTTAAGAAGAGCGGCCTTATTTAATGGTACTACTTTTATAGCTGAGGTGGCTGCAACTGCTTCTCCAATAGTTTTTACTGGACTTTCTGGTGTTAATGTAACTGCTGCCGATAATACACAATTGGCTTTAAACTTACGCGTTAGTTTTGCATCAACAGTTACTGATAACCAACAAGTACAATTTACAGTATCCTCTGTATCCGCCAATGCATCAAGTTCTACTTTTGGAGCAGCCAATGGAGGTGCAGCACAATCGTCGGTTACTGGCGATATAAACAGAATAGAAGTTACAGCCGATAGATTAGCATTTGTGCAACAACCAACAACATCAGCCATAAGTGCTGCTATGACTCCCTCAGTTACAGTAAAAGGTACTGATGTAAATGCAAATACAGATTTGGATTATACCGGCTCTATAAATATTACTTCATCTGGCACATTAACTGGAACACCAGTAAACGGTGTAGCATCTGCTGGCATAGCCACTTACAGCACATTAACACATACAGTGCTAGGCACAAGTTTAACTTTAACTGCTACCACAACTGGATTAGCATTTTCAAATACTGCCACAAGTACTACTTTTGATATAACAAGTGTACCTGCAAATAGTTATAGAACCATTGGTGGTGGAACATGGACTAGCGGTGGTGGAACAGCCACTTGGCAACGATTAATTGCCGGAACTTGGACAGCTAATGCTGCACCAGCATTTAATTCAGCAAATAATATATATATCAGACACAGTGTTAGCATTACTGGCTCTACAAGTGCTGCCTCTGTAATAATAGAAAACGGTGGAACGCTAACCAATTCTTCACCTTGTACTTATGGCGGAACTATATGCAGAGTAGAAACTGGAGGAGTTTTACAAGTAAATGCATCTATTACAATTAGTGGTGATTTTATAGTACAAGATGGTGGAACAGTAAATATAAATTTTGCTTTTGGAACACCAGCTTCATCAATTTGGAATGGTACCGAATATTTTGGTGCTGCTTCAAATTTAGTAATTCAAGATTGGGATTTTGCAAGTGATTTTTTAATACCAGATAATACAAGTATCAGCACCAATACCTATAACGGTTATACTGCTGTATTTGGGAATATTAAGTTTGACTTTGGACCAAATCAGTCAGCAAGCGATGATTGGATTTTATTAGCTGGTGGTGTTACGGTAAATATGGCGCATGGCGATTTATGGTTCTTGAGCAATTCTACTAATGGGGCAGATATTAGGCTTAGTACAACAGGAAATGTAACCAGCGGTATAGGTGGCAATTTTTTAGTGGATGACTTATATACAGGAGTAAATAATATTAATTTAAAATCATCTGGAAATTTAACATTTACCATAAAGGGTAATTATATTCAAGATGCTTCTACAGTTAGGGTATTATCTGGTTCAGTAGCTAGCTCGACATCTGTACTTAATGTAGAGGGCGATATGACAATTACACCAAGTGCCGTGCTTGATTTTAACTCAACTGTTGCGGGTGGGTCACCCGCTCCACTTGCCACAATCAACTTAAAAGGAGATTTAACTGGCACGAGTTCTGGACTATTACAAAATAGTAACACTAGTTCAATGGGTGTGTTTAATTTTACAGGTACAGGCGATGGTTTAACTGCCGCCACCACACAAACTATTGATATAGCCTCAACAAGCGCAAGCGAAAATAGAAATATCAATTTTAATATTTTAAGTGGTGCTTATGTGCGTTTAATTAATCGTGATTTTGAATTAGGTAATGCCTCTGGCGTGTATGTGCAAGATGGTGGGGTGTTTGATTTTGGATTTAATGGTACCACACCTTTAAATGTTGCTATTTCAGGAGCACAAACAGGAACAATTTTTCAATCTTTACAAGGAAGTACACTTAAAATAACTTCAGTTGATGGTATTTCAACTACTGGCGCAATAGGTAATGTGAGAACAGTTGCTAGCAATCGTTCGTTTAATCAAACTGCGGTTTTTAATTACATTGGTAAAGCCAATCAAGTAACTGGAAACGGAATCACCTCAGGTTCCACAGGCAAAATTGTAATTTGCGAATTAGACCTTAACACACTTACCTTAACACCAAGTAATAATATTGCTATGAGTAACGGTGTTACCATTACTGCTTTGGGTGGAAGATTAGATATTCGCAAAGGTATAATAATTGAAACTTCAAGTGCAACAATTACTGGAACGGGCAGGTTAGTGATGACTGATGGAACTTTTAGAACATCTATATTAGCTACCACATTACCACAATTAAGTAACTACTCCAATTATTCATTAACCGGAGGAACAGTAGAACTAAACGGTAATGGTGCGCAAACAATATCAGGCGCACCTACTGGTGGATACTTTAATTTAGCTATAACCAATGCAGGTACAAAATCTGTTACATCAGGCTTTACGATAGCCAATAATTTATCAATAAGCGATGGCATATTTGATCCAGCAAATAACAATATTACTGGCAATGCAGGTATTACAATGACTGGTGGTCGTTTTAGAATGAGTGCTTTAAATCAAACACTCCCTCAATTAACAGGAATTTCAACTGCTTATGCACTAAGTGGAGGCACTATTGAATTGTATGGTTCAAGTAGTTCACAAACACATAGCTTACGTGGTACTTTTGGTGCTGGCCCAACAAATATTTCCTATTTCAATATTGATTTGAACTCAACTGGGGCAAATGTTTCACTTGGTAGTCAAAATGTAAATATGCAAGCTGGATTTAGTTTACAAGGCACCATGACTGTTGCCTCTCCTACTTGTTTTCAATTGGCTAGTGGTTTTATTATCGCAGATGCTGGTACATCAACATTTGCACTTGCAGCAGGAGCAACCTTAAAATATGGCGGTAGCATTGCAAGCAGCGGCGCAAGTGGGAATATTAGAACTGATACACGCACTTTCCCAATTTCTGCAAGTTATGGTTTTACAGGTACAGTAAGTCCACAAGCCACAGGCAACGCGCTTCCTGCCACTATGGTAAATATGTATATGGATAAAACGGCTTCATCAAACCTAGTTACCCTACCCGCAAATACTGGAGTTACAGGTAATCTAAATTTAGGGATAGGTAAATTAGACCTTAATAACTTTAACCTTACACTCGGTACAACCTCTACAAATGCTACTATTACGGGTGGTTCGGCTACTAGTTATGTTGTTACTGATGTTGGTGCTGCAAACGGAACAATTATTCACAAAGTAAACACAGCAGCAAACACAAATTACTTTTTCCCTGTTGGAGATGTAACAAACTACACGCCCATTACTTTAAATTTATATTCAGCAACATTGGCAAGTGCAACTTTGCAAGGGTCAGTGCGCGATGCAGCGCATCCAAACTTGGGCACAGCACCAAACTATTTAACCCGCTATTGGACTCTTGACCAAACAGGAATAAGTAGCTATGGCTATGGTATTACGGCTGATTTTATTGGTGCGGATAATGTTGGTTCTGCAGCGGCAACATACCCATACAAACGCACACCTGGTTCGGGTACTGGCACAGGCTGGATTGGTGCTGGTGGTTCTGATGCTACCTACACAATGGGTACTGGCAGTATTGCAGGAACAACAATAACTTGGAATGGTTTGTATAGTTTTTCTGATATTACGGGCAGCGGTGGTGGTACTCCGCAACCAATTACATTATTAAATTTTGATGCTACGCCAAGCAATGACATAGTAAAATTAAATTGGAGCACAGCATCAGAAATTAACAACGATTATTTTGAAATACAACATAGCAAAAACGCCAAGGACTGGGAGTTAGTAGCCAAGCAAAAAGGCGCAGGCAACCACAACGGTATATTAAGTTATGATGCTATTGATGAAACACCTTATAATGGCACAAGTTATTACCGCCTAAAACAAGTTGATTATGATGGTAAGTATGATTACTCAGAAATTAAAGTAGTAACAATAACAAAACAAATTTCAGGTTTGTCAGTTAAATTGTATCCTAACCCAACGAATGGAAATGATGTAAATGTTGTGATAAATAATTTGCAAAAGAATACAAGAATAAGTATTGAAATTAAGGACTTACTGGGCAATAACATTAGTACCTTAGCCAACGAAATTGCAAATGGCAATAAAACCCTCACGTTAGCTACATCTAACTTTGCCGAAGGTGCGTATTTTATTACTTTTATTATTGATGGTAATCATACAACACATAAATTAATCGTAACTAAGTAGAATTTAAATTGCGTAAATATTCTAAGTAAAATATTAAAATATTGGTGGTTATAAATAAATATTGAAAAAATATGAATTATGGTTTGGTTAATAAAAAAATTATAATGTTATTTGCAACCCGAATTTAAAAAAGGTAATATATATAAACACCGAACAATATGTCAAGAATTTGTGATTTAACAGGTAAGAAAGCAATTGTAGGAAATAAAGTTTCTTTTTCTAACAAGAAAACAAAAAGAAGATTTAATCCGAATTTGCAACTTAAAAAGTTCTATATCCCTGAAGAAGATATGTGGATAACTTTAAAAGTATCTACATCAGCTATTAGAACTATAAATAAAAAAGGTATCACGGCAGTGCTTCGCGATGCAGTGAAAAACGGATACATTAGTTAATATTGATAATTAGAAAAAATGGCTAAAAAAGGAAATAGAATACAAGTTATTTTAGAATGTACTGAGCACAAAACCACAGGTTTGGCTGGTACGTCACGCTATATTACTACGAAAAATAAGCGTAATACCCCCGATAGAATTGAATTGAAAAAATTTAATGCTACATTAAGAAAAATGACTGTTCACAAGGAAATTAAGTAATTAATTTTCAATTGTTAATCTCAATAAAAAAATAAAAAATGGCTAAGAAAGTGGTAGCAACCCTTAAATCGGGTAAAGGAAATAACTTTACAAAAGTTATTAAAATGGTAAAATCAGCTAAGACTGGTGCTTATGCATTTAAAGAAGAAATTGTACATAATGACCATATTAAAGATTTTTTAGTAAACCGCTAAAAACGTCTTTTTAAAACTTAAAGCAGCCTTGTTGAAATTATCAACAAGGCTGCTTTTGTGTGTTTAAACTTTAATTATTTTACTTCTTCGTTTACAAAATAAATTATATCATTGTATGAAACCAATTCATAATTTATATTCAAAAAAAAAAATACAACCAATAAATTATTTTTGAAAAATATTTATTAGGTATTCCAAAAACATGAACAACAACCAATACCGCTTTATATATATTGCAAGCCTTGTATTGGTTGTAGTTTTGCTACTTACTCTTGCGGGTCAATTTATTCTTATTCACTATCAGATAAATTTAGCAGTTTGCATTCTAATTTTGTCAATATTAATTTTTCAAGGCATATTTATTTTTAGGCCATTGTATCTTAAAACTAATGTTTTTACAACTGAAATAAATGCGAAAAATGAAGTATTAAACAATATAAATAAGCAACTTGAGATTACTAATTCTAAACTAAACGAATCGCAAAATTTATTTGCCGAATTATCGGAGCATGTTCCAGGAACTATTTATCAGTTTGAACTTTTTGATGATGGTAATTCTCGTTTCAATTATGCCTCCGATGGTATAAAAAATATTTACGAACTTACCGCCGAAGAGGCTCTGGCCGATAAGAATAAAGTATTTGCAAGGGTTTATAAACCTGACTTTGAAGCATTTTATAAATCAATAATATTATCGAAAGAAAATTTAAGTGATTGGACTCATGACTATAGAGTTGATTTACCGATTAAAGGAATACGTTGGTTACGCGGAGAATCTGTGCCCAAACGAACCCTGAATAGTATTATTTGGTATGGCTACATTAGAGATATTACTGAACAAAAGGTTTTAGAACAACAACTAAAATTAAGCGAAGAACAATTTAGGGGTGTTTTTGAACACTCGGCAATTGGGGTTGCATTGGTAAACCCAAATGGCACTTGGAAAGAGGTAAACAATAGCCTTTGTTCATTCCTTGGTTATACGCGTGATGAACTAATTGGTATGTCGTTTACCGAAATTACCCACCCCGATGATATTGAAATTGGCAAACAAAATATGCAAGATTTAATTGATGGAAAAAGCCAAACTTTGCTCTACGAAAAACGATATATTCATAAAAATGGAGAATTTATTTGGGCAATGTTGGCCGGCTCTGTTGTTAGAGATTCTGCTGGTAATTTAATACACTTAGTAGCTCAAATTAAGGATGTTTCTGAACGTAAAATTGCTGATGCAAAATTAAACCGAACGCTTTCAAATCTGCAAGGGATATTAGATGCAAGTACACATGTAGCTATTATTGGCATCGACCTTAATGGCACTATAAATTTATTTAACCGTGGCGCCGAAAATTTAATTGGATATAGAGCACATGAATTGCTTGATATTGCAACACCAGCAATTTACCATGACCAAAATGAAATTGAAGCTCGAAGATTGTTGTTATCTAAAAAGTTCGATAGAGAATTTTCTGCTATGGATGTGTTTACTGATGTGGCGCGCAGGGGCAAATTTCAAAGCCGCGAATGGACTTTTATTCGCAAAGATGGTAGCCTTTTTCCTGCACAATTAATTATTACAGCCATTAAAAATGAACACAAAGAAATTACAGGTTTTTTGGGCGTTGCAGCCGATATTTCTAAAATAAAAGAAAAAGAAAAAGAATTAAATGATTTGGTGGATGTAACAAGCGAACAAAACAAAAGATTAATAAATTTTGCACACATAGTTTCACACAATTTACGTTCGCACTCCGGCAATTTTTCGTTGCTGCTAGGCATTTATGACAATGAAACCGATGAAAAAGAAAAGTTAGAAATATTAAAACTACTAAAACGCGCATCGGTGCAGCTTTCCGACACTGTTACCAACCTAAATGAAGTAGTTGTAATTGCTGCTAATTTGAATGAAAAAAAAGAACCTTTAAATTTACTTACAGAAATTAAGCGAGTAGAGGATACCCTTAGTGGTGTATTGCACGAAAACAAAGTTGAAATTATAAACAATGTTGGCAATGATGTTGTTTTAAAAGTTGTGCCTGCATACATGGAAAGTATTTTACTTAATTTTTTTACAAATGCAGTAAAATATTCATCACCCAATAGAACACCTAAAATTACTTTGTCAACCTTTTTGCAAAACCATTATACTGTATTACAAATTGAAGATAACGGAGTTGGTATTGATTTAAAATTACATGCACACAAACTATTTGGCATGTACAAAACGTTTCACGGTAACAAGGATGCACGCGGCATTGGACTGTTTATAACAAAAAATCAAATTGAAGCAATGAGAGGTAAAATTGAAGTAGAAAGCCAACTAGACAAGGGTACTATTTTCAAAATATTTTTTAATAATAACAACTAACAAAAACAAACAAAAACAAAAACAAAATGAAAAAAATTGACATTGCCTGCATAATAGATGATGATGAAATATTTATCTATGGTACAAAAAAATTGATGCAATTAACTGACTTTTGCAACGGGTTTTTAATTTTTCATAATGGTGCTGAGGCAATAAATTATCTAAAGCCTGTAATTGAAAAAGGTGAAAAAGCACCTGATGTAATTTTATTAGATTTAAACATGCCTGTAATGGATGGATGGCAATTTTTAGATGAATTTATTAAGATACCAAACACAAAAAAAATTACCATTTATGTAGTTACATCATCAATTGATAAACGTGATATAGAAAGGGTAAAAGAATATGACGCAGTTAGTAATTATCTTATAAAACCTATAAGCACAGAGCAGTTAAATGATATTTTAAATACAGTAACTGTATAAATTTTTAGATACTTTAGCCACGTTTTGCAAGCTGCCTCATCGCTGGGTATTTATATTCAGAGGAAAGTCCGGACTACATAAGGTACCATACCTCAATAACTTTGAGGGAGCTTATTTATAAAAAGTAAGTTACAGAAAGTGCCACAGAAAATTACAGCCAAACAGCGCAAGCCAATGGTGATGGTGAAAACGCGGGGTAAGAGCCCACGGCAAGTATTGGTAACAATATTTGAGGGTAAACCTTATGGGTTGAAAGTCCAAATATATCGGGGTGTGTAAAGTTGCCCGCTTTCTGATTTAATATCAGCCCCGAAGGGTAGGGCGTTGGAGGGTGCGCGTAAGTTCACTCCTAGATAAATGATGAGGGTTTTGGTAGCAATATCAAATTACAAAATCCGGCTTACAGGCTTGCAAAACTTTTTTTTTAGAATTGGCTAATAGTAAATTTGAAAACTCAAAAAGTTTAAAATTCACAAAACAAAAAAGCCGTACAAAATGTACGGCTTTTAAATATTTTACAATTAGCGCTATTATGCTTTCTTCTCGTAACGTGTACGAAATTTATCAATACGTCCGGCAGTATCTACTAATTTAATTTTACCAGTATAAAATGGATGCGATGTATTTGAAATTTCTAATTTTACTAAAGGATATTCATTACCATCTTCCCAAACAACCACATCTTTAGTGTCTGCGCACGATTTTGTAATAAAAGCATCTTCATTGCTCATGTCTTTAAATACTACCATTCGGTAGTTTTCTGGATGTATTCCGTTTTTCATTTCTATAATCTTTTTAATTATTGGGGATGCAAAAGTATTATTCTATTTCTATTTTCCAAAAAAAAATGGCGTAATATTTTGATATTAAACTTATTTTTAGCAAACACAATAATTTAAGCCCATAATATTTGGCAACACATTTATTTTCTCATCTTTTTATAAGCGTTTATCAAACCATTTGTAGAACTATCGTGCGATGATATTTTACTTTCATTTTGCAATTCGGGCGTAATTTTATTTGATAATTGTTTCCCTAATTCTACACCCCATTGGTCAAAACTAAACACATTCCAGATTATGCCTTGCACAAATATTTTATGCTCATACATTGCAATTAATACGCCTAAATTAAATGGGGTAATTTGTTGTATAAGTATGGATGTGGTTGGTTTATTGCCTTCAAAAACTTTATACGGTGCAAGTGTTTTGGCTTCTATTTCTGTTTTGCCAGCCGCTAATAATTCGGCGTAAGCAGTATCATAATTTTTGCCATTCATTAATGCTTCTGTTTGTGCAAAAAAGTTACTCATCAAATAATTATGGTGTTCGCCTGTTGGGTTGTGCGATTGGGCTACGGCAATAAAATCGGAAGGTATAAATTGCGTGCCTTGGTGTATGAGTTGGTAAAAAGCATGTTGCCCATTTGTGCCAGGTTCACCCCAAATAATTGGACCAGTTTTGTAGTTAACTTTTTGCCCGTTGCGGTCAATACTTTTGCCATTACTTTCCATATCGCCTTGTTGCAAATAAGCCGAAAACCTATGCAAATATTGGTCATACGGCAAAACGGCAACGCTTGCGGCATCAAAAAAATTAGTGTACCAAACACCAATCATTGCCGACATTACTGGAATATTATTTTCAAATTCGGTGGTTCTAAAATGTTCGTCCATGGTGTGTGCGCCTAACAATAACTCTTCAAAATTTTCGTAACCAATAGCGCAACAAATGCTCAAGCCAATGGCACTCCACAAAGAATAACGGCCGCCAACCCAATCCCAAAACTGAAACATATTTTTAGGGTCAATTCCAAAATTTTCTACTGCTTTTGTGTTGGTTGATAGTGCCACAAAATGCTTTTTTATATGCGCTTCATCCTTAGCAAACTTCATGAACCAATCTTTTGCTGTGCTAGCATTTGCCATGGTTTCTTGCGTGGTAAAAGTTTTCGAAGCAATGATAAAAAGCGTTGTTTCTGCATTCAATTTTTTTAATGTTTCGGCAATGTGGGTGGCATCTACATTACTTACAAAATGAACATTTATATGCTCAACCTTATACGCTTTTAATGCTTCGCAAACCATAACAGGGCCAAGGTCGGAGCCGCCAATACCAATATTTACAACATCGGTAATAGCCTTGCCACTAAAGCCTTTCCAAGTGCCTTTGTGTATATTATTTGTAAAAAAATTCATGTGCGCCAACACTTTATTTACGTTAGGCATTACATCTTCACCATCCACAATTATTGGTGTGTTGCTGCGGTTGCGTAATGCAGTATGCAACACCGCACGTTGTTCTGTTTCATTAATTGCATCACCATTAAACATTGCCTCAATTGCTTGTTTTAAATTACACTCATTCGCCAACTGGAGTAACAACTTTTTGGTTTCGTCATCTATATAATTTTTAGAATAATCTACTAAAAAGTTATTCCATTCTATTGAGAATTTTTCAAATCTGTTTTCATCTTCTTCAAATAAAGAGTTTATTTTTTTTGCTGAAATATTTTTATAGTGTTCCTGCAAAGCTTTGTATGCTTTGGTTTGCGAAGGATTTGTTTTTGGTAAAGGCATACGAAATGAATATATGTGAATCTTAAGTTTAATAAAAAATTATACGAAAATTATTGGTGTGAAATTATAAATTGAATTGCCTATAAAAAAATAAGTACTAATTTTTTCTGGCCACAACTGCAAATAAATCATAATCTTAGAATAACACACACCAATAGTAGTTTGTTTTTTTATATCATTGGCAAAGTATCTATAACATTATGTATTTCGCTAATTCGTCTGTATTGTGGGCACTTTTTGCATTGGCCATCCCAGTAATAATACACTTATTTAATTTCAGAAAATTCAAGCGCATTTATTTTTCAAATGTTGCGCTGCTGCGCGAAATAAAAATTGATACACAATCAACCAACCGCCTGAAACACTTGCTAATATTGCTTTGCCGAATGTTAGCAATTGCTTGTATTGTATTGGCTTTTGCAAATCCTTTTCTTACTTCAAAAAAAAATGTGGCAAAAAATGGGACTGCTGCCATTAGTATTTTTGTTGATAATTCATTTAGTATGAATGCCGAAAACAAAAACGGTATATTACTTGAAAGTGCTAAAAAAGCTGCCCGCGAAATTGCTTTGGCTTACAAACCGTCGGATAAATTTCAGTTGCTAACCAACGATTTTGAAGGCCGTCACCAAAGGCTGCTTTCTCGTGAAGAGTTTTTAGAAATGTTAGACAATGTGCAATCATCGGCAGTGTCGAAAAGCTTAACGCAAATAAATTCGCGGCAAGCCGATATACTAACTACAGCACAGGCTAACATTAAAAAATCATACATACTGTCAGATTTTCAAAAAACAAATTATACACTTAATGGAAATATTATTGATACAAATTTCCAGACTATTTTAGTGCCTTTTAAGGCGAATGAAACATCGAACATTTTTATAGATTCGGTTTGGTTTGATGTACCGTATCACCAACTGGATGGAGCTGAAATATTGAATGTAAAGCTAACCGCAGCTGGCAATAACGAACAAACATTTAGCGATATTCCTATTAAATTATACATTAATAATGAACAAAAAGCATTGGCTAGTTTCACCATTAAAAACAATGAAACACAAACCATAAAACTCGGCTTTACTAACAAAAGTAATGGTTTGCAACAATGTAAATTAGAGTTGCAAGACCACCCAATAACTTTTGATGATAAATTTTATTTTGCCTTTGATGTAAATAGCAATGTAGCCGTAAAAAGCATAAATGGTGGTGCCGAAAACACGTATATAAATTACCTTTTTGCCAAAGATGATTTTTGTAAATACGAAGCTGTAAGTGCCAATAATATTGATTACTCGGCACTAAGTAGCAATAATTTCATTGTAGTAAACGAAATTAAAAACATAACATCGGGCACAGCACAAGAGTTACTAAAATTTATAAATAACGGCGGTTCATTATTATTACTGCCTGCATTGGAAGCGGATTTAACATCATACAATACTTTTTTTAATAGTTGTGGTGCAGTAAATTTTTCGGCTTGGGATACTAGCAAACAAAAGGTTGAACGTATAAATTTACAACATCCTTTATTCAATGATATTTTTGAAAAAGAAAAAGTAAAAACCAATAACATTGACTTACCTATTGTGTTTGGCAGTTATGCAAGCATCGCTAATTCTAGAAACAAATCGGAAATGTTGATGCAATTGCAAAATGGCAACCCATTTTTATATGCCACAAAAGTGGGCAAGGGTAATTTGTATGTGTGTGCATCGCCACTCAACGAAAAGTATTCTAACTTTTGCAAACATGCGCTATTTGTGCCAAGTGTTTATAAAATGGCAATAACAAGTGTTGGAAGTTCGCCATTGTTTTACAAAATAGGTAGCAATGAAAATGTGCTGGTAAAACCAAAAAATGACGTTGCCGAAAATTTATTTCACATTACAAATAAAGCACTAAATTTCGATTTTATACCTGCAACAAAAGTTAGCAATGGCGAAACAATGTTGGTGTTACACAGCCAAATAAAAGAAGCGAATAACTATGAAATAAGTTTAGATAAAAATGTGTTAGACGTTTGTTCATTTAACTATTCTAATTTAGAAAGCAACTTGGTAATGTTTGAAAATGATGAGCTTGAAGCCATGATTGAAAAGAATGGAATAGCAAACATGACGATACTTGCCAACAACGGAAAATCGCTTACACAAAGCGTAAAAGAAGACAATACGGGCAAATCATTATGGAAAATATTTGTAATTTTCTCTTTGCTATTTCTATTGATTGAGGTTTTACTTTTGAGTCCAATAATTAAATCATTCTTTCAAAAGAAAAATTCGGTTGTGTACTAATTTGCTTACACTAACTTACTTATTTGGTGTAAATGACATTTGATAATTCAATGTTGTTTATTTGTTTTGAAACAAAAACTAAACATGATAGCAGGGAAAGAATAGTATGAAAAGGACAGTATAAAATGTTCAATAAACTACTTTAATATCCGCATCATTCTATCCTTTTCATTCAAATCTTTCTTTATTATGATATTATTGAAACCATATTCTTCAAATAAATTTTGTGTTTCAATAGCCAAACCTTCATTAATTTCTAAATATATTTTGCCTTGGGGTTTTAAGTTTTTTAAGGCAAATTCGGCAATCGTTTTATAGAATAATAAGGCATCATTATTTTCAACAAATAGTGCAAGATGAGGCTCAAAATTTAATACGTTTTGGTGCATTAATATTTTTTCTGAAGCCCTTACATAAGGAGGGTTTGAAACAATAATTTCAAACATATCTGATGTTTGAAAAGTGAAAATATTTTGTTGCAAAAAGTTTATTTCTAATTTATTTATGGTTGCGTTTTTTTGCGCGATAACAATTGCATCTTTATCAATATCAATTGCCGAAATTTTGCAGTTGCTTAAACTTTTCTTTAAGCCCAAAGCTATGCAGCCACTGCCCGTGCAAAGGTCAATAATATTTATACTTGCACTTTGTTCACTATCTTTAATAATCCAATCAACCAATTCTTCGGTTTCGGGGCGCGGTATCAATACATTTTCATCTACGTACAATTCCAAATCCCCTAAATATGCTTTATTAAAAACATATTGAATTGGTTTGCCAGTTTGCAATTGTGACAAAATATTTTCTATAACATCAACGCTAACTTCAATATTTTTTTGAGCTAACAAATTACTTTTTTTCAATTTTGTTAACTCTTGTAACGTCCAGTACATAAGGTTTATACACTCAACTTCATCGTAAAGAGAAGCTAATCTTTGTATGAAAATATTTTTTAATTGTTGAATATCCATTGCGGTTTCTAACTATTTATTTTTGCTTTAAACACTTCAGTATGCCTAATGAATCGGATGCAAATAGTGCAAAACTATTTGTAATGTAGCTAGGAACTTGTTCTATTGGGCCGGCAACGAAAATTAATTGAATATTCTGTGCAGCAACATAACTTTCAAAACATAAGGAATCACTATAATTTATAGCATGTTTTTTCGTTACTAATTGGTAGTTAAAAAAATCGTTTAACAGCCAAAATTTCTTGGTTGAACTATCTAATGTATAAATACTATTGGGTATAACTATTGGGGTAGCAAACGCTGTTTTGTTTTCAAAAATAGAGGCAAACTGGGTAAATCTATTAAAGTCGGGGCGCTGTTTGCGGTAGGCGTTAAGATTACTCAAATTAGTGTCTTTATACTGTAAAAAAAAACCAAATGTATTGCCCTTTGAACTGAGTATTTTTTCAACCTTAGCCACAAATTGCTTATTATATTTATTACCATAATTACGTGATGATTTTCCGAAATTTAAAGCACAAACAGTGTTGCCGAAAATGAAAAATAATAAAACAATATTCAGCCCTATTGCGTAATATTTATTTTGAAAATGTGCCATAGGTAATTTTCTAAATAGCAGAGAAATAATAAAAAAGTAAAAAAACAAATCTGTTAATATTTTGAATTGAAAACTTTCGTTTGAATTTAAAACATTTGTAATCCCAATGATTTTGCCTTCTACCAAAAATATTACACAAAATATAATCATTACTTTTTCGGCTGTGTTAAATGCTACATTGTATTTAAAAGCCTTGAGCAATAGTAGAATTATACCTAATTTTAGGATGTTGCTATAAAGAAAATCATATCTAAACTTTTTAATTTCTATTACAATTTGCTTTAAACCATCGGCATTTAATGTGTTGGTTTGCTTAAATATAATGATAGCAACACAACATGCGGCAAATGCTAAAATTAAACACCAAACACCCTGCTTTTTTTTGCTTAAATTGTTGAGATAGTAATACCAAAAAACATACAAAAAATATAGCGGAACCAATACTAAATACAACGGATTTATAATGGCAACAAAAATTGCAGCACTCAATAAGAGTGTCAAATTTTTATTGTTGTGTAAATGAAAACAAGCGATAAGCATTGAAAACGATAACAACGATTTAGGTACTTGCAAGTAAATAAAACCAATTACTAAAAATGAAAACAGCGAAGCAATAAATATGGTTTTTGATAATTTATTTTGCGGTGTACTAATATCTATCAATGACAGGCAGCCAACAAAAAATATTGTGAGCAAAAACGGAATTATAACAAACGCGTAAACCCCATGCCCATTAATATTTGTGGGTAATAGAAGTACAAAAGCAGTAAGCCAAACATCTGCATAGTGATAAAGCGTGTATGGTGCATTTATTGCCGAATTGGGCAATAAATAATAAGCCGACTCCGCATTATTAAGCAACATTTTTTTTGCTATTGCCGCATAGCTTGAATAGTCGTCGTAGATTGTTATTACAGAGGAATTAAAATAATCGAACTTCAAAAGCATGATTAACTGAAACATAAAAAGCAACACTATTGAAAGAAGAAAATATTTAAAGTTTTGTTTGAAATAGCTAGCAAATTCACCAAATGTAAATTTAGAATTTATATTTTTTCGATACTTAAATACAACCAACAAGGCAATTGCTAAAAGTAGCACGTGCACTGTTTTAAAACGCGAAATTACAATTGAAAATGCTGTTATTAATGAAACTGTGCCTACTAAGTTTACATAAAATAATTTAACGTAAACGCTTAAATTCGTAAGCTGTTTTCTAAAAGGGTAAAGCAATAATAAACCCAATGAATAAGCTACAGAATATAATAAAAGCAATGCCAAAAAAAATTGACAGCCAGTATTCCAATTAGCAATAAATTTACCTAATTCGTGCATATATCTTTCTTAAATTTCCTAATTTACAAAATAAAATAGCTGCTTATTTTATCTTAGTTAGTTCAATTATTTGCCCCATCATGCAAATGCTGGCTGTACTTTTGGGAATAATAAAATTAAATTTTACACGTTTTCCTGCTTTTAGTTTCACCTTAAATTTTTGAATATTTATAGGGTCTAATATTTTACTATCGTCAGTAACAATTAGCCAGCCGCAGCCATCCACATCGCCTTTTACCAATTTGCCACGCACATATTTTGGTTTGGCAGCAAGTGCAGAAACAGATAGAATAATAGCTATTAAAACTAAAAAAACGGCTTTGCATTTCTGGTAATATTTTTGTTTAAATTTCATATTGGTAAAATGTGATTAATAATAGGTTCATACTTCAATTTAACTATGCTTATTTTCAATTGTGCAAGTGAACAATTGTTCAAAATGTTTTAATATTTTTTCTTCAACTAATTTTAACGGAATGGTTTTTCCTAATTCTTTTTCAATTGATGTAACTTGTTTGTCCAAAATACCGCAAGGCACAATGTGGTTAAAATAACTAAGATTTGTATTTACATTTAATGCCCAACCGTGCATAGTAACCCAACGGCTACAACGCACGCCCATAGCACAAATTTTCCTTTCCTTGTTTTCAATTCCAGCGTCAAGCCAAACGCCAGTATATTTTGGATTGCGTTCGCCAACAATTCCATATTCAGCCAAAGTTAAAATAATTACTTCTTCGAGTAACCGTAAATACTTATGAATGTCCGTAAAAAAATAATCTAAATTAAAAATAGGATAACCCACCAATTGCCCTGGGCCGTGATACGTAATATCGCCTCCTCTATTTATTTTATAGTAGGTGGCATCAATTGATTTTAAAAAATTATCGTTGATAAGTAAATTATTTTCATATCCGCTTTTACCCAAGGTATATACGTGAGGGTGTTCGCAAATTAGCAAATGATGATTGGTTTTTTGTACTACATTTTCGCCCGCTTCTTGGGCTTTTCGTAGTTCTAATTTTTCTTGAATTACTTCGGCAAACAATTTTTCTTGATAGTCCCAAGCTGCCTTGTAGTCTATTAATCCGATGTTTTTATGAAATACAATTGGTATATTTTGCAATTGTTATGAATTTAATTTTTCGCAAAACTAATCATTAGCTTTATTTAGCCAACAATGAATTTAGTAATTGATATAGGCAACACATCGGCCAAGCTTGGTGTATTTGAAAATAATAAAATTATTGAAAAGCAAAACCGCCAAAAAGTAACTGCAAAAACTATTGAAATTATTTTTGAAAAATACCCTGCAATAAAACATTCTATACTTTGTTCGGTGGTGGCGCATGATACTGAAATGCAAGATTATTTGAATTCAAAAACCACATTCATTTTATTTGAAACAAGCACCAAAATACCTATTAATAACAATTACCAAACACCCGAAACATTAGGAAAAGATAGGCTTGCAAACGCTATTGGTGCAAATGAATTATGCCCAAACTGCAACACTTTAGTGATAGACATTGGCACGTGTATAAAATATGATTTTGTTGATGAAACAAACACATACTTAGGTGGTTCAATATCATTAGGGATTACGATGCGCTACAAAGCATTGCAACATTTTACGGCTAAATTACCACTCGTTTCTACAAATACAACAGGTGTAAATTTAATAGGCAATAACACAATAAGTGCAATACAAAGCGGCGTACAATTAGGTGCAATTGCCGAAATTGAAGGCATCATTGAAAAATATAAAAATACCTACAATAACCTGCAAACCCTTGTTACTGGCGGTGGTGCGCCATTGTTGCAAAACGAAATGAAAATAAACATCTTTGCCGACCCAAATTTAACCCTCAAAGGTTTAAATAGGATTTTAAATTTTAATAAATAGATTTTGAATAATAAAATTTTAATAAGCATTCTTATAGTAATATTATTTACTATTAATAAAATTAGTGCGCAGAATTATGGCTCATTAACTACCACAACTACTTCATCTTACTCATATTTTGGATTGGGAGAAGATTTGTATAAAGGCACAGCCGAGAATATGGGTAAAGGCGGATTGGGCACAGCGGTTATTAATAATTTTTCGCCTACATTTAATAATTCGGCTTCATTTTTTCATAACAAGCTAGCTACATTTCAAATAGGTGTAAAACTGAATGAAAAACAACAACAAACCACTACGATTAATAATTGGTCAAATGTTGGATATTTGAGCTATGCAACATTGGCTTTTCCTATTGCCAAATGGTGGGGCAGTGGCATTGGCATTGTGCCACAATATGGGCAAGGCTATGATGTAAAAAACGACAGCGTTGCAACACCGTATGGCAATGCCACTTATCAATACACTGGCAAAGGAGGTGTAAATAAATTGGTTTGGAGCAATGGCATAAACCCTTTTAAGTGGTTTAATGATACACTTTGCGAAAACTTTTCGGTGGGTGTAGGCTTGGCATATTTATTTGGTAGAACTCAAAAATTTGATAGAATAATTTATGATAACAATGTGAAATTAGGATTGTACAATCAAATTATTACCAATGCCAATGTTTATAGCGGATTCCAATTTAATTATGGGTTGCTGCACAAGTTCAAAATTTACAAAAATTTAAGTGCCACTTTGGGTGCAAATTATGAAATGAATAACAAAATTGTAGCTGAGAGTGTAAACTATATTGCAAACTATATTGAAGCCGATTCGGCAAAAACAATTAGCAATTTCGACGATGCCAATAAAAGTATAACCCTACCCTCAAAATACAGCATTGGCGCAACTTTTCATTACAAAGAAAAATTAAATATTGGTGTAGAATACAAGCAATGTAATTGGAGTAAGTATAAAGTTGATGTGCAAAAAAATAATTTGATAGATGGTAAAACCTATATATTCGGTGCAGAATATGTGAAAACTACTTCAAATAATATTACGAAAAACACCTATTACCGCATGGGTTTAAGGTATAGCCAAAATCCATACAAAATAAATGGAAATGCAATTAATGAGAAAGCAATTTCTTTTGGGTATTCGCAACCAATTGAAACCAATAAAACATACCATGTATTTTCAAATATTAATGTATCGGTAGAGTTTATGCAACGCGGTTCAAAGACAAAAAATTTATTAGAAAACTTTTTTTCGGCTTATGTTGGCTTAACCATCAACGACAAATGGTTTGTATCTCAAAAGTATGATTAAAAGCTACGCTAATATTATTGATTGTTTGCGCTGGTTTGCCTCTGCCCTACCCTTTTATATATTTACTAAATTAAGGCACATTTTGTCTAAAAAAATTAGCACAGCTTTTACAATTTTAGTTTTTGTATCTGTTTTTTGCTCATGCGAAAATGACATTAAAAAAGTAAATATACTTACGGATAAAAAGAAATTTCCATCTGAATCAATAACCGATGCCGAAATTTTATACAGCGATTCGGGGCGGGTAACAGGGCGCTTGCGTGCAAAAAAAATGGACCATTACATTGGCGAACATCCTTTTACAATTATGCCCAAAGGCGTGAAGGTTGATTTTTTTGACCACGATTTAAAACCAGAAACACAACTAAGTGCCAACTATGCTTTAAAATATGATGATAGAGATATGCTCGAAGCCAAAGGCAATGTTGTAATCATTAACAATAAAGGCGAAAAATTAAATACCGAACACATTGTTTGGAATCAAAAAACAGAACAAATTAATAGCGATGTTTTTGTGAAAATTACTACCAAAACAGAAATATTAATGGGCAATGGTTTAGAAAGTAACCAATCATTTACCAAGTATAAAATTCTTAAAATACGTGGCATCATACAGTTGAAAGATAGTTTAAAATAAACTTAAACTACCAGTAAATTTCAATACCAAAATAATTACAAACGGCACACAGCAGAAAATAAATTGGCATACCTTTACTTTAGGGTTACATTAGCCACAGTTTAAAAATTAATGAAAATATATTTTAGATTACTTAGTTTTTGCAAGCCCTATAGCCGCTTTTTGCCGCCCTATTTTGCTTTCGCAATCTTTGCCACCATATTTAGTTTGGCAAATTTTACATTGATAATTCCGTTACTTAATGTATTGTTTAATCAAACCGAACACACTGTATTAACTGAACCTACGTTTAGTTTCTCCGTTACTTTTGTGAAAGATTTTTTCAATTTTCATTTTTATAAAATTATTGATGATGGTGGTAAATTAGAAGCATTAAAATTTGTATGTATTATTATATTTTGCTCCGTTTTATTCTCCAATATATTTAAGTTTTTGTCGCAAAAAGTGCTTACTGCCATGCGAACTTATTTATTGTACAACCTTCGGCAGGCTTTGTTTAATAAGCTAACCACCTTAAATATTGGTTATTACCACAACCAACGTAAAGGCGATATTATGAGTAGCCTAAGTAACGATGTGCAAGAAATAGAAAACTCCATAATTAGTTCGGTGCAAGTGGTAATGCGCGAACCATTAATGCTCATTGGTTTTTTTATTTTGTTGATGATGATTTCAGTAAAACTTACACTTTTTACACTCCTACTTTTACCAATATCATTTGGCATAATTGCCGAAATTACAAAACGATTGAAACGTGATGCCAAGCAAAGCCAAAGCCTGTTAGGTAATCTTTTAAGTATTATAGAAGAAAGTATTTCGGGCATTAGAATTATAAAGGCGTTTAATGCGCAAAAGTTTGTGCAAAATAAATTTGAAAAAGAAAATTGGGCATATTCTAAATTGCTTAAATCTATTGTAAACAAAAGAGAATTGGCAAGCCCACTAAGCGAATTTTTAAGTGTTGGTGTACTTACAATTATTATTTTTTATGGCGGAAAATTAGTTCTCACACATGAATCTACTTTAACGGGTAGTCAATTTATAACTTATATAGCACTGTATTCGCAGGTGTTAGTGCCAGCCAAAAACATTTCGAGTGCCATTACAAACATACAACGCGGCTTGGCTTCGGGCGAAAGAGTGCTGAAAATAATTGATGCCGAAAATCCAATAAAAGAAAAAGAAAACGCAACTGAAATTTCAAGTTTTGAGAAGAGTATAGAATATAAAAATGTAAGTTTTGCATACGCCAAAGGCGATGTTGGCTATGCACTTAAAAACATTTCATTAAAAATAGAAAAAGGGAAAACAATAGCATTGGTAGGACATTCGGGTAGTGGTAAAACTACATTTGTTGATTTACTTCCACGTTTTTATGATGTAACAGAAGGTGAAATTTTAGTGGACAGTAAAAATATTTCTGATTTAACTATCAACAGTTTGCGCGGATTGATGGGCAATGTAGCCCAAGAATCTATTTTATTTAACGATACTATTTTTAATAATATTGCTTTTGGCTTGCCCAATACAACTGAACAAAATGTGATGGAAGCCGCCAAAATAGCCAATGCGCATGAATTTATTGTGAAAACAGAATTTGGGTACCAAACCAACATTGGCGACCGTGGCTCAAAGCTTAGTGGCGGGCAAAGGCAGCGTTTAAGCATTGCGCGTGCAGTATTAAAAAATCCACCAATCTTAATTTTGGATGAAGCAACATCGGCACTTGATACCGAAAGTGAAAAATTAGTGCAAGAAGCATTAGCAAATTTGATGAAAAACCGCACCAGCATTGTTATTGCACACAGGCTTTCAACAATCATTAATGCTGATGAAATAATTGTGTTGCACCAAGGGCAAATTATTGAACAAGGCACACACCAACAATTATTAGCTAGCAACACGCACTACAAAAAGCTTTACGAAATGCAGGTGTTTAGTTAAGTTTGGTATTGTGATGAAATTAAAATTGTAGCACCATTATTCAATACTCCATTATAAAAAGGAAATACCTTTTGCAATTTATATGATTATCAATTAGTGTTGATTTTATGTATTGCGAAGGCTTCGCGTTCCTTACTAAGTTCGTTATGACATTGCCCCATCGGGGCGAAATATTTCGCTACCGTTGTGCATCTTCATACTAAGCGCAACCTTGAATTATCGTTTTTACAGATTTTAAGAAACAGAGATAACGAAAAATATTTTTCCTTTCTCTTCTTTGTTTTGAATAAAGGGTTAGTGGTAAAACAAATTTGTTTTATTGAAACCACAAGCGAAAGACGCTTGCGTCAGCGTGCAAAATACCCTTTCTTTTCATCCAAAAATTGCCATAAAAGCAAAAGATGGCATTTCTTTACACGCAGACTTCATTTCTTTGCCTCCGACCCATTTTTCTTTACACGTAGCCCTTTTTGCGGTAGTCTTTCCGTTGCTATCATCCCGCGCAATGTGCGCAACTAAACTAAAATCTCTGATTTTCAATAAACTTTCCAATAATAGATTTTCTATGGTTCAAAAATATTTAAAACTAAAGAACATACAAATACATTTGTGTTTGTTGCAATTCTGTTACAATATCACAGAACATACCATTTATGCACACCCGTTACACATCTGCCTTTAGCGTAAGCACCATCTCCAATAAAATAAACAATCTTGGTAAACATTACAATTCTATTTCAAAGGTTTTCTTCAAACAAAGTGCAAACAAAAACCGTCTCGTCAATTACCTTGACGAGACGGTTTTTTTAATCTAAAATCCTAAATCTTAACTAAACATTAGCCTCTACTATACACAGCGTTAAACTTATTAAAGCTGGCTTCTACTTTCTTGGCTACCGCATCTTGCTTGTATTGTTTTGCTATCATCATCAAACGTTGCAATACGCCCATACACTGCTGCTTTTCACTATCTAACGATTCTGCATTTTTGCCTTCCATTGACATATAAAAGTTCATGTCATCGGCATAAATATCGGCTAACTCCTCCACCAATTTACTACCTTTTGCCATTTCGCCTGCCTTGTAATAACTCTCGGCTATTGGCAACATAAAATAATTGTATGGTATGTTTTCTTTAGGCATTACCACCAAACATTTGTCTAACACTTTTATCGCTTTTGCTTTTTCGCCATATTTCAAAAGTTCTTCGGCAAGGCGTGCAAAGTTGTTGCGCAGGTTCATGGTCATGCGTATGTTATTTTCATCCATGTAAATACCTTTTGTTTCCATGCCACCCCAATGAAATTTATTCATTAGGTTATCATACATTTTATCAATAAGTACACGTCCGGTTTGCCCATCAAAGTTACTGTTTTTAATAGGCACTAATCGGTAGGTTAAACCTTCTATCTGAAAATAATCTTGCAAATCCATGTAGGCATCATCACCAACCGTAATGGCAAAGTACACTGGGCGTTTCCAATTATTGGTTGCCAATATGTCGAAAATCAACAAGTCGTTTTTCATAATATAACTCTTGTTAATGGTCCACGGAATACCACCTTTCACAATTTTATCGGCCAAGAATTTCGGTACAGTACCATTGTTTACAACCGTTGCAGAATCAACCGGAATAAATACTTTTTTAGTTGGCAAGTAGTTTAAATCTTGTCCGCCTTGTGTTTGTAATTTATTAGCAGGGTCTTCGCTAGCTATAAAAGTGAGCAATTCTTTAATGTTGTAAAACTTGTTAGAGTCGATACCCAATTGCGGATTGTTATACACAGGCACATAATCGCGTGTGCCTTGTCGTATTTGGTCGGCAGTTAGCGTCATTGGCACAGGGTCGCTGTCATATGCTTTGCGGCGCATTTGCTCAATATACCAATCGGTGTTTGATAAACTTAAGTTTACCACACGCACATCTGTTCTAATACCTTCTACTTCTTGTGCGTACCAAAGCGGGAAAGTATCGTTATCGCCATTGGTAAATAATATGGCATTGGGTGCGCATGAGTTTAAATAATCGTACGCAAAATCGCGGGCTGTGTAACGGTTGCTACGGTCATGGTCGTTCCAACCATCTTTTGCCATTAAGGTAGGCGCCATTATCAATCCCACCACAGTGGCCAAAATAGCCGAAAGGCTTGCATTGTTTAGTTTGGTTTTTAAGAAATCTTGGATGGCATACACGCCCAAACCAATCCAAATTGCGAATGCATAAAATGAACCTACATAACCATAATCACGTTCGCGTGGTTGGTATGGCGTATTGTTTAGGTAAAAAATAATTGAAAGTCCGGTAAAAATAAACATCAATAAAATAACAAATGCATCTGATTTGTCTTTTTTGAAATGAAAGAATAAACCAATTAAGCCAAGTATCAAAGGCAAGAAATAAAATTTGTTCATGGCCTTATTTTGTGTCATGCTTTTCGATATTTTATCTTGGTTACCAAGGCGCATGCTATCAATGGCTTTTACGCCGCTGTACCAATTGCCTTTAAGTATTCCGCCATGTCCTTGTTGGTCGTTTTGGCGGCCTACAAAGTTCCACATAAAATAGCGGCCATACATGTGCCCCACTTGGTATTTGAAAAAGAATTTTAAGTTTTCGCCAAAGGTAGGGCGCATAATTGTTGTAGGTTCGCCTTGGCTGTTGGTACTTTGTATGGGTGTTCCTTTTATGTCGGCCCAATCTTTATAACCCGCTACGTGGCTTGCTTGGTCATCCCACATACGTGGGAAAATTGTACAAAATTTAGGGTCGTAGTTAGGTATAGAATTTTTACGGTCTTGTGTTACTATGTATTTACCCGACTTTGGGTCTTGCGTATATACGGGGCGTCCGTCTTTGTAAGGCGTTGCAGGGTCTAACGGTGCGTTGTAATATTGTCCGTACAAAATAGGCCAATCGCCATATTGTTCGCGGTTTAAGTATGATAATAATGTTACTGCATTTTCTGGATTGTTCTCGTCCATAGGCGGGTTGGCTTGCGAACGTATTATCAATGTAAAGAAAGTAGAATATCCTATCAATAAAAAGGTAAAAGCTAAGATAAGTGTATTACCAAAAGCCTTGTTTTTCTGGGCTGTGTAGCGCAAGCCCCAAATAATAGCACCAATAATAACCAAAAAATAAATGATAGAACCACTGTTGAATGGCAAGCCTACTGTGTTTATAAAAAACAATTCGAACTTGGCTGCCCAACTTGCAATACCGGGTATTAAACCACCTTGCACAAATCCTAAACTAAAAACACCAGTTACCAAAGCTAGCAGAAAAGACTTACGTGTGTAGGTATATTTACGGAAATAATAAATCATTACAATGGCTGGTATGGTTAGCAAATTCAGTAAGTGCACACCTATTGAAAGCCCAATTAAATAGCCAATAAAAATTATCCAACGGTCAGCACCTTTGTCGTCTGCCACTTGTTCCCATTTAAGGATACACCAAAAAACTATTGCAGTAAAAAAAGAAGATGAAGCATACACTTCGCCCTCAACGGCACTAAACCAAAATGAATCGGAAAAAGTATATGCCAAAGCACCTACAGCACCGCTACCTAAAATGGTAAGCATTGAGCCTGTGCTCATTTCTTTTTCGCCATCGTTTGACCATATTTTGCGACCCAAAGCGGTAATCGTCCAAAATAAAAACAAGATGGTAAAGGCACTCATCAATGCACTCATGCTATTTACCATTTTAGCGGCATGTTCGGCATCCGCAAAAAGCGTGAAGAAACGCCCAAGAAGATTGAACAAGGGTGCACCCGGAGGATGCCCTACTTCTAACTTAAATGAAGTGGCAATGTACTCGCCACAATCCCAAAAACTTGTTGTGGGTTCAATGGTTGAAAGGTAGGTAAACGCTGCCACGGCAAAGACAAGCCAGCCTACTAAGTTGTTTAATTTTTTGTACTGCATAATGTAATTTATATTTTTAAAACAAGGGTGGCGAAAATAAGAAAATTTTGTAGTGTAGGTGTTTTTAGATGTTAATAAGTTTTGAGGGGTGGTTTGTTTGCCACGGAGGCTTTTCTTTTGCGATGGTGTTTCTTTTGCCACGGTGGCTTTTATTTGCCACAGCTTGTCCCGATTATCGGGAGAGACACGGAACTCACGGAGAAAAAAGAAAAAGAAGAAGAAAAACTTCCGTACTTTTCTCTCGTCATAAAATGAGAGGCGATAACTTCAACGTAAACGCAATACTTACACTTGAAATTAGAACTTACTCGGCAAAATTATTTACACAATTTTTTTATTCATAAAATATTCTCACTTTGCGTACTTAATTTATTTATGATGGAAGCATATATTGTTGCAGGTTTTAGAAGTGCGGTTGGCAAAGCACCACGTGGTATTTTTAAGTTTACACGCCCCGATGATTTGGCGGCCGATGTAATTAAACACCTAATGAAAAGTTTGCCAACTATAGACAAAGAAACGATTGATGATGTGATTGTTGGCAATGCAACGCCCGAAGCTGAACAAGGCTTAAACATTGGGCGCATGATTTCATTGTTGGCATTAGATACTGATAAAGTACCGGGCATGACTGTGAATAGGTATTGCGCCTCGGGGCTTGAAACAATAGCATTGGCAACGGCAAAAATTAAAAGCGGAATGGCACATTGTATTATTGCAGGTGGTGTCGAAACCATGAGTCCAATTCCCTTTGGTGGGTGGCGCATAGTGCCAAATGCTGCAATAGCTAAAAGTAATCCTGATTGGTATTGGGGCATGGGCCTTACTGCCGAAGCTGTAGCCAACGAATATAAAATAGATAGGGCTTCGCAAGATGAATTTTCCTTCCACTCACACCAAAAAGCAATAAAAGCAATTGCCGATGGTAAGTTTAAAGATGAGATAGTACCCATAAAAGTAGTTGAAACTTATGTTGATGAAAATGAGAAAAAGAAAACACGTGAATTTATTGTTGATACTGACGAAGGGCCGCGTGCCGATACATCCATAGAGGCGTTGGGTAAATTAAAACCTGTGTTTGATATTAAAGGAAGCGTAACGGCAGGTAACTCATCGCAAACCAGTGATGGTGCAGCCTTTGTGATGGTTGTAAGTGAAGAGTTTATGAAGAAAAACAACCTCACTCCTATCGCGCGTTTGGTTTCATTTGCCGTGGCTGGTGTGCCACCACGTATTATGGGTATAGGCCCAATTGAGGCTATTCCGAAGGCTTTAAAAATGGCTGGCTTGCAAAAAAATGATATTGATTTGTTTGAATTAAATGAAGCGTTTGCATCACAATCATTGGCTATACTTAGAACTTTAGAACTTGACCAAAGCCGCGTAAATGTAAATGGTGGTGCCATTGCACTTGGGCATCCGCTTGGTTGTAGCGGTGCAAAATTATCGGTACAATTGTTTAACGAAATGCGCCGTACAAAAAGTAAATATGGCATGGTTACAATGTGCGTAGGCACTGGGCAAGGGGCAGCGGGTATATATGAGTTTTTAAACTAAACAAACTTGAAAAACATGAAGTTAAATTCAATACTTTTATTCATACTCACAATGTTAACCCAAATAGGTATTTCTCAAGATATTGCTGTTAAGAAAGACAACACAAGGTTCAATACACATGTAGTGAAGATTACTACTGATAGCGTTCGTTTCAAAGGTTATAATGCCAATAAAGACAGTGTGTTTGCCTCTTCAAAAAGCAATTTGAAAATGATAATTTTTGAAATTGGAACAATAGAAAATTTTGAAACTAAAACGCCAAGCACAAAACCAATACCCAAAGAAGTTGACTATGCAAGTGGTAGAAATAAACAGCCAGAACCAATAATAAGAAACACAGTAAAATATGCCACTTGCCTTGATATTGGAGGAGGCGTTACAGGTGCAATTCTTGGAGGAGGCTTTGCTAATCATCCTAACTTAATACCAGCACAAATAAACCTTTGCAGCGTGTTTGCGGGTGGCGAAAAACGAATCGCTTATTTTGGTTTTAATTTGAATTACTCATTCGCCACAATTTTCAGCAGTGGTCCACGACTTTCAGCAATGGCAGCTACTCAAATTATTCTTGCAAAAAACGAAAACGGTTTAATATATTTTAGTTTGATGGCTGGGTTGGCATATTACCCTCCTGTCTATGGAAGGTACTTTAATATTGATTATCTGCCAGTTGCGCACCTAGGCCTTGGTGGTAAATACTATTTTACAGGTAGCAACGCGGGTATGTTTTTTGAAGGGGGTATTGGTGGTCCTAATATGCTTTGTGCTGGCGTATTTTTCTACTAAAATACTTTGTTCATAACACCATTTTCCTACTTAATTTCTTTACGCAATACCATGTATTGGTAACCTTCTAAAGATTGTGATTGCCCAGTTTTTAAAAATGCTTGAAACCCTGATACATCTTTATAACTACCATCAATTTCTTTTGGTGTAACATAATTTTCTAAGGCGTTTTTTAAGTTTACAATTACCAATATTTCCTCACCAACACCAATTCTTTTATACGCAAATATGTTGTCGTTTTTCAAATCTAAAATTTCCATTTTGGCATTTAGTGCTAATGCCCTCGACTTTTTATGTAAAAACATTAGCTGCGAATAAAATTCATTGTTCTCATATTTTTTCCATTCAATAGTATCTTTATCAAAAAATTTGAGGTGTTTTTTCTGTGCCGATTCCTGTCCGCTGTAAATTAGCGGCATACCCGGCAATGTAGCGGTAATAGCACTTACAGCTTTGTGCGCATTGCCAAATGCTTCAAATTCGGTAGCGTTCCAAGTGTTTTCGTCGTGGTTGCTTGTAAAGTACATGCGTATGTCGTTTGCCGAATATTCTTTTTTCTGGTTATCAAAATAATTAATGATGTCAGTTCTTGATTTTTCGCCTTTAATTACGGCCTTCATTGTGTTATAAAAACTCCAAGTATATGTCATATCAAAAGCTTTGTGCAACTCTGGTTTTTCGCCTTCGGCAAGCATAAATACGGGTTTTACTTTATCTAATTCTTTTCTACATTCAATCCAAAAATCTGTTGGTACCATCTCAGCCACGTCGCACCTAAAACCATCAATATCAACTTTTGCTAACCAAAAACTCATGGCATCAATCATTGCTTTGCGCATGTTTTTATTGTCATAATTCAAATCAATAACATCACTCCAATCAGGCACCGGAGGTACAAAATTACCTTCCTTGTCTTTGGTAAAATAGTCGCTGTGTTTTTCAACCCACACATTATCAGGCGATGTGTGATTGGCAACCCAATCAATAATAATTTTCATGCCCATACCATGTATGGCTTTTACCAAATGGTTAAAATCGTTCATAGTGCCATATTCTGTGCTAACTGCCTCATAATCTTTTACTGCGTAATAGCTACCCAATGAGCCTTTGCGGCCTTTTTCGCCAATTGGGTGTATGGGCATGAACCACAAAATATCAACACCCATTTTTTTTAAACGAGGAAGTTCTTTCTCAAAATTTTTGAAAGAAGCATCCTGTGCATATTGTCTTAAATTTACTTCATAAATTGTATTGTTAACGCACCAGTTAGGGTGTTTAAGCATATTAATTTCTGTTGGGTTTGGCATTGTGGGTTTCGATTTATTTGCAACCGATGCTTTTGAGACTGCACTCACATTTGTTGCTTTTTTAGTTGTTGCTTTTTGTGGCGTTTTAGTTTGTGCATATAGCATTGCCGAAAACATAATTTGGCAAATAGCAAGCGAATAAATTTTATTCATTTTTTATATTTTTATTTTGTGAAATGATTGTTTCTGTTTATTAATGTCGATTACACACTTAACGCAAACATATAAACTAATTTGTATTTTTTTTTAAATGTTGATTCAAAAATTGGGTGTATTGCACATTCATTAGGCTATTTTAATTTTGTTATCAATTTACACACAAACCCAATAACACCTATTGTATTTTTGTATGGTATAGATGAAAAATAAATTGGTTGAAATGCAATTGATTAATTTACAATTGCGTTGTCTTAATCAATAACATGTGGTCAACTAAAACGAGTGCACACATAGCTTCTACAATAGGCACAGCGCGCGGCAGCACACATGCATCGTGCCTGCCTTTGGGTTCTATAATAGTTTCTTTACCATTGGCATCAACACTTTGTTGAGCTTGCATTATGGTTGCAACTGGTTTAAAAGCAACATTAAAATATATTGGCATTCCATTGCTTATCCCTCCTTGTATGCCTCCGCTATAATTTGTTTTAGTAACTATTTTTCCATTTGCATTTGTTTCAAAAACATCATTCATTTCCGAACCTAATTTTGTGGCGGCATCAAAACCATCGCCATATTCAAAACCTTTTGTAGCTTGTATGCTCAGCATAGCTTTTGCTAAATTAGCTTGCAGTTTATCAAAAATAGGTTCGCCTAAACCAATGGGAATATTGTGGCAAACACAAGTAATAATTCCACCCACGGTATCGCCTATTTTCTTTGTATTTTCAATAAGTTCAATAAATTTATTAGCTATATTTTCGTCAGGGCAACGTACTAAATTTTCATTGTAATTTTTGGTCCAATCGTCATTTAATAAATAGTTAGAAACATCCATTTTTATGTTGCCAACACTACTTACAAAAGCATTAATTATTATTTTTTGCTTTGCTAATATTTGTTTTGCAATTGCACCTGCCAAAACCCTACATGCTGTTTCGCGGGCTGAGGCCCTGCCACCACCGCGATAATCGCGAATGCCATATTTTTGCTGATAGGTAAAATCGGCATGGCTTGGCCTAAAAGTATTTTTTAAATGTTCGTAATCGGTACTTTTTTGATTGTCATTTTCAATCAAAAAACCAATCGGTGAACCAGTTGTTATTCCATCAAAAATACCCGACAGAAACTTTACTTCATCATTTTCTTTTCGTGGTGATACCAACTTTGATTGTCCTGGTTTTCGCCTATCCAAATCATGTTGTACCGCATCCAAATCAATTTGCAAACCAGCAGGGCAACCATCAATAATACCGCCTATTGCAGCACCATGAGATTCTCCAAAAGTAGTAAGTGTAAATATTTTTCCGAAGGTGTTTGACAATTTTTTAGCGGTTAGTATTTAGTATATAGTATATAGTATTTAGTATATAGTATTTAGTATTTAGTACTTAGTGGTTGTAGAATAGTAGTTAGTGCTTATTGTTTGGAATATAGACTTTAGTATTTAGGTTGAAATACAATTTGATTCTGCTACGTTGCTTTCAATAAGTACATTGGATACCATTTGTTTGGCTTAAGTGTTTTACAAATATGTATATGGAATTGCTACTAAACAAGTAAATTATTTAATAACTAAAGAACCAAAGAACTAATGAACCAACCAACTAAATATTAAACATCCTACTTACATTAAAGCCTAAGCGAATACCCATGTTGCTCCACGAATCCGTTGTGCGGGTAAAGAATTGGTTTTCTACAATTCCAAAAGAATTGGTGAAGTGCATTTGAAAAACGTGTCCACCAGTTTCAATATCAATGCCAATTGCAAAACTATCGTAGTAAGTTGTGCTTTTAAAATTGTTCAACACCCTATAACCATATTCCATTGTAATTGCAGTGCGTTTATTAAATTTATAACGCCCAATAAATGCAAGTATTACGGCATCATTTCCATCTTTTGCGCTATCAACTAAATTGTAATGAATATATGTTGGCGCCAATGCAATTGATAGTCTCTCTGAGAATTTACGTGCAACAATTATTTGTGCGCAATAGCTAGTACGCCCAGCTAAGCCATAGTCATCGTATTTTGTATCTTTAATTCTGGCAGAATAAACGCCGCCAAAAAGAGTAAGGCTAACGGGCATATAATTATCTTGCGTTTGGCGCAATAGTTTATATTTTGCAAAGCCATCAAGCATTTTTTCTGCTGAGGTTCTTCCTATTCCAAGTGCCAACCTACCATTATAAGAATATTCCAAACCTAGGCGAATACTTGCTCCACCATCCAAACCAAAAGCTTGGTAAGGGCCGCCGTTTATTGTTCCAAATCTATGTGAAATTCTAAATTCTAAACTTCGCTTTCCTGGGTTTTCGTTGGTATGAAAATTTACCAAACGTGTACCTTTAAAAGTAGCTAAAACAGGTTCGTGCGTTTTGGTAGTTCCATTTAATAATTCATCGCCTGTTTGCGCAAATGTGGCATTTGTAACTAGTATGCTTGCAACTATAAGTAATATATTTTTCATTCTAAGATTTTTATTTATTTATTTTTTTTCTGGGGTACCTGCGTCAACCCAAGCCTTTATTTTATCTAACACACATTGGTCAGTTATTGGTACGGGTACAAAACTTAAGTTGTATGGCATTGACCCTTCAACAACAACCTTTTGTTTAATAAGTGTAGCTTTCGCTTTGGCTTTGGCAAAAGTTGTTAAATCAAATGCATCACTACTTGTATGGCAACCAGCGGCAATAGCGCATGAATTTGAAATTATTCTTTTTATTTGAGGGTCATAATAAATACTATCCTTACAGGTATCTGTTATGGCTGTTGGTGGTTTTATTACAATAACTTTAGGATGGTCTTTCTCAAAATTATCCTTGGTACATGCTGCTATTATTACAGAGAACACAGCCGCCGAAAAAAATATTTTTTTCATATTTAATGTTTTTCACAATAATAATATTTTTTTGAAAAGATTTTAAACAATCTATTATTTTAAATTAATACTTTACCAAGGCAATCCTCAAAGCCTTATTTTACCAAAGCCATTGGCATTATTTGACTTATTACATATTTCGCTTCGGAACAATTGCTTTGGCATTAAAAAGAAACTTGGTTAAAACTTGAAAATGCACAATTCTTAATTTTCAATGCGTTTCTCATATCGCTATTTACATTTATTTACATGATTTTGAGCAAAGAAAAATTGTTATAATTGCAACCAAATATTAAAAGACTCCCGTGCATTACGACCCTATTAAAAAAAGCTTAGGCAACGTGTTTAATAAAACACCGTTTTTAAGAAAAGTTTTCTATAAACTACTAGATTTACTGCTATTGCGTGCTTGGCATGTGCACAAAGAACTTAAACTTTGGGCATCTCAAAACAACAAAAATGTTGAAATATTAGATGCTGGTATGGGCTTTGGGCAACACACTTATTATTTAAGTAATTACAATGATAATTGGAAAATTTTAGCTGTCGATGTTAAAGATGAACAAGTGGAAGATTGCAAAAAGTTTTTTAATGCAATTGACAAGAAAAATGTGCATTTTGAAATTGCTGACCTTACAGAAACTGGCTATTTCGCTAATAAGCAAAATAAATTTGACCTTGCTCTTTCAGTTGACGTAATGGAACATATATTGGAAGATGTATTGGTTTTCAAAAATATAGTTTCATCATTAAAAGTAGGCGGTATGCTTCTTATCTCAACCCCATCAGACCAAGGAGGAAGTGATGTAAATGACGAAGATGGAACTTCTTTTATTGAAGAACATGTGCGCGATGGTTATAATATAAAAGAGATTGAAGACAAACTTAAAAGTGCTGGTTTTAGCAAAGTAGAAGCACGCTATTCTTATGGCGCACCTGGCAAAATATCATGGCGTTTAAGCATGAAATATCCAATTCAAATATTAGGTGTTTCTAAAATATTTTTTTTAATAATTATTCCATATTACATACTTACTTTTCCAATAAGTTATATTTTAAATTGGTTTGATGTAAATGGCAAACACACAACAGGAACCGGTTTAATTGTAAAAGCTTGGAAATAGAGAAGTTAAGGTTAGACAAATACCTTTGGTGTATTAGAATTTACAAAACACGTTCAATGGCTTCAAAAGCTTGCGCTGATGGAAAAGTTAAGTTGAATGGCGAAAATGTAAAGGCATCAAAAATAATAAAAATTGGAGAAAATTATTCTGCAAAATCAGAGCATAAAGATTGGATTATAGAAGTAAAAGAATTACTCTATTCCAGAATGAACACAGCAAATGCAATAAATTATTATTTTGATAAAAGCCCAGAACAAGAAAAACGCGACAAAAAGGATGAATCATTTTTCATTTTTTCTACTGGTAAAAGGCAATCTAAAATAGGAAGGCCTACAAAGAAAAGCCGCAGAAATCTTGATGATTTTATGGTTGATTAAAGTTGAAACAAAAAAAGCTACCACAATTGTGATAGCTTTTTTTTATTTTATAATTTTCTTATAAGCCAAATTTCATTGGGTGGTCACCAATATTATCTTCTGGTGTATTTGTAATTTCTTCATTGGGCTGCACAATTTTAATATCTTTTGCTTTATCTAATTGCTTGGCCTGTTTCGATACTTTTTTACTGATAGAAGTTTTCTTATTTGATAATTTTGATGAACGCTCTACCGAACCTGCAGCGAACATATTTAAACCTAAAAATAAAATTGATAATGTAGTGTAAATTACTTTTTTCATGACTTTATATTTTAATTGTTTTATTAAACTTTTACTAATTAAACGACTTTTTCAATAACTAGTTACACTAACTACAATTATTTTGCAATAAATTAGCCTATGACAAATTACGAATAGATGAATGTGATATTTGCATAGGCGGTTTGCTCAAAAGCCGCTAACGGTCGATAAGTTGCCAAAGTATTCGACTAATTGTTTGGTGTAGATATTACACCAAATTTCATTCATCCGTTAAATATGTCAATTGATTTGATTAATAAATTGATAGGATATATTTTTTTGATAATTGTAAAACAAACAGATTAAAATCCATGAGATTAGTTACACGCCCAATATCATGAATGCAATTATAGAAATTAAACAGATTTGTAAAAGATGTAGGGAACATCATTTTAGTTCAATTGTAACAAATATTTTATTTTGTACCCAGTTAGGTAATTGTAGTTAGTGTTTTAACAAAGATATTTTCTCTAAAAATATAACGCTAACAAAAAAATTATAGTTTTGCGCCTCATTGTAAAAAAAAAATAAAATTATTATGATTGAACAACTACTGAAGAAAGATGCTACCTTGGCCGTTATAGGTCTGGGATATGTAGGCTTACCAATTGCTTTGGCTTTTGCCCGTAAAATAAAAGTTATTGGTTTTGATATTAACCAAGCGCGCGTTGAGATGATGCGCAATCATGTGGACCCAAGTGAAGAACTTGCAGCAGCTGACTTTGAAGGTTGCGATATTGAGTTTACGGCTAGTATCGATGTTTTGAAGAAAGCTACATTTTTTATTGTTGCAGTGCCAACACCTATTGACGAACATAATTTACCAGACTTAAAACCATTAATTGGCGCATCAACAACAGTTGGTAAAGCATTAAAAAAAGGTGATTATGTGGTGTTTGAATCAACAGTATATCCTGGATGTACCGAAGAAGATTGTATTCCAGTTTTAGAAAACATTTCGGGTTTAAAATTTAAAACTGATTTTAAAGTTGGATACTCACCAGAGCGTATTAACCCAGGAGACAAAGAGCATACTATTACAAAAATATTGAAAGTCGTTTCTGGTTGTGATAACGAAAGTTTAGATACCATAGCAAAAACGTATGAAATTATTGTTGAACCAGGTGTGCATCGTGCAACAAGTATAAAGGTTGCCGAAGCAGCTAAGATAATTGAGAATACCCAACGCGATGTAAACATTGCATTGATGAATGAGCTTTCAATTATTTTTAACAAAATGGGTATCAATACTTTTGAAGTATTGGAAGCTGCGGGTACAAAATGGAATTTCTTAAAATTTATGCCAGGATTGGTAGGAGGGCATTGTATAGGTGTTGACCCTTACTATTTGACACACAAAGCAGAAAGCCTTGGTTACCATGCCAAAATAATTAATAGCGGACGTTTTATTAACGATAGCATGGGCGAATACATTGCAAAGCAAACTGTTCAAAAAATGATTGCTGCAAAAAAAGACATGAATAAATCAACTGTGTTGGTGATGGGTGCTACCTTCAAGGAAGATGTTAGCGACATAAGAAATTCAAAAGTTGCTGATGTAATTAAGGAGCTAAAAAACTTTGGGCTAAATGTTGAAGTTGTTGACCCTCACGCAAGTTCAACCGATTTAAAACATGAATATGGATTTGAATTAACACCAGCTATTGGTAAAAATTACGATGCTGTTGTGGTTGCTGTAAACCATAAGCCTTATCAAGATTTAACGGAAGATTATTTTAAAACAATAGTAAACGAAGGCGCTATTTTAGTTGATTTAAAAGGCATGTATCGTGGCAAAATAAAAAACATTACTTATTGGAGTTTGTAACAAATAATTTATAAATTTATAAATAAGAATAACCCACTTTAAATAAAAATAAGCCGCAGGCATCAACCGATTTTCCGGCTTGCTTGCGGTTTTTGCTTTCAATAATATTCCTAAATTCTTCTATTGTTCTTTTTTGTGTGCCAACCAAAAATAATGTACCCACAATTGCACGAACCATGTTACGTAAAAATCTATCCGCAGTAATTTCAAAGTAATATTGGTTGTCATTTAACACATGCCATTTGGCTTTGGTGATACTGCAATTATTTGTAAACACCTGTGTATTTGTTTTGCTAAATGAAGTAAAATCAGAATATTCTTTTAATATTTCAGCAGCTTCATTCATCAAACTCAAATTTAACTGCACATTTACTTTGCAACTTACATCCTTTACAAACGGATTTTTTAGTAAATGAATATTGTATCTGTAAGTTCTATATATAGCGTCAAATCTAGCGTGTGCGTTTTCATCAACTTCTATAATTCTAAGTACCGAAATATCTTTTGGTAAAAATATATTAAGTGCATTTACTTTCTTTTCAACGTCTTCAATTTTTTGCTTTGTAATGAAATGCGCATAAAAATCACTTGCATGTACTCCTGTATCGGTGCGTCCACAGCCAACAGTTTCAATTTTTTGGTTAAGTAATGTGCTTAGTGCATGGTCTAATTTTTCCTGCACCGTTATGGCATTAGGTTGTATTTGCCAGCCATGATAATTTGTACCCAAATATTGTAATTGAATAAAGTATTTCTGCGCCATTTATTTTTCGTTTAAATACAAGGCTTTTATTTTGTTTTTTGCATTAAAGACCAACAACAAATTATGCAGTTCATCATTTTTCTCAACAAGCTGAGGCATTCCATATACATCGGTTTCCACAATTTCTATCAATTTATTTTCTTTGTTAAATTGATACAATAGATGTTTGTTTTGGTCTAAAATAAACATGTATAAATTATCTTTAAATACAACCTTGCCTACCATAATGTTATTGAAATTTTGAAATAATATTTCTTTGATTTTTTTAGAATCTAAGTCATATTCTATAATTCCTTTTGTGGTGAATAACACTATCGAATTTTTGGTGGCAATAAAATCTAAAACATTAACGCCGCAATTAACTGTTGTAGATTTTAAAAAATTACTAGGATTCAAAATTGAAATAATGTTGTCGGCTAACACAACTATTTTTTCATTTGCCAAAGTTTCAAACTTCTTAATGTTTGAAATAATAATTGGTATTGAATCATTTTTCAAATTCATTTTTCCTTTACCATCAATACATAAATATTTACCATCAACATCAAAACTATAATAAAAAGTTTTCCCATTTATCACTACAGTTTTTATTGAATTTTTAACATCATTAGAAAGCGCAGGATTAGCAAATTCGCTTAGTAGTTGCCCTGTAATGTCATACAATATAACTTTTCGATTTGAATTAACTAAAGCAATACGCCCTTCATCTTTTGAGTTATAACAAACGCTAATTTCTCCAACTATTTCTTTTGATATTTTGATAGGGAAACCCTTTTGAATTTCGCCCAAAGCATTGAACATATATATGCTATTTTTGCTATTGGCAACACAATAAATATTGCTTGATTTTTTAGATTTAATTATTTTCCATTCACCAATAATTGGTTCTAAAACTGCAGATATGGATAACGATTTTCCTCTATCAGAAATTATTTGGGTGTTATTGCCATTACCTATAAAAACCGAGCTTAAAGTATCTTCAATAATTTGCGCAACGGCCACATTGTTTTCACTTGAAACACTATTTACTTGCCAAGCATAATTATTTTGTGCTTTTCTTATATGAGAATAAGCAGCATAAAAATTAATAATATTATTTGATTTAAAATTTGATTTTGAGTAGTAAATTAAATCTAAATTTTTGAACCATTCTTTATTTTTTAAAATAAAGAATTTTCCATTTCTAGTAGTTTCATTTAGCAAGTAGTCACTATATAATTCAGGGTTTTTTATTGAAATAAAATTGGCTTTCGTTTCCACTTTTCGTTTACAATTTTTAAAACTCGCGCTATTTAGTAATGTATTGCTTTGCTTTAATTGTTCGTCAATTTTAAGGAGTGCTAATTTGCTATTTGCAATATAAATGTAATTGTAAAATTGTTTACAATATGCTTTTCTGTTCGTAATAATTGTAGTATCAATAATACTTTTGGCAATTTTTATCGGAATAGTAAAAATACTATCAGCATCAAATTTGCAACTCGAAGTTGAATCTACTTTTAAAATAGCCTCTCTAAAGTTTTCTGAATTTTTCAATTTCAAAATTTGATATGAATAACTGTTAATATCACTATTCAATAATTTTGTTTGCAAGGTTGCAAATTCATTATCAAAAAGTGAAAGCAATGAATTTGCTTTTATTTTTTTAGCACCAAAATAATCTATTGACGAGTTTACGCCATACCAATTAAAATTTGCCAATTTTGATGGAATTACGCTTGCCATTTCAAAGTTTTGAGGCGCAACATAATTTTTGCTTTCGGCTATTGCATATCCGTTTGTAAAAACGAAATTTTCATTTAGTTCAACGTCTCCCGAATAATAATTGCAATTAGGTTTTTCGGCAATTCTATTAATGCTATTGCCAAAGTAATTCGACACTATATTTTCAGTTTTATAGGCATCTACATAAATACTAATTAAACTATTTGTTGCTGACAATTTCATCAAGTTTTCAATGTTTTTATTAGTACCATTGGGGCTTGGTTTACTCAGTTTTAACCACGAAGTTTTTGTAAGAAAAGCATTGCTCGAAAGTGCAAAAATACCTTGTTCAAAATAAAATGTAAATTTATTGGTGGGTGTAATAATTACATCAGTGCACTCACCATTTTTTTTGAATTGGCATGGTGCAGCAACTATTTTTTTAATGGCATTTTCCAATAATACTTTATCAATTTCATTGGGGATATTTACGCAATAAAACCAATCGGTTTGCAGCTTACCAACATCATTACACGATGCATAAATTGTGGATGTAGCAAGTATCTTTGATAATTCATTTTCTGTTTGTAAGTATTTGTTTAAGCCTAATAAAAATGAATTGATATTGCCGAATAATTCTTGCCTTACAAAGTGTTTTTTTAAACTTGTATCACTGGCTGAGTTTATTGTATTTATGAGCATTGCAACATCATCACACTCTATTAAAACAACAATATTGTCGGGCAAAACGGCAGTTAAATTTACGTGTTTACTGCTATTGCTTCGCAATTGCAAATAACTATATATCAATAATATTATTATTGGAATTATAACTAATGAGGCAAGTATTCTTCTAAACATTTTTTTGAATGGCTAAAACTAAAGTTTAAGGTTAACTTCCCAAATTAATTATAAATGTATTTTAATGTCTTTCTAAAATTTTGTAACCATAACACCACAGTAAAATTGGTTTCCAAATTCTCGTTTCTAATCATGATTGCTCGCGAACGAAAATGTCATTAAATCTATTTTATGGTGATAATCAGAAAAGCTACATTAGTTTGGTAAAAACGATAAACCTATTTGGGTTAAACCTTTCCGCCTAAAGAGGATGTCATTTTCTGAACATCTTTATTGTCAATAACAAAATCAAAACATAAACTTTTGTCCCTAAAACTTTCAGGATAAAGAAATGTTATATCTTCGCAATCCAAAATTTAAAATATCAATAAAATGTCTTTAGACTCTTTCTCACACCGCCACATAGGCTCATCAGAAAATGATGTTACAGAAATGCTTAAAACAATTGGCGCATCAAGTGTTGATGCACTAATAGAAGAAACTGTGCCGCCGCAAATTCGCTTAAAAAAGCAGTTGAATTTGCAACCCGCACAAACCGAATTTGAATACCTTAAAAACCTAAAAGCAGTAGCAGCCCAAAATAAAGTATTTAAAAGCTATATAGGGTTAGGATATTATGATACAATAACACCAAGCGTAATACGCCGAAATATTTTTGAAAACCCAGGTTGGTACACAGCTTACACGCCTTACCAAGCCGAAATTGCACAAGGACGTTTAGAGGCAATTTTAAATTTCCAGACTATGGTAATGGATTTAACTGCTATGCCAATTGCCAATGCCAGCTTGCTTGACGAAGCCACTGCCGCAGCCGAAGGAATGATAATGATACACAGCAACCGCAGCCGTGATGCTGTAAAACGCAACACCCAAAAGTTTTTTGTGAGTGATGAGTGTTTTCCGCAAACCATTGCATTGCTTACTACACGTGCCACTCCGCTTGATATAGAGTTAGTTATTGGTGATTACAAAACCTTTATAATAGACAATACTTTTTTTGGAGCAATGCTGCAATATCCTGCAATTAATGGCAATGTATATAACTACAAAGCCTTTACTGATGCGGCACACGCAGTAGAGGCAGGTGTTGTTGTAGCTGCAGATTTAATGAGTTTGGCCTTACTTACTCCTCCCGGCGAATGGGGTGCCGACTGCGTAGTTGGTAACTCACAGCGTTTTGGTTTGCCAATGGGTTTTGGTGGGCCACATGCAGCATTCTTTGCTTGTAAAGATGAATATAAAAGATTAATACCGGGGCGTATTATCGGCGTTTCTATAGATAGCAATGGCAACAAGGCATTGCGCATGGCATTGCAAACACGCGAACAACATATACGTCGCGATAAAGCCACCTCAAACATTTGTACTGCACAAGCCTTGTTGGCAATAATGGCGGGCATGTACGCAGCTTATCATGGCGAAGCTGGAATTAAAAACATTGCCACCAGCATTCATAAAAAAGCAAATACTTTTGCAAAAAATGTAAATGCATTTGGTTATAATTTTAATGATACATTCTATGACACCCTTACCCTTTCGGGGATTAGCGAAGTGCAAATGGCGGCCATAAAATTGTTAGCCGAAACAAAAGAAATTAATTTACGCTATGGCAAAGATTATATTTCATTGAGTTTTGATGAAACGCAAAGTGAGGATGACTTAAATAATGTAATTGAAATATTTGCAAGTGCAGCTTCTGTAACTTTTACTAAAATATCTTCGCAAGACATTGCAAATAGTGCTTTGGCAATTGATGTTGAAATGTTAAGAAAATCAGCCTTCCTAACGCACAAAGTATTTAACGCGCACCACTCGGAAACTGAGATGATGCGTTACATAAAAAAGTTAGAGAATAAAGATTTATCATTAGTGCATAGCATGATTTCATTGGGCAGTTGTACCATGAAATTGAACGCTGCATCAGAACTTTATCCTGTTAGTTGGCCAGAGTTTGCTGGCTTGCACCCTTTCGCGCCAAGCACACAAACATTGGGCTACAAATTAATGATTGACGAATTAGAAAAAGATTTGTGCGAAATTACAGGCTTTGCAGCAATGAGTTTTCAACCCAACTCTGGCGCTCAAGGCGAGTATGCAGGGCTTTTGGTAATCCGCGAATACCATTTAAGCCGTGGCGATAAACAACGTACGGTGGCATTAATTCCATCATCGGCACATGGCACAAACCCAGCATCGGCGGCTATGGCAGGTATGCAAATTGTAGTTGTAAAATGCGATGAACATGGCAATGTAGATATGCTTGATTTAAAAACAAAAGCCGAACAATACAAAGAAACACTTTCGTGCCTAATGGTTACTTACCCGAGTACACATGGTGTTTACGAAGAATCTATTATTGATATTACCGATATTATTCACGCAAATGGCGGGCAAGTTTATATGGATGGCGCCAACATGAATGCACAAGTTGGACTTACAAGCCCCGGTAATATTGGTGCAGATGTTTGTCATTTAAACTTGCACAAAACTTTTGCAATTCCGCATGGTGGCGGCGGGCCAGGCATGGGGCCAATTGGTGTTGCAGCACATTTAGCACCATTTTTACCATCGCACCCTGTGGTTGCCACTGGTGGTGCAAAAGGTGTAACACCTGTATCGGCAGCACCGTGGGGTAGTGCATCTATACTTTTAATATCTTACGGATACATAAAAATGCTTGGTGCCGATGGTGTTACAGACTCTACCAAAATCGCAATTTTAAATGCTAACTATATACAGGAAAGATTACGTAATTACTATCCAACATTGTATGTAGGTAAAAACGGACGTTGCGCACACGAAATGATTTTGGATTGTTCAGAATTTAAACGAACTGCAAAAGTGGAAGTTGCAGATATTGCAAAACGATTGATGGACTATGGTTTTCATGCACCAACAGTATCTTTTCCGGTGCACGATACATTGATGATAGAACCTACAGAAAGCGAATCGAAAGAAGAATTAGACAAATTTTGTGATGCCATGATTGCCATTAGAAAAGAAATAGATGAAATAGTTGCAGGCACAGCCGATGAAAATGACAATGTAATTAAGAATGCACCACACACCGCACACTCAATTATAGCAGGCGATTGGACACATGCTTACACACGTGAAAAAGCGGCGTATCCTTTGCCATGGGTATCGCACAGTAAGTTTTGGCCAAGTGTAGGGCGCGTTGATAGTGCTTTTGGCGATAGAAATTTGGTATGCAGTTGCCCACCAATAGAAAGTTACGAAACTGAATTAGTCTAATAAAAGGTTAAAACATTTGCTTAATATAAATTCAAAATTAAATTTGCGCGAAATAAATTTTAAATAAATAAATAATATGAAAAAAATCTACACCTCTATTGCATTATGTGCAATTACGCTCAGCTCTTTTGCTGGCACAAACGTTGGAAACCGCCCTGTACAAGTGCGAATGGCTAAAACAAACAATAATCAAGAATTCAAAAATTCAGCAGTTACTCAAGCACAATCAAGTATTCAAGCACCTTTCGACACTATTTGGAGTGAAAATTTTGCGGTTAATCCAACGCTTGGTGGATGGGTACAAAGCGGAGCAGACCAAATTTGGAGAAGGACACTAACTGGGCCAAATGGCAATTTTTCATCAACTGCCCAGAAAATGAATTCAACAACGAAAGCCAATGGTATTTTAATTTTCTGTATTGATTCAGCAAATGTTGCCGCTGGCACAGGTGCTGCACCAACCATAAAAGAAGGCTCTATTACTTCACCTTCTATCAACTTAGCCGCTTTTCCAGCAGTTCATATTAATTTTCAGCATTATATGAGATTTTGTTGTGCAACATCAACAATTCAAGTATTGTTGCAAGTAAGTAATGATGGTGGTACTACATGGGTTGATTTTGATTTAAAAAAACAATTAGGTTCTAATGATTTGAATGACCCTACATCAGCAAAGGTTAAAAAAGAGTCTATTAATATTACAAGTGTTGCTGGTGGCCAAGCAAATGTAAAAATTCGTTTTACAATGTTAGGTGCTGCTGCATATTGGTGGCAAATTGATGATATTGCAATTGTTGAAGCGGGTCAAAACGATTTGAAATTAAATCATAGTTACTTAGATTTTGCATACACATCAGGTGGACACTACAATAGAATACCACTAACACAAGTTACGCCTATCGCTTTCAGAACAGCGTATGTAAATGACGGGGCTTTAACCCAACACATGGTTAAGACAAATGCTGAAGTTAAATTGGCAGGTGCAGTTGTATATTCAAAGAACTCTTCTGTTAAAGATAGCATACTAATTGCAATAGAAGACACCTTGTTAATTGATGGCGATAGTGCATTTGTAGCTACAGCCACTGGTTTATATACTTCTAAAGTTACTGTTTCACAATTAGAATCAGATGATAAACTAATTAATAACACAATTTCTAAAACATTTAGCGTTACTACTGATGAGTTTGCATTTGATAATGATGACTATGCTGGTTCTGGTTCAGTTACAACTGCTGATTTTATTGGTGGTGAAGCTGATGGTTCTCAAATAGGTTCTTTATTCGAAATAGAAACTGCTTGTGCCACTGATAAGGTTAAGTTTCATTTAGATTGCGCCGCTGGCGATGTAGGACTTGCATACAAAGTAATTATTTATAAATTGGATGGTCAAGCATTTAGTTTGGTTTATGAGGCCGATGTTGATACCGTAAAATCATCAAATAGATTACAGTGGGTTACAAAAAATATTAATGTGGTTAATTTAGAAGCAAACTCTGCATATTTAGTAGGGCTAGAAGTTGTTGATGGCGGTGGTGGTGTTAAATCATTAGTATTGGCTGATGATATTACAACTGAACAACCAGGCATAAATTCATTTATTGCTTTGGCAGGTAACGCAGACCCTAGTTTAGGAGGTGTTAGAGCTACTCCTTTTATTAGGTTAATCATAAGAAATGATGTTGGTGTTAATGAATTATCACCTTCAAATTCAATTAATGCTTTTCCTAATCCTACAACAGGTTTGTTAAACATTAAATTGGCAAGTGATAACAATGCTACAGCTAAATTATTCAACATTAATGGAGAGGTTGTTTACACTGAGAATGTTTCAAACAAAACAAATACTACAATTAATTTAAGCAACTTTGCAAAAGGTATATATACTTTGCAAATTGTATCAAACAAAGGAGTTGCAACACAAAAAATTGTGAAGCAATAATTGTGTAACTTAAATTTACTTAGAAAGGCTGTCTCAATGAGGCAGCCTTTCTTATTGCAAATATTTGAATGATTTTTATTCGTATGGCATTCATTAATTTAGTGAATATAAAGATTGCGTAATCTCAATAATTAGATAAAAAACTATCCGATTTAAGTTGATGTTTAATTCACTATGTTTACCATTAGCTAATAAAATGCAGCCTATACTTTGTAATTTTAATCATCTTATAGCATTTAATAAAGTATACAACAAAAAATGTCAATTAGTACAATCATCGTTTTAATTACGAGTGCAACATCAATCTATGCTTTGCAACAAAATAATATTTTATTTGATAGGTGGCAATTCAGTGCTTACTTAATTCAACACAAAAAGGAATACCACCGTTTTTTTACGCACGCTTTGTTACACGCCGATTGGATGCACCTTATCATCAACATGTACGTATTATATACTTTTGGCAATGGTGTAGAAGAAAATTTTAAATTGGTAAAAGGCGAAAGCGGGCAATTTTACTTTGCGTTGTTTTATGTGTTATCAGTTGTTTGTTCATCAATACCATCATACGAAAAAAACAAGAATAATAGCTGGTATGTTTCAGTCGGAGCTTCAGGTGCAACATCTGCAATAGTGTTTTCTTACATACTATTCGCGCCACTTGCCAAGTTTTACTTCATGTTTATTCCTATCGGAATTCCTGCAATAGTTTTTGGTATTGGGTATTTAATTTACTCGTATTATATGTCGCTTAAAGCCACCGATAATATAGCGCACGATGTGCATTTTTTCGGAGCAATATTTGGCGTTCTTTTTACTTTAGCTTTAGATAAAGGAATTTTTATGTATTTTGTTCAACAGTTGCAATTTTGATACTTTATTTTATCTGTTGCCTCGCTGCGATATTAGCTTCAGGGCTTACTTTCTTTTCTGGCTTTGGTTTAGGAACAATTCTTACACCAATTTTTGCATTGTTTTTCCCAATAGAAATTGCAATTGCCAGCACAGCAATTGTTCACTTTACAAATAATATTTTCAAGTTTGCGATTACACATAAAAATATAGATAATTCATTGCTTATTTCATTTGGATTGCCATCATTTTTTGCCGCATTGGTAGGAGCTTTATTATTAAATACCTTAGTTGGTTTCGAAGCTTTTTATAGCTATACCTTGTTCAAAAAAGTTATTGAAATAACCCCTTTGAAGTTAGGAATTGGTTTGGTAATCATATTTTTTACTTGGTTTGAAAACATAAAAAAAAATACGACTGAAGCCAGCAAAAAGAATATGTTTTTCGGTGGTTTACTCAGTGGTTTTTGCGGCGGACTTAGTGGCAACCAAGGAGCATTGCGAAGCATGTTTTTAAATAGTTTAAAACTAAACAAGGAAACTTTTATTGCTACAGGCATTGCTATTGCTTGCCTTACTGATGTGGCAAGATTAAGTATTTATATTAAAAACATTGATGTGGCAAAAAACAATATTGATTTTCCTTTGGTAACTACAGTTACAATATTTGCAATAGCAGGTGCATGTTTTGGGAATAAATTATTACAAAAAACGACGCTGAAAATGTTAAATAAAATAGTGATGCTGATGTTATTTGCCATTGGTTTTGCTATGTGCGTTGGGTTGGTGTAAAATTTTATTACTGATACCTTTTCTGAATATCAATTTCTCAAATAAATTGCATTAATTGATATTGCATTTTAGTCCAATAGCCACGGCAACCTTTATTCCATCCATAGCTGCCGACATTATGCCTCCAGCATAGCCAGCCCCTTCGCCACAAGGAAATAAATTAGTAATTTGTGTATGACAAAGTGTATCATTTTCTCTTGGAATTCTCACAGGTGTTGATGTGCGTGATTCTGTGGCCACCACAATTGCCTCATTACTCAAATAGTTTCTCATCTTATTTCCTTGCATTATAAAGGCATTTCGCAATGCAATACTTATAAAATCTGGAAATATTTCGGATATATTATAAGGAATTACACCTGGCAAATAAGAGCAAAATGGTAAATTTGCTGAGTCTTTCTTATTAATAAAATCCATTAATCTTTGGGCGGGTGCCTGTTGCGTTTTTCCTCCAGCAAGCCAAGCATTGTATTCTATTTCTTTTTGAAATTGAAGCCCTGCAAGTGCACCTCTATTGCTAAACTGCTGATAATCATTTTCTGTTAACCCTACAACAATACCTGAGTTTGAAAATGGGTTGTTTCTCTTGCTAGGTGACCATCCATTTGTTACTATTTCTTGTTGTGAAGTAGCGCAAGGGGCAATTATTCCGCCAGGGCACATGCAAAAAGAATACACCCCTCGTCCGCCAGTTTGGTGTACCCAACTATATGAAGCTGGTGGCAAAAAATTGCGTTTTTCAACCACCTCTTCATCATTGTTGCAATGATATTGTATTTTATCAATCAAATTTTGAGGGTGCTCAACTCTAACACCAAGTGCAAATGGTTTAGATTCTAAGGCAATATTTTTAACTTGCAATAATTCATATATGTCGCGTGCCGAATGGCCTGTAGCTAAAATAATATTTTCAACATTTTTTGTACCAACTACATTTGTAGTCAAATTTAAAGTTACTATTTCTACTAACTTTTTTCCTTCTAAAGCAATATCAATTAGTTTGGTATTAAATAGTATTTCTCCGCCATGTTCAATAATTGTAGCTCTTATATTTTCAATAATTTTCGGAAGTTTATTAGTGCCTATATGAGGGTGTGCCTCAACTAAAATATTTTCGTCGGCGCCATGCTCCACAAATGTTTCAAGCACATCTAAAATATCGCCACGTTTATTACTGCGGGTATATAATTTACCATCAGAATAAGTGCCAGCGCCACCTTCGCCAAAGCAATAATTACTTTCTGGGTTTACAATTTGCTGTTTATTTATGGCTGCCAAATCGCGCCTTCGTTCTTGTACATTTTTGCCGCGTTCAATTACAATAGGTTTTATGCCCAATTGCAATAATTTGAGTGCAGCAAACAAACCTGCTGGGCCTGCCCCAACAATAACTACAGAGCATTTATCCTCAACATTTTTATACTTTTTATTTTTTTGAAAAGCTATTGGTAGTTTATAAAATTCTTCGTTATAAATTACCTCTATTGTAAGGTTATACTTAATATTTTTGTTTCGTGCATCAATACTTTTTTTTTTTATAATTACAGTATTAATAAGTGCAATATTTATTTCTAAACTTTCAGCACATGCGGCTTTAATAAATGAAGTGTCATTTATTTTATTGAATAAAATTTGAATAGATATAATATTGGTCAATGCAATTAATTATTTAAAGTTATCGGCAAATTAATCATTTTTTTTTGGCAGTTAAACTGTGTAACCAATAATTATTAGGTAACATGTATGTGCAGCAAAATCACAATATTTAAAGTATAACAATATTTAACAAATCGTCGAACTACCAAGTTATCCTATAAACTTAATACCAATGAGAAAAACTTGTTCAAAAAAAATGGTTTACAAACGTCAATCCACTTAACTGCGGGCAAATATTTTTTGTGGTTTAGAAAATAGATATATATTTGCGCCCCGCTAAAAAAATAAATATTTAATAAAAGCAATGAAAGTTAGAGCATCAATTAAAAAAAGAAGCGTTGATTGCAAGATAGTACGCCGCAAGGGACGCTTGTATATCATCAACAAAAAGAACCCTAAGTTTAAACAACGTCAAGGTTAAAAAATAGATTATTAATTAAATTATTGTAAAGAAAATATGGCAAGGATTGCTGGTATAGATTTACCTAAAAATAAACGTGGCGAAATTGGATTAACTTATATCTTTGGTATAGGGCGCAGTTCGGCACAAAAAATATTAGCTGAGGCTGGTGTTGATTGGAATACGAAAGTATCTGATTGGAATGATGATGAATTGAATAAAATTCGTACAATCATTTCTGATAAAGTGAAAGTAGAAGGTGCTCTCCGTTCCGAAGTGCAGTTAAGTATTAAACGTTTGATGGATATTGGTAGCTACCGAGGAATTCGCCACCGTTTGGGCTTACCATTGCGTGGACAAGGTACTAAGAACAATGCGCGTACTCGTAAAGGCAAAAAGAAAACAGTTGCTAACAAGAAAAAAGTAACTAAATAATAGTAGTTAAAACACAATGGCAAAACAACAAACTCCAGCAGGTAAATCTGCAAAAACAACTAAGAAAAGAGTTGTAAAGGTAGAAGCAAGTGGCGAAGCACATATTAGTGCTACCTTCAATAACATTATCATATCATTAACCAACCATAGCGGTGAAGTTATTAGCTGGTCATCGGCTGGTAAAATGGGCTTTAGGGGTTCTAAAAAGAACACACCTTATGCGGCGCAATTAGCAGCTACAGACTGTGGTAAAGTGGCACATGATGCAGGTTTACGTAAAGTAAAAGTATATGTGAAAGGGCCAGGTGCAGGACGCGAATCAGCAATTAGAACATTAAACCAAGCAGGTATAGAAATTTCTGAAATAATGGATATTACACCAATGCCACACAACGGTTGTCGTCCTCCAAAAAGAAGAAGAGTTTAATCAAAATTATAAATGATAAATGTTGAATTATAAAGATTTGACATTTCAATTTAAAATTCACAATTTAAAATTACAAAAAAATGGCACGTTATACAGGTCCAAAATCAAGAATAGCACGTAAATTTAAGGAACCAATTTTTGGTCCAGACAAAGCGTTAGAAAAGAAAAATTATCCTCCAGGGCAACATGGTTTGGCTAAAAAAAGAATGAAGCAGTCGGAATATGCTGTTCAGTTGCAAGAAAAGCAAAAAGCAAAATATACGTACGGCATGTTGGAGCGTCAGTTTGCCAACACATTTGCACGTGCTGCACGCGCACATGGCGTTACTGGTGAGGTTTTAATTCAATTAATTGAATGTCGTTTAGATAATGTTGTTTACCGTTTAGGTATTGCACCAACAAGAGATGGCGCACGTCAATTGGTAGGACACTGCCACATTACGGTAAATGGTAAAGTTTTAAACATACCTTCATATCACGTTAATGTTGGTGATGTAATAGCAATACGCGAAAAATCTAAATCAATGGAGACAATTACTAATTCATTGGCTTCAAATAAAAAACAATATCCTTGGATGGATTGGAACTCACAAACTGGAGAAGGTAAATTAATTACTATTCCTCAACGTGCCGATGTTCCTGAAAACATTAAGGAGCAACTTATTGTGGAATTGTACTCAAGATAGTCTTGATGCTTTCATTAGCAAACAATTAAACAATTCAATTTCAATATTTAATAATAAAAAACGATAATAAAAAATGGCAATTTTAGCTTTTCAAAAACCTGACAAGGTAATTATGCTTAACTCAAGCGAAATTGATGGTCAATTTGAGTTCCGTCCTTTAGAGCCTGGTTATGGAATAACGATAGGAAATGCTTTGCGCCGTATTCTTTTAAACTCTTTAGAGGGTTTTGCAATTACCTCTGTAAAAATTGATGGTATTAACCATGAATTTTCAACAATGAAAGGCGTTGTAGAAGATATGACGGAAATTATTTTGAATTTAAAACAAGTAAGATTCAAACGCCAAATAGATGGCTTTGAAAACGAAAGAGTAATATTAAATGTTACTGGCAAAAATACTTTAACCGCTGGCGATTTAGGAAAACAAATGAGTGGTTTTCAAGTTTTGAACCCTGAGTTAGTTATCTGTAATATGGAAACTAGCGTAAAGTTGAAAATTGAAATAATGGTTGAAAAAGGACGTGGTTACGTGCCAGCTGAGGAAAACAAAAATCCGAATGGTGCAATTAACTTAATTCCAATTGATGCTATTTACACGCCAATAAAAAACGTAAAATACCATATCGAAAACTACAGGGTTGAGCAAAAAACGGATTATGAGAAATTAATATTTGATATTAAAACTGATGGTTCTGTTCATCCTAAAGATGCTTTGAAAGAGGCAGCAAAAATACTTATTCACCACTTCATGTTATTCTCGGATGAGAAAATAACTTTAGATGCGGAAGAAAAAACACCTACTGAAGAATTTGACGAAGCATCATTACACATGCGTCAGTTATTAAAAACAAAGTTGTACGATATGGATTTGTCGGTACGTGCACTTAATTGTTTGAAAGCTGCTGATGTAGAAACAATGGGGCAATTGGTATCATTCTCTAAAAACGATTTATTGAAATTTAGAAACTTCGGTAAAAAATCTCTAACTGAATTAGAAGATTTAGTTCACTCAAAGAACCTTACATTTGGTATGAATGTAGCTAAATACAAATTAGAAAAAGACTAGTTATTTATCTAATTTAAAATTTAAAATTTAAAATTTAAACTCATTATGAGACACGGTAAAAAATTTAACCATTTAGGTAGAACAGCTTCGCATAGAAAGGCTATGTTGGCAAATATGGCATGTTCATTAATATTGCACAAACGCGTAAATACTACTGTTGCAAAAGCAAAAGAATTACGTAAATATGTAGAACCTCTTATTACAAAATCTAAGGATGATTCTACTCATTCACGCAGAACTGTATTTGCATATTTAAAGCAAAAACAAGCGGTTGCAGAATTGTTTAGAGATGTTGCTGTAAAAGTGGCGACACGTCCAGGTGGGTACACCCGCATACTTAAAACGGGTAATCGTTTAGGTGATGCTGCTGAAATGTGTATGATAGAATTAGTTGATTTCAACGAATTTATATCAACAGAGCCTAAAGTAGCTAAAGCAAAAACAACTCGTCGTTCACGTGCCAAGGTTGCAAAACCTGATGCTGACGGTACAGTTGAAACACCTGCTACTGAAGAATAATTACTTAGTACTTAATTAAAAAAGGCTGAAATCAAAAATGATTTCAGCCTTTTTTACGTTACCACTGCAAAGGTTTATTATGGTTTTGAGTATAAATTTTCGACTAATAATATTGTTGTAGATATACCATTTGTTACATTTGTAAACTTGAAAAATTAATTATTTACCTTTTTCCTAAACTATTATGATTAAACATTTACTACTTTTTTTTATTCCATTGTTGTTTGCGAATTCCGTGCAAGCACAACAAACATCAATGAGGTTAAACCTACAGGATATTAACAATGCAAATAATACCTCTGAATGTGTAATTGTTAATATTCCCAATTCAAATGATGCATTTGACCAAAGCGATGCATTGGTGTTTGACTTGGGTGTTTTTACTAATATTTTTAGCAATGTTGACGGTCATTTTGTTGTTATCAATTCCCTTGATGCTCTAAACCAAGATAAGGTTGTAAAGATTGGAATTTACAACGAAGATTATACTGGTAATTTTAATATTAAGGCTACAAACTATGCTGATTATGGAGGTTCTTCAATGATAATTTTAGTAGATAGTGCAACCACACCGCCAACGCTTACAAATTTGAAAGCGGACTCTATAAATATTTATAATTTTTTGATAAATACCTATATTTTAAATAGGTTTTGGCTAAAATTGTATCCAGCTACAAAGGTTGTGAAACCTTGCTCTTCAGGTAATTCAATTGTTATTTATAATCCATCAAATGCTCCAATTTCTTATAATGTAAAACCATTAAATTCATCAATAAGCATTGCAAATGCTACAAATTTTACTGACTCGGTAACTATTGGTAATATAGCTAATGGCACATACACTGTTTCTATTACCAACCAGCAAAATGCTGTAACAATAGATACTTTGCAAATTGGTGTTGGCTTTACAATAACTACTCAAATTATCGATGTTAGTTGTGGAGGTTTAATTTCGGGAAGTATTCAATTGCATACAACCAATGGAAATGCTCCATATAGTTATCTTTGGAATGATGGCAGTACAGATGAATACAGGCAGTTTATGCCTGCTGACACCTACTCAGTATTAGTAACAGACAACAATGGTTGCACAGGGCAATTAAATAATATTACCGTAGGTTATGCTCCAAATTTAACTGTTAATACCACTATTCAAAACATTGCTTGCATTGGCGATAGCGCGAATGGTTCTATCAGCCTACAAATTACAGGCGGCATTGCCCCATATTATGTGTATTGGTATGATAGCTTAATTGCAAATATTACTATTCGTGATAGCTTGATTGGTGGAACGTATCATTATATTGTTTTTGATTCGCTAGGATGTAACAACGAGTATTTTGCAGATGTGTTATCACCAGATAGTATTCTTATTGCCAATTTTGAAACTAATTCTAATGAATGTAATATACTAAACGGTGGTGAAATGCATTCATTGGTTTCTGGTGGTGTAAGCCCTTACACTTATCTTTGGAATGATGGTGATACCAATGGAAATAGGGATAGTTTACCTGAAGGAAATTATTCTGTAATAGTTACCGATAGTTATGGTTGTAATGATACCCTCAGTAATATTACATTACAATATCAACCCGCTTTATTAGCAAATAAAACTGTGCAATATAACCTAATATGTTTTGGAGATACTGATGTTGCAAATATTCAGGTTGGATTGGCTGGCGGATATGCCCCTGTAACCTATAGTTGGAGTAGTAATGCTAATTCAACCGCACTCAGTTTAACTGGGATTAACGAAGGTTCATATACCTTTACCGCTACTGATTCATTGGGTTGTATAAGTTCATTTACAGTTAATATTGTTTCAAATGCAACCCCAGTACTGGCTAGTTATGCAGTTTATAATATTACTTGTTACGGCGCACAAAATGGAATTATTAGCAGTAATGCAACGGGTGGAATACCTCAATACACTTATCATTACAACACACTTACAACAAATAGCCCTGTCATAAATAATTTGGGAGCAGGTATTTATTCAATAAAAGTAACTGATAGTATCGGCTGTAGTAGCCCTGTTAGTAACCTCACCGTTACTGGGCCTTTAGGTCAATTTACTGCAACAATAAATGCCGATACATTAATAAGTTTGGATAATAATTTAGCAATATCTGCTAATGTTATTAATAATAATGGCATTGTGAGTTATAATTGGACAATTGATGATACCACATATACAGGATACAATTTAACCCATCAATTTTATGTTGCAGGATTTTATAATATATTATTAACTACAACTGACAGTGCTGGCTGCGTGGCTTATGATAGTTTGCTTGTTCAAGTAGTAAGTTACACATCTTTAAATAAAGTAAAACCACAAGGCAATCGTGTTTATGTAATAAATAACACGTTAATATTAGAAATTAATAACCAATTTAATCTGAACAATTTAGAAATAGTAAATACCATTTCGCAAACAGCAAAAGCAATTAAAAGCATTAATCATAGCGGTTTTCAAAGTTATGATTTGCATAATTATGCTGCAGGGGTATATGTTGTAAAATTAGTTTTCGATAATTTTATAGAAACACGGAAAATTGTTATTGAATAAATTTTTTCAATAAAGTTATATTCAATTATTTCTTAACCTTTGGTTCTGTGTATGGCATTATAACCATGCGAACATCTTTTTTGGGTCTATCGGCTGCTCCCTTTTCAACCTCACCAATCTTATCAATAATTTCTAAGCCACTCACTACTTCACCAAATACTGTGTAACCCATGTCTAAATGCGGTGTACCTCCAATTGTGGTGTAAATAGTTTTTTGCTCAGGTGTATACTTAAAAGGAATAGTTTTGGCAAAGGCATCCTCTACAATTTTATTGAAACCTTCTGATAAAATTTTTAAACTATCTTGGTTTTTGTTGGTTTGCAATCGCACCAAAGTATTTTTAGTTTTTTCATTGGCAGGATTGCTGATGTAACTTTGAAATAGTTGTTGTTTTGTTTGATTATTAATATTCCCTTCACTATTGCTAAGGTCAGCTTCGGTAAATTTACGCCCTTGCACTATATAAAATTGACATCCTGATGAGTTTTTTTGAGGATTTATATTATCGCCCATTCTTGCCGCAGCCAATGCGCCTTTTTTGTGAATAAATGCAGGGTTAAATTCGGGTGGAATTGTATAACCATTTTCACCATTGCCTAACGAAGCTTCGGGAGTGGCGCGTTTTGATTGCGGGTCTCCACCTTGTATCATAAAATCTTTGATTACCCTGTGAAATAATAAACTATCATAAAAATGATTGCGCACCAATTTCATAAAGTTATCGCGGTGCTTTGGAGTTTCATTGTAAAGGCGCAAAATAATATCACCAAACTCAGTTTTTACAATAACCACACTATCTTTTTGAACTGTAGGTTGCGCTGCAAATGCAGTATTTAGGCACATTGTGGTTGCTAATAAAAAAGCTAATTTTTTCATACAAATATTTATATATTTTTCAAACGTAATTTTTTTTATTGAATTAAAAAATGACCTTGAATATTTTAAACTGACAGAAACAAAATTTTTCAATAAAAATCATATGAGATTAGCACTTTTCCATGCTCACATTACATTTATATTTTATTGCTTTATTAATCTTCGAATCTCATAAATCAATTAAGAATTTATTTTGCATTAGTTTTACAAAAAATATTTTATGACAAATTATTATAAAGGACAGAAAGTGCGTTACCTTAACCAAGTGGGTGGTGGCGTTATAAAATCAATTACAGGAAACACTGCATTGGTAGAGGATGAGCATGGTTTTGAAATGCCATTTGAACTCACAAATTTAGTACCTGCCAACAGAGAAGAAATGATTGCAGTAAAACAAGATTTTGGGACAAGCTCGTTGCAAGCAAAAAGCAATGTGGACATCAAAACAAAAAAGTTTTTGAGTAATGGCTTGTATTTACTTTTCGCACCTACAAACAATAAAAAGTTTGAAATTGTGCTTGTAAATAATTGTGGTTATGATGTGTGTGCAAACTTTTTTACGAATGATAAAAACACTTACCAATTTATAAAAAATGTATTTATTAATGATAGTTCTGCATTAATATTAGATACTTTATTAGAAACAGAAATAGCAAAATGGCAAATAATCTGTGCTCAATTATTATTTAGTAAAAAAATGTTGAAGGTTCTTCAACCTTCTAAAAACATCAATAAAAAGATAGATGGTAAAAAGTTTTTTGACAATAAAAACTACGTGTTTACGCCTTATCATCCAAACGAAGTTTTTGACGTTTGCTTATATGCCGAAAATATGCAAGAAGATGATGTGGAAATAAGCGAAAGCACAATTAACCAATTTTTTGGAGGCAAAGATTTAAAACCGAATATAAAAACATCGACACCAAATAATGAGTATTTGTTAAGTTTAGATTCAGAAGTTGATTTGCATATCGAAGAATTGGTTGAAAATTTTAATATTTATACACCTGCCTCTTTATTGCAAATACAATTAAACAAAGTAAGGAACGAAATTAATAAGGCATTAGGCAAAAAAGGTACAAAAATTACATTTATTCACGGCATTGGAAAGGGTGTTTTAAAATCAGAAATCATTAATTTATTGCACAATACTGAAGGTGTAAAATACTATGATGCTACATACGCTAAATATGGCTTTGGAGCAACTGTTGTAGAGGTTATTTAACGACTATAATAGTGTTACTTTTTTAAGAAATATTGCACTGGTTTTAGTATTTTATCAAAAACAAAAAACTGCGTAACTATTAAATCAGTTTTGTTATTATCAACTATGGCAAACATGCGGTCAACATCATAGTCAACTTCAATGCCAGCATCGTTTAACATACCTTTGTCCACTGGTTTTCTGTAAAATGTAATTGATTTTTTTTGTCCATCAACCACCGTTACATCTAATTTAAACATTGGTCTTTGCATAGCCGAATCTTTTCTTGTAGGACGCACCATATCAGCAATTCCTTCGTAATTTAAGTTTTTAAATTGCAGTAAATACGCATTTACTTTTGCAGTATCAAAATTTGCAACGGGCTTATTACTTGCCAATAAATTTATTTTTTTTGTGCCTGTGCTAGTTTGTTTTTCAATGGTGAAAGAAGTTTGAGGTTGTTCAAAATTATAAAGTTCAACTTTGGCAATTTCACCATAAGCATAATTAAATATACTTGTACCACGCCAAACATATTCGTGTGTTGGAAAACAAGGTGTTAAGTAACCTTCAAAACCTGGCATGGTTACTACAAATGGCGTTGATGAGTTTTCAATAATCATGTATGTACCAGTGTTTGCTTGATTGAGGCCACCTACATAAAAAGTTTTTACGTTAATACCTTTGCTATACAATTCTACTTTAATGCCTGATGAAGCCAATGTTTTTACCACATTATTAAAAGCATCTTTGCCTACTGGCGAATTTACTTGCAGTTTATACACTGTTTTTAGCAAATTATTTACCACGTCAATTCGTGCATCCTGTTTCCCATTTAAAATCCATTTGAAGTTAGGTTTTCGTTCCAACAAAATTTTGTTTCCGCTTTTATCAGCTAAAAATATTTTGTCGATACTGGCAGTATCTTTTACTGCAAAATCAGATAGTTCTTTTTTAAGAGTTGACTTTTGATAATTAATTATTAGATAGCCACAAAGGCCAAGCAGAATAATGGCTGCGACAATTAATTTGAAATTTTTTTTAAGCATTGTTTTCTTTAAGTTTATAGTTATTTAAGGTTCTTTTTTGTTACATTTTATTTTTTTAGTAGTTTTCAATTTCTGAAATTGTTAATCCTGTTAATTTAGATAATTGCTCAATACCTATTCCTAAATCAATGCCAGTATTAATTACGTTAAATTTACTTTTTATATAACCTTGTTCTATGCCTTTTTCTAGACCCTCCTTAATTCCTTGTTCAATTCCTTGATTTCTGCCATCTTGAAAAGCATAATCAAAAGTATTAACATAATCTCGGTAGGTTTTTAAACTCTGCTGATATTGGTTTTGCTCATCGTAACTATAATTAGCAATTTCGGCTTTTTTGAAGGCTTCCACAAATATATTGTCTTTAAATATTTCGGGTATGATTTCAAAATCCACTAAGTGTTTCAAGAAATATAACCACTTATCTAAACGCGTTGATAACTCGGTTTGCTCTTTATTAAAATTTGGCATTTCTATATAAACAAACTTTAGTTTGTCATAAAAAATTTGGTTGTTCTGGTCTTTTAATTGTACCGTATGTATTACTTCTTCTTTGCCTAATTTGACGTCTTCAAACTTAAAATCTAAAATTCCAATGCAGTAAACATATTTTAATTGAAAATCCCATGAACCTTTTTGCGCTTGCTCTTGAATTGGGAAAGTGGAGTAATAAACGGTTCTATCTCTAAAGTAATTTTGTTTTGCTTTTTGCAGTTCAACAATAATTTTTTCTCCATTTATGTTTTCGCAGTATATATCGTAAACTGCATTTCTATTGGCATCCGTCATTCCTAATTTTTCTTTGTCTTTAAAAGTCAAATCCACAATTTTAGATTCAGGTAACAAACTATTCAAAAAGTCTATTAACATTGGTTTACTGGCTTGCTCGCCAAATATTTTTTTAAATCCAAAATCAGTGAATGGGTCAACGTATTTTGCTTTCATAGCTATAAATAATGTGGCTCAAACTTAAATAAATTTTCCAAGTTTTAGCAGCAAAATGTAAAACCATTATCTGAACATAAAAACAAAATTTTGGTATCTATTACATATTCTCATTAGTGAATATTAACGGGTACAACCAGTATCATTTTGTTACGGAAATAAACCAATTTTACTGCATAATTATTTTGTAATATTTTGTAAATAATGGCAGTTTAAGCTAACACACATAATAATTTATATTATTGCATTTACATTATTTCTAATAAAATTATTTTCGATATTGAAATAACAGAATTCTAAAAATTCTTTAGGTAATAAACTATAATGCTCCCTTAAAATTAAATTTACAAGTATGCAATTACAAATATTTACACCCCAACATTTTAAAGATTACGACTTATTAGATTGTGGAAATTTTTTGAAGTTAGAACGCTTTGGCAATGTTATAACAATAAGGCCAGAGCCACAAGCAATATGGGATGCCGCGCAAACGCTTAGCGATTGGCGTAAACAAGCGCATGTTGAATTTGTGCCTAAGACAAGTTCAAGTGGAGAGTGGAAAAAACTAAAGCCTACCAAAGAACAGTGGAAAATTCAGTATCAAAATCCTGAAATGGAAGCTCCAATAACGCTACGTTTGGGACTTACTTCATTTAAACATGTAGGTGTTTTTCCTGAACAAGCGGTTAATTGGGATTACATCTACAATTCTATAAAAAGTTGTAAGGCAAGCGAAGTAAAATTTCTAAATTTATTTGCATATACTGGTGCTGCATCTATTATAGCGCGCAATGCTGGCGCACAAGTTGTTCATGTGGATTCTATAAAACAAGTGGTAAGTTGGGCAAATGAAAACATGCAAAATTCTAATTTGAACAATATAAGTTGGGTTGTTGAGGACGCTCTAAAATTTGTGAAACGCGAAGTAAAACGTGGTAAAAAATATAATGGAATTATTCTTGACCCGCCAGCCTACGGGCACGGTGCGAATGGAGAGAAATGGAAGCTAGAAGAGGATATTAATGAGATGATGCAATTGGTTTTACAGTTGCTTGATGACAAAGAGCATTTTATGATATTAAATGCTTATTCATTGGGTATGTCGGCATTGGCTACAAAAAATTTGGTTCAACCTTTTGTAGATGCAAATGCAAAAACAAAAATGAATTTAGGCGAATTATATTTACAGTCGGAAAGTGAAAAGGTGCTACCCTTAGGTGTTTGGTGTAGGCTTAGCAATTTGTAAATTAGAAAAATAGTAATCTATTTTTTGTTGATATAAGTCAAAACTTTACAGCGAAATTTAACTAAATACTAAATACCAAAAAGGCTTCCGCCTTTGGCGAAAAGTTTATCAATTTTCTTTTCTACTGTTGGGTCTTTTTCTAAAACTGGCGCGTGGTGTGGCTTAATGCGTGCGTCGATAATCAATGAACTTGCACAACCCCAATGTTTGTTTTCTGAAAATGATTTTACCCCATAAATATCGTGGCTTGGGTTGCTGCGTGTAAATGTTACCCACAAAAAATTATTCATTGTTTTTGCTGTAAATTTTGCATCATCACAAATAATTATTAATGGGAAATTTGATAATTTATCTAATCCATTAGAAGATATTTTATTGCTAAATTCTTCTATCTCTTGTTGCGCATTTTTGTGAGTAGTGTATTTATTTAGCTGCACTGCAAGGCAACCTTTCATCACCAAATAACTTTTGAAATTTGAATCAATAATATTCGGAATTTCATTACCTAACTCCCGAATAACATTGCCAGCGGCAGCAATAACTACTTTGCTACCTTCATTCAAATTTTCGCCGCTGTAGTCTAAAGTATCAATACTTGTTTTGGTATAAAAATGTATATCCCTAGTTAAATCAACCCTTTGCAATATGTGTTGCAAAAATTCTTCTTCGTTATGTGTTTTTAATTTAGGATTGTCTTCGTGTGCCGCTATCAATAAATATTTAGCCAAACTTAATTGACCCTTACCCAAAGCATGGTTTGCAATTGTGAGTATTTCGGCTGGTTTGCGTTCCTTTATGTAAGGTGTATAACGTTCGCTACCAATAGCAAACAATGCAGGATGCACGCCTGCCGCATCAACTGCATAAACCTCTTTTAGTCCAGGTATTTCTTTAGGTAACACTGGGCCAGTAATTTCGTGAATTAATTTTCCGAATGATGTATCTTCTTGCGGAGGCCTACCCACAACGGTAAATGGCCATATTGCATTTTTTTGATGATACACTTTTGAAACGTGCATCAACGGAAAGTTATGCCTTAAACTATAATATCCTAAGTGGTCGCCAAAAGGGCCTTCAGGCTTGGTTTCAGTGCCATTTACATATCCCGTAATTACAAAATCCGCATCACTCGCAACACAATTTTGGTTTTCATCATAAAAATATGCGAAACGTTTATTGCCTAAAACACCAGCAAAAATAACTTCGCTAAGTCCCTCGGGCAAAGGCATTACGGCAGCAACAGTTAATGCTGGCGGGCCACCAACAAAAACACTCACCTTCATTGGCAAATTTTTATTGTTCCATTTTGTTTGGTGAACGCCAATGCCGCGGTGTAACTGGTAATGTAAGCCAATTTCTTTATTTAATTCGTACTCATTTCCACTTAACTGAATGCGATACATACCCAAATTAGAATTCATAACTCCAGCATTGTTGGCATCTTCGGTGTATACTATTGGTAGGGTTACAAATGCCCCACCATCATTAGGCCAGCATTGTATTTGCGGAAGTTGCGCAATACTTGTTTGTCCAAAATTTACTGGTTTACTAAATGTACTTTTTTTAGCCAAAGCACAAAAAGCTGTTCCAATTAATCCTAAATTTTTTATTGGATTTTTAATTGCTGCTATTGGATTGTTGCGCAACTCCATAAGCTGTTGCACGTTTGCAAGTGTATCTCTAAAAATAAATTTGCTACGTTCTATTGTGCCAAAAAGATTTGAGGCCGCCATAAATTTTGAACCTTTTACATTCTCAAATAACAATGCTGGTCCACCCATTTCGTGAACCCTTAAATGTATTGCAGCCATTTCTAAATATGGGTCCACTTCTTCATTTATCCTTACTAACATACCTTTTTTCTCAAGGTCGTTAACGCATTGTAGGGTGTTTTTGTACATACTTTTTTTCTTTTTTTTCAATTGCAATAACAACATATTGAGAATATGGTTTGCCTTGTAAACGTAAACATTTGCTAATTAATTAATCTATTAATTTGGATAGGCTTTGTGTAGCATTATGTAATATTAATTTAGCAATTATTTTGCCTAATCCTATTTGTGCAAAATATAATGCACTATTGAAGAAATGCTTTCTTCTCAAAGATTGATTACCAAACAACTTCTAATAATACAAAATATAAATAATAATGTGAATTACTTTCAAAATAACTAGTCAGCTCATTTTATAACAAGATAGGTTTGATTTATTGATAAACAACCGTTAAAATAATCGGTTGTTTTTGTAAATTCCACAGCTTTTATTCGGCACTGCTAACATTCCAACCATTATGCAGAATTTATTTTTTATCCGAAAATAAATTTAATACATCCATATAAGTGCGCTAAAAATTCTATAGACATCAAGAAAAAATCAAACAAACTCACAACTCAACTTAGATGACAAAAAATTAATTTCTTGATTAAACAAAAAAAGATGCATAGATATTTTTATGTGAAAATTAAATTGATTCATTTAATTTCTATAGGTTCAACTGAGGTTATTAAACAGAACTGGCAATTGCCAACATGAAACGAAATATGATATTTGTAACGAAAATCATGAAACACATTACACTCATTTTTTTATTATCCTGCTTTACAAATAGTTTTTGTCAAACAAATACAACGATATATTTTTTTGCAGGGCAAGGTTCTGACAAAAGAATTTTTGATTCATTGGCAATTGATTCATCATACCAAACTAAATTTATTGAATACGACACGCCACCTAAAAATGCCACAATTAAAAGCTATGCCAAATATTTATCAACTAAAATAGATACTTCACAAAATTTTATCTTGGTAGGTGTTTCTTTAGGAGGTATGCTTTGTGCTGAGCTAAATGAAATTATAAATCCTGAAAAAGTGATTATTATTTCGAGTGCGAAAAATAGATACGAATTGCCGTTTAGATATAAATTTCAGCGTGCCGTGCCACTGTATAAAATATTTCCTTCAAAGCTATTGTTGCTTGGCGCGAAATTAATGCAACCCATTGTAGAACCTGATAGGCGGCACAATAAAAAAGTATTTAAAAGTATGCTGAAAGCTAAAAATCCTTTATATGTAAAACGAACTATTCAAATGATTATGACTTGGGATAGAACCAATAACACCAAGAAAATTTACCACATACATGGTACCAACGACCACACAGTACCAATTAGAAATATAGTATTACCAAACATAATAATCAAGCATGGTTCGCACATGATGACGCTTACAAGAGCCAAAGAAATAAGCCAAGCAATCAATCAAATTTTAAAAGAAAAATAGCCCAAAATTATTTTATCTACTCAAAAATATTACACAAAATTTGCTTCTTATTTTAAAAGTATCTTTATTTAAAAAAATAAAAATATTATGGCAGATTTATCAATCAATTTCGCAGGCATAAAATCACCAAATCCTTTTTGGTTAGCATCGGCACCACCAACAAATTCGGGCTACCAAATAATGAAAGCATTTGATGCTGGTTGGGGTGGCGCAGTTTGGAAAACTTTAGGTGTTCCAGTTGTAAACGTTAGTAGCCGTTATGGTTCTATAAATTACCGTGGCACGCGCATGGCTGGTTTCAATAACATTGAACTAATTACCGATAGGCCACTTGCCGATAATTTGAGAGAAATTGAGGAGGTGAAAAAATACTATCCAAACCATGCAGTAATAGCGTCGTTAATGGTGGAAACAAAAGCAGAATGGCACCAAATAATTAAAGATGTTCAGAATGCTGGAGCTGATGGAATTGAGCTTAATTTTGGTTGCCCACACGGCATGTGCGAACGTGGAATGGGCAGTGCTGTTGGGCAAGAGCCTGAAGTGCTACAAAAGATTGTAAGTTGGGTTATGGAGGCTGCAACCATTCCGGTAATCACAAAATTATCGCCAAATATTTCGCACATAACCGACCCTGGCTTGGCTGCGGTGCTTGGTGGCACTGATGCAATATCTCTCATCAACACCATAAAAAGTATTGTAGGGATAGATTTAGATACGTATGCCCCCTACCCTGTTGTTGACGGAAAAGGCAGTAATGGCGGCTATTGTGGCCCAGCAGTAAAACCAATTGCAATGCAAATGTTGCGTGAGTTGGCAGCCGATGCTCAAATAAATAAAGTACCCTTTAGCGGCATTGGCGGCATAGAAACTTGGCGTGATGTGGTTGAATTTATTTTGTTGGGTGCTACATCGGTTCAAGTATGCACCGCTGCAATGCACTATGGCTTTGGTATTGTACGCGAAATGGAAAAAGGATTGGTGCAATTTATGAATGACAAAGGCTATAATACCATTTATGATTTTGCAGGAAAAGCATTGCCAAATGTTACCGAATGGAAAAATTTAAACCTAAAACACAAAGTAGTTGCAAACATAAATCCTGATAAATGTATAGGTTGCGATTTGTGCTACATTGCCTGTGATGACGGTGCACACCAAGCTATTGCATTGGGCGAAAACGGAATTCGTATACCAACTATTATTGAAGAAAATTGTGTTGGTTGCAACTTATGTTCGTTGGTTTGCCCAGTAGAAAATTGTATTACAATGGAGAAACGTGATGATGGAACAGAACACTTAACTTGGGCCGAACGCACTGACGCAGGAACAATACCCACAACTTTTGACGATGAACGTGCAGGTGGCCGACACCATTGGGTGCCAACACCAGCCGATGCTTGGGCAAAAAGAAGGAATCGTTAATCCATAACAACAACCTCCAATTTATCATCACACTCAGCCAACATTTCAATATTTGTTTTCAATAATTTGGGATGTTTAAAAAGTGGAGCTATTTCTGCAAGCGGTTGCAAAGTAAAACGCCTTACATGCAAATATGGATGAGGTACAATTAAATGTTTGGTTTCAATAATTGCAGTATCATAATATAAAATATCAATATCAATAAGGCGAGCCTCCCACTTATTATGGCGCACACGCCCAAGCTGCAATTCAATTTGCAAAATTGTTGCTAATAGCTTTTCCGCATCGAGTGAAGTATCAATTTCAACAACTTTATTTAAAAAATAATCTTGGTTATTATTGCCCCATGCTTCGGTTTTATATATTGATGATTGTAATTTTAGGCTTCCCGCAAAGGTGGCAATTTGCATTAAAGCAGTACTTATATTTTCTAATTTGTCGCCCATATTAGAGCCCAAAAGCAAGTAAACATTTCGCATTTACAACTCCTCTTTCATTAGCAATAAATCACTAATAAGTTTAACCACGAAGTTAAGCTGGTCCTCACGGCTAAGTTCGCTATTATCAAGTACAATGGCATCTGGCGCAAGCAACAGTGGATTTTCTTTGCGGTTAGAATCTTCGTAATCGCGCATTTCCAAATTCCTTTTAATGTCTTCAATACTTGCCATCTGCCCTTTTGAATGAAGTTCGTCGAACCGGCGCTGAATACGCACCGAAATATCGGCAGTCATAAATATTTTGAGTTCAGCATCCGGGAAAACGTTTGTGCCAATATCTCTGCCTTCCATTACCACACCTTTATCTTTGCCCATGTCTTTTTGTAAAGCAACCATTTTGTGACGCACACATTTTAGCAAACTTACTTGTGATACATAATTAGAAACATACATATCGCGTATTTCACGTTCTACATTGTCACCATTCAAATATGTTTCGGAGAATTTTAGTGAAGGGTTATAAATAAAAGTAAGGTTAATATTTTCAAGATTTGCCTCTATTTTCTTCTCCTCAATTTCTGTTTCACTAATTATACTTTTGTTGAGTAAATATAAAGTTGTGGCCCTGTACATTGCACCTGTATCAACATAACTATAGCCTATTTTAGATGCCAATGCTTTTGCAAGTGTACTTTTTCCACACGATGAAAAACCGTCAATAGCAATGGTGATTTTTTTCATAATAAAAGCTAATCTAATTTTTGATTGGCAACGAAGCAAACCTAAAATATAAATATAGTTTTTGCAAAATTGTTTTTGAAAATAATCAAGTTACAAGTTGAAAGCATCATACCGTTAACATTACTGCATAACTCAACGATTGCAATCCTAAATAGTACCTGCCCGAAAACGCCATAATAATAATTTAATATCTATCAGGTTTTACATGATTATATTGCACAATGAGTGTTTTATTCGAGCAATAAAATAAAGAAAATGGGTCAATGATTTGAACAACAACTATGCTGATGAGTTACCTTAATTGCTGATGTGAAAATGCCCTTAAGAAGCCGCGATGAGTTGCCAAAAGTACTAGCTTGCAAAATATTGGTTTTAGGGAGTGTGCGCAATGCACTAAACACCAATTGGGGTTGGATGTTGCATATTGCAAATTACGATATATTGAGGTTAAAAGTTATGGGAGTAAGTGCTAGAGATACTTCTGCAGCTCTTGATTTTGTTACCAAACAATTGCAAATAATGCAAACAATAGCACAGAATTTGCAAAGCGGTTAATAAATCAATTGTATAGTTTCTTAATTTCATGTAGGTTTGAAAACTCATATTTTTAAAATGTCAAACACTACTTCCGCCTCTGCTGTAACATTTGCCACAGCTAAGAAATTAGGACTTCTTGAAGAAGAATTCGAAAAAATAAAAACCATTTTAGGGCGCACACCCAACTTTACCGAACTAAGTATTTTTTCGGTAATGTGGAGTGAACATTGCTCTTACAAAAACTCTATAAAATGGTTAAAAACGTTGCCACGCGAAGGAAAATATATTTTGGCCGCTGCCGGCGAAGAAAACGCTGGACTGGTTGATATTGGTGATGGTTTGGGATGCTGTTTCAAAATAGAATCGCACAACCACCCAAGTGCCGTTGAGCCCTACCAAGGTGCTGCAACTGGCGTTGGAGGTATAAACCGCGATATTTTTACGATGGGTGCTAGGCCAGTAGCGCAATTAAATTCGTTGCGATTTGGCAATATTGATAACGAACGCACCAAATGGATTATGCGTGGAGTAACCAAAGGCATTGGCGATTACGGAAATGCTTTTGGAATTGCAACCGTTGGCGGCGAAGTTTTTTTTGATGATTGCTACAATCAAAACCCTTTAGTAAACGCCATGAGTGTAGGTTTGGTAAAAGCTGGCGAAACCGTTTCGGCAACGTCTTATGGTGCTGGCAATTTGGTTTATATTGTGGGTTCATCAACCGGTAAAGACGGCATACACGGTGCAACTTTTGCAAGTGCCGACATTACCGAAAACTCAGCCGATGACTTGCCAGCAGTACAAGTAGGCGACCCTTTTCAAGAAAAATTATTGTTGGAAGCATCGCTTGAAGTTATTAAAACTGGTGCGCTAATTGGCATGCAAGACATGGGCGCAGCGGGCATTACATGTAGCACATCAGAAATGAGTGCAAAAGGCGAGCATGGCATGAAAATTTATTTAGATAAAGTTCCTACGCGCCAAGCAGGCATGCAACCTTTCGAAATTTTGCTATCGGAAAGTCAAGAACGTATGCTCATCATCGTTGAAAAAGGAAAAGAAGAAAGTGTAAAAGCGGTTTTTGATAAATGGGATTTGAACTGCGAATTGATTGGCGAAGTTACTGAAGGCAATCGTTTGCAATATTATTTTTATGGCGAGTTGGTTGCCGATGTGCCTGCATACGATTTGGTATTGGGCGGTGGCGCACCCGTGTATAATCGCGAGTACAAAGAACCTGCGTATTATGCCGAAAGCAAAAAGTTTAAGATAGACGATGTAGCAGAACCAACCAACTATGTAGAGGTTGCAAAATTCTTGGCATCGCACCCAAATATAGCCAGCAAAAAATGGATTTACGAACAATATGATAGCATGGTTGGTACGGATAATATGAGTACCAATAATTTTACGGATGCTGCAATCGTAAACATAAAAGGCACAAATAAAACACTAGCATTAACCGTTGATTGCAATAGCCGATACGTAAATGCCGACCCTGAAATAGGCACTGCCATTGCCGTTGCCGAAGCTGCACGAAACATTACTTGTAGTGGCGGAATTCCGAGTGCAATAACCAATTGTTTGAATTTTGGAAACCCATACAACCCCGAAGTTTACTGGCAATTTGTAGGTGCAATAAAAGGAATGGGCGCCGCTTGTATAAAATTTGAAACTCCTGTAACTGGCGGAAACGTTAGCTTTTATAATCAATATACCGAAGGTGCCGAAACAAAACCAGTTTTTCCGACACCAACAATTGGTATGTTGGGCATTGTAGAAGACAAAAAAAACATAACAAGTGTTGGTTTTAAAAAAGCAGGCAATACCATTTATTTGTTAGGCAAAACAGTAAACGACATCAATAGTTCCGAATATTTGTATGCTTACCATAAAATAAAAAACACACCTGCACCATATTTTAATTTAGATGAAGAATACACTTTACACCAACAAATAAAAAAAATTATACAAGCAGGGTTGGTACAATCGTGCCATGATTGTGCCGATGGTGGCTTGTTTATAACCTTGATTGAATGTGCATTTCAGAACCATTTAGGATTTGAAATTACATGCAACAACAACATACGCAAAGACGCATTCTTATTTGGCGAAACCCAAGGAAGAGTTGTAGTAAGCGTAGATGAGAAAAATATTGCGGACTTTGAAAAAACATTTGCAAACAGTAATGTTCCATTCTCAAAAATTGGAAATGTTACCGCCCAAAATTTTGTTGTTGATGGTGAAAATTTTGGAAGTACGAAGGAGTTTAAAAGTATGTTTGATGTTGCTATTGGTGAGAGGATGTAGGAGGAGAATGAATATTTATTTATGCCCTAAATGAAATCTATATTATCGATACTTTTAATATTAGTTCTGTTTTATTTTAGTCCAATAAAATTTAAGGGACAGGTTTTTGTCAGTAAATAATTATTCGTAGAAACCCCGCTACCGCAAGCGTCCACGCTTGTATGTAAAGTGCTTCTAACAAAATAACAACAAGCCAAAAACTTGCGGTAGGTATCAAATTCTTTGGCTGTTTTACAATGGCAGAACCAAAATTCTATTTTTATTTTTGCACACAAATCATTACTAAAAAATAACGGGTTTGGTGTTATGGATAAAGGAAAATTAACCAACCAATTTCAATGCCTTTATAAATTTAAAATCTTTGGTATTGAACGTTAACAATGCAAAGTTATTTTAAATGCAAGTCGAGGCAATTAATGCGTCGGGCATATACAACTTGCGTGTTTTGGAATTGTAACTTTTAATGAGATTTGATGCAGTGTTACCAATAGATTTATTTATGGCTAAAACTTCATGAGAAGCCAAAACTTGTAACACAATTTTCTTTTTAGTTTCGTTGGTTGCGCCTACAAATAATTCCATTTCAGTAACTACTGAAATGGAAACATTCGGAGAGTATTTTATAAGTAATTGTTTGGCAATGATTTTATACGCTGCAAGCGGCTTTTTGAATTTTCTTGATAATGTATTTTGTATTCATAAATCGTTACATTTGAAATAAATAAACTCAAAAATATGACCTTCAAAAAAATTACAATAACATTTATGATTTCAGTATTATTGGCATCATGCACAAGCGATAAATTACAAATTGCTGAGGCAAAAAAATGTGCTTCAGATTATTTGGACGCTATTAAGCAAAAAGATTTTACTAAAGCTTCGGGTTTTTACACTTCCGAAACCAACGAACACCCAGAAAGCAAACTAGATGAAATGAAAAAACTAGATGAAGTTTTTGGTGCAATCAAAACCATTGAATTAATTGACAGTACCGAGGTTTCTGGCGAAGAATCTAACATACAGCTTACCTATAAAATAATGCATGAAAAGTTAGAATCGAAAGAAAAATTTTTGATTGTAAAAGAAGAAGGAAATTACAAAATTATGGAACACCAAGTAAGGTCGGGTATTGAGTAGAATAATTTGCACGTGTAATTTTAAAGTGTTTATGAACTAAGGAAATTGAAATTCGCAGTGTTTGATGTTTGTTTTTTGGTCGTTGAAAGTTGCGTTGGTAGAATTTTTATAACTCTTTATTATTTTTTTGGCAACTCATACTTTAAAGAAAAATAGTTGGCATCATCCCAATTCCCATTATTCGAGTTTTTAGAATTTTTATTTGATACCTTAATTATTTCCGCTTGTAAAATTTGGTTCATCAATTCCAACACTTTTGTTTCAGAAGCATTTTCTGGAATAAGTTTTTTTGCCTTATAATAACGTCCTCCTTCAGAGGTGCCAAGCACCCAATTGTCTAAAGCTTTGGGCTTCAAAAACTCCGGAATATTTCTCAATTTATTCTGTGCAATGTTTTCTATTTCAGCACCACCAATTTTACCTAATAGCCGAAAATAAGCAGGCGCAATTTCCGCTTTTCTCTCTATTATTTTTTCTAATTCATTTAAAAAGTAAAAAGTGTATTCAATATTTTCTCCTTCTTGAATTTTATTACAAATTTCGAAAAATAATTTAGCCTTAGTGTTTAGGTAATTTTCAAAATTTTCATTGGGAAGTTTTTCAAAGGTTTTAATGGCGTATTGTTGCCTATTGTTCTTAAGGAAATTTAATATTATTTCTCGAATATATTCTTCGTTATCAATTGATAAACTTTTAATTGGTTTAATAAGATTAAAAGCAGCCTCAATTTTCCCCTCCTTTTGCAAATTAACCACCTTATTGAGCATTAACGCCTCTTTAGCAAATACAGTTACATACTGCTTATTTTTTATTTGACTTAATAATTTTGTAGCCTGTTTTGTAACAGCACCTTTTCTGAAAGCAACATAATCACTCAATACATTAATTCCGTATTTGCAATCATACACTTTACCTCGTTTGGTTTTTAGGATGTAATTAAGAAAAATTGACTCAGAATAATCAGGTAAAAATTGATAATTACTATAACTTGTATAGCCACACTCATTGGTAACATATTCATAATAATCATCCGGATAATACCATAATACCTGATAACTGTTGCTGCTCTCATAGTTGTTTTTTGCCTTATGTTCTAAATAATCAAATTCTTTAGTTTGTTGTGGAATACTTTCAAATACCTGCAAACATTTTTCAAAATAAAATTCTGCCTTATTAATATCATTGAGAAATGCTGCGCAATAAAATCCGTGCAATTTAAAATACTTTGAAAGTTTAAATTGTTTACTCAAATCACCCTCATTAGTGGTAATTATATTTAAATACTTGTCCCAAATTAAATCTTTATTTTTCTCAGGTATAAAATACTTTATTTTACTGTGCATAATCCACTCATATTTTTCATTTTTATTTAAATTCTCAAAAAAAGATTTACAAAGCAAATCCCAAAACAACTCCTCTCTCTGTCCAAAACTTTTGTAAAAATTTGATTTTGCATTCACAAACTCAACGGCAACTATTGGATTACCACAAAATTTCAACAAAACATCCGTTATGTTTCTTGGCACATACATGCCAGAATTATATGTTAGGCTTGAATCAATTAAGCAACCAAGATAATTCTTTGCTTTAGGGTTTTTTTCATATTCGGTAGCGTACAAAATTGATAGCAATTCAAAAGTTCCGTTTTTAGGTATCTTATTACAATTGATAAAAATATCACTTTGAGTAGAATTATCACTAAGAACTAATTCTGGTTTACTAGTATTTTCGTATGGTGAAAGTATTTTCAAAAATTCTCTATAATCTGGTTTCTCATCTAAAGCCAACAAATAAAGGAATGTGTATATTGTATTGTTATCTCTAAAATCTTTAAAACTATTAGGTGACGATTTTAAATAAGTTAGGAGCACATTTTTTGCTTTACTTACAACTAAATTATTAATGGAATCAATAGTGTAATTTTCTTTTTTATTTCCCTTTAGTAGAGTTCCATAAGCTAACATATAGTCAATACTTCTAAGGTTAAGTTTTAATGGTTTTTGGGTGTTTAAACTAATAAGTTCACTATTAATTTCCCTTTCAAAAATATTATAACAATACTTTATTACTTCAATACTATACTTCAATTTTTTATCATATAGTAATGTATCTCCGTCCTGATATTTTGAACATATTTTTATTACGGAAGTAGCCACCTTAAAAGCAATAGTATCATTGCCTATTCCGTTCAATAATTTTTTAAACTCATATTGCTTATTATTCAACTCATTTAACCTATCATTATTGATTATAAACTCCGCCTTGGCATCAACACTTGCATACTTACTTTTTAATAATTCTGTGCCTTCTTGCTTTATTTGTTCTATTACATAATCGTTTTGTTTGTGCCTAAAATCGATGGTGTAATACACTATGGCAATTGCAAAAACCACTGCACCAATTGTTGCTAAAATTTTGTTTGCACCATATTTTAAAACGGTACGTGTCATCATTAAACTTCGTGCGCTGCGGTGCAAAAATTGTTGTGCTTGTTGCAAGCGTTTTTCTGTTTCTTGCGTTTTTTGTTCGCTTGCCATTTTACGTTCGTCATACTTTGCAAGCCAATGTTCGTTGGGCTTAAAGGTAATATACCATGTTTCAAAAAAAGTAAGTGGCCCTATTGGCAATAAAAAATCTTTAGAGTAATCGCTGTCAACCCAGCGTTGTAGTTGCTTGTCAAAATCTAACCAAGTTTGGTAATTTTCATATTCGTCACTTGCCCAATCTTTTAAAATTTGCCAATTTCGGATGAGGCTTTCGTGCGTAATATCAAGTACGTCATCACTTTTTAAATCTTCGTTTATTTTATTTTCGTTGGCATCAATTTCAATAAATGGTTTCAGAAAAGTATTGCCTTGCACCCTAAAAATATCCAATACCTCATCCACCGTTTTTTCATTTACATCATCCCTATTAATGATGAGGGTAATTTCTTTCAGTGTCATCCGATTGCGTACAGCCCTTGCTGCATCTATCTTTGTAAGACATTGGAAAGCAATTTTTATAATTTGCTTTGCGGTATCGTCATTTATTTTTCGGTTGTTTTTTTTATTAAACTCCACAGCTGCACTGTGATACAGTTCGTTGGCGTGTGCATTTAAAACATTTTCTAAAGTTGGATTATCGAAAAATGATTTGCGGTATTCTGGAATATTTGCAAACCAATCTTTGTGTTTTATTCTGTCTTCGGGAGTTAAAGAGGATGTTTGCAAACCTGCAATTTTGGCGAGGTGTAGCAAATCCATTTCATACGATCCGTTGCTTGCTGTTTTCCAAATTTGGTTGAGGGCATGTTGCAAAACAGGTAATTGGTCAAAGCCATCGCCCAATTCATTTATCAACGTTTCGGTAAGGCGATTGCTAATGGTGCAACCCGCCATTTGTGCTGGTTCTGTAATTACTTGTCTTATTTCGTTGCGTTTTAATCGCGGTACAAAAAACTGCGAAAAGCCAATAAATTCGGGCAATCCCCGAAAGGCGGCGCACTGCCCAATATAATCGCTGCGCATGGTGCAAACCACATAAATTGGAATATCGTTTGCCAACGCCAAGCGCGAAGTTTCTAACAATAAATTTACTACAAGCTGCGATTCTATTGAGGCTTGCCCATTGCTATAATTTTCTGAGTTGGTAAAAAACTCTTCAAATTGGTCAACCAAAATTAAAAGATTTGCCGCCTTGCGTTTCTCCTTTTTCTGTTCTACTTCTAGTTTATTTTTAAAATCATCAGCAGTTGTATCTAAATAAAATTTAGAATTTTTATACAGCGTTACTAACGATGAAAACCCTGATTTAATTGCATCTTCCACCGCAACCACATCATTAATTTTAAGATGTGTTGATAATGAATTTGCGAAGTTTTTAAGTGGCGTACGTTCCGGACGAAAATCTACTAAAGTCCAATTATTAAATTTTGCTTTAAAGAACCCTGCGCGTGCATTTGGCACAACACCAGCATAAATTAATGAAGATTTTCCGTCGCCCGAAGCACCTGTTACCATCAAAAATTTGTTGCGTTCAAGCTCCGTAATTATTTCTTGAATGTGCGTATCTCTCCCCTTAAAGAAAATGCTTTCTTCTTCGTTAAATGGGCGTAAGCCAGGATATGGGCAGATGTTCGACAATTTGTATTTAGTATTTAGTATTTATTAGATAGTAATTAGTGCCTAGTTCTTGGTGCATAGTATTTAGTGCATTGTTGTTAGTTTTTGAATGCGACGCACGAAGCAATCTCAATTACCTCATACTTATTCCATTTTGCTTCGATAATGCAAAAGGTGTCGAAATTTGAAATTGTATTGGTTGTAATTATTTGAATTTTGCATTTAGTAGTGTTATTTTGTTAGTCATTGCGCTTCCCAAATTTGAAGGAGCAAGGGTAAGGCATCAAATCAACACCCCATCTTTTGCTTTGTCATACGTTACTTTAATTTCGAGTGGAATTAATATTCCAGCCATTACCAATGAAATTACTTTTGGTGCTTTAAATTTCTTGTTCAAGTTTGTATCTGGGTCTTCGTCGCCTATTAATAGTATTGGAGTTTTGGCGGCTGCACCACCCATTTTTTTCCAAATTTGTTGCGCAAATGGCAATGCCCAATCTGCACTTTCTTTAAAATAAACTACAGCCAATTTACTTTTTCCAATTTGTTGATGACAATATTCCGAATAGTCAATATCGCTATCTTGCACTATTTGCAATTGTTCTGCACTTACCACATCGCTAAGCATGTCTAAAATTTCTACCGATTCTATTTCATCTAATTCATTAGAAATAAAAAACACTTCTAAATCTTTTAAATCATAAACTTTGGCTTCTTTTACTTCAAGCGAATTTCTAATATCATCCACAAATTGAATTACCGAAACCACATTGCTAAAACTCATATTGGCCGTTATATTATTGCGTACACTAGCAACAAAATCAGCTTGTTCAGGGTTGTTTGATTCAGAATTTTTATCGGCATAATGCCAAATGAAAATTTTAAAATTTGGGTTGTTTTGTTGGTACTCTTTTGCACAATCAAACATAAAATGATTGATTGAAAAGTTAGAATTCGACAATAATTTCTCGCCGTATTCATTGCCAAACAAATGAACCGATGCTTCAGATTTTTGAAACATGCTATTCATTTTAGTTTTTATTTCAGCTTCAGTTTTATTTAAAAAAGTTGGCAAGAAAGTAGTGAGTCCTGCACTTTGCAAACTGCGGCACAAGTCGTTATCTGGTGTATTTATATCAGCAAATTTTGCTGCGGCTAAAAAAACTGTATTCATGTTATTATTTTATCACTTAAAAAATTACCACAAAGGCACATAAGTTTTAATATTTTTTTAAAAAGTGAACCATAGCTTTTCGCTTGCGAAAGTGCTATACCAACCTTTCTATTTACTTGTAATTACTTTGATTATCTATGTATCTGTGTGGTAAACAAATCAAATTTATATCAACTAATCTTCATCAGCAGGCACACCAATAATTTCAAACGGAATGTGCAACATGTTCTTAAAATCGTCGCCCGCTTCTTCCATATCTGTATCGCCATCTTCAAAAGTCCAATTTATTTGAACCGTTGTTTTTCCAGCATCTAAAGCGGTTTGCAACAATTTAAGTAAATCTAAAATTCGTTTTGCTGATGATGTATTAAAATATTCTAACTGAATATTAAACACCGAATTTGGCGCCGGATTTTTTATGTATTCAGTAAACCAATCAATTAATACCTGATAAAATTTCATGGTGTTTTCGGGTATCGATTTTCCACTCATAAAAAGCACCCCAGTTGCTGCATTAAAGTTTGTAACCGGAGTTTTGTCCGTTGCTTCTAAAATTAAATTTTCCATAAATGATTATATTATTTCGATAAAAATATAAATTAAATTAGAAATTAGCTTAATTTTAAATGTCAAATCAAATTTTTTTTCACTTTTATGATTAACCTATTACCAATAATTTTGGTTCTTTTAGTTGCCTTAATTATTATTATTTTTCTGAAAAGTAATAAGCAGCAAAAAGTAAATAAAATAATTACCAACGAACTTAATGCCGCTACAACAGCTAAAATACAAGCCGAAAAAGAATTGTTTCATTTAGAAAAAAATGTAACCGAATATGAAAATGCAAAATTAAATTATGAAGAAAAGAACAAAAAAATTTGGTTGATGAATGAACAGGTTTATATAGAAAAAAAGAAAGTGGATGAACAGAATGAAAACCTGATTACTGAAAAAAATAAATTAGAAACCGAGAAGAAAAAAGTAGAAGAACGCGTAAAAAAATTATGGCTTCAAAGTACCGCCATTCATACCGAAAAAGAGAAAATAAATATTTTAAAATTGGAAATTGAGGAGAAGCACCAAAGCATAAAAGACAGTATTGATTATGCCCGTGTGATACAGCTTGCTATACTGCCACCGCTTACCGAAATTCAGCAAATTTTCCCAAATTCGTTTGTGTTTTTTAATCCGCGCGACGTTGTTAGTGGCGATTTTTATTGGTTTGCATCACTCAACGAAAAGGAATGTATAATTGCCGCTGCCGATTGCACGGGGCATGGCGTACCTGGCGCATTTATGAGCATGATTGGCAATACACTATTAAATGAAATTGTAAATGATAAAAAAATACATGCTCCCGATGAAATTTTAAACACATTGAACACAAGTATTAGGGCAGCACTAAAGCAAGATGACGAAGGCTCCGAAACCCGCGACGGTATGGACATTGCCATTTGTAAGTATAATTCGGAAACAAGGTTGCTTACATATTCAGGGGCAAATCGTCCTCTATATTTAGTTCAAAATTATGAGAATGAAATTGGAATTTTGCAAGAAATAAAAGCAAATAAATTTCCTATTGGTGGCATAAGAATGGAGTTTGAAAAAGTGTTTACGGCACACGAGTTTCAATTAAAAACCAATGATTGTTTTTACATATTTTCGGATGGTTACGCTGACCAATTTGGTGGGCCAAGAGGCAAGAAATTTATGACACCAAACTTTCAAAAACTACTTTGCCAAAGTGCCACAGAAAATATGAATGTGCAACATCAAAAAGTAGAATTTGCATTTAATAAATGGAAAGGAAACTTAGAACAGGTGGATGATGTACTTGTTATTGGAGTGAAAGTGTAGGATAAAAAAACAAAACAAATTGTGTTACAATGCAAGTTCAATTGTAGGGTCCCAGAATAATTTCTTGAAATTAATTACACCATCATTTTCAACTTTAATTCCTTCGGCTTCCAAGTTTTCTCGCATAATTGTAGGCGTTGCAAAATGTACCTTTCCAGTTAGTAATCCGTTTCTGTTTACAACTCTATGTGCGGGTACATAAGTTTTTTGTGAATGTGCGTTATTCATTGCCCAACCAACCATACGGCTACTTCGTGCACTACCTAAATATTTTGCAATTGCACCATAATTAGTGACCCTACCATCCGGAATCTCTCTAACTACATCATATACTAATTGAAAAAAATCTTGGCTATTTGGCATGTAATTATCTTTTACATTTATCAATACAAATCGCCGTTAAACCGTTCAACAATTACAACCAAATGTTTATGTTTTTGTTCATTTCTATTGGCAATGCTGTAATCTGTATAAAATTGATGTTTGCTTAAAAACTTAATTTGTATCGCATCCCAATCTTTACGGGTTTTAATTTTACCCACCAACATTAACTCATTCATCAATGTAAAAGAAATTTCTTCAAAATCATCCCTTCCTAAATAATCTAAATCGGCGTCACAAATAATTTTTTCTAATTGTGTACCAGCAATATGTGGTATTTGCGTTGCCATAATAAGCTGCACCACAATTTGTATTTGAGCCTCATTATATCCAAATTGTGGTAATAATTTTTTTGCATTTTCGGCTCCTATTGGTTCATTGTCGTCATATTGCCACAAGAAACCCGAGTCGTGAAAAAGAGCAGCCGTTTTTAATAAAAAAACATCTTCATCCGTAACTTTTTCAGCAGCAGCAATTCGTTCAACAGCATCTCTCACATCAATTGTATGATGAAGTCCATGATAGGTATAAGTGCCTTTTAGCCCGTTTTCTAATTGGTCTAAAATATATTGTTCGGCTTTTTTATAGTTTATTTTATTGTACAAATGATAATTTAATTTTTGTTTGAATAAATTATTTGGTTCTATACCTTCATTATTCAAAGATAAATTTCTTTTTATATTATCAACAAAATACATTTCAATTTCGCCTTTGCTTTTTGCTAAAATTTTACCGCGAAAGGTACAATCAAAAAAATCTTTTATTATTTCAAACGTTTCTCCAGATATATTTACCTTACCTGCTTCGCCAGTAGTTTCGAGCCTATTGGCAATATTTACAGTGTCGCCCCATACATCGTAAGCAAACCGTTTTGTGCCAATAACGCCAGCCACAATTTCGCCTGTACATATACCAATGCGCACTTGCCAATACCTATTGCCCAATGCAATGCTTTCTTGTTTTAAAGTTTCCATGTGCCGCTGTATCTCAAGCCCAGCAAGCACTACATCAAACGGATTACTTTTATTTCTAATAGGCACACCACCTGCACACATATATGCATCGCCCATTGTTTTTATTTTTTCGACGGCATATTTTTCAATTATTTCATCAAATTTGCTGAAAGCTTTATCAAGTTCGGCAACTAATTCTTGCGGGCGCAATTTTTCAGAAACTTTTGTAAAACCCACAAAATCGGTGAACATAATTGTAGCCAATCTATAACTACGTGCTTGGGCTTTACCTTTAGTTTTTAGCTCCTTAATGGTATCGGCGGGTAATATATTTAGTAACAAAGTATCGGCTCTGTGTTTTTCTTTTTCAGCCTCTTCTTTTTGCTTAAAAATTTCTTCGTTTTGCGATACAATTTTATCTGTACGTTCCTTTACAAGCTGCTCCAATAAATTCCGTTGCTTGGCAATACGCGTAACTTTGCTATCATAATACCACAAAAACCATAATACACCAATTGTTAAGCAGAATGCTATAAACCACCAAGTATAATAAAATGGACGGTTTATGCTTATTTTTACAACACCATTTTCATTGCTCCATTTATATTTTTTATCAGCGGCCTGCACCACAAAAGTATAAAAGCCCGGTGCTAAATTATAGTAGTTGGCAAAATGGTTACGCCTAGCATAAATCCACTCTTCATCCAATCCTTTTAGCTTGTATCTAAAAATAGTCTTGTTGCTGTCTTTACAATTAATGGCACCAAATTCTATCTGAAAAAACTTATCGCGGTAGTTTAAACTTACTTGCTGATTTTCCGTGTAAACCTGCTTCTCTTCAAAACCTTCATGCTGATTTTGTAATGATGATTTAAGTACTGTTACATCAACAATTACAGCCTTCAGTTTTGCCTTTGGAAGTATTAATTTTGCAACTGATTCTGCAGGAAGATTACCAATTAAACAAAATAAAATTATTGGGATAATATATTTTAGGGCAATAATTCTTTTACGAAACATCATTATTTTTTATGTTTTGTTTCGGCGCTTTGTTGCTTGAATTTACATACCAAACCCACAACAAAAAGACTACCACATATAATAAATTATTAAAAATATATTTATGATTAAACTCAGCCCAATCATAATATTTACCAGTTAGCAAACAAAGAATTGTAACCCTAATTGCATTGATAAAGTTAAGCGCAAAAAAACCACCTATAATAAATTTTGCTCTCAATTTCTTTGAGCCAGGGTATGCTAAAATTAACCCTGTAAATCCGAAAATAATTCCAATACCAACACATGCAGGGCCTACTACAACACCGCTATAACCTTTTACTGTTATAAATGCTCCTTCTTGAATTACATCATTGCCCAAAAATTTTAATAGTAAGTAACTAATAAAAATTACAAACTTTAGAATTAGGCCAGTCAAATAATTCCACCATTCAACAAACGGGTGCAACACCTGACTTGCTTTGAGTGTAAATTTCCATAAAACATAAACCATAACACCCTTAACGCCAAAATTAACTAATGGCTCGTGGTAGTATTTTTTTAATTTTTCAATCATATTTTTTTGCGAAAATAGTTGAAAAAAATTATATCCTTCGTTAGGTTTTGTGAATTATTAAACGAAAAAAAATTGTGGCAATATTAGCTGCTAGTTTTTAGCTTTTAAAACTAATGTATTTGGGTTTTCAAATTCAAATTAATAATCTCTTGATAACTGATTTAGTTGTTTTTAAACCTATAAGCCTTTGAAAGGAAGGCAACCATAAATTAGTTAAATTAAATTTTTAATTAACTAACAATCAACATTATATAAAATATTTATATAATTAATGTAACCAAAAAACAGTTCTTTCGTATAAAGCCAACTCTTAACGCAAAACATTAAATAAAATTCAGATAAATGAGACAGCTTAAAATTACCAAGTCGATTACCAACCGCGAAAGTGCATCGTTAGACAAATACCTGCAAGAGATTGGCCGCGAAGAACTTATTAGTGCAGAAGAAGAAGTAGTATTAGCCAAAAAAATTAGAGATGGTGACCAATCGGCATTAGAAAAACTTACAAAAAGTAACTTGCGTTTTGTGGTATCAGTTGCAAAACAATATCAGAACCAAGGTTTAAGTTTGCCCGATTTAATTAATGAAGGCAATTTGGGTTTGATAAAAGCGGCAAAACGTTTTGATGAGACTCGTGGTTTTAAATTTATTTCTTATGCAGTTTGGTGGATTCGTCAATCAATATTGCAAGCTTTGGCAGAACAAGCGCGTATTGTGCGTTTGCCATTAAATCAAGTAGGTTCACTTAATAAAATTAACAAGGCGTTTTCAAAATTAGAACAAGAATTTGAACGTACACCAAGTTCGGAAGAGTTAGCAAATTTGTTGGATATTGCTGAAGACAAGGTTACTGACACCATGCGTGTATCGGGCCGACATGTGAGTATGGATGCACCATTTGTGCAAGGTGAAGAAAACACATTGTTAGATGTGTTGGTAAATGCAGACTCTCCACGTGCAGATACTTCATTAATTATAGAATCGTTACAGAAAGAAATAGAACGCTCATTAGCTACGCTAACGGACCGTGAACGTGATGTGGTAAAATTATTTTATGGCATTGGTTATAACCACGAATATACTTTAGAGGAAATTGGCGATAAATTTGACTTAACACGCGAACGTGTAAGGCAAATTAAAGAGAAAGCGATAAAACGTTTGAAACATTCAACGCGAAGTAAATTATTAAAAACTTACTTAGGTTAATCTAAAAAATCCTCATCAATTTGGTGAGGATTTTTTTTTGGCTTAGCGTAAATATTTGTGCTAACTTTAAAAAAGTGATGCTATAAAATTGATATAATTCATAACAATGTAGTTTTTCTATAATAACCTTTAAAGACATATAAGAACATATAAGTCCGTCCTTTTATCATAATATTTTTTTGAATTTGAAATACTCAAAGTTTACCAAAATAAGGTAGTATTTTAAAAAATAATCATTTAAGACAATAAGAACATATTATGTATCACATAACTAAGAATTTTAAAAAGTAATTTGCTATAGTTTACAAGAGTTGTAGAGAAAAAAGGGCTATTATTTGTTTAGTAATGTCCACATTTTTTTTTTACAAATACACCTGAAAAATATTATAAATATAATTGTAAACTCTTTGTAACTCTTCAGCAACTGTGGAATCTGTGTAAAAACATGTTCTTTTATTTTGAATGGTGTCAAAAAAAAGCCTACCCAATTAAATGGGTAGGCTTTTCAAATACTAATTAAAAAATTATTTTTTCTTAGCTCCTGCTGCTGAGGCTGCTGCTGCATCAGTTGCTGCTGCTGCGGCTGCACGTGTCATACGCACTGCTGCTACAACTACATTTGGTGCCATAAGCGATGTAACACCTTCAAGGTTTACTTCCGCAACTTTAATGCCTTGTCCAATTTCTAATTTATCAACATTGATATTGATAGAATCAGGCAAGTTAGCTGGCAATGCACGAACTTTCATTTTACGTAAGTTTTGAACTAATTTACCACCCGCTTTTACACCCGCAGCACTACCGTTTAATTTTACTGGAATATCCATAGTAATAAGACGGTCAGCACGAATTTCAAAGAAATCTAAGTGCATAATTTTGTCTGTTACAGGGTGAAACATAATATCTTGCATAATTGCATTGTATTTGTTACCTCCTACTTGCAAATCTACTGCATACACTTCTGGTGTGTAAACCAAAGGCAATAAATCGTTGTAAACCACACTAAAGTGTACTTGAGAATCGCCACCGTACAATACACATGGCACATTCCCTGCATTACGTACAGCTTTTGCATCTTTTTTCCCTACGCTCGTACGTGCCAAGCCGCTAATTGATAATGCTTTCATTTTTTTGAATTTTGTTTTTTTTGAAACTCAATTATTGCCCGTACAACAACCTTTGTCTCTTTTTATTTATTAATTTTTACGGGTATTTTATACTATAAATTTATTACTAATTGATTCGTGGTTGTGCACCAAATTTATAACATCGGCAAACAAATCGGCAACGCTTAACACCTTAATTTTATTGGTAGTTTGGCTATGATAAGTTTTTAATGGTATGGTATCAGTAACTATTAATTCGAACATTTTTGATTTTTCAATGTTTTCATAAGCCCTACCCGAAAGTATTGGATGTGTGCACATTGCCCTTACGCTATTTGCTCCTTTTTCCATCATCAAATCCGCCGCTTTTGTAAGTGTTCCAGCAGTATCACAAATGTCATCAACCAATACAACGTCTTTACCAGCAACATCGCCAATGAGTGTCATACTTGAAATTTCATTTGCTTTTTTACGCTGTTTATAACATACTACAATTTCGCAATTCAAAAATTTAGCATAAGCATTTGCCCTTTTGCTACCACCCATATCGGGCGCAGCTATTGTTAAGTTTGGTAAGTTAAGCTGTTTTATATACGGAATAAAAATTGTGCTTGCATATAAATGGTCAACAGGTACATCAAAAAAACCTTGTATTTGGTCAGCGTGCAAATCCATTGTCATAATGCGTGTAACACCAGCTGCACCTAACAAATTGGCCACTAACTTTGCTCCTATTGCTACACGCGGTTTGTCTTTTCTATCTTGCCTAGCAAATCCAAAATATGGCATTACTGCAATAATTTCTTTTGCCGAAGCACGTTTTGCAGCATCTATCAACAATAAAAGTTCGAATAAATTATCGGCTGGCGGGTTGGTGCTTTGTATAATAAATACATCGCAACCACGCACAGTTTCTTCAAAAGATGGTTGAAACTCACCGTCGCTAAACTGCGAAACAAGCACGTTTCCTAATGCTGAGCCATAATTTTTGGCTATATTATCGGCTAAAGTAAAAGTGTTTCTACCAGCAAATATTTTTACACTATGCGCTAACATTTTTTTATTTTGGGACGCGAATATATATTTTTTTGAGAATTTATGACAATTAATTTTCAAAATGACAAATTAGCCTTTCAGTTTTTAGTTCAAAATCAATTGCAAAATAGACTAATTACGCAATACCAATAGAACAACATTTTCGATATGGTGAGTTTGTGGAAACATATCAACAGGTTGTATTTTTTCAACTGAATAAAATTCATCCATCAAAGCAATATCGCGTGCTTGGGTGGCAGGGTTGCAGCTTACATAAACAATTTTTGACGGCCTCATCTCAATTATTTTATTTACCACATCGCCGTGCATACCAGCACGTGGTGGGTCTGTAATTACAACATCTGGTTTGCCATGTGTAGCAATAAATTCATCATTCAAAATATCTTTCATATCACCAGCAAAAAAAAGAGTGTTGTCAATACCATTTACTTCACTATTTATTTTGGCATCAACAATGGCCTCATTAACATACTCTATACCAATTACTTGTTTTGCCGTAGCGGCTAAAAAATTGGCAATTGTGCCAGTACCCGTATATAAATCGTACACCAATTCGGAGCCTTGCAAATTGGCAAAATTGCGTGTAATAGTATAAAGCACAAATGCTTGCGCGGGATTTGTTTGGTAAAACGATTTTGGGTTAACTCTAAATTTTAGGTTTTCCATGTGCTCGGTAATGTACCCAAGCCCTTTGTAAACAACAGGTTCTAAATCACCAATTGTATCATTTCGTTTATCATTTATAAAATAAATAATTGTAGAAAGCTGTGAAAATTTACTTTCAATAGCTTGCAAAAAAGCGGCAATTTCAGCTTCTTTATTTTCATAAAAACACATAATAAACATCCACTCGCCTTGTGCTGTGTTGCGGAAAAACATTGTGCGCATAAATCCATATTGTTCGCGCAAATCAAAAAAAGACAAATTATTATCTATGGCATAATTATAAATGTAAGTACGTATTTGGTTGTGCAAATCATCTTGCAGAAAACATTTGTCAATTTGCAAAATTTTATCGAACCGACCCGGAATATGATAGCCCAAAGCATTATTATTTTGATGTACTTCGTCTTTATCTGTAAGCCATTTTTTATTAGAAAAGGTGTATTCTAATTTATTTCGGTAAAAGTATTGCTGTTCGCTACCTATAATTTTTTCAATAGCAGGAATTTCTATTTTTATAAGCCTTGTAAAGCAATCAAACACATGGTTAAATTTATATTCTAACTGTTTTTCATATTTCAAATTCTGCCATTTGCAACCACCACAGGTTCCAAAATGAGTGCAAACAGGTTCGGTTCTGTCATCCGAATATTTATGAAAAACGGTTGCGCGTGCCTCGGCAAATCTTCTTTTTTTGCGGTAAACAAAAGCATCAACCACATCGCCGGGCACTGCATTTTCAACAAATACAACCATATCGTTGTGGCGGGCAACACTTCGCCCATCTGAGCCTGCGTTTTCAATTACTAAATTTTCAATTGTGTACTGCTTATTTTTTTTTGCCATGTTGCAATAGTAAACTACAATGTTTAAATATCAAATATTGATTTATTTGTTGAGATAAACTTTTTTAGCACTCTATGCTGAATTTGCTGGAGGTAGCGAAATAGTGAAAGTTGTGGAAACGCTTTTTTTACTTTGAACAGCTATTGTACCCGAATGTTTTTCTACAATTTGTTTTACTATTGAAAGACCCAAGCCAACAGGCTTTTCGCCACTTGTACCGATATTTTTTGCTTTGGTAAAGCGGTCAAAAATTTTTTCAATATTTGAAGCATCAATACCAATACCAAAATCAGTAATTTTAAAAATTAAATTGTCATTTTCTTTTATTGCTGTAACAATAATTTCACTTCCATGCTGGCTAAATTTTATGGCATTATTTATTAAGTTACCTAAAGCTCTTTCTATTTTTTGTTTATTAATTACATGCCAAATGTCAGCTTCTAATTCAGTTTTTATGGTTATAAATTTTTGTTTTGCTTTGTGGTCAAATACCAATATAGTCTCGTTAACAAGTTGATTAATATTCGTATTTTTCATTTCAATTTTATAGCCTAAATTTTCAAGTGAAGAAATTTCTAACAAATCGTCAGTTACTGCATTCATGTGGTTTACAGATGCATTTATATAATTGAAATATTGCGCAAAAGTTTCATTCATAACATCTTGTTCTTGTAAATCACTTTCAAGTAACGACGATAATCCTTTGATACTCGAAACAGGTGATTTTAAATCGTGTGCCACTATCCCAAGAATATTATTTTTTTCAATTACTAATTTCTGCATGTCTAAATTGCTTTGTTCCAAAGCAATTTGATTGCGCTGATTTTGAATGTTTAATGTTTTTAATTTTTTTTCATTTTTCCGAGATTTAGAAGCATTTCTAATTGATACAAATAATAAAATAATAAGCAATGCAGCTACTGCTAAACTTCTATAAAAGAGTGATTTACTTTCGTTAGTTTCAGTATTTAATTCCTCTATTTTTTCGTTACTTTTTTCAATGTCTATTAAGCCTAATTTGTATCGTAAATTAAATTTCATGAGAGAACTATTTGTACTATCATTCCAAGCAAGAAATTTTTTAAGTAAGTTGTATCCTTCGGCTTTATTATTAATTTTTTCGTAACTCAAAGCCTTAATTTTTAATAGTCTCACGAAGTAAACATTAGTCTTTCGGGCTTCATACAATGAGTCAGTAGTTTTCATTGTAGGATTAAACTTTGACGTATTTCCTGTTTCCAAATATAAATTGGCTAATGCTATAAGCGACGATGTTGCATCAATAACATCATACCCAATTCTATTATTTATTTGAATATTTTTATTTAATTCAGTTATTGCCTCATTATATTTTTTAAGTGAAAATAAACATTGCCCTTTATTGCCGTAAACTACACCGAATGCAATATCCACCTTCTTTTGCGATGCTGAATCAATTGCATTCACATTTTGTAAACAGGTAATTGCAGAGTCGTAGTAGTTTACAGAAATACTATAGTTTTTTAAATTATAGTATGTGAGTGCAAGGTCTCTATAAACGCCTTGCTTATCCATTTTATTTTGAAAATTATCATCAAACGATTTTAAAATTCCTAGCCTTTTAAAATAGTAACTTTGTGCTTCCTCAAACTGGTTTAGTGTATAAAAAATATAAGCCAATTTGCCATAATAATTACATAAAAATTTTGGGTCGGTTAAATTTTTTGAAATTTTTAGACTTTCAAAAATATACCTAAAAGTGATACCGTAATTACCTGTTTCTACATATAGAATAGAAAGGTTTACCATTACAAGTGTTGCTAATTTCAACTCGCGTTCGGTAGCATTTTTACTATCAAAATAAGTTAATGCTTTTTCGCCAAAATAAGATGCGCTATCCTTTTTATTCGTTGCAATATAATATTTACATAACGTAAGGTTTAATGACATTAAACCATATTTATAGTTGTATTTTTTTGATAGCCCTAAACCTACATTAAGGTTGGTAAATGCATCTTTAAAATTCTTAATATCAAGAAAGTGTTCAGCTTCACTATTTAAGCTATCTATTTTATTTATTTCAAAACCATTTTCAATTACTTTGTTTTTTTGCTTTTCACCGCATGATATTATCAAAACACATAAAATAAGTATAGCAAAGAATGGCCTAACTAATCCGATATATATTTCTTTTGAGAAGCGCATTTTTGAACTGATTAAATTAAATTTTTAATTGCAGAAAAATCTATGTTCCAAAATAAGTATAATTTATTCCATTCACGATACTTAATCAAATAAATTCTGTAAATCAAATTATTAGATATTTACATAAATTAAATTCGTTAACCAATGGAGAGTTTGCAACATTTATTAGCTATAAAATATCCTATAATTATGGCTCCAATGTTTTTGGTAAGTAATCAAAATATGATGGAAGCCGCCATTGACAATGGTGTTATGGGTGTGTTCCCAACCTTAAATTATAGACAAGATAATGAATTGAGAAATTTATTGTCTTATTTAAAAGGCTATTCTGCAAATAAAAATGGTAGTTATGGGGTAAATATTATTGTTCAAAAAACAAATATTTTATTCCAAAAACACCTGACAATTTGTGCTGAAAATAATGTTCCATTTTATATTACATCATTAGGAAATCCACGCCCAGTAATAGATGTAGCACACAAAAAGAATGCAAAGGTATTTTGCGATGTTACAAATATTACCCATGCACAAAAATGTTTTGATGAAGGATGCGACGGATTTATTGCTGTGGGGCAAGGGGCTGGAGGACATGCAGGCAATAACCCACTTCATATTTTAATCCCATCACTAAAAGCCAAATTTCCTAACATGCCAATTATCGGTGCTGGTGGAATTGCAAATGGAGTTTCGATGTTATCGGTAATGGCTGCTGGTGCCTCAGGCGTTTCAATTGGCACTCGTTTTATTGCTTGCAAAGAATCTACTGTTAGTGATGAATATAAAAATGCGATTGTAAAATCACACATGGACGATATTGTGATGACCACAAAGCTAAGCGGAACGCCTTGTACAATAATAAATACACCCTATGCAAAAAAAATTGGGTATGAACAAAATTGGATGGAAAAAATGCTCTCAAATAATAAATATGTTCGCAAATATTTTAAAATGTTGGTGCAGCTTCGTGGCATGAAAAATTTAGAATCGTCAATAAAACCAGGCAATTACAAAACATTGTGGTGTGCTGGAAAATCAGTTGAATTAATTGATGAGATAAAATCATGCAAAGAAATAATTGAAGATTTAGTATTGGAATATGCAAATGCCAAGCAACATTTTTACAATAATAATTATTAGCATAATTTAGATTTTTAATGCTTGAAGTAGATTTATTTATTGAAAAGTTGCCTAATGCATCCGCATTAATTATGCATGAAGTGCGCAAAGTAATACTTCAATGTCATCCGCAAATTATGGAAAGCATAAAATATAAAATACCGTTTTATGAATATAATGGTATGTTTTTATATTTAAGTTTTACAACTAAAAAGCGCATTTACTTAGGATTCGTTGATGGAGTAGAAATGAGCAATCAGTATGGATACTTAGAACACACTACTCAAAAGCAAATAAGGCATTTATATTTTGATGATGTAACAGATATTGAATCAAAATGTTTGCGTGAACATTTACAAGAAGCAATTATTTGCAGAGACGAAAAACGAAAAAAAACCAAGAAAACTTTTTTAATTGCGAACAGAAAAAACTAAAAAAATAAGTTACTGTCTCTTTAATTTTCCGCTTCGCCAATCGGCTATAAATTTAGCCCAAGCAAATGGATTAAGGATGTTTGCTGAAGGTAATGCACCGTTGCCATAAACACGTGTATTGTTCTGCTGTAGCATAAATGATTGGTTCATAGTTGCATCAGCACCAACGTTTCTGTACCATTCGGGGTTTCGCATAGCACGCAAGTTATTTTGCGCTTTGGCATTATCGTCATTTGGTAAATTCAAATTTAAAAAAGCATTCTTAAATTGCTCTTTGCTTGGCCATGGAAAAATAACCGCTTCGTTTAAAAAAATAGTATCACTATTCATTACTTGAATGATAGAAAATTTGTTTTCGGGTAAGCTATCTGGTATTGTGAATAAATTTGGTTTATACCCGATTGCAGAAAATTCAACAACATCGTTTTCCTGTGCCACAAAACTAAAAAAGCCAGAGTAATCACTTATTGTACCATGTTGTGAACCTCTTATTAAAACACTTGTAAATGGCACTGGATATAGGCTATCGCCAGAAACAATAACCCCAGAAAATTGAATTAATTTATTTGATGACGTTGAGGTTTGCTTAAGCTGTGCATTAACATAATTACAAATAGTAAATAATGTTACAATAAGTAAATTTCTAAAAATTAGTAAGTGTTTCATGCTTTTTATAAGGAACACAATGTAGGTTTAGTTACAGTTCAAAAAATTTAAAATTTCACAAATTTTTTAACGCCTCTATTTCTTTCATTACTATAATTCAAAAGGCAAATGCCAGACTTAAAATATAACAAATCCAAATAAAAAATTTAATTTGACTTTACTAAAAGAAAGGCAATTTTAATTTCAATTATTCGCTACAAACTTTATGCTGCATAATACTCATCGGCAATTTCAATGGCTTTGGAAATTATTGCCATGCCTTCATCAATTTCGTCTTTTGTAATACATAGTGGTGGTGCAATAAAAATCCAGTTCCATCGCACAAAAGTAAACATACCTAATTCGCGAATTTTTGCAGCAATGCGGTTGCTAGGCTCGCTGTGTGCTGGGGCTGCATTCCAAGGCACTAAAGGTTCTTTGGTTTCGCGGTTGCGCACCAACTCTATACAACCCAACAAACCTGTGTTTCTAAAATCGCCTATTGATGGGTGCTTTAGTTTTAATTCTTCTACTTTTTGTTCAATGTATTTACCCATGTTTGCAGCATTGGCAACCATATTTTCTTCTTCAATTATTTTTATGTTTTCAACCGCTGCTGCACAAGCCACGCTGTGTGCAGAATACGTTAGCCCAATAGAAAGGGGTTTATCATTAAAATAATCGGCAATTTTATCAGTAACAATCATCACGCCAAGCGGTATGTAGCCCGATGTTAAGCCTTTTGCCGAACAAATAATATCTGGCACTACATCATGGTGTTCAATAGCAAACCACTTGCCCGTGCGGCCAAAGCCACTCATTGTTTCGTCATCAATTAATAGTATGCCGTATTTATCAGCAATTTCTTTTACTTTTTTCCAATAAAATGGAGGATATTTTATACAACCCGAAGTTCCCGATTCGCCTTCAAACAAAATGGCTGCAATGCTATTAGGGTTTTCGTATTTTATAATTCTTTCGAGGTGTGCGGCTGCCATTTCGCCACACTCTTCAATGGTTTTGCTACCCCATGGACAACGGTAAAAAAACGGGTTTTCTACATGTACCACGTTTGGCATTTGTTGACTGTCAACACTATGTCGGCGTGGGTCGCCACCAACAGACACAGCTCCATAAGTAGCACCATGATATGATTGATAATGCGAAATAATTTTGTGTCTGCCAGTATATATACGTGCTACTTTCACGGCATTTTCAATGGCTTCACTCCCACCCAAAGTAAAAAAAGATTTGGTTAAATTACCTGGTGCAATTTCTGCTAATTTTTTCCCCAATTCGCCACGTGGCGCAGTAATAATGCCAGGTTGCACAAAACTAATTTGTTGCATTTGTTTGGTAACAGCATCCGTAATTCGTTGGTTGCCATGCCCAATATTTACATTCATTAATTGTGATGAAAAATCAATGTATTTTTTATCGTCATAATCATACATATAAACACCCTTTGCATACTTTGCGTTTATGGGGTTTAAGCCACTCTGTTTGCTCCACGAAAACAGTGTGTAATCGAGGCTGTTATTTAAAATTTCTTCTTTATTCATGTGCTTTTTAATTATTATTTATTGTTTAAAATTTAGAATCACTTTTTTCAACTCCTTCAAAACACTACTATTAACGCCTACTAGCGGCAGCCTTACTACATCATTTGTAATGCCTTTCATTTTTAAAACAGCTTTTATTCCGCCGGGGTTTCCATCGGCAAATATTAAATTTGTGATAGGCATAATTTTATAATGCAATTGTTTTGCTTTTTCAAAATCACCTTTTAAACAAGCGGTTACCATGCTCGCAAAATCTTTTGGATTTGCCATTGCCACTACTGAAATTACACCTTTTGCACCGCAGGCAATTAGTGGTAAAGTAAGGTTATCATCGCCACTTACTAATTCGAAACCTTTGGGCTTGTTGGCAATAATTGTCATGCACTGCTCAATATTACCTGATGCCTCTTTTGTGGCAATAATATTCGCAAATTTAGATGCTAATTTTATGGTTGTCTCAGCCGAAACATTAGCACCTGTGCGACTTGGCACATTATACAATATAATTGGTACTGGGCTTACTTTGGCAATAGCTGCAAAATGCTGGTAAATGCCCTCTTGGCTTGGTTTATTATAATAAGGCGATACGCTTAAAATAGCCGAAACACCTTTAAAATCATAGCTTTTGAAAGATGCCAATACTTCGGCAGTATTGTTGCCACCTATGCCCAACACAATATTCACTCTTTCTTTTGCATATACTTTTATCTCTTCTAAAACCTTTATTTTTTCGGATAACGATAGTGTTGCAGCCTCGCCAGTGGTGCCGTGCACAACCAAATAATTGATGCCACTATCTATCAAGTAATTCACTAATTTTTTTAATGATTTGTAATCTACCTCTCCGTTATTATTGAACGGAGTTATAATGGCAACGCCCGTTCCAGAAGCATCAAAGCTATTTTTATCTATATTTTTCGACATTTTTTTAATGTATATTTTCTAAATATTTTTCAACGTTAGCAATAAAATTATTCAAATCTTTTTCTTTTTGATGATGCACCAACAAATCATAGTATGCAATATATTTTTCGCGATAAGTACCTACCTTAAATTTGGCTTTCGACAAGGCTAAGAGATACATTAAGGGCATACAATTTTTGGTGCAAAGATTTAATAACATATCGAAATTTTGTTCAATAAAAAAGTTTGTAATGCTACCTTTAGGCTTGTAATGCCAATTAATTTCTTTGGCTGTAACAAAGTCGTACTCTAACTTTGAATTCATCATCACAGGAGTTTGTGGTAAATTATAATAGCCAATGGCTTGTACTTTTTTGCCTTGTTCTTTTAATTTTTTAATGTAAAGTTTCACTATTTCAAATTCAATTTTTTCACTAGCATCGAATAAAATTCCAATATTTATTGCTTTCTTAAAATTTACAGAACGCACGTTGCGCTTGCGTTTCAACACTTCTTTTTTCAATAAAAAATCGGATGCTTTTTGCTTGGTTCTATTTATAAGTGACATGGTAAAATTTCAAAAACAAACCTACTTTATTTTTTCTACTGTAATGATTATTATTTGAGAATTTAATTGTAATTAAGGTTGAATTTACGATTTGGTAGACAACTTATTGTTTAATAAATTTTTGATTGCCTGCCAGTAGTAGTTTTTGCAACCAGTTTTTAAGGCTTCTACTTTATGTTCGGGCACTTGTGTTTGCAAAAATGCCAGTTTAGTACCATCAATTGTTTTTTCAAATGTGAAGGTGCAAATAGAGTAATGATTTTCGGGCCATCCATCTTCATCAAAGTGCCAAGCCTGCACAATTTTTTTGCCTTTATCCAATTCAATATTATACCCTTTACAATATCCACCAAAAATTTCAAAATTGCCATTTATTTCATTGCTCATAATCACTTTATCACCAGTAAATGAGGCATGCTTACTATCATTCATAAATAAATTGTACAATTCAATTGACGCAATATTTTTAAAGTTAATTGTTTGTTTAATAGTTTCTAATTTCATGATTATACTTTTTTTACAAGTATGAAAGTAGCAATAAAGAATCAAGCAAACATAAATTTTATTTAAAAAGTTGTATAAAAACTGATAACCACAAAAAGCAATTTCTTATAAGTGGAACTTTTATATGACTTGCTTATAGTAATCGAAACAAGTCAACAATCTCAATAAAAAAGTATTTGTTATTGATAATAAAATTTTGATGTAACTATTATGTGCCGGATTACAAACAACTGACCAAGATTAAGAAATGTATGCTTCAATTAAATTTTTTATCAACTATCAAAAAATTATTCATTCAAATCAAAAAATATTTGCGTATTAATATTTTAATCGTAATATTGCAATATACAAATACAAATGGGCGCAACAAAAACAGAACACTTTAGTGATAAACAAAATGCGATAGCCACACTAGCAAAAGCTTTAGGACATCCGGCACGAGTAGCAATTATGGAATATTTAATGAAAGTAAATGCCTGTATTTGTGGTGATATTGTAAACGAACTTCCACTTTCGCAACCAACAGTATCTCAACATTTAAAAGAATTAAAAAATGCAGGACTAATAAAAGGTAGTATCGAAGGCAATTCAATATGCTATTGCATAGAAGAAAAAGCAATCATAAAACTGCAAAAATATTTTGGCACAATCACTAATAAATTAGAAAAAAAGCAAGCAAATAATTGCTGTTAATCATTAACTAATACTAACTAAAAATGAACTTATCACAAATTAAAAACCACTTAAGCATATTGAGTGAAGTAAACTTCTTACTACCCAATGGAAAAAGGGTTCCAGCACATTTTCATGTTACCGAAATTGGGCTTATTAACAAGCATTTTATTGATTGCGAAGGAACAATTCGACATCAAAAAGTAGTGAACTTTCAATTGTGGAATGCTAATGATTTAGAACATAGATTAAAACCTCAAAAACTGCTAAACATAATTTCACTTTCTGAAAGAAAATTAGGTATTGAAAATTTAGAAATAGAAGTTGAATATCAAACTGACACAATTGGTAAATATGGGTTAGAATTTAATGGTGCTGATTTTTTGCTCACAACATTGCAAACTGATTGCTTAGCTAAAGAAAATTGTGGCATTTCAAACGAAAACAAAATTGAAATATTAACCCAAAATGAGTCGGCTGCTTGTTGCACACCAGGTGGAGGGTGCTGTTAGAGCAATGAAAACATTCTACTACAAAAATAAAAGAACACTAATAATTACAACTTTTGTAATAATGTTGCAAATGATTTTTGGTTTTGATCCTAAGTTTTGCATCATCAATATTGTATGGTTGTGTGTATAAAAAATTAATATAATGGAATACAAAAAAGTCTTATTTCTGTGCATACATAATTCGGCACGAAGCCAAATAGCCGAAGCATATTTGAAAAAATTTGGCGGCAATCATTACATTGTTGAAAGTGCTGGACTTGAAGCTGGAACACTTAATCTGCTTGCGGTTGAGGCAATGAAACTTGATGGTATCGACATATCGAAAAACCAAACAAACAATGTATTTGAATTTTCAAAAGAAGGCCGTACCTATGATTTTGTTATAACAGTTTGTGATGAAGCAAATGCAAGTCGTTGTCCGTATTTTCCGGGTGTACATAAAAAAATAAATTGGAGCTTTGCCGACCCTTCTTCGCTTGAAGGCACACCCCAAGAAAAACTAAAAATAACAATTGATGTAAGAGACAAAATAAAACAAGCCGTTTTAAATTTTATTGAAAAAAACTAAGTACGAAATAACTTGATACTTACATTTCCATTAAAATAAGGTTGGTTTCTACAAGCATATTATCTGTAAAATCTAAATGAGTTACAAACCTTATGTTTTGTTTTGAAAACGCCACACACAACAAGTTTTTAGCTGCCGCTTTTTTTACAAACTCTTCACCCGAAATTTTACTATTTAAAGTAAATATTACAATGTTACTTTCAACAGGCATACATGATTCAACATAAGGCAAGGAACGTAATAATTGCTCAATATTTTTGGCACGTGCATGGTCATCTTTTAACCTTGTAATATTATTATCAATAGCATACAAACATGCGGCTGCCAAGTATCCACTTTGGCGCATGCCACCACCAAAAACTTTTCGTACACGTCTTGCTTTATCAATAAATTGCTTGCTACCCACTAATACCGACCCTACAGGCGCACCCAATCCTTTTGAAAAACAAACTGAAACACTGTCAAATATTTTTCCAATATCTTCGGTTGAATATCTTTTTTCAACAATAGCATTAAAAATACGTGCACCATCCAAATGAAATTTCAAATTGTTGGCAGCACAAACCTTAGCAATTTCTTGCAAGTCGTTTAATTCATAAATGCTGCCTCCTGCCCTATTCACAGTGTTTTCGGCACATACCAAACTTGTGTGTGTAAGCCAATCGTGGTTTGCATTTATATTTTCACTTACCATATTTGCTGTAATACGGCCATTATTACCATACAACAATTTTGCTTGCACACCACTGTTACTGCTAATTCCGCCACCTTCATAGTTATAAATGTGAGAGTGTACATCGCATAACAATTCATCGCCAGGTTGGGTGTGTACTTTTATTGCAATTTGATTTGTCATGGTTCCGCTTGGGCAAAACAAGGCTGCTTGGTGCGAAAACATTTGTGCAACACGTTTTTCAAGTGCGTCAACAGTTGGGTCTTCGGCAAAAACATTGTCGCCTACCGATGCGCTAAACATAGCATTTAGCATATCTGCTGATGGTTTTGTAACCGTATCGCTACGTAAATCTATTTTCATATTTTTATTTGTTTTTTAATAATTCAACCATATAAATTACACAACTTTCTTGATTAAATTTATCAACACGGAGTTTATGGAGGTTGAAGAGTTTAAAAGGGTTTAAAATTCTATTTGTATTGGCTTTATTGTTTGGAAAATAAAATCTCTAACTTTTTTATTTTGTTGAGCAAATACAAAGAGCACTTTATATTTAACTCTGCTAACTTAGTGTGCTCTGAGTTAAAATTATAACGTTTTCAATTTGGGAAGTTGCCGATTATTGAACAAAATTAAATTTCTAATTACCCAACAACGAGTAAACCTCGGTATCATAAAATTTTCCTTCCAAAAAATAATTTTCTTTAAAGTATGCTTCTTTTACAAAGTCATTTTTCTTTAATATAGCTGCGGAGGCAATATTATCGGGATGTATTTTAGCTTCGATGCTGTGCAATTTCATTTGTTGAAATGCGTAATTTACTGTTGCCTTAATTGCTTCATTAGTATAACCTTGTCGCCAAAATTCGGGTAATATCATATAACCAATTTCAGCCCTATAGCAATCTTTGTAAATATTATGATAACCAATTGAGCCAATAATTCTATTGTTGTTTTTTAGGCATATCCCCCACCCTATTGCTGTATTATTATTTAAACCATCCTCAATGGCTGCTAACATTTTAAGAATATCATTCCTTGTTTGCTTGGGTTTTTGAATATATTTCATCGCAACATCATCGGTTCGCAAAATGAGCATGTCGTCAACATCGTCAAGTGTAAACCTGCGAAGCAATAATCTTTGAGTTTCTAAAACCGGAAAAGGAGAAAAATTTAGTTCTAACATTATTACGCAACAACTAAAAACATTTGAGCTAACTTTTCAACCACTGCATCTATTTCTGCTATTGTGCTGTATCGCGAAAACGAAAAACGAATTGATGGCCTTTCCATGTTAGTGCCAATGCCGCGTAACACATGCGAACCCTGATTGCTACCACTTGTGCAAGCACTACCTGCCGAAACAAAAATACCGGCTATATCCAAATTAAAAAGTAACATTTCGGCATTGGGTGTGGTTGGGAAAAGTACATTCAAAACTGTGTACAAAGATTTTTCGGGTGTGGTTGCAGTGCCATTAAACTCAACTCCGGGTATAGTTTGTTGCAACCTTTCAATCATATAATTTTTAACCGATTGAACATGATTTTGGTGCGCGTCAATATCGCGATAAGCAATTTCTAAGGCTTTTGCCAAACCTACTATACCATACACATTTTCGGTACCACCGCGCATATTTCTCTCTTGCGAACCGCCGTGTATAAATGGGCTTATTTTTAATTGATGATTGATGTATAAAAAACCTATGCCTTTGGGCCCGTGAAATTTATGTGCAGCACCCACCAAAAATTGAATTTTTGTTGACTTTACATCGTGTGTGTAATGCCCCATGGTTTGCACGGTATCAGAATGAAAAATAGCGTTGTACTTACTACACAATTCGCCAACTTCATCTATTGGTAATAGGTTTCCAATTTCGTTGTTAGCGTGCATAAGGCTTACTAAACTTCGAGGATTGTTTGCCAACAATTCTTCTAAGTGTTTTAAATCTATTAAACCATTGTCAGTAGTATTTACAATGCTTAATTTTATAAGTCCTTTTTTTTCTAAATTTTCTAAGGTGTGCAACACGGCGTGGTGTTCAATTTTACTAGTTATAGCATGTGTAATTCCCAAGTCGTAAACACATCCATTTATAGCTGTATTATCAGCCTCTGTGCCGCCCGATGTAAAAAATATTTCGCCCGGTTCTGCATTTATTAATTTGGCAATTGTTTTGCGCGAATTTTCAATAGCAGTGCGGGTTTTGCGCCCCATTGCATGTATTGATGAGGGGTTGCCAAAATGCTCTTTCATTAATGGCAACATTGCCTCTAATACTTCGGGGTCTAAAGCGGTTGTTGCCGCATTGTCTAAATAAATTGCCATTGATAAAGTATTTTTTGGTGCTAATTATTACAGAATAAAATTGTAAAATTAATTTTTACGAAAAGTTTCATTGTCAACATACACTTGCACTTTGTTTTCGGCTTTCAATTTCTCCAACATTGCATCCGTTTTTTCATTGTCTAAATTTTCATAAAAATGCTCACCACATTGCAGCATTGGTGCTGTACCACAACTACCTAAACACTCCACAGTTTTCAGCGTAAACATTCCGTCAGCAGTTGTTTCACCAACTTTTATTTTCAATTTCTTTTCTAAGTATTCAACCAAATCATCGGCTCCAGCAAGCCAGCAAGGTGCTGTTCGACAAACTTCTAAATGACATTTGCCCACAGGTTTTAAATTATACATGCTATAAAACGAAGCAACTTCATATACCTCAATTGGCTTTATTTCTAATAAAGAAGCAACATAATCCATCGATTCAGGGCTTAACCAACCATTAAACTCAGCTTGCGCTAGGTGCAACAAGGGCAACAAAGCCGATTTTTTTCTATTACTCGGATAACGCTCTATTAAACGGTGCGCGGTTGCCAAAGTTTCTTCGCTAAATTGTGTCATAATTTGAATTCAAATATTTTGGTAAAAATAATGCTTTGTGTGGATAATAAAATATTTTTTTCTTGTTTTTTATTTCGTGAAAAAACTGGATAAACTAATACAAATTAACTTATCAAAAAAATAACCTTGAAAGATATTTAATAACATATAAGATTACACTTATCGATAATTCGAAAAACTAATTTGCTTTAGTAAAAGCGCATAAAGGTATTGCATATTGAAAGTTTGAAAGTTTGAAAGTTTGAAAGTTTGAAAACTTAGTTTGCATCAAGATAATAATCAATTTCAAACTTTTGAATCTACTATATTTTCCTCTTTACTTCCAATTTTTCAAGATTAGATTTTACCCTGTATTTTACAATTTCGGCAATTAATTTTAAAGGCAATGGCTTATCAATATCAAACCTAATTGTGCCTTTTGAAACTTGAAAAGGTTTTAGTTGTTCAGCAAAAATTTCAATGGTTTTTGAAACTGGATAAAAACCAAAATAACTTTTACAAATAGCAAATAAACTAAAATGCCTTGGTATTTATAAGCTGGCATTTGATAGCTTATTATTTCTTCTGCCTCTGGTGCAGCTTTTTTTATTGCGTTGCGAAATTGTGTTAACTTTTTATTGTACACAGGGTTTTGGTATGCAACATACTCGTCAACAGTTGTAAATTTTGGAGCTTTATTTGTTGTCATTTTGTTTGAAATTATTTTTTAATACTGAGCATTATTTAATTAGTAGGCCAATATCATGAGGATATTAAGAACCGCGTTGTTACTAATTAGACATGAACAATAACCGTATTAATACACAAATAATTATCCCTCATTAGATTCATGCCTTCGTAGAAATAACGCTGGTGTTAAGTGCTTTGTTATGATATACAACTATACCCCTGATTGACATTTTTAATCAACCAACAAAATCCAATCTTTTATTATTTTTTGGAGTGTTTTCTTACTTGCTTTTATATCATTCAAACTAGTAATATAAGCAATGCGGCGTCCGTCGGCATAATCGCCATGTAAGAAACCTGTAGTGCAATTTACTTTAGCACCTGTCAAAAAAAATAAACGAATACAATCGTGTTTGTGAAAATTAAAAACTACAATATATCGCTTTTATTCCTTGGGTTTGAATGGCAACATGTTACCCGTAAAGAAAAAAGAGGGAGCATTCCAAGCTATTTCTTCGCCAACTTGTTTGTCGTTTTGCAAAATAACCTCTCTAAGTTATCCGGCTACTTCAAATAAAGGATGCTTTAGCTGCTTAAAATAAGCATGTAATTGTTCGGTATTGGTTAATTTTGTTATCAGTTTGTCAGAAATCATCTTTAGCAGATATAAACGGAATAGGAAGTTTTTCTTACATTTATACCAATTGCACATTCAATGTAAACCTCCTGATAATTGTTGTAATTCGGTTGCTCCTCTTGTGCTATTTTCAGGTAACATTGGCATTAAAACTTCGGTTCGAAACAACGGGAAAAAATAATAAAATAGTTTGGACTAATTTATTATTAGAATTGATACTAAAACCGCGAAATACAACTAAACTATTAGGGTATTATTATTTGATAATGATAGTTTTTTCAGTTGTTTCATTATTTTTTAACTGAAAATACTCAGTGCCAGTTCTAGTACCAGCTTTGGCGGTAGCTTCTAATACAGCTTCAAATTTTCGTGTATAAAAAATTTGACCATTCAAATCGGCGATAATAGTAGTGTCAACAACATTTCCTATAGCGGCTCTACCATTAATATTAACCGAAGCACCAGAAATAACTTTTTCGTTTACATCAACGATAGTTAATGTGGCGCGTGGGGCGGTTTGCTTTTTGCAAGCACCCAAGCCTACTAAAGAAATTAATGTTAGGGTTTTGAAAAAATTCATTTTTATTGTTTGTAAAAATTTGTACTGCAATAATACTGTTTTTTTCTATTATTCAATATGATTTTACTTCAACAAATAAACAATATTTTTTGAAGCTGTAAAAATACCATTCGCTGTAAGTCGCAAATTATAGAAACCTTCTTCGCCTTCAAACTCATCAAACAAATAAACTTTGTGGTAGTTAGTCAAATAGTATAATTGTCAATTTTAAAAAGCCGAATTAATATAAAAATTGTTTTGAGATTATTTAGAAAATAATAATCTATATTTATTAAGACAGTAGATAGCGGTTTTCACCGCAATCACAAAAGTGTTATAAGGTATTTAAGGAACTTTGATAGATAAAATTCAAAATAGTTTGTGCTCTTTTAAAATTTGAATGATATAAGGTACATTGCTAACAAAATTGGAAAAGGTAAAAAGCAGAAAAGCCCCGCAAAAATGCGAGGCTTTCAAGTAAAAATTCGGTAAAAAAATAAACTATGCTATTTTAACATTTACTGCATTTAACCCTTTTCTTCCTTCTTCAAGGTCAAAAACTACTTCATCATTTTCTCTGATTTTATCAACCAGACCGTTTACGTGTACGAAGTACTCTTTGTTTGAAGCTTCGTCTTTAATGAATCCAAAACCTTTGGTGTCATTAAAGAATTTTACAATTCCTTTGTTCATTATATATATTATTTAATTCTGCAAATGTAGTATAAAAAATGAAGTATTTGTAAAATAAAATTAATAATTCATTAAATATATTGAAAGCACTGTATTTCATGTATTTGCATTTATCATTTAGATAAGTTATTTAGTATAAATTTTTCAGCTTCGTCATAGGTTGTACTAAAAATTAGTGGAAAAGAGAGCCGATATATTCTTACAAAAAAATTGAAAATTAATTTATACGTATTAGATTTTGCTACCATTACCGCACATAAATTATAATTACTAAATAGTGATGTACCGTAAAAGCTATAAAGCGATTTTTCAAATACATTTTGTTCACCAACTATCATTATGTTTCCAAGTGGTTTTGCGCCCGAAAGTTTGAGTGAAGCGTTAAAATTTTCTTCGCACGTTTCAAAATTGATTATTTCTTTGTCTTTGAATTGTGTAATTGCAAAACCCCTAACATTATATTTTATTATTGTAGATTTTGTAACTATGGTTTCCATTTTTCGGTAATAAATTATTTTGCAATCGGCCTATCTGCTTTTACAAAATTATTTTTAATATCTTGTAATGTTACTGCATTTTCAATTACAAAACTACCGCTTCTTATTCTCCTCAATTCCGATAAGTGCCCAACCGTGTTTAGCTTTTCAGCTACATCGCGGGCTAATCCTCTAATGTAAGTACCTTTGGTGCACAGCACTCTAAATTTAATTTCTAGAGTATCTTCATAAAACACAATTTCTTGTATTTCAAATTCTTTAATTTCAATTTCAACTGGCTTTATATCAACCGTTTCGCCGCGGCGTGCCTTTCGATAAGCACGTTCGCCATCAATATTTTTTGCTGAAAAAATAGGGGCAATTTGGTTCTGCTTTCCTTCAAATGTTTTAAACACATTTATAACATCAACTTCTTTGATATAAGAAATTGGTTTTCTAAAATCAATCTCAGTTTCAAGGTCAAATGATGGAGTTGAAGCCCCTAAAATAAAAGTGCCTGTATATTCTTTTTCTTGAGCTTGTAATTCGCTGAGGGTTTTGGTAAATTTACCAGTACACAATACTAATAAACCAGTTGCCAGAGGGTCTAATGTGCCTGCATGTCCAACTTTTACATGTACAATTTTCTTAAAAAAATGAACCATGTCAAAAGATGTCCATTTGTATGGTTTATCAACCAAAACAATTGCTCCTTCTTCAAAATTTTGATGCAACATTTTGTATGTAAATTAATATGAAAATTATTTGGCAGAAGAAAGTTTAGATTTAATGGCACCAATAATTACTGGCAGTACAGAGATACCTATAATACCAAAAACTACAATTTCGAAATTGTTTTTTACAATTTCCATGTTGCCAAAAAAGTAACCGAGGCACGTCATTGAGCTTACCCACAATATGCCACCGCCAATGCTGTATGCTAAAAACGTTGTGTATTTCATTTCGCCAATGCCAGCCACAAATGGCGAAAACGTGCGAACTATTGGTATAAACCGAGCCATTACAACTGTTTTGCCACCATGTTTTTCAAAATACTCTTCTGTTTTTGTAATGTATTCTCTTTTTACAAAGCGACTAATAAATTTTATTTCTGTAATTTTATTGCCAATTAACTTACCAATAAAATAATTGGTGTTATCACCTATTATAGCTGCTAAAATTAACAATGGAATGAGCACGGCAAGGCTTAATGTGCCTGTAGATGCAATAATAGCACCCGCAGCAAAAAGTAACGAATCGCCTGGCAAAAATGGCATAATTACCAAGCCTGTTTCTACAAAAATTATCAAAAATAAAATGCCATAACTCAATGTTTGATACTCAGTAAAAATATCTTGTAGGTGTTTATCAATATGTAAAATAAAATCGAAAAGAGAATGAATAATTTCCATAAAAATTGTTTGAATTGCTTACAAAAAAAATTGTGAAGGCATTGATAAATCAATGTCCCTCACAATTTTCGGATAATAAAAAAATAATATTAAAAGTCTTTTTTGGGTGTGCGCGCAAATGTTTGCTTCTTATCGCTTTCGTCATTGCGGAAAGCCAAGTACATTGCAAAAGCAACAACACACAATACAAGCCCTATCATTATAAGAGAGTTACGAGTGTTTTTATCTTCGTTGGCGGCTTTTTTTGCTTCAGTAAATATTAATTTCTGAGTTTCATTTAAGGTAGTGTCAGTAGCCTGCTCTTGTGCATTAGCACTAGCTATAAATGACCCTGCATTACCAATGTTTATTACACATAAAGTTAAAAGTAGAAAACCTGCAACGGCTTTTTTTAGTGAATTAATTTTCTTCAACATAAGAATTAAAATTAGTTTTATTTTATTGTTTAAATAAGGTTTTTATTTTACGCTAAATATATTTTGGGTTGAAAATTAGAATAATTTTTATTAACTGCAAAATTATCACGATAAATTATTTTATATTATGGTTGAAATGCCAATAAATACAAGCTAGGTAATGTTTTTCTTTTTAGCAATCATTTTCTTAAACATTCATTAACAGCACTTTAAATATTTTATTTTGTAGAATATTTTATTGCGTGGCATTAAGTTGATTTCAAAAAAATATCCTTTATTGTAATCTCAAAATAATCTTATTTGTGGTTTTTAGCTCACCATTTTTTATATTTTGCTTTTTGCCAATTGTTTTACTCACAATAGTTGTTGTTGGTAAAAGACTACACAATATTGTTTTACTGCTTGCCAGCTTATTTTTTTATGCGTGGGGCAATGTTTCGCATTGTATTATTTTTGTAGGTTCTATTTTATTGAATTATAGTTTTGGTTTACTTATTCATAATACAAAAAATGGCAATGCTAAAATTGTTTTAGCCATAGGTATTTCAATCAATTTAATACTTCTCGGTTATTTTAAATATTTCAATTTTTTTATTGAGAATATCAACCACATTTTCTTTACGGAAAGTAATTACATGAGTAACGCTAAAATTGCTTTGCCAATTGGCATTTCATTTTTTACATTTCATGCACTGTCATATATTATAGATGTGTATAGAAGTAAAGTGCAAGTGCAGCGAAACATTGTGGATATGGCATTGTACATTTCATTTTTTCCGCAGCTTATTGCTGGGCCAATTGTGCGATACATTGACGTAGCTTCACAATTAAAGCAACGTACCATTACTATTTTAAAAATTAGTGATGGTGCACAGCGGTTTATTTTTGGTTTTGCAAAAAAGGTAATTATTGCAAATGCGTTGGCCTATGTTGCCGATAAAATTTGGAATATACCTCCGTTACAAATTACAACTGGTTTATCATGGCTTGGTATTGTTTGCTATACGTATCAAATATATTTTGATTTTTCGGGATACTCGGATATGGCTTTGGGATTGGCAAAAATTTTTGGATTTAATTTTCCCGAAAACTTTAATTATCCCTATTCGGCACATTCAATAAAAGATTTTTGGCGCAAATGGCACATATCATTATCTACTTGGTTCCGCGATTTTTTATACATTCCATTAGGTGGCAACAGAGGCACAAAATTTCGCACATTATTTAACCTATTATTCGTATTTTTTTGTACTGGTTTTTGGCATGGAGCAAGTTATAATTTTATAATTTGGGGCTTGTTTCATGGCACATTTTTATTGATTGAAAAAGCTGGTTTTGAAAAGCTACTCTTACAGTTGTACAAACCGGTTCAAATTGCTTATACTTTATTTGTTGTAATGATTGGTTGGGTATTTTTTAGGGCTGATAATTTGAGTATTGCTTTTGAATATCTTAAAAGAATGTTTTTTATACCATCGCCAACAAGCCTACCAATATTGAGTGCAAGTGAATTTATTGACGCTAAAATTATTGTTGTATTAATTTTTGCAGTCCTATATTCTTTTAAAATATTTAAGAATTCATTGCTGCATTTAGAAAATGTTTACTCAAAATTGTCTTATCAAAATTATTATCAATTGTTTTTTCAAACATCAAAAGTTGTTTTTAGTATATCGTTATTTTTACTGAGTATTTGTTATTTATCGGCAAGTACTTACAACCCATTTATATATTTTAGATTTTGATGCAGGGTTATATTAAAATATTAAAACTATTGGCAATTACCGCTTTTGTAGGTATTTTGTTGATGCCAGTTTTCAATAAATATTTTCATTTTATTGATAATGAAAGTAGTAGTGAAAATAGAAATAAAGCCAAACATCCAACCATTAATTTTGAAAAATTAGATTCATTTGTGAAGGATTATGATACTTATTACACTGATAATTTTAGCCTGCGCAATAATTTTATAAAACTACATCATCAAATAGAATATAATTTGTTTGGCTTGTCGCCAGTGCCTAACCAAGTGGTAATGGGCAAGCAAGGTTTGTTTTACGATAATAATAATATCCCTAATTATACTGGTGGAAATATTTTTACCAATGAACAACTCCAAAAAATTAAAGCAGAATTAAAACGCAGAAGCACTTGGGCCGCTGCACACAATAAAAAATACTACGTGGTAATTGTTCCCAATAAAATGAATATTTACCCAGAATATTTACCAACAAATATTATTAAAGTTTCGCACACCACCCGTTACCAGCAAGTTGTAGAGTTAAATGCTCCACCAGCAATATGTGTCATCAACATTATGCCACAAATCATAAATCACAAAAATAGTGGTACTATTTTGTATCAAAAAACTGATGGTCATTGGAATGAATTAGGTGCATATTATGGTTATAAAGCAATTATTGAAAAACTTAGTGAAGATTATTCAGTTTTACAACCTATTTCTATCAACGATTTTTCTATTAAAATAGAAAAGCAGGAAGCGGGTACACTTGCCAAAATGGTTAATTTGGAAAAGGAAAATTCGGAAAATTATGTGAAGTTAATTTCTAAAAACGGAACCACGACAATTGATGCCAAAAAACGCGGATATACTGTGCCTGTTGATGTTGCGGAGTGGGAATACGAAATTGTGAAGCAAAAGAATACTGCACCAAATTTAAAATGTTTAATCATTCGCGATTCGTTTACCATGGCAATGATACCTTATTTGCAAGAGAATTTTAAGCGCATTGTTTTTATTCATGGTCAATGGAAAAATAAATTACCTGAAGATATTATTCTGGAAGAAAACCCCGATATTATTATCAGCATCATACATGAAACATACATTGGTAGCCTTATTGGCCTCGATGTTGATTATGCTTTGTAAGCGTTGAGCAAAAAGAATAAAATGAAAATCAATTGCGTTTTTGCATAAAAATTATCAAGCATTTTTTGTAAGCAAATTGTCTAAACTATACTTACCCGCACCAGTGAAAAAAAGAACTACATAAATGCTGAAATAGGTAAATGCCGAATTAAATTCAAGCCCATTCTCAGTGCTTGAAATTATTTCGAAACTATCTAAATAAAACGCGATGTAACCCATACAAAAAAGCAGAAAAAATAAGGCAATGCGTGTAAACAATCCTATTATTAAAAACACACTACAAAATAATTCGGCGAATATTGTAAGTATTAATGGTGTAGCGCCTTTAATGCCAAACAAACTTACCTTGTTTTGCCAAAAATTAGAGGCTACCATTTCTGAATAATGCTGCAATTTATGGTATCCGTAAAACGACATTAATAAGCCAAGTAAGATTCTTAAAAGTAGTAAACCCAAATCGATGTTGATTGCTTTATTTGAAAGCAAAATTACTTTTTGCATATTTTTTTTTGTGTAAATATATTCGAGACAAATGATATTTAAGAATGTTTAAACGAAGAATAATTTATACTTTATAATCAAAAAAAAACACGGCTTTAAATTTATTTTAGCATTGAGTAAACTGTTACAATTTTTATTTCGTAATCATTGTTAAGTTTGGTGTCACTATAAAAATGAAACAAAACAAAAACTAAGTATTTATGAAAGATATATTTATAAAAATTATTTGTGCAATTTTACTTTTAGTAAATTTTGCTAATGCGCAACCACCAACAATAACAACAGTGAATGCTAACAATGCTGTTAACAATGTATTGCTCGGCAATGGCATACAAACAAGCAATATTATTTTTCATGGTGTAGCACAACAGTTGGGATATTTTACACATGGCAATAGTTTTGGTATTGATACTGGTATTGTAATTTCGACAGGTAATGTTGGTGATATACCAGGCGCAGTTGGTGTAACTGCATCAACCAATATGCAAAGCAATTATACCGATGCTGATATCTTAACCTCAATGCAGCAAAATTCGGCATTGTCGGCAAGTGCAAATGATGTGGCAGCTTTGGAGTTTGATTTTATTCCGCTTGGCGACACAGTAGTTTTTGATTACGTGTTTGGCTCCGAAGAATATCCTGAATTTGTTTGTAATTTTAATGATGGTTTTGCGATGTTTTTAAGCGGGCCTGGCGTTAATGGTGGCTTTGCAAATGGTGCTGTAAATATGGCTTTAGTGCCTGGCACAAACACACCTGTAAGTATTAGCACCGTAAATAGCAGCACTGCAAGTTGTGCGCAAGCCAATAGCAACGCCAATTTATATGTAAATAATTTAGGCTTGGGTGGTAGTTCGGTAGTGTTAGATGGTTATACAAGAGTGTTCAAAGCACGTTACTTAGTGCAGTGCGGGCAAACATATCATCTCAAAATTATTATTGCCGATTGCAATGACCGTATATATGATAGCGGTTTATTTTTAAAAGCCCAAAGTCTTTCAACATCATCATCTGATTAGCGCATTAATGCCAATATAAACCCTAATGCACAATCGTTTTTTGAGAATTGTGGTACAGCGCAATTTACAGTAACACGTCCAGCACCATTTACACAAACCTTAACCATACCTGTTACTTACGGCGGCACAGCCACAGCAGGAACAGATTACGTATCACCAGCTAGCACCATTACTTTTGCAGCTGGACAACAAACTTTTACAATTCCTATTACAGCAATTGTAGATAATATCAACGAAGGTTTTGAAACAATAAATATTTCTACACCGAGTTTGATATGCCCCAATTTAAGTGTAAGCCGCACAATTGTATTATATGACTATGAACATTTAACTACTAATGTGTTTCCCGATTCTATAATAAAATGTATTGGAAAGCCAGTAAACATAGCTAAAAGTGCCACCTCTGGCGCCATACAATCTTATGCTTGGAGCAATGGTAGCACAGCCTCGCAAATTAGTTTTATAGCCTCTGCAACCAACACCAACATGTGGTATTCGGTGCAAGTAATTTCGAGTTGTGGTGTTGATACATTGCAAGATAGTGTGTATGTGCAAGCAATAGATACCAATGGCGCCATAATTAGTATTAGCCATTATATACAATATGAGGCATGCCCACTACCCGATACGCTTGTTGTGCATTTGGCGGCAGGTGTAACAAGCCCAATACTTTATCCATTATCTGTAACGGGCACTGCACTCAATAATATTGATTTTACATTTATTGATACTTTGGTACAATTGGTACCGGGTGTTTTGGATTATTATTTTCCGTTTTCTATCATTTTTGATGGATTAAATAATGAGTCCACGGAATTTGTACAAATAAAAATTGCACCCAAACCAAACATGTGTGTTTGCTCAAAAGCTACAACAAAAAAAATACAGATAATTGATAGTTCTCAAGTGCATGTGCTTTTAACCGATACTATGCTAAGCTGCCCAGGGCAAAGCATTGCGCTTAATCCTACCGAACAATCAGCCAACGGAACCATATTTTGGAACACATTTAATGTTACTGACTCTATCTATAATTTTACAGCAATAAATAACGATACTACTCAAATAGTGGTGAGTATAAGCGATACAGTTTGCGGCTTGCCTACTTATGATGTAGATACCGCATATATATTTCCGGCTAACTATTCGCAAGTGCAAATAACAGCGCCTGTAAGTATGGTTTTGCCATGTCTCAATAGCATTTTAAATTTTAATGCGGTAATAAGCGGCGGCACAAATAATTGCCAATATTGGTGGTTTAATGCCGATAATTCTGTAATTGATATTGATAGTGTTTTATCTCAAAATATAACTCAAAATACAAGTTATAAACTTGTTGTAAAAGACGGTTGCAACCGCAAAGATACAATGTTATTTAGCGTTACGGAGCAGCCGCGCCCCGAATTTGCCCTTAGTGCTATTGATAATTTTACGGCACAATGCCCTAACCAAAGTTTAAATATTGTAAGCATTGTAACGGGTGGTTTGCCGCCTTACTCATACAGTTGGAGCAGTGGCGAAATTACAAGTAACTTACAACTAATAGTAAACCAAAATACCCAATTAATACTCACTGCAAAAGATAGTTGCGCCACCGAACGGCGTAAAATAATTACTGTTAACGCAGCACAGTATAGCCCACCAATATTGAGTATTGAGGCTGATACAGTAGTTTGTCCGGCACAAAAAAGCATTATTTTGGCGCAAGCCAATGGTGGAGTATCTGACTATCAATATACTTTTACGTCAAATGCAAGCAATACTTTTGTGAGTAATGCGCTTGGTGTTATTGAAGCTACTATAAACGCATCAGCATTTTTTAAAATTACATGTATTGATGCTTGCCAACACATTGTTGAAGATAGTATTTACATACGTCGCTACCATGATTGCGATGCACGCACCACTAATGTAATAGCTACCGATGGCAGCCCAGGCAACCGCGCCATGTATATTAGCCACGTGGAAGAATATCCAAATACGCACGTAATAATTTATAATAGGTGGGGTGTAAAAGTGTATGAAACATATAACTTTACAAATGAAAATGCTTGGATTGCCGACAATGTTGACGCAGGCACCGTGTATTACATTATAGAGTTTAATCCGCAATACATGCCCGAAAACAATAAGCAAACTGGTTATATTCAGATTATTAAATAAGGAAAAAACATAACTGTTTTATATGGTAATCATAAATGGTTTTTTTAGCACAATTAAATCAACAAAAACAATTGATTTATGGATTTTGAAATAAAAACATTGCTCTTTGATATACTCATGCCAAAAACTAATAGGTGTTATTTTTTCTTCTAATTCAATTTTTTTTGTAGCAATTTTAAACGGCTGAATTTTACTAATTTTTGTTGCAAAAAAACAGTAAAATTATTTGCTTTGGCATCACACTTTTTACAGCTTCATTTTACTACAAATATGAAATGTACTACACACATCTTTGATTGAAAAAATAGTAATACACCACATGTTATTTCAAAATTAACACAACATCACAACCCTAAATTCAAGTAGCTTTGTATTTTATCTATTTTAGCCCGATTTTTAAAAGCAACTATTACGCATTTGAACAATAAGATAAAATATACTTCTCTGTTATGTATGCTTTTGTTTGCGCTTGTTTGCAATGCTTTTATCGTAAACTATTTAAACTTTCGTGCTTTTTATCCGAATAAAAAAACTGTTAGTAACTCCGTAACAAAGCAAACTAAAAACGTCGATAATAATATTGGCGACACCATTAGAACATCTATAAATGCGGTAATTGACACTACCAAAGCCGATACGCTTTTATTTAAAAGTGAAACTATAAAAATAAGTGCTGATACCACCAAAATTTCTAAAGATGCAATTGAGTCCGATGTAAAATATAGCGCTGATGATAGCGTGCGTTTTGAGGTAGATTCACAAATGGTGTACCTATATGGCAAAGCAAAAGTTATATATACCGAAGTAGAATTAAAAGCTGATTACATAGAATTAAGCCTACGCAAAAACATTGTTTATGCCATTGGAGTGTCCGACAGTAGCGGAAAAATAGTTGGTAGCCCCGAGTTTAAAGATGGTGACCAAGAATTTAAAAGCGATAAAATAACTTACAATTTTGAAACCAAAAAAGGTAAAATTATTAATGTTCACACCACGCAAGACGAAGGTTATTTGTATGGTGATAAAGTAAAAAAAGATAGTAGCGATAATATTTATATGCTGCACGGCACCTACACCACCTGCAATTTAGAGCATCCACACTTTTGGTTTGATATTTATAAAGTAAAAGTAATAAAAGACGATAAAATTGTAACAGGCCCTGCAAACCTCAAAATTGCCGGCGTGCCAACACCATTGGCGTTGCCTTTCGGATTTTTTCCAAATAAAAAAGGTAGGGCCAATGGAATAATTATTCCACGCCCGTTTGACAGTGAAGCATGGGGTTTTGGCTTAGAAGAAGGTGGCTATTACATGGGCATAAATGACAATATGGATTTGACTCTTACAGGAGACATATTTTCGCGGGGAAGTTTTAAGATAAATGCGGCCACAAATTATGTAAAACGATACAAATATAGCGGTAGTTTTAGTGTGAGGTACACAAGCAATAAAAGTGGTGAAAAAGGTTTTCCTGATTACAATGTAGCAAAAGATATGCGTGTATATTGGAGTCACAACCAAGACCCTAAAGCCCGCCCCAATAGCAGGTTTACTGCCAAGGTTGATGCAGGTAAAACAAACGCAAAAGCACAACGCGAAATAAATTTAAACATCCAAAATACCTTGGCATCAAGCATACGCTATGACAAAATATTTGCTGGAACGCCTTTTTCAATGGCAATTGCAGCCAATCACAGCCAAAATACTGCCACCAAAATTGTAGAAATTACTGCACCGGATATTCTATTAAATATGCAATCAATAAATCCTTTGGGCACAAACTTTACGCAAGGCAAAGCAAAATGGATTAGTGATTTGCGTTTGAATTATAATACAAATATTCAGAACAAAATACGTGGATTTGAAGAACAAATTTTCTCTTCAAAACAAAAGAATTTAGATTCGGTATTTGCCGAAATGCGCAATGGAATGACGCACAACGCCTCATTGGCTACAAATGTGAAGGCATTAAAATATTTAATTGTAACACCATCGGTTACCTACTCTGAACTATGGTATTTACAAACCAAAACTAAAAGTTGGGATGCTGTAAATGATACAATTGCTACCACTTTAAATAGGAATTTTTCACGCGCCAATAATGTTGGCTTAAGTGCTTCGTTGCGCACCGTTTTGTATGGCGTATATCTTTTTAAACACGGAAATTTAAAAGGTTTTAGGCACACCATTCAGCCAAATATCTCATACAATTATAACCCAGGTATTACCAAAAACCAAACCTATTATAATCCTGATTTACAAAAAACTATTGAATATTCTAAATACGAAGGCGGTATTATTGGGCAGCCTTCCACATCAAAATCAAGCTTTGTAAATATGGGTTTGAATAATATTTTAGGTATAAAATACAAACCACGAAAAGATACTTTGGGCAACTTTACAAAAGTAAATATACTTGATAACTTTGGTGCTAGCACAAGTTACAACGTACTTGCTGATAGTATGAATTGGAGCCCAATAAATGTAAATGCACGCGTAATTATTTTAAATAATTTTAATGTAAGCTACGATTTGAGCTATAATTTATATGCCCTCAATAACAATACTGGTATAGTAACAAAGCAATATATGCGCGATGTTACCGGTAAATTTGCCCGCCTCACATCAAGCAATTTTAGCATACAATATAGCTTGCGAAGTAAAAATACGAAAGCAATAATTACAGATAGCAAAACGGCCTCACAAGCCGAAATTGATGAAATAAACCGCAACCGTGACCAATACATTGATTTTAATTTGCCATGGCAAATTTCTTTCATTTATACATTATCATACAACAAAGCGGCTTTGGTATCAAGCTATGGTAACCATATTTTGCGTGTGAATGGCGATTTAAGTTTAACACGCAAATGGAAAATTACTTTTAGTAGCGGTTGGGATTTTACAGCAAAAGATATTGTGTTGCCAACAATAAATGTGTACCGCGATTTACATTGTTGGGAAATGAGTTTCAACGTAATTCCTTACGGCCCTTCAAAACAATATTCGCTTAACATAAATGTAAAAGCAAGCGTTTTGCAAGACATGAAACTTAGCCGCCGCCGCAGTTGGTACGATTTGAGGTAGATTGAATAAAGATGCGAATAAAGGGTGGAAAAATTTGTCGTTTTTACTGTGTTGTGGGCAAGCGTGTTATTCCTCCAGCGAATGATAGCATCTAAAATGGGATTAGTAATTTGTGTTTTTTTCTATTCGTATTAATGAGGCTTGCGTAGATGCCTTCGCAGGAATGACGCTGGTGTTAGACGGGATGCGATACTAAATACATTTCGACACTTGATTCGAACTAAAGATACTAACTATAGCTTATTGTTAAAATTCCCCACTTTTTTCGACATGTTATGCGATGGTTTCTCAACCAGAAAATACATTATGTATGCACATAAAATACTAACCAATAAACCACCTAAAACAACAAAGGGCTTTTGGTACGACGCTGTAAATTTATGTGAACAAATATTTACAAATGCCGAACCTACAATGCAATGCACTAAGTAAATTGAGTATGAAATTTTACCAAAGAACAACCCAATTTTTTCTACCTTATTTTTTGCAAAATGCACCAATGCAATTGTAATAATTGCAACTACTAAATCGGGAATTCCTATTTTTACAAAAACAATAATTGCAGCAATTATTGAAATAACAATATACTCTAATAGCCTTATATAATTGGCTTGCCAGAGTACATACAATATTCCTAATAAAAATAAACATCCCCAAAACGGAAAAAATGGAACAGTACAATTTAAAAACGGAAAAGAAAAAACAATAGCATAAAATACAAATCGTTGCCACATAATTTTGTGCAGTACCAAAGGGAACAACAATGCCAAAAATAGGTAATACTGAAACTCAATTGCAAGCGTCCAAAACACAGGATTTATCCAAACTGCCGATTTTACAAATGGTACTAAATATCCTATGTGCAACAAAATATTTTGCATTGAAATATCAATACTAATTTGAGATTTGTTTTGCACATAATTTCTAAAAAAAACATAGCCAATACTCAATACCAATGCAACCAAATAGGGTGGTTCAATTCGTAAAATTCTTTTCAATAAAAAGGCAAAAAATCTTTTGTATGTATAGTTGCTATTTATCATTGCCAATGGTATAACAATGCCAGAAATTACAAAAAATAGTTGTACCCCATACAAGCAATATTTAAAAATAAAAAGCACCGTTTCATTAGTAAAATAACCGGTTGTGGTGTATACAAAATGGTATAAGCAAACCATTAACGCCGCCACACCACGCAATGAATTTATTACAGGTATTTGTTCCAATTTATTAGATGCTTCTTCTTCCATTTTTTATTCAACATTAAATTCCCAAGCACTTTTATAGTAGCCATTTTCTTGTGTAAACGTTACAAATTTTTCGTAAAAACTATTGCTGCAAATTGTAGCACTATCGCCTACCACAACCATTTTTTGTTTGGCACGAGTAAGGGCTACGTTCATGCGGCGTTTATCATGCAAAAAGCCAATTTCGCCATTGGCATTGCTACGTACCAAACTTATATACACAATATCTTTTTCTTGCCCCTGAAAACCATCAATCGTTTTTACCCTAATATTGTTGTAATGCTTTAGCTTTACATCATCTGCAATCAACTCTGTAAGCAGTTGCACCTGTTCTTTGTAAGGCGAAATTACTGCAATTGTAAAATTAATATTTGTGGTTTTATTCACTAACAATTCATCTAAAACGAGTTTCAAATGTTTTAATAAAAGCAATGCTTCGTCTTTGTTGCTAACGCTTAAACTTTCAATGTTTAATACTTCATCAAAACCACAGCCAGCAGTATCTATATACTCAAAAGCTTGATGCGAAATAAAATTTTCATCACTCAATAAAGTTCTGTTTTCGACGCTGCTGTGTGCAATTAAATTTCCATCATAAAATTGCTGATTACTAAATTGCATAATGTGCTTGTTCATGCGATATTGTACTTGCAGCATTATATTGTTTTGTGGTGTCAAACATTTTTCCATTAGGCTTATTGCCAAGCCCTGTTTTGCGGCATCTTTACTTTTGACAGTTGGGGGCAATTGTAAGTGGTCGCCGGCAAAAATAACGCGATTCGCTTTTTCAATAGCTATATAAGTTGCAGGTTCTAAAGCCTGCGCAGCCTCATCTATAAGCACAGTATTAAACTTAATATTTTTTAATAAATAACTTGCCGCGCCCAACAAAGTGCAACAAATAACTTGCGCAGTTGCAAATTGTTCCTTCACTATATAGTCTTCTAAAAGCACCGCTTCTTTAGTCAAATTTTTTGCTTCTGCATTAAGTAAATTCCGCTGTTCACGCTCATCTCTACCAAAAGTACGTTTGTATTTTCGCGCCATACTTTTGTATTCTTGTGCCATTTTACGGTAGTTTTTTATTTCTTTAAATTGAGGATGTTGAGATATTTTACCATCCAAAGTACGGCTAAGTAAATTATCAGAAACCCTTGTAGGATTGCCCAAGCGAAGCACTTGAATATTTTTTTCAGATATTTTTTCGGTTAATAAATCAATGGCAATATTGCTGGGGCTACACACCAAAATTTGTTTTTCTGTTTTTAAAAGTTCGGCAACCAAAGCCACCAATGTTGTAGTTTTACCTGTACCTGGTGGGCCATGTATTACCGCTATATCATTGGCTTGCAAGCACTTTTGTACTGCAAATTTTTGAACATCATTTAAGTTATGCGCTTCCAAATTGAATTGCTTATTATTAAAATACGCTTCATTTTTATGATAAAGTACATCGCGCAATTCGGCAAACCTATTGTTTTCGGCCTTCATTAAGCGTTTAAGTACATGTTCCATTTCTGTGTAACTGTATTCATCAAACAATAAACTAACACCCAACTTTCCCTCATCAAACCAATCGGGCACATCATCAATAGTAGTTGCAATAAACATTTTATTTTTATGAATGGCTTTTACAACGCCTTTGGCAGCAAGCCTTGTGCCAGTAGTATTCAAAAATACTTCAACCGATTTGCCTACATTAAATTGGTGAGGTTTGGTATCGCTAATTGATTTCTCAATTTCTAAAGTTAAGTAATCGCCCATGCCTACTTCGTAGTTGCGAAGCCGAATAGGAAACCATGTAAAACCATTTTCTTTTTGGCTTTGCACACTCGCCTTTAGCACTTTTAAACGGTACAATTCAAGGTCTTCTTTTTTATCTAATTGCAATAAATTATAGAGGTTTTGAATTTGGGTAATTGGCATAAAACATTTTAGAGAAACCAATGATAGACTTTTTACATTTGCCACAAAAAAAATATAACATGAAATCAACAGGCTGGATAATTTCACACAAAAAAAGCACCTCTAAATTGACGAATATTTACGAGTTTAAAAACTTTGTACACGCATTTTCGTTTTTAACACAAGTGGCATTTCTATCCGAAAAACTAAAGCACCACCCAACAATTACGAATACCTATAACAAAGTTACTTTGCAACTAAGCACGCACGATGAAGGCGATGTGGTTACCGAAAAAGATTTGAAATTGAAAGCAGAAATTGATAAAATTAAAATAGATTAGTTTATTCGCACAAAAATTATAAAAATGAGAATTATATTATTACTAGTTGCAACGTCTGCAATATTTGCAGGATGTTTTAAAAAGAAAGAAATAGTAGAACAAAAAATTATTGGATTTGCAAATTCTTGTGAGCCAAATCAACTTTGGCTAAATGAAAATTTAAACAAAGAAATAGGTAAAGATGCACACACTGGAACATTTGCAAATGTAATTACAGAGAATGATGTTTTTGGTTTAGGGCTACGCAAAAATTTAGTAGAATTAGATACGCTGAGGCCCGTTAAAAAAATAAAAGTTGCGTGTTGGATTAAAGCAAGCAAATTGCCATTAACAGCATTAATAGTTTATTCAATTGATGCTGGCGGCAAAAATTTATCTTGGGATAGCAAATCTATAAAAGATATGGTGAAAGAGGCAAACAAATGGGTACTTATAAACCAAACTTGCGAGGTGCGCGAAATTGTAGATAAAAATGCAAAGGCTTCAGTTTACCTATTAAATTCAAACAAAGAAAACTTTATGGCTGACGACATGGAAGTGTTTTTTGAAATGAAGTAGAGTTAGCTTGGAAAATAGATTTTAAATGGTTTTAATTTTTTATTTTCAATTATGAAACTGCCAGAAACGCTCTTAGCTGCTGCCGAACTTCCATTAGGCAATAATTGCGTTGCAGTGAAGGAATACTCCCCAATTGGCAGATGATGTAAATATCCACAACCATTTGTGTTTTCATTTGGTTCAGTGTTAACAGCTATTTCTTTGGTAATTTGTGCAAAATAAATATTATTCACTTTAACTTGAATTTGGAAAAAATTTTGGCTAATATCAGCTTGGTAATAAAATACAGCATCGCCAAATTTAGACTGAAATATTTTTACAGTTTGCGTTAACTCATCTTTTTTTCCACCATTTTTTGTAAAAGCTTCTAATTTAAAGTCCAACGATTTTTCATCACCTAAGCTATCGGTTATAAAATTTATTTCCTTATCGGTTGATGATACGCCATACGGAAAAGTCCACCTTACATTATTTGTTAAAGTAGAAGTGCTGGTTAACTTTATTGTATCGCCTGCTTTGTAATATGGTTTATTAAATGTAAAAGATGCTTTCGGGTTTTTAGTACATGCAAAAAACAATGTTACAAAACCAAATAGCAGCGTTAATTTCAAAATATTTTTCATAATAAAATTTTTATTTTTTATAATTCTGTAAAAATAATAATTCGACAATAGATTTATTGATAAGACTAAAATCTTACAAAAAATAAATGTAAAAATACACATAACCCTGAGCGCATTTAATGCAAATTAAATTTAACATTGCGCTATAGCTAATAAAAATAAACAACCAATATAAACCATGTACTTTTGATTAACAAATACATAATTGAGCATAAAAAAACCCTCTTTGTTTAGAGGGTTTTTCTTATGAAATATTATCCTAACAGTGTTTTTTTGCAGGCCTCTAACATTGCAAATGCCTCTTTTTGTGTTTTGCTTTCGGCATAAGTGCGCAACACAGGCTCAGTACCTGATGCACGTATCATTATCCATGATTCATTGTCAATAAAATATTTCCAACCATCAAGGTCATCCATGCGTTGCACTTTATAATTGCCAAATGAGTTGTATTTATTGGCTTTGCAGTTAGCTACAATAGCATTTTTTATGTCTTCTGTAAGCGTTAAATCATTTCGTTCAAAAGCAAACTCACCAGTAATTGCATATACTTCTTGTATTAAATCATCTAACGATTTGCCTGATTTTGCCATAAATTCCCAAATGGTTAATCCCATCCAAATACCGTCACGCTCAGGTATGTGGCCTTTAATGGCAATGCCACCACTTTCCTCGCCACCAAGCAAAACGTCTTCTTTTATCATGATTGCACAAATGTATTTGAAGCCAATTTTTACAACTTCTAAATCCAAACCATAATGTGCACACATGTTTTTAATTTTTACAGTAGTGCTAAAAGCCGTACAAACCTTGCCAGTCATGCCTTTGTACTTAACCATGTAATGTATCAAAAGCAAAATAATGTGATGAGAGTCCACAAAATTTCCTTTACCATCATACAACCCTATACGGTCAGCATCACCGTCTGTAACCAAGCCGCAATCTATGTTTTCGGATAATTTAATCATCTCAGAAAACTCTAATAAATTTTTATGAATTGGCTCTGGTGCTTGCCCCATAAAACCAGGGTTGTAATCGCAATGTAAAAATGTAATATCCGGAAACAGGCGGCGCATAACGTTTTGCCCAGCACCATACATGGCATCGTAAGCAAATTCCATATCAGAATTGCGCATCAATTCGATGTCAAAATGTGCTTCAACGTGTTCAACATACATTGTTTCAAGGTCAATGTATTCAAGCAATCCAGCGTTTTCATAATCGGCAATAGTTTTGCCATCTAAGTCAACAGTATTTTTGTCTTGTATTATGTCTTCAATTTCTTGCACTTGTTCAGGCAACAATGGCCCACCGTACGAGCCTTTTAGCTTAAAACCATTGTAGGCAGGTGGGTTGTGGCTAGCAGTAATAATAATGCCCAATGCCGAATTTGTTTTTACAGTTCCTAATGATATCATTGGTGTAGAAACAAAGTCTTTTGCTAACATAACTTTTATGCCATGCGCACACAAAACTTTAGCAACCGTTTCGGCAAACAACTCGCCAGCAAAGCGGCAGTCGTGACCAACAACAACTTGTTTTTGATTATTTTTTTTGAGCCATTGTGCCGTAGCTTCACTAACGCGTGCAACGTTTTCTACTGTAAATTCTTTGGCTATAATTGCGCGCCAACCGTCAGTTCCAAATTTAATTTTTGTCATAAATAATTATTTTTCTGTGATGCAATAATATATAAATCTCATTAATAATAGTAGCCTAAAAATGCAAATTGAAATTCAATTGTGAAAATACAGTCTAATGTTAAATAAAAAAGCCTCCAATTTCTTGAAGGCTTTTTACTAGTGGCCCCAATTGGATTCGAACCAATGGCCTACTTCTTAGAAGGAAGTTGCTCTATCCAGCTGAGCTATGGGGTCAAAATTAATCTAAAAATATGTTTGAATATAGAAAAACCAAACCTACATTAAACTCAAAAAAGTTTAAAACTAAGTTCGTTGCGCTGGTGCAAAGGGTTCATTAGTTTTAAACTTCTTAGTGTCGGGGTGGCAAGATTCGAACTTGCGACCTCCTGGTCCCAAACCAGGCGCGATGACCGGACTACGCTACACCCCGATTTTTTAATTTTGGGACTGCAAAGGAAATAAAAAAAAACAAACTACAAATTTTTTTACGAAAAATATTTACACACCTTATTTAAGACTAACATATTTTGATGCCATTACATAAATTACTTTAATATATTAGCCGCGTAAACTATATGCAAACGTGAGTATTTCTATTAACAACATTGTAAAAAAATATGGGCAGCAAACTGCCTTAAACAATATAAGTTTTGAAGTAAAAAAAGGTGAAATTGTTGGTTTGCTTGGCCCAAATGGCGCTGGCAAAAGTACATTAATGAAAATTATTTGTTGCTACCTCCCTCCTACTTCGGGCACAGCAAATGTTTGTAATTTCAGTATCGAAGAACAGAGTATTGATGTGAGGAAACACATTGGTTACTTGCCCGAAAATAATCCTTTGTACTACGAAATGTATGTGAAAGAATATTTAGAATTTGTGTTGGGAATTAGAAATTTCAAAGCCGATAAAAAGAAAAGAGTTGCCGAAATAATTGATATTGTTGGCTTGCAGCTTGAGCAAAAAAAGAAAATTGGTGCTTTGAGCAAGGGATATAAACAGCGTGTGGGCTTGGCACAAGCTATCATTCATAATCCAGATGTATTAATTTTAGATGAACCAACAACTGGTTTAGACCCAAATCAATTGGTTGAAATTAGAAATCTAATAAAAGAGTTGGGCAAAGAAAAAACCGTTGTATTTTCAACGCATATTATGCAAGAAGTTGAAGCTGTTTGCGATAGGGTAATTATTCTTAATAAAGGGAATTTGGTAGCCGATGAAAGTGCTTCTAATATTCAGCAATTAAACAAAAAACAACAGTTAGTTTTTGTAGAGTTCAATACCATTATAGATATAAATAACCTGAAAAAAATAAATGGTATCGAAAAAGTAACAAACCAAAACAATAACTGCTATTTATTTGAATCGTCAACAAACAATGACATTAGAACCGAAATTGCACAATACGCTGCAGCTAATAAATTACTAATACTACAAATGAAAATACAAGAAAATAATTTAGAAAATATTTTTAAAGAGTTGACAGCTTAGTGATTAATCAAATGTAAAAGGTAGAATATATATAGTATTTGGTATTTATTAGGTTCTTAAAATAAAATTTTATGATTATCAAATTAAGAAAATAAAACTCAAATTTTATTACACAAAATACAGTATTAAAATTAAAAAATAAAAACAAAAAAAATGAAATCAACTTTTACATTATTAGCATTATTAATGCTCGCAAATTTAGGCTTTGCCCAAATGTATGATGGCCCCGAAAGCGTTGAGTGGGATAGCATTAATTCCAGATACCTAATATCGAACACTGGTTCTAATAAAATATTAGCGCGTGCAGCAAATGGAACACTTACAACCTTTGCAACTCTTGCCAATGCGCCTTATGGCTTAGAAATAGTTGGCGCAAAATTATACGCTTGCACTGGTACAAAAATTACGGTTTTGAACTTAACCACTGGAGTACAAATTACTCAAATAAATTGTAGTGGCGCTTCATTTTTAAACGGTATAACGCATGATGCAAATGGCAATGTTTATGCAACTGATTTTAGTGCAAAAAAAATATATAAAATAAATACAAATACCAATGTTGCCTCTGTTTATGTAAGTGCAACGGTAAATACGCCGAACGGAATTGTTTTTGACCAGCCTAACAATAGATTGGTATATGCTTGTTGGGGAAGCAATGCTAAAATAAAAGCGGTGTCTTTGGTTGATAGTTCTCAAACAACACTCACAACAACTACACTGACTAGCATCGATGGTTTAACCCTTGACCCTTATGGCAATTTTTATGCTGCAAATTGGGGTAGTAATTCTTTGGTTAGGTTTAACAACAATTGCACTACAAATACTACTGTAATGGCAGGATTGGATAGCCCTGCCGACATTTGTTATAACCCACAATCAGATTCTATTGCAATACCAAATTCTGGCAATAATACTGTGGTTTTTTACTTCAATATTTTAACGGGCGTTAAAAAAATTGTAGCAGATAATTTTTCAATTTACCCTAATCCAACATCAGATTATTTAGTATTAAATGGTATTGAAAATAATTCGAAAGTAGATTTTGAAATACTTGATTCAAATGGCAAATTGCTATTAAAAAACACTATCAATACTTCAAACAAAATTGATGTTCGCAATTTTATAAAGGGCATTTATTACCTTAATGCAACGCAAAATAAAAAGCGTTTTTCAAAAACGTTTGTGAAGGAATAACTCTATTAATTCTTTAAATAAACCGTTAGTGGGTAATGGTCAGATAAGTTTACTTTGTTGGTTTTAAATGAGTACGATTTTATGCTTGCAGAATGGAAAATATAATCTATGCGTTGGGGTAAAATTTCAGTGTTGCTATTTCCAAATCCGCTACCACTTTTTATAAAGGCATCGTCTAATTTTTTGCTAAACATATTGTAGGTGTAAGATACAGGAGTATCATTAAAATCGCCACATACAACAACTTTGTAAGGCGAATTTTGAATGTGATTTATTACCAAGTCAACTTGCGTGCTTCGTTTTACGAATGCCATTTTTAGCTTGCGTAAAATCTTTTTTATTCCTCTAACTTCACTTACATTTTTATTTGTATTTAAAGAGTCTATAAACTTGTAATCTTCATTTTTAAAGTGTATTGATTGCAGGTGCAAATTGTAGTACCTTATGGTGTCTTTGCCTTTCACAATATCACTAAATATGCAACTATTATTTCCTTTGGCATTGAACTCAATAAACCCCTTTTTTATGATTGGATATTTTGAGAAAGTGGCAATGCCCCAATGGTCCGTTTTTCTAAGGGTTGTAGTGTAATGTATATTACTATTTTCAAAATTTAATTTAGATTTGAGACTGTCAATATTTAAAAATTCATTTTCGTCATCAGCATAAAACTCTTGAAAATTAAGCACTTCAACTTCTTGCTTTACAATAAAATTAATGATTTTATTTCGTGTGTTTTTATTATTTTTCCAATTGTATAAATCAAATAAACGAACATTAAAAGTCATAACTTTTGTAAGCGAATCACCAGCGGTTTTATTCGTAATTTCAGGGGCAGCGTGATACTGAATAATTCGTGGAAAAATAAAAATACCCAACAAAATTACGACACCCGAAATAATAACTTGTAACCGAAAAAAAACAGTCCAATAAATTACAAATAATAAATTTAGGATAAGCAAAATAGGGTAGCCTAAACCTAAAAAAGCCAATGGGTAAAAGGTTTCGGGGCTTATGTATAAACTTAAATACGAACCCAATAAAAGTAAAGCAGCAATAATGTTGACTGCGAACATTATTTTATTTACTCCACTCAATTTTTTAATCATAGTCCAATGTTGAAAATTATTCTCAAGTAACTTTATACAATTTAATTTTAATTTTTAATATGCTTTATTACAAGCAAATAAAAACTGTAAATAGTAAAAACAAGTCATCAAAGTAATTACAAAAAATAGGGCTAATCCGCAAATAATGAAACGGCAGCGTCATTTTTGCCATCATTAATTTTTCCTTTAAATGTTTCATCCATAAGCACTTTCCATTTCTTTGAAAATCTTTTTGGCTTCAAATAACGTGCTGTAATCTCTACCGAATTATCAATTCTGATTTTTATTTTCACATAGTTATACACGTACCCATATTTAGGATGACTAATTAAAATAGTTTGAGAACTTGTAACAAAAGATGGCACTTTACCCTTAAATACACTCGAGTCGAAATACTCATAAGTATCTAATTCCATTCCACCAATAGCATCGGGCGACTTAGGCTGTTCAATCCCATCAGAAATAAGTTTGCATTTTGCATAATAAATTACAGCCCGTACCGATTTACCTTCTTTAAAAGATGCCATTAATTTTTCAAAATTTTGAACTTTTGTTTGTGCGAAAATAGAGACTCCAAATAGAGTGAAGCCCAACAGTAACAATGATTTTCTCATATTTATTTTTTGTGAATGATTAATTTATTTGAGCAATATATTGCAATCAGCAATCAAACTCTTCAACATCTTTTATAAAATTGCTGATGTGTTTTTTAACGCTTTTCAGTTGGTTAATGTTTTCATCAATGGCTAACATTTTCTTGTTGAGAATTTCAATTTTTTTTGCCTTAGAAATGCGTTTGCCATACCATGCATCAATCAATTCCTCAATTTCTAATAAGGTAAAACCAACAGATTTTGCCTCTTTTATTAATTCTAATTTATCAATTACTTCGTCATCATAATATGTGTAATTATTCGTTTTTGTTTCAATATTCTTTTTGCCTTTATACAAACCCGACTTTTCGTAAAACCTTATTGTGGCAATTGAAATGCCGGTTTCTTTTGAGAGTTGATTAATTAATTTCATGATTGTTGAAAACTTTTTTGAACTATGAACACAACTTCATACTTTATGGTTTCAAATATATAATATACTTTTGCATTTCAATTAAAAAAATTAAGATGAACAAAACAATTTTGATTACTGGTGCATCAACTGGTATAGGTAAATTAACTGCAATGTTTTTTGCCGATAAAGGCTGGAATGTAGCTGCCACAATGCGTACAACTTCGAAAGGTAATGATTTATTAAATCATAAAAATGTAAAAATATTTGCATTAGATGTAATGAATGAAACAAGTATTGCCGACGCAATTAATAATACCATTAAAGCATTTGGCGGCATTGATGTTTTGTTTAACAATGCCGGATATGCACTTGTAGGTGCTTTTGAAGCTATGACAAATGAACAAATAAAAAAACAATTTGCTACAAACGTATTTGGTGTAATGAGTGTAACGAAAGCTATTTTGCCACACTTTAGGGCAAAAAAAAATGGAATGATAATTAATACAACTTCAATTGGTGGCATAATTACATTGCCGCTTTATAGCGTTTATCATAGCACCAAATGGGCGTTAGAAGGCTTTATGGAAAGTTTACAATTTGAACTAAAACAATTTAACATCAAAGTAAAAAATATTGAGCCAGGTGCTATAAAAACAGAATTTGAAAATGCAATTGAGTTTGTATCAACCATTGATTATGACAACTACACAAACAAAGCGCATAAAAACATGTTGGATATTTATAAAACAGCGCCCACTGCCGAAGTTGTTGCAAAAAAAGTATGGCAAGCTGCAAATGACAATACTTACAGATTGCGCTATGCTGTTGGCGGACAAGGCCCTTTATTATTGTTTATGCGTTGGCTTTTACCACTTTCGTGGTTCACTAAAATTGTAAGTAGTCAAGTTGAAAAAGGGCTATACTAAAATTACTATGAAAGATTTAACCACAACTTGTCCCGATTAATTCCTTCGGGATAGACACATAGTTTTTTAGGTAAAAAGAAGCTTAGCTTTACATATCACTTTGTGTTAAACGTAGTTTATGTAACCTAATGTATAAATAAAAACTATGCGCCTATACCGTTGTTACAAACGGGACAAGTTGTGGTTATATTAATGTAGCATAGATGATGCGTGTGTAAATTTAAGTATATAATAGCTCCACAATAATTTTAGTTATCCCTGAAAAAGGAATAAAATATTAATAAAATGAGAATGATTAGCGATTATTTTAATGCAGAAAAATACGAGAGTTTATTCTTTATTATTGTAGGAATAATTACTTTCTCAATTGGTATTTAATATTGGTTTATTGTAGGAAAAAATTTTTACAAAGGCATGGCAATACCATTGATTTTAGTAGCTTTTATTCAACTTACGGTAGGCATAACAGTTTATTTTAGAAGCCCAAAAGATATTGAAAAAAATTACGCGTATTTTAAATAATGAACCCTCTAAATACAATCGGAAGAAATTCCGCGAATGAAAGTAGTGATGAAAAATTTCATTATTTATAGTTATGTTGAAATTGCACTTGCAATTATTGGACTTACATTATTTTTCTTGTTTGCAAAGTTGCCCTTTTTTAAAGGCATTGGCTTAGGTTTAATTATGCAAGCAAGCTTAATGCTCACCCTCGCCTATTTTGCAGAAAAACGAGGTGCCGAATATTTGAAATTTTTGAGGATGGTATGCAAATAAGTATTTGATTTTAATACAATACTACCTCAATTATTTGTTGAGCTAAAATTGTTTCGTACTTCTGTAAAAAAATATAACGTATGCGCATCATCAAGGAAATTGTTTTTGAAAATTGCAAAGCCTCTATCTTTTATATGAACCAAAAGTACATTGTAAAATTTGAACAAGGTGTATTAGAACAAACCTATAAAATTGGAGAATTAGATTTTTTGGTGAATTCTGTTGAGGATGTTGAGAATATTATTAGTGCTGGCTTACTAAAAAATGTACAAACAATTTTTACACAAATGCAACGAAATTTTATAGAAGCAACGAAGGATTTTTAGTGTTCACTTTATTTCACTGTTCACCCCCCCCACCAATTTATAGCTGTGTTCTGAAGCCGCATTTTGCAATGGTATTTCGGTATTCTTCAATTTAGAAATTAACGTTTAGTGCGGCGTGATTTTGTCAACACAATAATTCAGATTATACACAATGCAATAAAAATATATTTTTCGAACAAAAACATCTATCCAAAATACGGTTGCAAAACTTATGAAATACAATCCTTCGGGATTATGAAATTTGTAGTTTCTGCTCATTAAACAATCATACAATTTTTTACGCTACCGCAAGCCTCTGGCTTGTGTTTTATTTTGTAAGAAGTACTTTGTACACAAGCGTGACGCTTGCGGTAGCGGGGAAGTAGTCCAAGTATCGCTAATGGCGGAGTATTCATAAACAATGATGTTAGTAGAATTTGTAGACGCAGATGAAAACTCCACAAAGTACCCCTTACCATTAGAACTGAATACATAATTACTGTTGTATGTATAGGTTGTATTTAAACTATGAGGACAATTGCTTTTCTGAAGCCATGTTTTAGTGATTGTATTATATTCTTTCAATTTATAAATATTACCACTTACATGTGAAACAACATAAATATTGGCTCCAATATGAAAAGAGTGTAAAAAAGAAATTGAATCATTAAATGAATAATTAGACTCCAAAATCATTTGTTGTCCTATTTGTAATCCTCCAGTTTCACTGCTGCCTACTTCGCCTTCTTCTCCACATAGTCCTAACCACTTTATTCCATTGTAATATTCAATGCAATCAGTATTTATATTTAAAATTGTCATACCTGCATAAAGGTTTGTAATTGCTTCGCGTTGTGCAGTTGTCATTTGCGGTAGTTTGTCAGATGGGTTCCATTTTGCACCGTCATATTGTAAAATCTTGCCTAATGTTGGTGTTAGCGTATCAATGTTTTTGTTTTGCAATTTGTTTGCATTCCAAATGGCACTGTCTTTTTTTGCACTTATGTTGTTTCCGCTAATTGTTACTCCTGCACCTGCAACATAGTTTGGTGTATTTACAGTAAAGTTTGGGTATGTACCTGTAACGTTTGTATGCCCTGTGCCATTAATGTTTACAGTTTGGTCAGGTGCTGTGTTGGTTATGGTTTGCCCACTAACTGCAATGCCATTTCCTGCAATTATATTAGGCGTGTTTACTATGTAATTTGGGTATGTGCCTGTTACGTTGGTTTGCCCAGTAGCGTTTAGGTTTAGCGTTTGGTTTGGTTGGGTGAGGTGTTTATAATGCTGTCGTTGTTTATGGTTATTCCGCTACCCGCGTGTAGTGTTGGGTTTCCGCTTTTTTCGGCATACAGCGCATACGGCACACTTAGCATTTGGCTTGTTCCTATTATCACGTAATTGCCGCCGCCGGCAGGGTCTAATTCAATTTTAGAGTATTTATTACCACTTGCCCACTTTATATTTGCAAAGTTGCCGCTTTGCACTAAACCGCCACCAATGGCAAGGTTAAATAAACCAAGGTTGCTGGTAGTAATGTTGTGGGTTTCTACATAGGTTGCAATGGGTATTGCGTGCTGTCTAATATACTCACACGTACACTTATGTTTTGTGTGGGTAATGGAATGTCGCTGCTGTTGCGGGCTACGGCTTAGTAGTTTATTTTTTGTGGTTGCGCAAATGCTGATGTGATGATGAGAAGATTTGCAAATGTAATGATGAGAAACCTCATCCCCAGTCCTTCTCCTACTGAGAAGGGGGCCAAAACCGAAAGTAATTTTTTGATGTTCATATTATGATTTTTTATTTTGTGTTTAGTGTTATTTTCAATTTTTGTGTACTCTGCCTGTTATCGTGAATGCTAACAATAAATATAATGTTTTTAGTTATTGTATAGTAATGGCTATTGTGTTTAGATAATATGCAACGCCTGATGTTTTTTCTATGCTTTGTTACAGGAAACAAAAGCGGATTTTGTTCGATTAATAAAATTCTGGAATCTAATTTCTTTACAAAATTTCTGATTACTTTTTCAGTCCAGTTTTCTTTCAAATAGGTAATGATACTTATCAAACTTTTATCTGCATTTACTGACCATTCAATTTCATAACCATTTATTATACTGCTTTTTTACTTTCTTATGAGGTATTGTCTTTCCGTTTTTTATATCTAATAAACCGGCATCAATTCCTTGCTTTTCAGTTTCAGAAATACAATCCCTCCAATCTTTGTTAATGCCTGGATTATCTTTCAAAAATTTAATTTTTTCTATAGTGGTATTGTCTTGCAAGGCAATAATCCAATCTATAATTTGCAATTTTTCGGTTTGTATATTCATTGTTGCAATTTTTTATTTTTCAAAATTATTATTATTTCTCTTTATTTTCTCTCCAACTTCTACAACGGTATAACTCTTCAATTTTCCTGACTTGTATAGCGCGCTGTTTTCGTTTAATTCTACTTTTAACGCATCAGAATATTCACAGTCGTTGTGGCCTACTTTGTTGTTTATGATTGTGTAAATGCCCTGCAAAAATTCTTCATCATCTACTTGCAATAATGCGTTTGTTATTTTCTTTTTAAGTGCTAGTGTTGTCATTGTTTTCTATTTTTTTATTATCTCATAACTACTTATTTTCTCTTGGTTTTGCAGCACTTGCAACACATAGTTTGCATTGCTAAAAGCTTGCATATTTATTTCGGTTTTTGTGTCGGTTATATTTTTTTGTTGCAATAATTTTCCACTCATATCAAACAACATAAATTGTAAATTTTGTGGTGGTTTTTCTATGCTCAAAAACAAAATATCGGTTGTTGGGTTCGGAAATATTTTGATGTTTAATTCATCCGCAATTTTAGTTATAAGCGATATAATTATTTGATACACAGGTTGCTGAAAACCTTGCGTTAACTGCATATTTGAGTTAATTAAGGTTGTTACATTTGGTTCGCCAATTGTGTAGGTGAGTTTGTAATTAGCATTGCCATACTCACCACCCGAAGTTGAATTTACTTCTTGCGCTTTTGCTGATGTGGCAATGAGAAAATTTGATAATGTGATGATGAAACTGAAAAGTATTTTATTTTGCATGCTTTTATTTTTTGATTGCTAAGTTATTGAATATTCTTTATGCTGTGTTTTACAAATTGCACGATATTATTCAGCGCAATGTTTTGGCTTTGCCTTTAATCAACCCGCAGGGAATTACAATATCAACAACCTTGTGAAACTTTACAAATGCCCATAACTTGTCCTGTTTGATAACAACGTGACAAGGTATTTAAGAACAATTAAGTTTGCAATTATTGATAATTCGAAAACCGATTTTGCTAAATATAATTGAATAGGGCAATGAAGAACAGCAGAGTTTATTTGAAAATATTTTTAGTACTTTTTTAAGCTAAACTGCTTTTTACACATTTCTAAAAAGTCATTGTATTCACCAGCTTCAATTGCAACTAAAAAATTATTTTCGTTGGCAATAATATCAGCAATTAAATTTCTATCAGGCATAATTTTAGCCTCTATACTATTGATAAAATAAGTAGAACCCATTATTTTTATTTCCGTTAAAAGTGAATGGCTATGCACTTTGTAGTAGGTTTTATTGTTTGGGTATTTTCTATAAATTGGAAACATATTTTTATTTTATTGTAGCACTACATCACATCCACATCAATATACAACCTCACTTTGTTATATTCTTTATTAGCCCTAAATTGTTGTGCGTGATGCGCAATTAATTTTTTGCTACTGGATGCCGAAACATCCTTGTCTATTTTTATTAAAATATTTTTGTGAAAGAAATTTCTGATTTTTGCTATTGACGGAAACTCAGGGCCCAAGAGCATTTTGCCAAAATGTGTGCGTAAATTATCAGCCACAAATTGTGCTGCCACATTTAGTTCATTTATGTCTTTACTTCTAAAATTAAGTTCAATAAGTTTGCTGAATGGCGGGTAATGATATAGTTGGCGTTCGGCAATTTGTGTGGCATAAAATTCTTTGTAATAATTGTTGGTTACAAATTCAAAAATAGGATTATTCGGAACGGATGTTTGAATAATAACTTTGCTTTTAAAATCACTGCGTCCTGCCCTGCCCGATACTTGCACCAATAGTTGAAAACATCTTTCAAATGACCTGAAATCGGGGTAATGTAAAAGGGCATCGGCATTTATAACACCTACCAAACTTACATTGGCAAAATCTAAACCTTTGCTCACCATTTGTGTGCCAACCAAAATATCAAAATTACCTTCTTCAAAATCGTAAATAAGTTGCTGAAAGGCATATTTGCTGCGGGTTGTGTCTAAATCCATGCGGGCAATGAGCGCTTCAGGAAATAATATTTGTAATTCTTCTTCAATTTTTTCGGTGCCTGCGCCCTTCATCAAAACTTCGGTACTACCACATTTGGCGCATGTTTGCGGAGGAGGTGTAGTATATCCGCAATAATGGCATCGTAAAATATTTATGTTTTTATGATACGTTAAACTTACATCGCAATTAATGCAATACGGTATGTGTGCGCATTGTCTACACTCAAGCATCGGCGCAAAGCCTCGCCTATTTTGAAACAATATTGCTTGCTTTTTATCTTTTAAACACACTGCAATTTCATGCAATAATTCTTTAGAAAAATAAGCATTTAATCCTTTCTCTTTTTTGTACTTTTTCATGTCCACAAGTTCGGTTTGCGGCATTACTGCATTTCCGAATCGGAGGTTCAAATTTACCAATCCAAACTTATTTGTGGAGGCATTATAATAAGTTTCTATTGCAGGTGTAGCAGTACCCAAAACAACTTTTGCCTTGTGAAGGTGCGCCAAATAAATTGCTGTATCGCGCCCGTGGTAGCGTGGTGCAGGGTCGTGTTGCTTGTAGCTAAAATCATTTTCTTCATCCACAATTACCAAACCCAAATTAGAAAATGGTAAAAATAAAGAGGACCGTGCACCTAAAATAATTTTATATGAATTGTTCTCATTACAATTTAAAACACGGTTCCAAACTTCAACTCTTTCATTTTCGTTTTGCCGTGAATGATATACGCCAACAGCCTCGCCAAAAACTTTTTGCAACCTTACTATTATTTGTGTTGTCAATGCAATTTCGGGTAACATATACAACACTTGTTTTCCTTGCAAAATTGCATCATGAATAAGCTTACAATAAATTTCGGTTTTGCCACTGCCAGTAACGCCATGAAGCAGCACAACATCTTTTTGTTGGTGCAAATTTTTTATGTTTTCATAAGCAATATTTTGTTCGTGGCTCAACACTTTTAAACCGTACACATTGCCGTCAAAATGAAACCTATCTTTTTGTTTTTGGGTTGCAAAAAAAATTTCTTTTTTAATTAATGATGTGAGTGCTGCCTCGCCTTTTTCAACACCTTCTAAGAGTGTTTTTATATTTACAGCCAATAAATTTTTAGTGTCGAAATTTATTATTTTCAAATACTGCATCAGTACCTCTACCTGCTTGTATGCACGTTTTTCAAGCGTTTGCATCAGTGTTTGCATTTCGGCATCAGGTGCATATTTTTCATTTAAACTTACGTAATATTCTAACTTCGGTTTAAATTTTTCAACTACTTGTTGTTCTATATAAATTGCGTTTTTCTCGAATAACGATTTTATAATTTTGTGTACATTTTTTAGATTTAATATTTGTCGAATTTCATCAATAGTGAGCATTGACTTCACGCTTAAAGCTTCGGCAACTAAATATTCTTTGTCAGTTAATTGCGCTGTTTCTGTATCAACTAAATTGCCCGTAGCATCAATTAAATTGGGGTTTAGCAAATATTTACCTTCACTGCTAAGTTTTAATCCGCTTGGCAATGCTGCATTTAAAACATCACCAATATTGCATAAATAATAAGTAGAAATCCAACGCCAAAAATCTAATTGCGTAGGATAAATTATTGGTTGCTCATCTAAAACTGTATCAATATATTTTGCTTGGTACTCGGTAGGTACATTTGTATTTACATCACAAACAATTGCAGTAGTTAATTTAGATTTTCCAAACGGAACCACAACGCGTATGCCACATTGCACAGCATCTTGCAACTCTTTGGGTACACGGTAAGTAAAGGTATTTGGCAGTGATTGTGGTACAATAACTTCAATAAAATCTGTTGTCAAAACAGTGAGAAATTAATTAAAAATTACAAAGTTTTAAGCCACACTATTCATTACCTCTTCTAACTTTTTCGACATTGAAGTAAATAAGTTGTTGAGAGGTTTTTCAAGCATCATTTTCATCATAGGGTTTACGTCGCCCTCAAAAATCATTTGTACTTGGCATTCCCCTTCAGTAATGCTTTCCATCAAAACTTTCAGCGTAAATTTTACAGGTGTTTTTTCTGTATTTTTAAAAATTACATTGTTGGTGGGGTTGCGTTCAAGCATTTGCAATCCAAGTTTTGCAAGTCCTTTTACTTGAAAGACACACATTTCCGAATCTCCTTTAAAATCTTCTACTTGTTCGGGCAAAATTTTGCCCAAGTTTTCGGTGTTACTCACAAACTCGTAAACACTTTGTTGTGGTTTATTTATATTTACTTTTACAGTTTCTATTACTAACATAATATGGTATAATTTTAAAGACAAACGTACAGAAAATAATGCGCTATTTGTCTATCAAAAATGTGTGAAGAAAAAGTGTTTCGCTTAGTAAAAAAAGAAAACTTTATTTAAGCGAAAACCTTACAGGAATGTGGTATTGCGATGTTACAACTTGCCCGTCATATATTGCAGGAATCCAATCGTTAGGTATTAAACGCACAACCCTTAAGGCTTCGTTGTTAAACTGTTCGTTGATGCCGCGCAAAATTTTATGGTCTTTGGCACGTCCGTATTGGTCAATAAAAAAAGATACATACACAGTGCCTTTTAATCCCTTTTGCAAAGCTTCTTGCGGGTATTGCAAATTGCTACCTAAAAACTTCCATAATTGTTGCTCATCACCATTAAAAAATGGGTCACGCTGTAAACGAACTGACACTACGCCAGTATCGTTTTTCATAAACATTTCACTTATGTTTCCCTCTTTTTCTTTCAATGAAAATACTTGAGAATTTGTATTGTAATCATACTTCAAACATAGAATCCCTTTAGAATCATAATATTCCCAAACTCCAACTTTTTTATCGTTTGCGTAATATCCTTTACTCGTAATTATAGTTGAAAATCGCAAAAATTCTACCCACAAACTATCGCGTTTACCCAATTTATAACTTCCCGCAAGTATTATCTCATCATTAAAACCCAATCGTTGATAACTGCCATGTTTTATAGAAGTATCCGATTTTAAGACATAAAATATTTGCGTAAATCTTGGATTATCATTTTCACGCGTTTTTATCTGCGTAGAAGACGATTGCCCAAAAACAATAGTGGTAGTGAGTATGAAGGTGAATAAAAGTAGGAGTTTCCTCATATTAGGGAGTGAAGATAGTATTTTATGGATTGCAATATATACTTTGTTTCAAATTATCAAAAATTTGTTGATAAAATTGTCAATGAATGCCACAAATAGTAAATGTTGATTGCTAAACTTTAGAATTGGAAATAGATAAATGGCAAAACTTCTGCCGATTTTACTTGAATTACTAACCAAATAAATAAGCTTAACAATATTGACTGAAAAATTAAAGGCGTTTTAACTAGTATTCTTTCTGTTGCAAAATCTATGTTTTTTGGCACAAAATGCAAAACATATCCAATAATTACCAAGGTAAATACACCCTCATAGCCCATTAAAATATTAATCAATAGTTTACAATCTACACCGTCAGTAATTTTATAAATCATATCGAAGGCACTTTCAAAAGTTGTTGCTCTAAAAAATATCCAGCAAAAAGTTACAAAATGAAAAGTTAAAATTGAACCTAAAAACAACTTGATTTTTCGATAAAAATTGCTAGCAGAATTTTGTTGTACAATATTTTTTGAACGAAAAATGCTTTGAAATAATTTTTCAACAACCAAAGCTAAACCATGCAAAGCACCCCAAAAAATAAATTTAAAATTTGCGCCATGCCACAAACCGCCTAACAACATTGTTAAAAACAAATTGATGTAAGTTCTGAATCTGCCTTTTCTATTACCGCCTAAGCTTATGTACAAATAGTCGCGAAGCCACAACGATAATGATATGTGCCACCTGCGCCAAAAATCTGTAATACTTGTGGCTTGGTATGGCCTATTAAAATTGTTGGGCAAATGAAAACCCATGAGCAAAGCAATGCCAATTGCCATGTCAGAGTATCCCGAAAAATCGCAATAAATTTGAAGCGTGTAGGTGTAAGCTCCTAATATATTTTCGGTGCCAGAATAAAGTGTTGGGTTGTCAAAAATTCTATCAACAAAATTACTACTTATATAATCGGATATAACAGCTTTTTTAAACAATCCCATACATAAATAATATACTGCGCTGCCAATAAAAGTGTTATCAATATTTACTTTTCTAAATATTTGAGGTATTAGTTCATGCGGCCGCACAATAGGCCCAGCAACCAAATGCGGAAAAAAGGATACATAGAAACTAAAATCTATAAATCGTTTTAAGGGTTTTATTTTTTTATGAAATACGTCAACCACATAACTTATTAATTCAAAAGTGTAAAACGAAATGCCAAGTGGCAGAAATATGTTAGCAAATTCTATTTTTTGAGTAGTAAAATTATTTACTATTTCAATAATAAAATTGGTGTATTTGAAGTAAAAAAGTAACGCTAAAAATATTGAAATGCTTGATACCAAAAGCATTTTTCGCCTAAACGCATCTCTTTGTAAATAAATTTTTATGGCTAAAAAATGCGCAATGTAGCTTGTGCCCAACATCAACAAAAAATACCAACCGCTACTTTTATAATAAAAATAAACACTCACAATTACTACAAACCAAATGCGCAGCCTTATTTTATTTTGAATAAAAATGTAGAACAATAAAAACACACAGAAGAACAACAAGAAAAAACCGCTATTAAAAAGTAGAGGATTTTTAGGATTGTACAACAACGTTTCCCAAAGTTTAGTGATGCTGTAGTTGTTCATATTTTTGGTAAGAATCTAAAATGGCATTGTACAATAAACTACCCTGCAATTGATAGCCAGCAACTGATAAATGCAAATGGTCTTTGCTGGTTAACCCCTTGGCAAACCAACTGTTAATAGAGCCATAGCCGCCCATAACAGCAAATAAATCATAATATGCCAAATTTTTTTTTGTGCAATATTCTTTGATGGTACTACCGGCTTTTTTGTTGTTTTTATTCTTGTATTTTCTCTTTTTGTTGGCATCACCTGGCGTGGTTAATATAAATGTCGCGCTAGGATTAGCACTTTTTAATGCAGTAACTAAACTATCTATTTGCATTAAAAAATCATTGGTATTAAAATTAATTCCATAAGCCTCGTTTGTGCCTAATGATATAATAAATAAATCGGGATTTAGTGCTGTGGTTTGCTCTACAAAATATTTGGATGCATTGTAATGTCTATACTCTGCACCGTTTACGCCAATGCTGTGCAATAAAATTCCGTTGTTGTTATTCTCTAAAACCAAACCATAAATACTTGTGTTACTTTTGCCGTTGCCAATAGGTTTTATATTTATTTCGTTCACATTTCTATTGAAATTTATGCTTGATGTAAATGTACTACGTTCGGCATCATCACTAGTTTTTCCGAGTAAAGCACCGCTATTGTCTTTTATTTCTAAATCATAGCTATCCTTATTTTTTGTATGAAATATTTTGATTTTATTATATGAGTAATTTTGCGTTTCGGTATCCAACACTTTAATATTTAAAATGGCATCTTGGTTTGATGTTTTTATGGTAACGCCCCCAATACCAATGTCTATAGAGTCGTTTGCAATTACATTGCGGCGTGCTTGCCAACGAATGTTGGTGCTACTGTGGTAATTACTTGGCTCATTGGTGCGCGCAACTTTTAGAGGCACAATTAAACCACGCCCAGCATTACCAAATTCAGATTGTAAATTTTTGCGCAAGGCACCAGTAAAATCACCAGCTTGTATGTGTGAATCGCCAATGTAAACAACATTCATTTGCATCGCCTTTCCATTTTTCAATTTAATTAAATTATCAAAAAGATGGTTCAATGAATTTGAATTCTGAATTGTATTTTCCTCCATTTTAATAAATTTATACTTGTGTTTTATAGAGTCGTTAAAGCTTTGCCCGCAAGCAGTTTGAGAAATTATCAATATAAATGTAAAGTAGTAAAGTAGTTTTTTGCGCATGGTTTTATTTGATAGAAATAGTAGAATTTGTTTCAGTATTTTTTTGCTTTTGTTGCCATAATTTATAATCAGTATCAATTGCTTTATATAGCATATTTGCAACCTTGTTTGCGCCTCTAAAATTTAAGTGGGTGTAATCTTTGTTCGCCAAAGTTGTGTCGGCTGTTACCCATTTTACCATTGAGTTATAGCCGCCCATGTTTTCATATAAATTCCAAAAAGAGGTGTTACAATTTTTCGCAATTTCTTTTTGCATATTTACTAAAACAGGAACACCGGGCATTGTTACAAAGTCATCCGTTTCAGGGTTTTTGTAGCTTTTATCGTTTACACTTACAATTAAAAACGCCGTATTTGGGAAACATTTTTTAAGGTAGTTAACCGTGCGTGTCATGCCCGCTTTATACCAATAATAATCGGTTGATTTTTCTGAAACTACATTTAAGCCATAGTGCAAAATAATCAAATCGTAATTCAAATATTTATTGAAGCCCTCATAAACCTCCTTGCCAATTTTTGAAAGTGGCAAACCCGAATTTCCTCTGAATGAAATATTATCTAACACCACGCCGCTATCACTTTCCATACTAACAGCATACAACGGTAGATTTTCAGCCACATTAAATTTCAAGTTAAAACTTTTGTTCTTCTGGTTCTTAAATATAGTATCAATATTTACTATGTTATCAGCAGCCAATTTTTTATTTTCATTGTTAAAAGTATAGTTAGACTTTTCATCATTTTTACCATAAAACAAGTATGCATTTTCAAAATTATTTAAGTGTCTTTTACCAACTGCTTTGTAGTTTGTAAATGCATTTTGTGTTGCGCTATTTGTGCTGTCGGCGTTGGCAAAATAAGTGTAGCCCAAAATGCCTAAATCCTGCTTTTTCTTTTTGGTTTCTATCAATGAATTAACAACCCAATTATCCGAAAATTTAGAAATTATGGTTGTTCTAAAACCAGCCGTAATGCTTGTTATTGGAACTAATCCGACGCCGTTGCCACCAAAGTGATTTTGAAATAAAGTACGCAAATCCATTGTTAATAAATCACCTTCAATCATACTATCACCAAAATAGGCGATGCGTACTTTTTTGCGGCTCTTCTTCAATTCACTCAGTGCTTTATAAAAGCTTTGCATATTGTTTATGGTATCCACACTAAAATCAATAATAGAAAGGCTATCAGCATTAATTATTATTGACGTAACAGATTCTTTCTTAGAAGTTAAAGTAGGTATCTTACTTGCAAATACTGGTTTTAATGTATTAGGTTTCTCTTTTAAATCAGAAAACAAATTAGGCTTTTTCAGTTTAATACCAAATACAAAAACATCATTTGGAATGGCAGAAATACCAAATAAAATTAAGGTGCAAATCAAAATAAGAAAGAATGGTTTTACGGAATTATACTTATTTTGCATGAAAAATTTGGCACGTCAAAAGTATGTTTATTTGTTGATTTTCAAATGCAATATTGCTATACCAAGCACTTTCTCAAAATAAATTAGAATTTCTTCACATTTAAGGTTTCAATCAAGAAATAAATATCATACTGCTTACTGAAATTAAAAAAGTGTATTGTAATTATAGGTTAGTCATTACCTATAAATGCTCGAAAGTGGCTTCTATTTACAATTAACTTGCGCACCCAATAAACATTATTTAATATTCAAAGTTTAGCGGTAATACTACTTTTGTTTTTCTTTTTTATAATAAAATGAATAAATACTTTTTATTGCTTATATCAGTTATGCTAATTGGCATAATTGCAAATGCGCAACAACAAAAACCTACTGGCAATATCACTGGTATTGTGCTTGATGCTGAAACAAAAAAACCATTTGAGTTTTGCACTGTTAGTTTACTAAAGCAAACCGACTCAACTATCGTGAATGGCGCATTAACAAATGAGGTAGGTGCTTTTATTTTTGAAAACATTGCCAACGGAAACTATATTATTAAAGCTTCTTTTGTGGGCTTTCAAAATGGTTTTGCAAATAATATTGCTATTGATAATGACAATAACACATTGAAGTTGCGCCCGATTTTCATGAAATTGAAAGTGATGAAAACCATTGAAGTAACTGCCGATAAAAGCACACTACAATTAGAGCCTGACAAAAAAGTATTTAATGTAGAAAAGAGTATTATTTCGCAAGGTGGCACAGCTGCCGATGTGCTTAAAAATGTACCTACAATAAATGTGGATGCTGATGGAAATATGAACATGCGTGGCAGTGATAATATCACAATTTATATTGATGGCAGGCAAAGTGCGCAACTATCAAACAACCCCAGCCAAGCCTTACAGCAATTGCCAGCTGGCATGATTGAGAAAGTTGAGATAATTACAAATCCGTCATCCAAATACGAAGCATCGGGTAGTACGGGTATCATTAATATTGTTACAAAAAAGAATGGTCAACAAGGGTTTAATGGCAGCATTAGTGCTGGCTTTGGCGATAACGATAAGTTTAATAAAATTAATAAATTCAATAATTCGGTATTACTAAACTATCAAAAAAACAAAATCAATGTTTTTGCAAATTATAGTTACCGATATGATACCCGCACTGGTTATGGCATCTTGGATTTAGAAGATTTAATAAATACAAATTATCCAAAATTGTATCAAAATTCTACCTCATTAAATTTAAACAGAACCCACAGTGTTAAAGCCGGAATAGATTATACAATTAGCAAAACGCTGAGTGCAGGTGTTTCGGCATCGCGCAACTTTGGTATTCAAAACAGTGATGAAAACAATATTTATTTCAATCAGAAAGTGGGTGGCGATACTTTATCAAAACGCAAAAGAGAGTCATCTGCACTAAATAATTCTAAGAATTTTGATGCCGCATTTTTCATTACAAAAAAATTTAAAAAGCCTTCGCATAGTTTAAGTTTTGATGCCAATATTTCTGACAATATTAATCTTCAAAACACTGATTATTCCGACTATAATTATAACTTAATTGAGAAATATTATTTTTCAAATCCTACTTTGGTAAATGTTTCTCAGCCAACACACAATACCACCTTTAATGCACAAACCGACTATTCAAACTCTATTAATAAAGTAAAATTAGAAAGTGGATTGCGGTACACAAACAGAATAATTGACAATACATTTTTGCAGGACACCTTAAATGTAAATGAAGCTAAATTAAAACAAAACGATTTTGTGTATAATGATATAGTGGCTGCGGCATACCTTAGTGCATCAACCGAAATTGGTGGCTATAAGCTAAAGAGTGGTGTACGCGCCGAAAATACTGACTATAGTTTTAACCAAAAAACGTTGGGAACAAAAACCAATAAATCATATTTAAGTGTTTTTCCAACGGCATCAATAGGCAGAAAATTAAAACATAATGTTGATTTTTCAATGAGTTATAGCAAGCGCATTAATCGTCCGTCAACTAATAATTTGAACCCTTTACCAGATATCACAAACCCAACCAATATAATGGTAGGAAACCCGAATTTAAAACCAGTTTATCTACATGCACTTGAGGCGAGTTTTAGTAAATATTTTGGCCCACAATTTGTACTTGCCACAGCTTATATTCGCAGACAAGTAAACACCATACAGCGCTATGTAACCTACGATAGCGTGGCTTTTATAAGCACCGTAAGTTTTAAAAACTTAAATAATTCAACCAATTATGGTTTAGAATTAGTTACTAAAAACCAACTAACAAATAAATATGATATTACCACCAATATTAATTTATTTGAACAACAATTAAATGGCGAAAACATAATGCCCGGATTAAGTAATAGAAATTTTGCAGCTACTTTTCGCTTGATATTTAATGCCAAATTACCGAAAAATTTTTCGCTGCAATTATCAGGGAACTACAACACGCCATCACGTTCTATATTAGGGAGCATAAAATCATTGGGCTTTGCAGAGGTTGGTGTGCGCAAAGATTTTTTGAACCATAAATTAACTACCTCAATTAGCTTAAACGATATTTTCGATACGCAACGTTTCCGAATAAGTATTGCTGGTAATGGCTTTGAAAGACACATGGTGCGTAAGCGTGAAACGCGCATCATCCAATTCAGTTTAAGTTACCGATTTGGACAAGCTGATACCAAAAAAACCAAACAGCAGCAAGAGAACAAAGAACGCGATAATGGCGCAATGGATGTGTTTTAGTAGTTTTTCTCACAATCTAAGGTTCTTACAATTTTTGTTAGTGCCAAGGCAAAATTAATTTCAATCGTTTAGATAGTTCCATTTTAAAATAAAATATATTCCTAAAAAATAAAACGAAACACAATAGCAAATATTCACCTCAAAAAGAAAGTATATACGCTACCGAACAATTCATATACATAGGTTATATTCACGCCCAGCGCACAATACAAGAATCAAAAAATACACAAAAATTAATATGATAGACGCAATCATTCCTCTACTCTCCTTAATTGCTCTCGAAGTAATACTTGGCATTGACAATATTATTTTCATTTCTATACTAGCCGATAAATTGCCCGATAGCCAAAGAAATAAACTTCGGCTTTGGGGTATAAGTTTAGCAATGGTAATTAGGTTAATTCTCTTAGCTTTCATTGCTTGGATTTTGAAACTAGACCAAACACTTTTTACGCTATTCAATATAAGCTTTTCAGGTAAAGGCTTAATACTAATTTTAGGCGGACTATTTTTAATTTATAAAAGCACAAAGGAAATACATCATAAAACAGAAAATGTAAATGACGATATACCAAACGTGCCAAAGAACAGCAGCTTTAAAAGATTACTTTCTGAAGTTGTAATATTAGATTTAGTTTTCTCTATTGACTCAATTATTACAGCCGTTGGCATGGTTCAACAACTCTGGGTAATGTACACAGCCGTAATTGTTACAGTTGTAATTATGTTATTTGCATCTAAACCAATTAGCGATTTTATTAGAAAGCATCCATCTTTTAAAATTTTAGCCTTGTGTTTTTTAATGATGATTGGTGTATCGCTTATAGCAGAAGGGTTTCATTTTGAAATTCCTAAGGGATATATTTATTTTTCAATGGCATTTGCTTTTTTAGTTGATGTAATTCAAATGAAGACTGTAAAACAAAAATAGAATGGAACTATTACCAGTAGAAGAAATAAAAGTAAATCAAATAAAAATAAATCAAATTGACCATCTAGTTAAGTCAATTTATAGACTTATTATTTATAGCCGACACCATTTAGATGATGACCTTTTAGACACCTATTTAACAAGTGTTCAAGAGCTTCAAGCACTTTTAAGTTTAAAAAATGCACAAATGGAAGCTCAAAACGAAGAGGAAGCTGAAGAGTATTTAAAAAATTTAAAAGTATCGCTAAACTTTGTAATAGAAGAAATGATACTGCACAATAATTTTGAAAAAGAATTGCAATTATTCCAGCTTCTCCGCTTAGTTTCTCCCGAAACTAATGCTATTCACCCAAATCGTTATAGGCAGACATTAGTGCAGGTAGGCGCACATATTTGTCCAGAAAAGCACGAAGTTCCACAATTGGTTTCAGAACTATTTTATCAAATGCAATTTATAACAAACCCAATTATTAAAGCCATTTATTTTCACCACGAGTTAATTAGAATACATCCATTTGTTGACGGAAATGGAAGAGTAACAAGAGTTGCCAAAAACTGGATGTTGATGTACGATTTATATCCACCAATATTTATTAATGATGCCCCACAGAAAAAAGAATATATTTCCACACTTTCAAAAAGCTTTAGAGAGCTTGACAATTCACCTAAAAAATGGAATGAGCATACCGAAACCTTTTTTGAACAAGAGCTTAACCGCTTAGTAGTAAACGCAACTTTGCTCTACGATACTGTAAATAGAATTGGATTAAAAAGAGAGAAATTAAATAAAAACAACACCTAATTAATGGAAACATACAAAGTTGAAATCATTGAAACAATTGTAGTTTTGGCTGGCTACATAATTACTTTTTTCATAACCAAAATATTTGTAAATAATACCCTAAAACAAGCACATTTAGAGCGTGGCAGAAGAAAAATGATTATCAAAGTTGTTCACCTTTTGTCTTTTCTTACCCTCATAATTTTATTGTCTGCTATATGGGGGCTCAAGCAAAATGAAATTGCTGTGTTTGTGGGAACAGTTTTAACGGCATTAGGCATAGCTTTTTTTGCTCAATGGTCATTACTATCCAATATTACATCAAGTTTGTTGTTATTTTTTAACCACCCCATGAGAATCGGAGACACCATAAAAGTATTGGATAAAGATTATCCATTTGAGGGCGAAGTATCTGATTTGACTTATTTTTTTGTTCATCTTAAAACAGAAAGTGGCGAAACAATTACAATTCCAAATTCTGTTTTACTTCAAAAATCAGTTTCAGTTATTGAAAAGAAAACGCATTCAAAATAAGTATATAAATTGAAGCCAGTATTTCTATCCATTCTTGTTTTAATTTTGTTACTTGTATAGTTTCAGAAGATTATTGATGAATTATGAAAGATGAGTAAAAAAGTAAAATTACCAACAAAACATATCTATATTTACCTAAAACTGCATAAATCAATCATTTATACCAATATCGTCGCCCAAAACTGCAATAAATCCTCATCATAGTCACGTAAGCCCTCCATATATTCACCTAAGCAGTCCAATTAATTCAAATAAGCTATATCAAATACAAATTATACCAATTCTAATTATAAAATAGTTCAAACTATTTGTAATTTTAGAATGGTTACTGCCGCTATTACATGAAAATAGTACAATAGTCCCGTTTACAACAACAAGAGAAATTGTACTATATTGAATATACAATCTGTATCTCCTATTTAAAGTTTAAATACTTTGTTTCCCCTCAATACATTTCAAAAAAGTCACTATTCACATTCATTAATTAAGTAGGTGTTATAAATCTATAATTAATAATATTTTTGAAGCCGAAACTTTAATTAAAACAATGAAAACAAAATCAATTTTTACTTTACTTATTTTATCTATTCTTCTTAGTTTTTGTAATCAAAAAAAAGAAGTAAATACTACTGAAATAAAACCAGATGCCACATTAGAACAACTAACTGAAATTATTAAAAAAGAGCCCAAAAATGCCGAAGCATATTACAGACGTGCCAATTATCTTTTAGAAAAACAAAAGTTGGGTGAGGCCACCAACGATATTAACATGGCAATTGAACTAGACAGTACCAAAGCAGAATACTTTATTACCGTAGCCGATTTGCACCTAATAATTAATAACAGTGGCGGTTGCAAAGTGGCTTTAGATAAGAGTTTAAGCCTTGATAGCAACAACATAAAAGCACTATTGAAAATGAGTGAATTGTATATGTACGTAAAAGAAAATGTACAATCTATCAGCTATGCAAACCGTGCTTTAAACAAAGACAAAACCAACGCAAACGCTTACTTTTTAATAGGTATGAACCAAAAAGAATTACAGGATACTATGCGTGCCATGCTTGCTTTTCAGGAAGCATTAAATTATAAGCAAGATTTTTACAATGCAAATATTCAATTAGGATTACTACACGCAGCGCGCAATAATCCGTTGGCGTTAAACTACTATGCAACAGCCGCAAACATTAACCCTAAAACGCCCGAACCACATTACAACAAAGGTGTGTTTTATCAAATGCACAACCAAACAGCAAAAGCAATGAACTGTTACAGCCAAGCATTAAAATTACAAGCAACAAACAAAGGTGCTTTATATAATATGGGCTTGCTAATGATGAATGAAGAAAAAAATTATACAAAGGCAGCATCTTACTTTGAGCGCAATATGCTTGCACAACCTAACTTTGAAGAGGGCTTTTACCAACACGGCGTTTGCATGGAAAAAATGAACAATAAACAACAAGCAGCAATAGATTTTGAAAAAGCACTGCAAATAAATAAAGATTTTGCAAAGGCAAGTGAGGGGCTCAAAAGAGTTAAGTAGCCAAACCGAATGGAATATTGTGTATAAAAAATAGTAATATGAATAAAACTATAGATTACCTCCTTAAATTATAAATGATAAAATGTTAATTAGAATTGAAAAATAGAATACTATTAGTTGAAGATGAAGAGCATTTAATGGAACCAATGATTTTGAATTTGGAGTTAGAAGGCTATGAAGTAATACCAGCAACCGACGGAGCCAAAGCCATCAAATATTTTAAAAGCGCAAAATACGATTTGGTAGTGCTAGATGTTATGCTACCCGAAATTGACGGATTTAATGTTTGCCGCACAATTAGACAAGAAAATGAACATACGCCCATACTATTTTTAACAGCAAAAAATACGGCTAACGATAAAATAGAAGGACTTAAAATTGGTGGTGATGATTTTATGACAAAGCCTTTTGTTTTAGAAGAATTTTTACTGAGGGTACAACTACTCATAAAGCGTACAAAGCGCAATTTTATTGATACACCACAACAATTATATTCCTTTGCCGACTTCACTATTAATTTTGCAACTTATGAAATTACAAAATCATCAGGCAATAAAATTTCCATTTCAAAAAAGGAAGTACAGCTGCTTAAATTACTTTCCGAAAGAAGCAACGAAGTAGTAAGCCGCGATACAATTTTAGAAACAATTTGGGGTTATGAGGTTTACCCCACATCACGAACTATTGATAATTTTATAATGAACTTTAGAAAGTATTTTGAAAAGGAAGCCAAAAATCCAAAATACTTTCATTCTATAAGAGGCGTAGGCTATAGGTTTACACCCAACCCAGAAATATAATTACTTAAAATATTTCTTTTAATATATTTGACAAATTACAAAAACAAAAGAACAAGATATAACATGTACAATACACAATTTCATCCTTCAGATATAAGCAATAGCAAATTTTTAATTACAGGCGGCGCAGGTTTTATTGGTAGCAATATTGCTGAGTATTTATTAAAATATAATGCAGGCAAAGTAGTTGTTTTTGATAATTTAGCTACTGGTTTTAAGCAAAATATTGAACCATTTTTATCACATCCAAATTTCGAATTTATTGAAGGTAGTATTTGTAACCTTGAAGATTGTAAAAAAGCAGTTGCAGGTATTGATTATGTAACACACCAAGCTGCATTAGGTTCGGTGCCGCGTAGTGTCGAAAACCCTATTGCATCAAATGAAGTTAATGTATCGGGCTTTCTAAATATGTTGGTTGCAGCACGCGATGCAGGTGTAAAAAGATTTGTATTTGCAAGTTCCTCATCAGTATATGGCGACAGTAAACAACTACCTAAAGTAGAGCAAAATATAGGCAATCCGCTTTCACCTTATGCAGTTACAAAATATGTAAATGAATTGTATGCCAATGTTTTTGGTGCTACTTATAACATGCCAATCATAGGTTTGCGATATTTTAATATTTTTGGGCCACGCCAAAATCCAAAAGGCGCTTATGCTGCGGCAATACCATTGTTTATGGATGCATTAATACACAATACATCTCCATTTATAAACGGCGATGGCAACCAAAGCCGCGATTTTACCTTTGTAGAAAATGCCGTACAAGCCAACATTAAAGCCATGTTTAGCAATATTGATGGTGCTGTTGGTCAAATTTATAATATAGCATGTGGCGGGCGTGTAACAGTTAACGATTTATTTAATGTGCTTAAAAAACATACTGGAGCAACTGTAAACGCTGCTTACCGCGATGAGCGTGCAGGCGATATTCGCGACTCATTAGCCAATATTGACAAAGCCAAAAACTTGTTAGGTTACAACCCTGAATTTGATTTTGATGAAGGATTAAAAATTACCCTTGATTGGTTTAAGGCAGAGTTTTACTAAGAAAATGTCAGTTCTTTCAATAAAATTAATTACACCTTTTTTGATTTGCTAACAATTTTATTGATAGGCTAAAAGTTAGTAAACTATATTTGCAAAAAGTTTAAAATGTAACGTTTAAAATGCAATGTGCTTAAATAAATGCATTTAATAAAGGTATTTAATAAAGGTATTTAATAAAGGCATATTTCAAGCTGTGATTCCTGCTTTCGCAAAGATGCAAAAGATGCAATTAGTACTTGCTTTTAATACTTTAACCAATTTAAAATTCACAATTCATAATTCATAATTTCACAAAAAATGGTTGCAACACAAAACAAATTTGGCATAGATGAAGTGCTAAAACAATTACACATTTCATCAGAAAACTATGGTGCTTCAACAGGTTTGAACCACTTAAAAACATCAGGAAAAGTAATAGAATCATACTCGCCAGTTGATGGCTCATTAATAGCAACGGTTGGTACAGCAAGTGCTGCAGACTATCAAGCTGTGATGAAAAAAGCCGAAGAAGCTGCCTTAGTTTGGAAACAAATACCTGCACCAAAGCGTGGCGAAATTGTGCGCCAAATGGGCGAAGAACTTAGAAAATACAAAGAACCTCTTGGCAAATTAGTTTCTTATGAAATGGGCAAAAGCCTGCAAGAAGGCTTGGGCGAAGTGCAAGAAATGATTGACATTTGTGAGTTTGCAGTTGGTTTATCACGCCAATTATACGGGTTAACCATGCACAGCGAACGCCCGCAACACCGCATGTACGAACAATACCACCCGCTTGGAATTGTAGGAATTATTTCGGCATTTAATTTTCCGGTTGCTGTTTGGAGTTGGAATGCTGCATTGGCTTGGGTTTGCGGCGATGTGTGCATTTGGAAACCATCGTCAAAAACACCATTGTGTGCCATTGCTTGCCAGAATATAATTGCCAATGTGCTTAAAAATAACAACGTGCCCGAAGGTGTTAGTTGTGTTGTAATTGGCAACGAAAGTGGTGATTTAATAAATAATGACAAACGCATTCCATTGGTATCATTTACTGGTAGCACACGCATAGGCCGCCACGTGTCTAAAACCGTTGCCGAACGTTTTGGCAAAACAATTTTGGAGTTAGGTGGCAACAATGCAATTATTGTTTCTAAAGATGCCGATTTATCAATGGTGTTGGTTGGTGCTGTATTTGGTGCTGTTGGTACTGCTGGTCAGCGTTGCACAAGCACACGCCGATTAATAATCCACCAAAGTGTGTATGATAAAACGATTAGCGTTTTGCAAAATGCATATTCGCAACTTACAATTGGCAACCCACTTGACGCAGCAAACCACGTTGGGCCGTTGATTGACAAAGGTGCAGTAACCGATTATTTAAGCGCAATTGAAAAAGCAAAACAAGAAGGCGGTAAAGTTTTAGTAGAAGGTGGCGTACTTTCGGGCGACGGTTACGAAAGTGGTTGCTATGTAAAACCTTGTATTATTGAAGCAAAAAATAGTTTTGAAATTGTACAACATGAAACTTTTGCACCTGTTTTATATGTAATGAAATATAGCACAATTGAAGAAGCTATTGCTTTGCAAAATGGTGTTCCGCAAGGTTTATCATCGTCTATGTTTACAAACAATATGCGCGAAATGGAATTATTTCTTTCGGCAAATGGTTCTGATTGCGGCATTGCAAACATAAACATTGGTACAAGTGGTGCAGAAATTGGTGGCGCATTTGGTGGCGAAAAAGAAACGGGTGGTGGCCGCGAAAGTGGTTCTGACGCTTGGAAAGCATACATGCGCCGACAAACCAATACCATTAATTATGGTACACAGTTACCATTAGCGCAAGGTATTAAATTTGATTTTTAAGTTATAAATAAATGCCTTAAATATTTAGATTGTTCTTTACAAACTATTTATTTTAAACTTTTCTCTAATAAAAAAGCATCCATTTTTTTTGGATGCTTTTTTATTTCAATCAATTCACACAAACCAAACTATTTTTTCATAACGTTTTTTGTTCAAAAAACACTAGTGATTAATACCTTTGTAGAGGCTTTAAACGTGCGATTTTATTTTAAATCGGCTATTCAACTAATAGTAAAAAAAACCTGATTTCATCTTAAACGAAATGTAATAATTCTGAATGTAGCACTTTAAACTCTTTGTTAAACCATATTGAATAAAGCACCTACTCTTTCACAAATTTACTTTTGTAAACACCAGCTTTCGTATTGGCTATTAGCAAGTAAATCCCTTTTGATAATGTTGAAATATCAATATTATTTTCGGCAATTGTTGAAATTACAACTTCTCCAAAAGTGTTGTAAATAGTAATGTTTTGAAGGTTATTTATATTTTTTATTTTCAAATTTAAAACCTCTTTCGCGGGATTCGGGAATATGGTAACATCATCATTTTTTAGTTCTAAAACACTTGATGGTGTGTAGTAAATTTGAGTTTCAGTAAGGGCAAAATTTATTTCGGCAATTGTATTTTGTTGAGCAGTTATTTCTACAATTGCCTCGTTTGTGGCAATACCAAATATTTCGGGATAAACGTGATAAATACCAACCGATAAATTACCAAAAGAATAAGAGCCAGAAGTGTTTGTATTGGTATATTTTAATATGTGATTGCTATTGTCGAATAATAAAATTTTCACATTTGCCAAGCCAACATTTCTGGTAGGGCCTTCATTTACGAAGCCCGATATTGTTCCATTGCCTGCCATACTATCTGCTAAAGCACAATTTATATTGGCACTTATACCACCACTTGCAACGCTTAGTGTATCGGAATCTTGCCAAGTTAAAGCATTGTATGCATAAGCTGGTATTGCATTAAAATAAGGCGTACCATTTGCGTAAAAAAATGTTGCATAAGTTAGGTATTCTCCATAAGGTAAATTCGTAAATTGGTAATGCCATCCATTGGTATATGCAAATGTAGAATCAATTATTTCAAGGTCGTTTTCGTTGATAGAATCATTGCTAAATTTCAATAAATAAACTTTGGCAAATGTGAGCGTTGTTGAATCTAAAAATTGATTATTTACAGTTAAATATCCTGATATATTATTTGCATCAAATATTGTAATTGTGTCGCAACTAGTGCTTACGCAACCATTGGTGGCAGTGGCTTGCACACAAATTGTATACTCTGCATAAGCATTGTAAACATGAGAATTATATGATACATTAGTTGTGTCGGAACTACCGTCACCAAAACTCCATTGATAGCTAATAATATTTCCGTTGGCATTGGCATAAAGCTCAACTAAACTATCATTGCTAACGTGAGCAATAATCACATCACAATTATAATTCAGCGGTACTATTACGTTTACAGAATCGCAAAATGCGCTAGTGCAACCCACCGAATTAGTTGTTGTAAAGCAGGCATAATAAACACCTGTAGAATCATAGGTATGCAATAAATTAATGTTTGAACCAATAGTAGTTGCGCCACTTGCAAAGGTGCTATCACCAAAATTAATAGAATAATTTATAGTCCAGTTTGCTTGCGGATTTATTAAATCGGAAGTAGAAAACCGAACGTCGTTACTGTTTAGTGAATCGGCAAAAGTTGTAAAAGTTAGGTTACAATTAGTAGGATTAAAAATAACTATATTTTGGCAACTTGTACTCACGCAACCATTGGTATAACTTGCTGTATAGCAAACATTATAAGTGCCAGAAGCAGCAAAAGTATGTGATGGAAAAATGTTATTTGTTACTGATGTAGAATCGCCAAATGTCCAAGAACCAGTATATGTTGAGCTTGCAACACTATCTTGCGTACCATCAAAGTAAATATCCGAAAAATTAGCGGCGGTTGTAAATGTAAAATTGGATGTGCAGGTGTCTTGTGCTGCATCTAAAATTACAATTGTATTGCAATAGGTATCGTTACAACCAGTATTCGTAACCATTGTTAGGCACACATTATAGATACCAGCATTCGTGTAAGTGTGTATTGGGTTTGGTGTTGATGATGTATCGCCATCCCCAAAATTCCAGCTAAATGTTGCCATACTTATTGGTGCTGATGTGCATGTATTTGTAAACTGAATACTTGTAATAGGTGTGGGTGGCGTGGTTGGTAAAATTAAATAGGTAAACCCTGCGGCACAAATTGGCTGTTGAATTATTTGTTGTATAAAAAAAGTTTGTGTAACTGTGCAACCATCAGCAAAATTTATTGTACAAATTGCGGTAACTCCATTTTGCAAATCGTTGTTAGAATAGTGGTGAAAGGTGGGTGAGTTGCTATTAACAACACCATCGCCAAAATCAATTGACCATGAATTTGCGGCAATAAAATTAGGAGAAGAAAAATTTACATTACCAATATCTATAGAGTCTGCAAGCCACGAAACATTAGCTGAACAGTTGATTGGTACTTCGCAATAATATAGTAAGTGTGGCGCAAAATAATCGGCGTTTAAGTTGATGATTAATGTATCTAAACCACCAGAACAATTAGTTGTTGATAGTTTTACAAATGCGCTATCAAAAGTACTGATATTAAAGGCCGCAACATCAAAATTAAATGTTCCTGCCGAATCGGTTTGCATACTATCATTTACAAAATAGCTAGTATTTGTAATGTCTGTAATAGTTCCTGTAAGTTTTACTTTATGATTTACAATACCTGATTGGTTGATACTATTATCTAACAAAAAACCAAAAACAGTGCTGCTTTGGGCTATAAGTTGATTGTTAGCAATTGCCATCAATGCAATTACTAATATTAATTTGTTTTTAAGTTTCATATAAAAATGTTTCTATTTAGTACGGCAAATTAAAGTAAAAAAGACATTCAAGTAATAAACAAAATATTATTTAATACATTTGATTATTAAACCAACTAAATAAATTACAAGCAATGAAAAAACTTTACATTTCAATTTTTACAGCAATTGTAAGTATAGTAAGTGTTAATGCACAAGCCCCGCATTTTCAGCTTTACGAACATTTTACACAAGCAAGTTGTGGCCCTTGTGCAGCTCAAAATCCAGGTTTTCAAGATTCTATTTTAAACCCTAATACACAAATTGTTAGGCACATTGCTTATCACACTTCGTGGCCTGGCACCGACCCAATGTACACACATAGCCCCGATGGTGTTAATAACCGCGTGGGTTATTACAATATTTCAGGTGTGCCACATGTGCAATTAGATGGCAGTGTAAAAGATGGTGGGCCAGCCTCGTTTACCAAGCAAGATGTGAAAAATGCGTGGAGCAAAACAAGTGCGTTAAAGGTTATAGTAACCCATACAGATGCTGGAAATGTGCGCACCGTAAATGTAGAGGTAAAAGCTGTGGGCACGCTACCAATAGGCAATTATAAACTTAAAACCATGATGGTAGAAAGGCTAATTAATTACACAAGTGCGCCTGGTAATAATGGAGAAACCGCATTCCCGAATGTTTATAGAAAAGCATTACCCGATACGGCTGGCGAATCTATTACTATACCTGCCGTTGGCGCAAGCATTAGCTTTAGCTATACTGTAACTTTAAATTCGGTTTGGAATGTGGCACAAATGGCAGAAGTTGCTTTTGTACAGCGCGAGAATGATAAATTAGTAATTAATTCGGGGGCAAGTTATGACCCTATTATTAATTCAACAATTATTCACCCAACCACCGATATTAAAAATGGAGCAGCTGGTACTATTTTGCAATTTCCATTAACGATTGGAAATTCTGGAACTGGCGCAGAAAGTTTTACTTATACACTTACTACAAATGCACCTAGTAATTGGGCCGGACAAATTGCTGTAAACGGCGTAACGTCAGGCGCAACCACCACTCAAACTGTTGGTGCTAATGCAACTTTGCCAGTAAATATTTTGGTAACACCGGGCGCAACGCCAGCAATAGCAAGTTATACACTTACAATTACTTCAAATACAAATACTACTTCGCCACCAATAAGTTCAATTATTTATGTGGTGTCGGGCGTACGCGATTTGGTGGTGAGTAACAACTCTGGGCGTGGCGATGCCAATGGCCAAACGGCTACCGCTTGGGAAAGCGTTTTTACAAATGCCTTAAATACAATAGGTGCAAATATGATGGCAAAAACCACGAGTGATGTAATGGATAATGCAGTGAAAAACAACGCTATGCAAGGCGTAAAAAATATTTATTTTAATTGTGGATGGACGTTTCCTGCCTTTACAGATTCTATGGCCTCACGTTTTATTAACTTTATGAGTGGCGGCGGAAATGTATTTATGAGTGGGCAAGATATTGCTTGGGAAGTTTTTGATAGTACCAATGCCAACAATACTTATACTACCCAATTCAAAAGAGATTTTATGCGTCATTTTATGAACGTAGATTATTTAAATGATGGTGCTTCAAGCTCTACAACACTATCTACTATTGCAAATGACGAAATTTTTACTGCAACTACCACTGGCACAATTTCTAATTTTTATGGTGGCACAAATATGTTTCCTGATGAATTAAAAATTTATGGAATTGGTAAATCTATTTACTATTACAATACAGTGCAAACCAAAATTGGTGGTATCCGTTCATATAATGGCATAAGTAAAACTGTACACATTGCACCCGGAATGGAAATGTTAGATGTGGCAAAAGCCAATTATATTTTAACCCAATCATACAAATGGTTTAATGGATTGGTGAGTGTTGAAGAGTACGATAATGCTATGTTGCAGATTGGAGCAGCTATGCCAAACCCTGCAAGCAATGTTGTATTTATAAAAACAAATAATGCCAACAAAAATGCAACAATTCAGTTTTTTGATATTGCTGGAAAAGTAGTTTACACGCATCAAATAAACGGAAACGAAATTTCTAAAATTGATGTTAGTAATTTTTCAAATGGCATTTATTTTTATGATGTAGCAGAAAGAAATGGAGCGTTTAAAAAACAAAAATTAGTGATTCAAAAATAATTTTCATCTCAACTATTACTTTGAAAAAGAGGCTGTAAACACTATGGGTTACAGCCTCTTTTAATTTTGAAGATTACAACCAATTGAGTTTATTAATCAGTATAAACCGAAAATAAATGCACTATTGTAAATGCCAAATTATTTATTTGCCCAATGTGCTACAAACTTGTCATAATCACGTAGGTAGTCGCTTTCGTTATACTCAGTAGAGGCCAAAACTAATTGCGTTGCATTCTTTTGGTATTGCATTGTGTGCCACACATTGGGTGGAATATACAAGCCTTTGTAAGGTGTATCCAATAAAAAAGAATTCAACTTTTTGTCGGCACTTTCTGTGTTAACTACAATTTTTTCGCTTACTGCAAAAAGTATTTGTTCGGTTGTGAAATGCGCATGTCTGCCACGCACAATTAAGTCAGGCGTGTAATAAGTAATGAACAATCTTTTTACTTCAAATGGTAAATCTTTGCTCGTGTTTAAGGCTGTTATATAGCCAATGTCAATGCCGCCATGCTTTGAAAATTCTATTATATAAGGTTCTTTATACTGCATTTTTAATCAAAATTTGTTTCTGACAAATAAAGTAAATTATAATCGCTGATTATCAATTATTTTAAATTATGAGATATTCGTACTTTATTTTATTTTTAAGATACCTAATATATTTTGCCCTCTTGGCTTTTTTATTTTCTTTGCTGTTGTATGAAAAATATTTTAGTTAAAAACAAATTTATTCTTGCCGCAATTGCAATTATTCTAATTTATTTATCCCCATATTTTTTGCTAAAAGAGAATGCCTATGTTTATGCTTTAGATAACCTAGATGGGCTTGTTGCTACCAATTATTTTTTTGCAAATAACGGTAAAATTTTTAGCGCATCGTTAGAGCCTATTTATGGTTTTATGCATAATTTGCCAAGGGCGTGTTTTGGAACGGAGTTCAATATTCAGTACTTGTTTTATTTTTTATTTACTCCATTTTATGCCTATGTTATCAATATTATTTGCATACATTTTATTGCATTATTTGGAGCGTATTTACTTGTCAAAAAAATAAATTCTAAGGCCCCTCCTATTTTGTGTTATTCAATGGCCTTATGTTTTGCAATGCTACCTTATTGGTATGGCGGTGGTATTACTATTGCTGGTCAGCCATTGGTTATTTATTCCTTAATTCAGCTTTACGATAATCCAAAATTATACAAGCATTATTTTTCATTGCTATTATACATTTGCTATTCAGTTTTGTTTTGGGGCGGTATTTTTTTTATGGCGGCAATTGCCTTGGCAACTTTATATATATTTATTAAACAAGGAAGAAAAAAAATAATTTTCTTATTAATAATTATAGGTTTTGGAATTCTTTATTTATTGAGTGAACATCATTTAATATTTGCGTTATTCAGCAAAAAACTCATTACCCACAGGGTCGAATTTCAATTTAATATCCGAACAGATTTCAATTATTTGTTTGATGATTTTATGTATTATTTAAAATGTGGGCATTATCAAGCTTTGACTTTACACTATGGTCCATTACTTTTTATTTTTCCGATAGTTTATTTGTTGTCACCTTTCAAAAAAAAAATTATAACTATTGCATTGGTTTCAAGCTTAATTTTCATCTGTATAAATTTCTTAAGTTGTAAGTCATTTAAGCTTTTACTGAAATATTTTTTCACGGAAAATTCAATCTTTTTTCAATTTGATATTTCACGCATAAATACACTGTTGCCCATCTTTACATTGCTTGTGCTAATTATTCTGAGTAAGCAAATTTTAGGAAATAATAAGTACGCTAATTTATTTTTGATAATACTACTTTTACAAATAGGCAACTGCTTTTATTCAAGTGCGAATTTCTCTAACGCAGTCAAAGGTTTAGGCATAAGGTTACCCCAAAGAGACTGGTATGATAAATCAAATGAAACTGTGCCAGATTGCTCATTTAATAAATTTTACATGAGTGAAAACTTTGCAAAATTGAAAACAAAAAATAGTTATGATGACATAAAGAAAAGTTATTGTATTTCAGTTGGCATAAATCCTTCGGTTGCATTATATAACGGACTTAAAACTATGGACGGTTACATGAATATTTACCCTCTATCCTACAAACATTTAATTTTTGAAATTAACAAAGAAGAGTTATTACAAAATGTAGCAAATTATTCGCGTTTTAATGATTGGGGAAACAATTGTTATTTCTTTGAAAGTAACCCAGCATACAACCAAATTAATTACAAAAATTTGCCTAAAACCAATTCTTCAATAGATTATAAAAAACTAAAATTAATGGGGTGTAAATATGTTATTTCAGTAGGGGTACTTGTGAATGAAAATATATTTTTGGTTGAAAATATTAAAACAGATGCAGCCGATTTATATGTATTTAAAATAAAATAATTGTTACACAATTTCAAATGCAATAATTTGCAAATTACTCCTCAAATACACTTTACATTAATTAGGGTGCGCACATTACAAACGAATTTACAACTTTATTTTTTCGTGCAAATTTACAGGGAAACGTTTGTGGAAAAGTAACATACTACGAACTTTAATGTCACCACTAATGTTTACATCAACCTGCTTTAATGCAACTAATGAAGCAAGGCTTGCAAAGGCTGTAATACCTAAATCCTTTAAAGAAGCTTTTAATACTACACGTTTATGACATTCGCCGCCCGCAGGTATATGTACTTTGTTGGCAAACGTAACTTTACCCAATTCTATTTTACTTACCGTGAGGTTTAAATCGCTACCAAAAATTGTAAATCCAAAATGATTTGGGTTATCAACTAATAAATTAAGCTCTACTTCGGCACCGTCTTTACTGAAATTAATTACTTTGAATGATTCTATTTTTTTGAGTTTTACGTCATCGTATCCACATCCTTGAAGTGTAAAAACTAATGCAATTGATAATGTAAACAGTAACTGTTGTGTTGCTTTTTTTAGATTAAATATCATAAATGTTATGTGCTAATTGGTGTGTATATAAACGTGTATTATTAATTTTTATTGCATTTTCTCCAATAATGCGTGGTTCTATTTTTATGCCCCAACATTCTTTTGCCGATTCATGGTTGTGGTCTAATCCGCCAACACCATTTACATCTGTAATTGAGTTGTGGTAGTGGTTGCGCCCCATGCTACTCATAATAACAAATGTTTGATTTTGATTATTTTCTACATAGTAAAGAATATCAGCAATTGCGGCTTTAACTCTTTTTTGGTACAAATAATAATTGTAATGTGCTACATCAAAACCTGTAATTACCATACATCTTCGTGAGAAGTAAATGTTACTATTTATTGATACGTCGAAGGTTCGATAATTATTAACTCCGCAAGCATTAACAGCACTTTCTGAGTGAAAATCAACATTACAAAGAGTGGTGAGGTTATTAAAAACTTCAAATCCTCTGTCGTTTTTTTCCACTAATTTTGGCAGTAATAATACCTCTAAATCATCTTTTCTAATTCCATCGAGTACCAAAAGAATTTTATTACTACTATCACTTTCACTATTGTTACTTGCCTTTATAATACTTGGCAATGCCGCAATACCAGCCAAAGTAAGGCTTGTGTTTTTTAAGAATTGTTTTCTATTTATCATAAAATTAATATTAATAGCAGAAAGGGTTTTAGTAACAAATGCACATTACTGTTACCACATTTAAAACTAGAATTTCAAAGGTAAATTTTTTCTTGGTGCTTTTTAGTTTTTATTCAATTTTAAGAGAAAACCAAATTGATGAATGTTGAATGTAAATCTTCGTTCATCGCTTTAATAGCTTATAATTAAAGGCTTTTGGCGATGAGGAAATAATGCTATTTAATAATAGATTTCTGTTATTCAAACTTAAAGGCTTTCTTAATTTTGAAAACTTTCATTTATTTATACAAGTTTAAATACCAAATGTAAATACAAATGGTAATAATTAAAATCAATATTTTTAACCTTGAAATTTTTAAGAGCTCCTTTCCTATTTAACGGACTTACAACTTTACACAATAAAACTATTGTTGTTGACGAGCGTGGTTTTATAAATGACATTTGCAATTTTGATGAGGTTGATAATTTAAAAGTGCAATTTTTTGATGGTGCACTTTGTCCTGGGTTTGTAAATACGCATTGCCATTTAGAACTTTCATATCTAAAAAATAAAATTGAAACAAACACAGGGCTTGATGTTTTTATAAAAAAAGTGGAGGAGTTAAGAAGGAATTTTGATGAAGAAAGGTTGCAAGCCATTGTGGATGCTAATATTGAAATGTATAACAATGGCATAGTTGCAGTTGGTGATATTTGTAATGGCGACTCTACTTTTAGTACCAAAATAGATAGTAAAATTATTTACTATAATTTTATTGAGGTTTTTGCTTTTCATCCTTCGCGTGCCGAAAGTGTTTTTGAAGGTGCTAAAACTTTATTTAAAAATGCCCCATCTCCAAAATCAATAACCCCACATGCTCCATACTCAGCATCTGACTTGCTTTTGCAGAAAATAAATAATTTTGCTTTGTTGCAAAAATCTATCCTCACCATACACAACCAAGAAAGCAAAGACGAAAATTTAATGTTCCAAAACAAGCAAGGAAAAGTTTTTGAACGGCTAAAAAGTTTTGGTATTGAAACAGATTTTTGGAATGCCACAGGCGAATCGTCATTGGTTACAACTATTCAAAAATTACCAAATAAATTGCCACTGCAATTGGTGCACAATACCTTTACAAGCAAGGCCGATATTGATTTTGCCAACAGCTACAACAAAAATATTTATTGGTGTTTTTGCGTAAATGCAAATAAATTTATTGAGAATAATATGCCAAATATTAACCAATTTATAACTGCTAACTGCGCAATCACAATTGGTACAGATAGCTTAGCATCTAATTGGAGTTTAAATATGTTGGACGAATTAAAATGTATTTCGAATAAATTTGAACACACAAAATTAGAAACTCAAATAAATTGGGCAACCTTGAATGGTGCAAAATACCTGGGTTTTGATACAATTTTGGGAAGCATAGAAATTGGAAAAAAACCTGGAATAAATTTTATTTCCTCTATTGAAAATGAACAATTAACCAAACAAAGCACCGTAACTAAAATCGTTTAAAATAATGGAATTTATTTCGGAAGCATTAGAAAACTATTGCATTAAAAATAGCACACACGAAAGTGAATTATTGCAATTTATAAATAGAGAAACGCACGCAAAGGTTTTGATGCCACGCATGTTAAGCGGACATCTGCAAGGCTTGTTTTTACAGCTTATCAGTCAAATGATAAAACCAAAAAATGTTTTAGAAATTGGCACATACACGGGTTACTCGGCATTGTGTTTGTGTGCTGGCATTTTACCAAATGGAAAGCTTATTACCATTGATAAAAACGAAGAATTGCAACAACGTGTGCAAGGATATTTCGACAAAAGTAAATTCAAAACTAACATTGAATATTTAATTGGAAATGCGCTTGAAATTATACCAACATTAAATGCAAATTTCGACTTGGTATTTATTGATGCCGACAAAATTAATAACAGTTTATATTTCGATTTGGTGATTGATAAAGTTGTAAAAGGCGGATTTATATTGGCCGATAACGTGTTGTGGAGCGGAAAAGTGTTGGATGAAAAATATGACAAAGACACCAAAGCCATTGATGAATTTAATACTAAAATTGCATTGGATACCCGCATCGAAAAAATGATTTTGCCTTTGAGAGATGGCATTACATTGATGCGAAAATTGTAGTTTGGTAGCAGATGTGTATGTTTACAAAATCAATAAATAACATGAAAGAATACAAGAAATATTTTATATTAAATGCAACGCCTGAGGAGGTTTATATGGCACTTACAAACCCATTAACCATTAAACTTTGGACAGATGAAGAAGCAACGATGAGTACAGAAATAAACTCTGAATTTTCTATTATGGGAGGAAGTATTGTTGGCAAAAATCTGGAGTTTGTGGAAAATAAAAAGTTAGTGCAGCAGTGGTATTTTGGCGACAATGAACCTTCAATAGTAACTTTTAAATTTCATACACACCCCGAAGGCACATCGGTTGAAGTGCGACAAACCAATATACCAATTGATGATTATATTGACATTGTTGAAGGCTGGGACAATGCTTTTTTTGGTAATTTACAAATGTATTTTAGTACATAGTAAAAATGGAATCTTACAGTATTTCTGAAATTAAAAAAGAGCTGAATCAACTGCCCGCAAAGGAGCTTGTAGAACTTTGTATTCGTTTATCAAAATATAAAAAAGAGAACAAAGAGTTATTAAATTACTTGCTTTACTATAATTCGTCAGAAGAATTATTTATTCAAAATGTAAAATCAGAAATTGATTTTCAGTTTACGGCAATTAATAAAACTAACATGTATTTCGCAAAAAAAACGGTGCGCAAAGTATTGCGAACCGTAAATAAATATGCTAAATATTCGGGCAAACCACAAACCCACATTGAGTTACTAATTTACTTTGTAACCCAATTTAAACGTGAGTTGCCAAAGTTTAAAGAGTACTTGGTTTTAGAAAATTTATACTACAGTCAACTAAAAAAAATAAATACAATTTTTGATAAGTTGCATGAAGATTTGCAATATGATTATGCTGCTATTATTGAAAGTTTGTGAGTCTATTTCAAAAACATTGCTTTCAATAAATCCATTGCTTTGTAACCCGTAAAATCAATGTGAACTGGCACTACCGATACATAACCATTAGCCAATGCCCATTCGTCAGTATCTTGCCCTTCATCCAAATTCATAAATTTACCTGTTAGCCAATAGTATGATTTGCCGCTTGGGTCTTTGCGTTCATCAAATTCTTCGTGCCAAATAGCTTTTGCTTGTCGGCATATTTTTATACCTTTCAATTCTTCTTTCGGCAATTTCGGGAAATTTACATTTAAGCAAATGCCATCGGGCAAACCGCTTTCTAATACTCTGCTACAAATATTTTTTATAGACTCTTTACAAGCTTCAAAATTGGCATTTAATGCAAAGTCAGATAACGAGAAGCCAATAGATGGAATGCCTTCAATACAGCCTTCAACTGCGGCACTCATTGTACCCGAATATATTACGTTAATTGATGAATTTGAACCATGGTTAATGCCCGAAACAATTAAGTTAGGCTTGCTTGGTAATAATTTATCAATGGCAATTTTCACGCAATCTACTGGTGTGCCGCTGCAAGCATACTCCTTCACATTTTCGGTTACATTAAATTCTTGCAAGCGCAAAGTGTCATGTATGGTAATTGCGTGTCCCATACCCGACTGTGGTTTATCGGGTGCCACCACGTAAATGGTCCCTAAACTTCCCACAGCGTCAATTAAATTTCGGATGCCTGGCGCAGTTATACCATCATCATTTACTACTAATATTATTGGTGTCATATATATAAAGTAAACGAAATTAAAAATAGAATTGCCTTTTGCAAATTTCAAATTGCTATTTATAAATTGCTATTTGCCTATTGCTCAATTTATCATCTCACTCAATACACCTTCTTTAAGCGCGTAAGTGCTCAGGCGCATTTTATTAATATTTAATTTTTGGAGTACAAAGTTGGTAAGTATTCCGGATATTACAATCATTTCGGCCCTAATAGGTATAATACCTTTTGTATTTAAACGCTGCTGATAACTTGAGCCTAATAATAATTTATGCACTTCAAAAAACTCATCCAAATTAAATTGATATTCTTTATTTTCAATTAAATTGAGAGGTTCATTTTTCCTGAATCCAATCACTTCGGCAAAGGTATCAAAAGAGCCTGATGAGCCAATTAATTCAACTATTTCATACTGTTCACAAGCCGCAAATAACGGTGCTAAAGTTTGCAAAATAATTGTTTCTGTTATTGCAATTTCAGTATCTAAAATAATGTCGGATGGTTTAATGGTTTCTAACAAACGCGAAGCACCAATTTCAAAACTTTGTTTCCAAAATAATTGTTCGTTGTTAGCAATAATAAATTCGGTGCTGCCACCGCCAATGTCCATAATAAGGCTTATTTTATTGTTTAGTTGCGTGCCTAATTTTACGCCCTTGTAAATTAGTTCGGCTTCGCGTGCGCCATCAATAACGGTTACCACTATATTAGTTGCACTAAATATTTCGTCAATAAATTGGATTATATTTATTGCACTTCGCACCGCCGAAGTGCCAAAAGCAACAATGGTTTCAACACAATGTTCATTGCATATTTCTTTAAAAACTTTAAGTGCGTTAACGCCTCTTTCAAAAGCGGGTGGTGCAATTACTTTATTAAGAATTCCGCCTTCGCCTAACTTCACAGCTATCTTTTGGTTACAAATTATTTCAACATTTTCAGAAATATCAGCAATCAATAAATTAAATGTGTTTGTTCCTAAATCAATAATGGCGGTTCTCATAGGGCAAATATAATTTTTTAGTTCTATTTAATAGAAAGCAAAAACGCCAAACAATTAATTTTGTTTGGCGTTTTATCTTTCTACGAAAATTAAAAATTAATCAACATTGTCATGCAAAAATTTATTATTTTCTTTTAGTTCAGAATTCTCATCAAGTGTATAGCGTGAAGTTGTGCTCTCAGATGAATGAGGTACTGCGCTAAGTTCAACATCGCGGCGTTTGTATGCTGGTATGCTTTCCATATCTGATAAGCCCTGCGCCGATTTCATAATCTTGAAATTGAAGGCACGCAACTTAGAAAAGCGGTCATTCAATGTTTCTTTCGATTCTGTTTTATCAAGCTCTACATTTCCCGAAATCAAAGGCTCTTCCGCTTTTTGTTCAACCTCTGCAACTTTGGTTGTAAAGAAATTTGTTTCCTTTTTTTGTATTTCAAACTCTATTACATTTTGAGGTGTTGCTGCTTCGCTTTCAAAAAGCGTTTCTACTTTTTCCTCTTTTTTATCAGCAATAATCTCATCATTTAATGAGTGAACTATTTTAGCAACCTCAGGTACAGCAGCTATTGGAGTTTCAACTTTTGCAACAGTTTCTTCGGGCTTGCTAAATGTTTCGTAAATTCCTTTGCTTACATCCACTACCTTGCGTTGAGGCTCTTGTTGGGTTACAGGCAACTTTATACTTCTATCAGCATTACTAAAGCCAGTTGCAATAATTGTAACTTTCACATCATCACCCAAACTATCATCAATACCGTACCCTTGTATAATTTCGGCTGTTTGCCCTGCTGCATCTTGCACATAGTCATTAATTTCGCCTAATTCATCCATCGTAATTTCGGTAGCACCACAAGTAATATTTAGTAACACATAACGCGCACCAACAATATTATTATCGTTTAATAACGGAGAGTTTAAAGCCAACTCAATAGCACGCAATGCACGATTTTCGCCACTTGCCTGTGCACTACCCATTATGGCAACGCCACTATCTTTTAGCACTGTGCTAATATCTGCAAAGTCAGTGTTAATGTGCAAGGCATTTGTAATAATATCTGATATACCTTTTGCGGCTGTAGTAACCACATTATCGGCATATCCAAAGGCTTCCGTTAATTTTAAGTTACCGTGTATTTCGCGCAATTTATCATTGCAAATTACAATTAATGTATCTACGTTTTGCTTAAATTCTTCGATACCTAACGTTGCTTGCGACTTACGTTTTTTTCCTTCAAAATTAAATGGAACCGTAACAATACCAACAGTCAATATACCTGCTTCTTTGGCCGCTGCAGCAATTACTGGAGCACCACCTGTGCCAGTGCCACCGCCCATGCCTGCAGTAATAAAAGCCATTTTGGTATTTTTGCCAAACAAGTCTTTTATATCTTGTATGTTTTCTATTGCTGCATTTTTGCCAACTTCGGGCAACGAACCTGCTCCACGTCCTTCGGTTAAGGTTGTACCTAACCTAATCTTTGTGGGCACGGGCGAAATTTCTAACGCTTGTTCATCTGTATTGCAAACAATAAAATGTACACCTTTTACATTTTGTTTGTACATGTAGTTTACAGCATTACTACCACCTCCGCCAACACCAATTACTTTAATGATGCTATCTTTGGCGTTGTCAATAAAATTTTGTTCTTGTTGATTTTCCATATTTTTTAATTTTGATTATTAATTATTTCGGACGTGAAGATTTGCTTTTTTAAGGCATGAAACTGAAAGTTGTTAGTTATTTATCAACCATGTATTGTTAGTTACCAAAATATTGATATTACTAAACATCGTGAAGCATTATATTTTACTGATAATAGAGCTTGATGTGGGGTACAAATTAGGCTTCAAATTTTTTATTTTTATTTTTGAAAAAAGAAATTATCCAGATTGTACATTCAATATAGTCTAATTTCTCCGGTTGTTTCAAACGCGACTATTATACTATTTTCAAGTAGCAACGGCATTAACAATTCAAATATTACAAAAAAGTTCAGACTATTTTATAATTAGAATAGGCACTATTTACTAGGTGTCAGGTTACAAATAACAAAAACAGGCTGCTACTTGCGTAACAGCCTGTTTGGCTTTCAATTTTTCAAATTCCTTTTATAGATTGCGGTTCAAGCCCGCAATTACAATTTTTATACTTCCTTCGCCACAATAATTTGTTTTTTGCCTGTTACTTTTTCTTTGGCGCGGAATGCAATTAAATACATTGCTGGCACTAAAAATAAGGTAAGCAATGTTGCGAAACCTAAGCCGAATATCATTGTCCAGCTAAGTGGGCCCCAAAGTGCAACACTGTCACCACCAAAGAATATATGCGGATTTAATTGGGTAAACAACGACGCAAAGTCAATGTTTAAACCTACTGCCAATGGTATTAAACCTAATATGGTTGCCGATGCTGTAAGTATTACTGGCGTCATACGTGTGCGGCCTGCTTCTACAATGGCTTCACGCGCGGGCATACCTTGTTCAATAAGTATGTCGGTAAACTCTACGAGTAAAATTCCGTTCCGCACTACAATCCCCGCAAGGGCAACAATACCAATACCTGTCATGATAATTGATATTTGCATTCCAAAAATACTTAGCCCTAAAAGAACACCAATAATTGAGAACAAAATTTCTGATAAAATAATCAATGGTTTTGATATTGAATTGAATTGTGTTACCAAAATTAAAAGGATTAATCCGAGGCTTGTAAGCATTGCTCCGCCTAAGAATGCGCCAGTTTCTTTTTGTTGTTCTTGTTCGCCACCCATCTTAATATTTACACCACTTGGCAAATCAAATTTTGCCATTGCTTGTTCTACTTTTGCAACCACATCGTTAGGCGTATATTTACTTAAAACATTACTTTCTAAAGTGATAATTCGTTTTTGATTTTTACGTTTTATACCTCCAAAATTATTCGCATAATGCACATTTGCAATTGCTGAAACTGGTATCTGACGTATCATTCCGCCCATATTCATATCACGATAAGTAATTTTTAAATTCATGATATTTTCAATGTTGTTTCGTTGGTCTTCTTTAAAACGAATTTGTATTGGATATTGGTCATTTGCATCTCTAAATTTACTTGCCTCAACACCAAAAACAGCGTTACGAATTTCCATACCAATTTGTCCTGTGCTAATGCCTTCGCGGTTTGCACGCTCACGGTTTATGTCAACCACAATTTCGGGTTTTATGTTTTGTATGTCGCTTTTCAACTCTTCAATACCGGGTATTGCAATAGAATCTAAATACAATTTTAAAGCTTTTGAAGTATTTACAAGCTCATCCAAATCATCGCCTGTAATTTCTATTGCCACTGCTTTTCCGACTGGCGGGCCGTTTGCTTCTTTGTCCACAATAATTTCGGCACCTGCAATACCTTTTACTTCGGCACGTATTTGTTCTAAATAAGCAAGGGTAGAAACGCCATCACGTTTTTCAAATTCAACAAAAGCAACTGTTACTTTTCCTTTGTTTGGCGCCGTACTTCTGTCGCCGCTGTTAGGGTCGGTAGCACCAACTGCAATGTTTGTTATAATAGATTCAACGGCCGGATTTTTCTTGCCATTTGGTTCAATAATGCTATAAATTTTATTTTCAACAATGCGCGTTACACTATCCGTATATTCAACCGAAGTACCCACTGGTAGCGTTACGTAGGTGTAAACAAAGTTAGGTTCGCCACTCGGAAAAAATACCACTTTTGGTTTTACAATAGCCGTAATTACAAAGCTAAGAAACAATAAAACTACAGTACCAGCCAACAATGCAAAAGCACGTTTGCCTTTTATGGCGCGGGTTAGCAAGCGTGCATAAGCATCTTGAACTGCGGGCCATGTTTTTTCTTGAAATTTTTTAATTACTTTAACTAAAACATAATGGTTTAAAAGTGTAAGCAACATCAACAATACCATAAAATTACCAAAGCCTATACTGCCCGTAAGATAACCTATCAGTGCTATTGCGCCCATCACTACCAAAGTAATGCGTAAACTTTTGTTATTCTTTTTTATTACTTGCGGGTCATTTTCATCTTCGTGCGCTTTCATAAAATCTACCGCAAACACAGGGTTTATAATGTATGCTACCACCAACGATGCAAGCAAAGTTACAATCATTGTTATTGGTAAATAGAACATAAATTTCCCAATCAATCCACTCCAGAACGCAAGCGGAATAAAGGGTGCAAGCGTTGTGAGTGTACCCGAAAGTACAGGTGCAAATATTTCGCCAGCAGCTAATTTTGCAGCTTGTTTTATTGGCATTTTTCCATTGTCGAAAATACGATGGGTGTTTTCGATGACGACAATTGCGTCATCCACAACTATACCCAAAGCCAATAGGAACGCGAATAGTACAATCATATTTAACTCGAAACCAATAACTGGGAACACCAAAAATGCAATGAAACAACTTAGCGGAACGCTCATTGCCACAAAGAATGCGTTGGTTACACCCATAAAAAACATGAGGATAATTAATACCAAAACAAAACCAATAATAATGGTATTTATCAAGTCTTTAATGGTGCTGCGGGTTTGCGACGATTGGTCACCGGTAAGTGTAACTTTAAGGGTTTTAGGCAAATTGTTTTTTTGCATTTCTTCCACTATTGCACGCACTTTATCGGACGTTTCAATAAGGTTTTGCCCTGCTTTTTTAATGATGTTTAATGTAATTACATTCTTGTGTTCAAGGCGTGCAAACGATTCTTTTTCTTTGTAAGCATCTTTAATTTCGGCAATGTCTTTTAGGTAAATTATTGCGCCCGATGCACTGCGAATTACCAATCCTTCTAACTGTCGAACATCTTTAAACTCACCGTTAACACTGATGCTACGCTTCATATTGTCCATGTGAATTTGCCCACCGCTTATGGTTTTATTTTCGTAACCAATGGCATTAGAAATATCACGCATGGTAATATCGGCAGCTTCCATTTTATACTTGTCCACATTTATTTGAATCTCTCTGTCAAGTGCGCCAACAATGTCAACACGCGTAATTTCTTTTAAGCCTTCAACCCTGTCTTTTATATCATCGGCCATGTTTTTAAGCTTTCCTAAATCAAAGTCGCCCGAAATATTTACGAACAAAACTGGCATGTCAGAAAAATTTACTTCCTGCACATTTGGTTCGTTTGGCAAATCGTTTGGCAAGTCTGGCTTGGCTTTATCCACAGCGTCTTTCACCAATTGTTTGGCCTTGTCAACATTTACATCGGTGTTAAATTCCACTACCACATTGCTAAAATCCTGGATAGAATTTGAGGTTAATTTCTTAACGCCGCTAATGGCTTTAATTTTTTTCTCGATGGGTTTAACCACTAAGTTTTCCATGTCCGTAGGCGATGTACCTGGATAAATGGTTGTAACATATATTGTAGGAATTACAATATCGGGGAATTTGTTTTTAGGCAAACTCATATAACTCATTATACCCGTAAGGGTAATAATAATGGTCATGATGTAGATACTTGTGCGGTTGTTAATGCTCCAAGTGCTAGGTTTGAATTCTTTGTTTAAGTCCTTCATAATGCAGCCCCTCCAACCTCCCCAAGGGGAGGCTTGTGTTAGGTGTTATTTTATTGTGATTAATACATTTTTATTAGTTTCTTATAATTTCGGTTATTAGCCTCCCTTTTGGGGAGGTTTGGAGGGGCCCTAAAGCTTTACCTCATCCCCTTCATTCAAATCTTGGTAGCCAATGCTGATGAACTTTTCGCCTTGCTTTATACCTGATAAAATTTCTACATTATTGCCAGATGTTTTTCCTAAAGTGATGGTGCGTTTTGAAGCTAACATTTTGTTGCCACTATTTACTGCTACCATAACATATTGTCCTTCTTCGCTGTTTTGTATAGCGTTTATAGGCAATACAAGTACGTTGCTTGCTTTGTAATCTACAATTTTAAGCACTGCAATCATGTTTGGATGATAGTCGTCGGAATTGCTCAACTGCGCTTCTACATTAAATGTGCGGGTAAGAGCATTGATGTTTTTACCTACATAAGAAATATTGGTTTTAATTTCTTTGTCAATATCTGGGAAAGCAATTGTAACGTCGTTGCCCGTTTTTACGTTGCGTGCATAAGATTCGGCAATGTCAGCCTTCACTTTTAGTGAGTTCATGTTTACGATGCGGATGCCGTTGTTAGGCACTTGTGGCGATGCCAATTGTCCGGTTTTTAGCATAACTTCATCCACTACGCCACTTATTGGCGCAGTAATTTTTGTAAGTGAAATTTGTTCTTGTATTGCAGCAATATTTTTCTCTAAAGTTTCCTTTCCACTCTTGGCTTGAATAAACTGTAATTCAGTACCAATTTTTTGGTCCCACAAACGTTTTTGTTTATCAAACATTATTGTTGTTGTTGCCAACTGCACTTTTAAAACTTCTAAATTTGCAGAGTATGCACCAGCATCAGTTTCGGCTATAACCTGCCCTGCGCTTACGCTTTGCCCTTCTTTTACATGTATTTTTGTGATGATGCCACCGCCGCTTTTTACGTTTGCAACAACATTTTCAGTAGCATCAATGCGGCCCTGAATATCTATGTAATGTTTGAATTCGGTTGGTGTAACCTCTTCAATTTTTACCAATTTAATTTTTTCTGGAGCATCGCTTTTTACACCGATTTCAGTTTCTAAAGCCTTAATTTTTTTAGCAATTTCTGCTTCTTGTTTTTGCAAGTCGGCAAGTTGAGCGGCTTTGTCGCCACCTTCTTTTTTACCACCGCAAGCCGCAATAAATAAGGCAATTGCAACGATTGATATTTTGTTCATATTTGAGAATTTATAATCCATAACTTATAATTTATAATTTTTTTTTTAGTTTAATGTTCAACGAATTTTGATTTTGTCATTCTGAACGCAAGTGAAGAATCTATAATTTAGATGCTTCGCTTCTCTCAGCAATGACAAAGGTTATTTAATGTTTCCTAATGCTTTGTCTAAGTCAATTTTTGCAACCAAATAATTGTAAAGTGCATCGTACATATTTATTTGCGATGTAGTTAATGTTGTTTCTGCATTAACCAATTCAAGATTAGTAGCAACGCCTTCTTTCACTTTTATTTGCACTGTTTTTAGCACATCTTCTGCCAAAGCAATATTATTTTTATTTGTTTTGAATGATGTAATTGCATTGTTGTAAGTTGTTTGTGCGCTTGTAGTTTCAAAGGTTGCAGCTTGTTCAAATTGTTTAAGTGCATTAAGTGATTTTTTGTAATCAATCTTTGCTTGTTGAATTCTATAATTTTTTTGAAGTCCGTCAAAAATTGGAACATTTAAAGTTATACCTATTAATGAAGTTGGAAACCATGGCGGCCCTTCGGTTAAAATATTAAATGTATTGCGTTGGGCATTTTTTTGAAATGAACCATAAGCCACAAGCGTTGGCAAATAAGAGTATTGATTACGTTTAAAATTTAGCTTTTGTAAATCAGTACTGCGTTTTAATATTTCATATTCTATTCTGTTTGATGGATTTGCTTTTGAAGCATCATTCAAATCTTCGGCAGGTAGTTGGTTTGTAGAAAGAGTATCACTTAACGTTATAGGTTGGTTCAAGTCATAACCCATCTGAAATTTTAGTAAAACTTCCGTTAAGCCAATTAATTTTTCAACCTTGTCTTTCTCCACTTGTAAGTTATTATAGGTAACTTCTAAACGCTGCACGTCAATGTTTTCAATATACCCAACGTCTCTCATTATCTTCATATCGTCAACCGTAGTTTTTAAACTATTGATGTTTGTGGTTAAAGATTGTAACCTAAATTTATTTACCAACGCACCATAATATGCTTTTGCTACCGATGCTTTGGTTTCAATTGCAGTGCGTTGTATAGCTTTTTCCGACAATTCCAAATATCCTTTTGTGGCTTGTAAAGCAACAATGTAATCGCTACTAAAAAGTATTTGGCTAACACTTATACCTGCTGTAGCATTGTATTTTGTTCCAAACTGAACAGGAAGAAATTCGCCAGGTTTACCACCAAAGAATTGTGCAGGGATTAGTGAGGTAGGGATTTTAAGAAAATCTTTGAAATCAAAACTACCCGAAATTTGCGGCAAACCAATACCACGAGTTTCATTCTTTTTTGCAATTGCACTTTCATAGTCTAATTGCGAATTTTGATTACTGATGTTATTCTTAACCGCATAATCTTGCGCTTCTTTCAGCGTAAAAGCTGATTGTGCTTGGGTGTTGGCAGCAGAAAATACTACCAGAAACATCGCACAAATTTTAATTATTTTATTCATATAAATCGTCAATTGTTTATCCTTTAATTATTAATAGTTAATTAATTTTCGTTTTCTGTAATTTCAAAATATTTGTTAGCCATTTTATGTCCTTTTAATGTGCAGATACCCAATAAAAAATGTTCTAACAATTGTTTTGCAACTTCCAACATGTTGTATTGTGATGGCGGAAATACGTTTGGATTGAATGCCATTTCTACTTCTTCAATTCTCAGCTTGGCCAATATTTTTATAGATATGTTTTCGCGGTACAAACCTTCTGCAATACCACGCTTAAGATTGTCTATAACAATTTTTAAAAGTATGTCGTTTTTAAACGTTGTAAAATTTTTCCAAGCCTCACTGTGGTATTTCTGTAAATCGTGAAATAGCAATGGGTTGGTGCGCGAAAACATTTCACTCATGTGCTTTATAGCACTTAAAATTTCTAAAATTGCGTTTTTAGAACTTTCGGCGTATCCGCACATTTGAGTGGAGTTGCGTTTTATATGGGCATCTACCAATGAAGTTACCAAAGCATCTTTGTCTTCGTAAAATTGGTAAATAGTTTTTTTGCTCATTCCTAAATGCTTTGCAATGTCATCCATTGTCATGCTTTTAATTCCGAATCTAAAGAATAACTCTTCGGCACCAATCAATATTTTTTCTTTGTTATCCATTTTTCTATTTCGCGGCGCAATACTATGGAAACTTTTTTTGATTATTTCGTTTCCGAATATTATCAATTTGTTAAGTATCTGAAATAGAGGGAAATAAATTTAAAATATTTTCAATCGTGATACTGTTTTATTGCTTTAAGGAAACAAAAATAGTTTATTTCGTTTCTAAAGTTTCTGAAAATAGTGCTGAAAAAAATATCAAACTAATAAAATAATTGCATATTTTACCCTATGGAATACTTATTCTTGGAAATGCCTAATACTTATTCAACAAATTACACTACAAAATATTCTCTGTTTTGAAAAATAAATTACAATTGTTTATCCATATAAATTTCGGATGCAATTAGAGCCTCCATAAATGAGTAAGTAATTTTTTTCTCATTCAATTAAACCTAATTCGCATACAAATTTTTTGAAATTCCAAACGATTTAGGCAACATCAATAAAAACGGTACGCAACTACTATAATCAATTGTATTATAATCGTTTCCAATTTTAAGGTTATTGTAGTATTGCTGGCGGTTAAGCCAATAGTATGTTTCACTTGGCACATTCCATGCACCTTTACCTAAAATTTCAGTCAAAAACCATTTCTCAAGCAATCGCCCTGCACGTCCATTCCCATCGGCAAAAGGATGTATTTTTACAAAAACCAAATGAATAAATGAAGCGTAATAAAATGCCTGCGAATAGCTAAAGGTTCGTTTTTTTAATACAGCAATTTCACTAAAAAAAGTATGTGTTTCATCAGCAACAATATCAGCCGTTGCAGCCATATAAATAATTTCGCGTGCATTCCTAACACTTACATTTACATCTCTAATTGAACCATTATATTTATCATTCATTGCAAAATTGTTTGTCAATAATTTATGTGCAACCAATAAATTTTTTTCAGTTAAAGCATGTGTTTTTGCAAATTCATAAGTCAATATCAAATCATCTATTTGCAACATCTCAAGCGACTTAGAATTACCAAATTCCTTGTTATTCATGTAAGCATTAAAATCTATACCGCTGCCCTCAATCAATGATGAGTATATAGCTGCATCTCTAAAAACAAGCGGTTTTATGCTTGCCGAAAATTTCTCAACTTTTTTAAAATGCTTGGCTAAGGTATAACGTTGCTTTACGTTATATATTTCAAAATATTTAGATGGTAATAGTTTCAATTGTTTGGGCATGTGGCAAAAGTATTATTTGAATTTTATTCAAACATGAAATTTACAAAAATATATGTTGCTTTTTAACGCCTTATTGCCATTTGTTCAACCAGAAATAAAGCCACACAAGAAACCATTTTTTTTAAATTTTAAAATGCATAAAAAAAGCCTCAAAGATAAAATCTTCAAGGCTTTTTGTGATCCTGCTGGGACTCGAACCCAGGGCCCATACATTAAAAGTGTATTGCTCTACCAACTGAGCTACAGAATCATTGCTTTTTTTAAAGCGGCTGCAAATATATACATACATTCTTTTATTCCAACTTTTATTTTCAATAATCTTAAAGTTATACTTAGCTTTGCTTTCTTATTTTTTTAACGTGTTGTTTTTCAGCACTATTAATTTATTTCAGCAAAATTATATTTCAGTTTTATTTACTATTTATGAATTCTAAAAAGTTTGACAAACACCTTTTTGGTTTTATTATTGGGCTAATTGCCCCAATTATTGTAATGCTAGTTATTTAAATTTTAAAGTTTAGCGATAAAATGCAATTAATAGTTTTCTTTTCGAAAATGTATCAGCTAAACATTTTACCTCCATTGCTTAGTTTGTGCGCTATCGTTAATTTAGGTATTTTCTTTTTGTACTACAAATTTTGGTATAATAATGCGGCTCGAGGAGTAATAATGGCAACTTTTTTATTGGCATTTATCGTGTTAATTTTAAAAATTGATAGTTTATAATACAAGTAACTTTTTTTGGAAATAATATTTGTTGTAATAAACTTAAGTTTTCTGCGTTATACTTAATTCAAAAAAAATATATTTACCGCAATTATGTACAAAATGACTCAACCAATTAATACGCAACAAGATTTTAATTCGCTAAATTTATTAGCATTTGTTTATAAGTGGCGTAAGCAACTAATTTATGTAGGCATTGCTGCAACAGTGATTTCAACAATAGCATCATTTGTTATTACGCCAAAATACAAGTCCACCGTAATCATGTTTCCTACCCAAACAAGCTCTATTTCAAAGGCTTTGCTAAGCGAAAATAATGGGAAGGACGACATCTTAAAATTTGGAGAAGAAGAGGAGGCTGAACAAATGTTGCAAATACTAAATTCAGATGATATTAAATCACGTGTTAGCGTGCAGTTTGATTTGATGAAGCATTATAATATTGATGAAAAAGACCCATACAAATACACGAAATTGTATGAAGAATACAAAGAAAATATAAGTTATGAACGCACTGAATTTATGAGTGTAAAGGTTGATGTGCTTGACAAAGACCCACAACGCGCGGCTGATATTTGTAATGAAATTGCAAACTTATTAGACTCTGTAAAGAATAAAATGCAAAAACAACGTGCCTATGCTGGCCTCAAAATTGTAGAACGTTCTTACTTAGCATTAAGGCAAGAAATTAAAGACATTAACGATTCGTTAAAAGTATTGCGTTTGATGGGTATAAATGATTATGAAACGCAAAGTCAAGTATTTAATGAACAATACGCTATGGCAATTGCAAAAAATAATAAAACAGGCGAACGTTTGTTAGAAGAAAAACTAAAGGTACTTTCTACATACGGTGGCGCTTATGTAAGCTTGCGCGAATTACATGAAGAACAAATAAAACAACTAGCGTTGGTAAAAGCAAAGTATGAAGAAGCAAAGGTGGATGCAGAACAAATACTTACCCAAAAATTTATTGTAAACCATGCTACAAAAGCGGAGAAAAAAGCATATCCTATTCGTTGGTTAATAGTAGTTGTAAGTACCATATCGGCAATGCTTTTCGCATTTTTACTATTGCTTATTGTAGAGAATATAAATACAATACGCAACACCCAAGAATAAAGAAATATATGGAACAATTCAACAACATTTTTTTAGTGAAAACGTTGCTTAAATATATTAAACAATTACTTTATATTGTAATAGTTGCTGGTATAATTTCTGCTCTATTTTCATCGGCCTATTTTATTACTCCAAAATATAAATCGGTAGCCATTTTATATCCAAGTAACGTATCGCCATATAGCAACGAAAGCCAAACAGAGCAGATGGTTCAGCTATTACAAAGTGCCGATATTAGAGATAAAATAATTGATACTTTAGACCTTTACAAACACTATAAAATTGATAAAAAACATCCTCAACGTAAGTCGGTTATTAATTTTGAATACCAAGAAAATTTGTCGGTTTCTAAAACCGAATTTGAAAGTATTGAACTTGCCGTATTAGATGAAAATCCTGAAACGGCTGCAAAAATAATTGAAATTCTTTTGTTTTTTGCCGATAAAAAAATTCAAAATATACAAAAGCAAAAGGCTTTAGAAGTAGTTGTTCTAAATAAAAAAATATTCAACAATATTAAGTTTCAATTAGACTCGGTTGATACCTTGGTAAAGCTGTATGGCAAGCGATACGGACTTTTAGACTATGGTACACAAACTTTAATAGCTCAAAAAGCCTACTTCAAGAGTAGCTTAAAAAATAATGGCAAGGTGCAATCCGAAAGTAAATTAATGCTAAACAATTTGGTTGAACATGGTTATGATTTTATGTTTTTAACAGACAAAGCAATGGCATTGCGTAACATTTATGCAGAACAAGAAAGAGAATATTACAAATCCTTAAAAGACTACGAAAAAGTTTTTACCTATAATAACATCATTAGCAAAGCAATTGCCTCTGATAAAAAAGCTTACCCGGTTCGTTGGTTAATTGTGCTTTCAAGCATGTTGAGTGCAGCGTTTTTAGGCTTTTTAGTATTGCTTATGTTGGATAATAAAGAAGATAACTCATAGTTGTAATTTATTGATGGAAAGTATCGTAAACAATACAAAGCAACTTAAATGGTTGTATATTATTTCAGCATTATTTATTGCTTGCAATGCAATATTTGTTGCTAACGAATTTTTCTATTTTGCGTTACTTCCATTTTTAGCTTTACTCCTGATTTTTTATTTAACTGCATTAGATAAACTTCTTTGGTTCATCGTTTTTGCTACTCCCCTATCTTTAAACTTACGTGATTCCGATTTTAATTTGGGAGTTAGTTTGCCATCAGAACCATTTATGTTTGGTATTTTATTGCTGTTTATTTTTAAACTTTTTAAGGACAATACCATAAATTTAAGTTTGCTTAAACACCCTGTAAGCATTGCGATAATTATAAACGTTACCTGGATTTTTATTACTTGTTGCACATCAACATTGCCTATTGTTTCATTCAAATTTTTGCTTTCGCGGTTGTGGTTTTTGGTTTCGTTTTATTATTTCGGATATTTTCTTTTTCAGGAATACAAAAACTTCAATAAGTTTATTTGGCTGTATGTAATTTCTTTTAGTATTGTAATAATTTATACGCTTATAAACCACAGCCAGTATGGCTTTACAATGGAAACTGCCAATTGGGTAATGTCGCCATTTTACAACGACCACACAATTTATGGAGCTATTTTGGCAATGTTTTTTCCGCTGTTATTGGGCTTCATTTTCTTAAAAACAAATACGTTTACCAAAAAAATAACAGCTACAGGTTTTACCTTGTTTTTTATTTTGGCATTGGTGCTTTCATACACCCGCGCCGCCTGGATTTCATTGGTGATAGCAGGAATGGTTTTAGTATTAATAAAATTAAAAATAAATTGGAAATTACTAATAACTACATGCGTTGTTGGCTTGGTTTTATTCTTTGCTCTAAAGGATAAATTTTTAATGAAACTTGAAAAAAACCGACAAGATTCTTCATCAAATTTAACTGAGCATGTACAATCTATTTCAAATATATCATCAGATGCTTCTAACCTAGAAAGACTTAACCGTTGGGCTGCTGCAATGCGAATGTTCAAGAAAAAACCGATGCTTGGTTTTGGCCCTGGCACATATTCTTTCAAATACGCACCGTATCAATTTAGTTATGAAAAAACCATCATCAGTACCAACGCCGGCGACAAAGGCAATGCTCACTCCGAATACATTGGCCCACTATGCGAATCGGGGGTTTTGGGCATGCTTACTTTTATAGCAATAATTGTAACCATATTAATTGTCGGTATAAAACTATATTATAGGCTCACCGAACCCGAACCAAAAATGCTTGTACTCTGCACCCTGCTTGGTTTTGTTACCTACATTGTACACGGTGGATTAAATAATTTTTTGGATACCGACAAAGCCAGTGTTCCATTTTGGGCATTTGCATCGTTTATTGTTGCGCTTGATGTAAATAGCAAACGAGAGGCGAAAGCCAAAAACACTATTTTAGGGTCTTAATTATTCATACAATCAACTGCAATTTTTCCTGAAAGTAACGCTAGCGGAATGCCGCCACCAGGGTGAACGCTTCCTCCACAGAAAAATAAATTTTTAACTGTACTCGAAAAATTTTTATGCCTTAAAAAAGCAGCCCACTTACTATTGCTTGCACTGCCATATAACGAACCACCAAAGGATGATGCTTTTATTTCAATTTTACGAGGGTCCAAATAATCTTCAACTTCTATATATTTTTCAATGTCCGTTTTTAAAATTCTATTTATTTTGTTGATGATAGTTTGTCGCGCCATAGCAATCAAATCGTCCCAATTTTGCCAACCATTATTATGCGGAACATTTATCATCACAAACCAATTTTCGCAATTTTGTGGCGCATCCTCTTTCGTATATTTTGATGAAATATTAATGTAAACAGTTGAGTCTTTTGCAATTGTTTTTTTACCAAAAGTGTCATTAAACTCTTGTTCATATTTTTCAGAAAAAAGAATGTTGTGCAAACCAAGTTCAAGAAATTCTTTTTTAATTCCCCAATAAAACACAATGGCACTACTCGACATTTCTTGCTTTAAAATATTGGCAGGCATTTTTATTATTGGCAATAAATTCTTATATGTGAAATAAATATCCATATTACTAAAAACATAATCGGCTTTTACCAATTCATAATTTGCAACTACCCCTCCTACCCTATTTTTTTCTATTACAATTTCAGTAACCTTTGTGTTAAAATAAAATTGCACACCCATTTCTATTGCCAATTTTTTAAGTGCTTTTGCAATGCTATACATCCCATTTTTCGGATAGAATGCACCAATGTTATGTTCCAAATGAGGTATTAAACTCAGCAAAGCGGGCGCTATGTAAGGATTTGAACCATTGTAAGTAGCAAACCTGTCGAAGTATTGCACCAATAATTTATTGTTGATTTTTAGTTCGTTGTATTGGTGCAAATTTTTACTAAGCGGCAACCTGTACATTTTAAGCAACGAACCAAGCGTTCTAAATTTGGTATAGGTAGAAATTTTATGAAGGCTATTTCGCAAAAAAACATCTTCCGTAATTGAATAGTATTCTTTTGACAATTCCAAGTATTTTTCTATTTCCTCAGCATTGCATAAGCCCGCATTTTCAAGTGTTTGGGCAAATAACTTACTGTCTTTATTGGATGTAAAATGCACACCGTTTTCATAAAAATAATGCGTAATAATTTCTAATTGTTGGTACTCAAAATAATCGCTTAATTTTTTGTTGCAACTAGCAAAAAGTTCCTCTAATAAACTAGGCATTGTAAATAATGATGGGCCTGCATCAAACCTGTATTGCCCTAATTGTATTTCAGATAATTTACCGCCAACATCACTGTTGCTTTCATAAACAATTACTTCAAAACCTTTATTGGCAAGCCTTATAGCGGCACTTAAACCGCCAATACCGCTTCCTATAACTATTACTTTTTGCATCAATCTTTTTATACAATGAAACGTAAAATATTGAAATTGAACCCAATAAAAATTTGGTTCTTCAAATTAAATAACTCACAAAATAATGTTCTTATTTAAATTTCATTGAAATGCATTTGCAATCATATAAAATATATTATTAATTAAAGAGGTGCTTTTTAATGTGAATTAAATGTGACGGTTAAACTTAAACTTTCTTCGCCAAACAATAATTTCCAACATTTGAGTTCACATAACTGTAAAATACTGTATAAATTTATTAATAACTTTTAATGAAAAAACAGCCGTTTTTAAAACAAACACTTGCATTAACATTAAATTGTTAGTATGTTTATTCTTCTCAAAACAATAGTTACAGTTTTATGCATTATCTAAAAACAGATTATTTTATAGTCAAAATTACACTTTGCATTTTGGCTGCAATGCTTGTAAATGTTGGTGTTGTAAACGCAACAATAAGTATAAAAAATAACCACCTTTCAACCAATAAACTAGTAAGTAAATTTACTATATGTAATACTACTGAAGGTGATGAGAATATTAAAACTCAAAAACAACCGAATGTTGAGGCAAAAGGGAAAATATTGCCAACAGAAATGATACTTAAAAACCCTATGTTCTTTAATGATAAAATTACGCCTAACATAGTTGGTATGAATGAAGTAATGTCTATAGATTACAATAAATACACACATGAAGAAAATGAACAAATAGACAAAATGATAACAGATTATAAATTTGACGATAAATTGTTTTATACCTATTTTCTTCCGAAAGCCTTTTTTATAGAAAACCAAGACATTTCAATAAAAAAATATGCCAAAAAACTAGAAACTTACCTAAAATTCAATCCCGAATTACTCAAATTTGCTCCTGAATTAATTTTGAAATTTGATAGCAACAACGACGAACAAATATTGCAAGTTTTTAGTATTCAAACAGACTTAGGAAATGTGATTAAATAAATGCCGCATCATACAGAGCATAGCACAGTGCTAAAAATAATAACAAATAAATATAAACAACCAACTAATAACTAAATTTTTCAAACAAATGACAAAAACTACAAATCTTTCGCGCCACCGACAGAGGTTCTCTCGATGGTTAATGCTGAATTTTATTCTAGCATTCTCTGCCATAGCAAACTTGGCAAATGCACAAGTTACCGTTACCGGTGATGGTGCTGGTGGTAGCCCTTATGCTACCTTACAAGCAGCATTAGCCGCTATGCCAGCTACGCTTACGCAAAATACTACTATTAGCGTAGGTGCTGCTCAAACGGCACCTGTTGGTGGTTATTCTATTACAACTACTGGTACAGCCTCTTTTGCATTAACCATTACTGGTAATAGTAACACTGTTACTGCGCCATTGCAAACCACAGGTTCTATAACAGATGCCATTTTTAAAATTATTGGTGGCGATTATATTACCATTCAAGGCTTTACTATGAATGAATTAGCCGGAACTGGTAATGCAACTTTAGCTACAAATGACATGACGGAGTTTGGCGTTGCAATATTTGCAGCCTCTACAGGTAATGGTGCGCAAAATAACACGATTCAAAATAACACGATTAACCTAAGCAACACTACCAAATACCAAAATGCAATTGGTATTTTCTCAACATCTGCTTCATCGGCAACTAACGGTGCGCAGGCTGCGGCATCTGTTGCGGGTACAAACTCAAATAATAAATTTTATACAAATACCATTACTGGCGTTGCCTCAGGTATTTATTTTATTAGCCCAGCACAAACTGCCACCGTTTTTGAGAGTGGTAACGACATTGGTGGCATATCTGCTGGTACTAGTAATAATATAACTTATGGTGTTTCAAACACTGCAGGTAATTTTGCGTGGACAAGTTACTCTGGTACTAACCCCGCAGGTATTTATTTCCGAAATGTGGTTGGTAATTCAGCACGATTTAATACTATACAAAATACTGCTGGTTTAACATTGGCAACAGGCGGTATATTCAGTGCCAACGGAACAAACCCTACAGGTGTTACTTACACTACTACTATTAGCAACAATATCATTAACTTGACAATTGCTGGCAGTAATGCCATTACGGGTATCGATTTTGGCTCTGGTTTGGCATCTACAGGTACAATAACATGTAAAAACAATGTAGTAACTGTTAATCAAAACTCAATAACTGCTGTAAGTGCTGCCGTTATAGGTATAAAGGCTAATTATGCAGCTGCTACAGGTTCGGAAGTAAGTATTAATAACGTAACCATTAACCAAGCATTTACTGCTACTGCTAATGTTTCAAATAGTAGCTCATTAACAGGTATTTCGGTACCTGGTGCAACTACTGGTACACCAATAATTAATGTATTCACAAATACAGTTATTGTTAATAGAAGCGCTACTGTATCAGCAACATTTACTGCAACATTAAGTGGAGCAATAATAGGCATACAAGCTACTTTGGCTACTTCAACTATGAATATTGGAGCTATTGGTAGTGGCAATGAAAACACAATAACCATAAAAGAAGCCGCAGGTGGCGGTGCTGGTACCACAGCCTACACAAGTGCTGTAACAATGATTGATGCAAATGCATTGCACGCTACGGTTAATGTTGTTAATAATATTTTTAATACCACTGGTTCTACAATACGTTCAACTGGTAATTTTACTTGTATTAACCAACAGTCAACAGTTACTGCATTGGTATTTATTAAGAAAAACAATGCGAATATTGACCGTGTAGCTGCCGCAGGTACTTTGGTAAGTTTTACTACTACCACTGCCACCCCATCAGAGGTTGCCGATACCATTACAGGTAACAATATTACTTTTACAGGTATTGCAGGTACTTCGACAGTTACAGTAATTAGTAGTTTGGGAGGCCCAAGTTTACCGGCTGCAAATAATAAAAGAATAAAAAATAATACAATAAGTGTAACTAGTACATCATCGGGTACACATATTGGTATCCAATCTTCTTTAACCAATACAGGATTTTTTCAAGATAATTCTATAAGTATTACTTGTGCTGCACCAATAGTTACAGGATTTTCGACTACCTCAACAAACGCTACAATAAGCGGTAATACTTTTAATTTAGTATCATCTGCAACTTCGGGTACTAGCATGACTGGTATTACAATTTCAGGTACAGGTGCTCACTCAATTACCGTAAATAACTTTACAGCGTTAAATTTTACAGGTATTCATACTGGTAGCCCCATAATGACAGGTATTGCTTGTTCGGGTAATGCTGCGGCAAACATTTTTAGCAACGAAATTACCAACATTACTTTTGGTGCAGTTAATGTAGGCACAACAGGTAATGCAACTATTGATGGTATTTTAATAAGTGGAGGTACATCTGTAAATGTTTTCAAAAATAAAATTTATGGTTTAACATCAAATTCAGTTGGAGCATCTGGTGTTGTAAATGGTATTCGTCTTTCTGGTGGTGTAACCAATAATATTTACAACAATTTTATTGGGGGTTTATTATCGCCTGCATCGGCAAGTCCCGATGGTATTAGGGGTATTAGTATTACATCTACTACTTCTTCTACTACTCAAAACATATTTCACAATACAGTATTTATTGGCTCATCTTCTACTTCAAGTAATGTAGCATTTGGTTTATCTGGTATTTTTCATACCGCTAGCACAACAGCAAGTACTTCAACATTAAATATGCGTAACAATATTATTGCTATTAATGCTTTAAACACAGGTACTGGTTTATTTGTTGTTTTTCGCCGAAGCAGCGGTTCGGCAAATACCTTAGCTAACTTTGCGAGCACATCTAATAACAATTTGCTTGTAAAGCGCAACCCCGATGCAGTTAATTTAATATATTCTGATGGTACAAGTTCTGCGCAAACATTGGCTAATTACCAATCAGGAATATTTACCGCAGGTACAATAGCTCCAAGAGATGCGGCCTCTTTTTCAGAATCCATTTCAAATACCCCAAATGTTTTCTTTATAAGTTTAACTGGTGCTAATGCAAACTTCTTACATTTAAAAGCAAATTTAGCAACACAATGCGAAAGTGGTGCAGTTGCAATTGGAACAGTTACTGATGATTATGATGGTCATTTCCGTTTTAACAATGGTGGTTATCCAGGTGGTACCGCAGGTTTCCCTATTGGTGGTAGTGCACCCGATGTTGGTGCCGATGAATTTGCAGGTACTTCTCCAACTCCAACCTATTCTAATGTCACATTAACACCAGCAGGTAGCCAGTGTACTGCAACAACTCATACAGTGTCAATTGATATTGCTACACCTTCAGGTACTTTAAGCGCAGTTACTATCACTTATACATATAATGGTAGTGGCGGTGCAAGCAATGTAGCAATGACTGGTAGCTTAGGTGCTGCAACTGGTACATTTACTTTTACCATACCTGCTGCTGCATCACCAAACAATGCTACAATAGCTTGGAGTGTATCGGCAACCAATAGTGGTTCTTTCAATTCTTCATATTCAGGCACATCTTATAGCGATGAGCCTTTATTAGGCGTTACAGGCTTAGCAACAGCCAGTTCATTGGCAATTTGTTCTGGAACTTCTACCACATTAAGTGCAGTATTATCAAAACCAGTTGTTACCGCGGTTGGTCCTGGAGCTGGCGTATCAAGTACTTATCCAAACCCATTCTACAGTTTGTGGTCAAACACCCACAACCAGCACATAGTATTGGCGTCTGAATTAACCGCCTTGGGTTACCAAGCAGGTAATATTACTGCATTAGGTATTGATGTTACAATTGCAGGTACTTTACCAATGATAGATTTATCAGTAAAGATGGCTAATACAGCAGCAACAGATATGTCGGCTTTTGTAAGCCCAACATTTACCACTGTATTTACATCAGCATCTTTAATGCCTACTACAGGCATTAATACCATGACATTTAGCACTCCATTTTATTGGGATGGGACAAGTAATGTGGTTATAGAATTTTGCCATGGTAACGGTGCAAGCTCTGCAACAATGAGCAGAACTTGTAAAACTGATATAACAGCTTTTGTATCTACTATACATACCCAAACAAGTGCGGCAACAAGTGCAGCGGCTCAATGCGGCAATAACACAACAAATTTAGTAACTTATTCAATTAGGCCTCAATTTACAATTACTGGTAATGGTGCCCCAACAGCTTCATCAATAACTTGGAGTGATGGCGTTAGTACAATAGGTACTGGCTCTCCTTTGGTGGTTTCACCAATAACAAGTAAAAATTATACAGCCTCATTAGTGGCATCTGGTTGCCCAGCAATTACATCAAATACTTTAGCTGTAACTGTAACAACATCTCCAACAGCACCAACAGCATCAACTGCATCAAACCAATGTGGTATAGATATTCCTTTAGTTTCTGTATCGTCAACATCTGGTGCTCCAGGCCCTAAATTCTTCTGGTACTCTGCACCTTCTGCAGGTACTTTGTTACAAAATCCGCCATTGCAAAATACTTTGTCAACTTATTACACCAATAATTTTACCTCAAGTACCTTAACAAACTCATCATTGGCTGGTGTAGCATCAATAGGTGCTGGTGCTTTAACATTACAAACCGCCGCATTATCTTTAACAGGAGGTTTAACTGTAAATGCAAGTGGTGTAAATTCAAATAAATTTCAAACAGATTTTGATGTTTCTTTAACAGCTACTGGTACTACTATTGCCGATGGTTTTAGTTATTGTTTTGCAGATGACGCATCGGCAAGTTCAACATCACCATCGGCAGAGCGTGGAAGTGGTACTAAATTAAAATTAGGTTTCTTTACTTATAATGCAGCAAATGGAAGTGATGGTAAAGGTATTTATTTAATGTATAATGCAACTGCGCTTACAGGCTATACTGTGGCTACAACAGGTGTTGTGGCATACTCTACAGATGTTAGTTGGGTGCCAGTTGCAGCAGGTACAGTTACTTCGCACGTTACGGTTACTATTGGTAACACTGGGTTATGTACCGTAACGGTAGGAGCTGCTACTATATTTAATAATGTTCAATTACCAGCAGGGTTTACAAGTGCCGACAAATCAACATGGAAGCATGTTTTTCAGAGCAGAAGCGGCCTTATAGCGGGTGGTTACGCAATGGATAATTTGGTTATCCAAGCAAACACTTATGCAAGTGGTTCAACAACATACCTTTCAAATATTTCAGCTCCAACTAACTTTTATGTAACAGAAAAAGATATACCCTCTGGTTGCGAATCTCCTAGAACACTAGCAGTAGCAAATGTTGTTTATGGCGACCTTGTGGTACCAACAGCAAAAATTTCTGGCTCACCAATTACCTCATTGTGTATGGGTAATTCTTTTCAATTAAGCACTAACCAAACGGGTAATACAAATGCTTATACTTATACCCTTTCGGTAGCACCTGCCACAGGTAGTGGTTTGGGTACTACAGTTGGAGGTACTACTGCAAGTCCTGCCAATTTAACAATAACTCCAACAGTAGCTGGTACTTATGTTTATTCAGTGTTTTATGATGATGGAACGTGTTCTGGAACTAGTAATATAAGTATTCTGGCAAGTGCAAATCCAACAATAACATCTGCCACTGCAACACCTGCAGCAATATGTGAAGGTAGCACCACAAACCTTGTTGCACAAAGTTTAATAGGAGCTGCTGGGCAAGCAACTGTTGGTACATCTTCAACTACTCTTGGTGGAGGTAATGGTAATCCATACCGCTCTGGCAATGGAGGTAGCAATCAAATAAAAACGCAATTGTTATACACTGTTGCCGAGTTAACCGCGTCAGGTTTAACAAGTGGTGCAATTACTGGTTTAGGATTTACAACCACATCTGCTAGTTCAGGAACTGTTATTAATATGACAATAAAAATAGGTAGCACAAGTGTAACTTCATTATCAGCAACTTATGAAACATCTTCATTAGCAACAGTTTTTACACAAGCAAGTTTTACACCACTAGCTGCAGGATTAAATATGCACACATTTAATTCTGGTACATTTAATTGGGATGGCACTTCAAATATAATAGTTGAAGTATGTCAAACCCAATCACTAACAGGAACAGCAACTGTTAATGCTTACACTCCAGCCTTTGCTTCAAATACTCATACTGCAAGTTCTACTACCTCATGTACAAGTACAACAGGTACAGCAGTAACTGCTAAACCAGTTATTACTTTTGCAGGTTTAGTAGGTTCAAATTTAACAGGTAGTTTAACTTGGAACTGGATGCCGGGTAGTGTTGCCGGAAGCAGCGTTACTGTTACACCATTGGTATCAACAACATCTTATACTGTAACCGCTACAAATGCAGGTAATTGTACAGCATCTGCTAATGTTGCAGTATCTGTTACTGCAATACCTACTTCACCAACTGCTTCAAATAATTCTCGATGTGGTTTTGGTGTGGCAAATGTTGGAGCGGTTTCAACTACTGGTGCACCTACTCCAATTTTTAAATGGTATACAGCGTCAACTGGAGGAAGTTCAATTCAAACAGGTACAAGTGCAACCTTAAATACAGTTAGTATTGGCACTACTACAACTTACTATGTAACTGAAGTAAATTTAAATAATTGCGAAAGTACTACTCGTACAGCAGTTGTTCAAACAGTAACTCCTTCCGACCCAATTGCAATCACTGGTGGTCCAAGTGCAATATGCCTAGGTGATGCATTAAACTTTGGTTCAAGTCAAACTGGTAGCAACCAAACTTATTCATTCGCTTGGACAGCTTCTCCTTCTGTTGGTAGCGGCTTGCCAATTGGTCCGTTAGGCTCAGTTCAAAACTGGTATACAAATAACTTTAATTCTGGAATCGGAACTGGTATACTTAGCGGAAATGCATCACTTACTGGTAATTTAGTACAAATTACCTCAAATACAGCATCACAGGCTGGAGCATTAAGAATTCCAAATCCTACTAGTATTTCTGTTGATGCTTTTCAAGTTAATTTTGACCTAACCTTAACACAGATAGGTGTTGATGGTGCTGATGGATTAAGTTATAGCTTCGGAAGTGATGTTTCTGCAACTGCAACTACACCAAATTTTGAAAATGGTACTGGAACAAAACTGAAAGTATCATTCGATTCGTATGGCGTTGGTGCTGGTCAAGCAGGTATTTACTTGATGTATAATTGTAATGTAGTAAATCAAACATCATCCACTCCAGGTGTTCTAGCATTTATTCCAAATGTTACTTTCGTAAATACAACAACTGCAGTATCCATAACAGTAAGTCAGGCTGGCTTAGCAACTATATCTTTAAATGGTACTCCGGTTATTTCTAATGTTGCTCTTCCCACAGATTATTTAACATCTAATCGTTCTACTTGGCAACATGTATTTAAAGCAAGAACAGGATTAATATCACAACTTCATGCAATTGATAATTTGGTAATTAATTATCAAAATACAGTTTCAACTCCAGTTACAGGTTCTACTCTATCTGTAACGCCAACTATAGCAGGTACATATATTTATAGTTTATCAGGTGTAGATGGTGGCTGTGCCGCCCAAACTACACAATCGGTGTTAGTAAATCCGGTTGCAGCAGCAATTAACGCAGGTTCTGATATAAATACTTGTGCCAATTCAAATATTACCTTAAACGCTTCAGGTGGTGGTTTAATTCCTGCATTAAGGTTTACGGAAGTATTATGGCAAGTAAATGCTGGAACTGGGTCAACAGGAGCTTCTATTCCAGCGTGGGCAAGTACTTGGTACACAGCCAACGGAGGTACCACTATAGATATGATTGAAATTACAAATCTTGGTTCTGGTTTGGCTAATTCAGATGGAATTGTAATTGAAATGTGGAATGCTGCATCTACAACTTCCGGATTACCTGCCTATAGCTATACTATTCCTGTAGGTGCCCCCGTTATGAATTCTGGTGGCCTATTATACTTCTCTCATAGTGGAGCAAGTATTGTAACTAACTTTACAAATAATTTTTATACTGGAGGTTCAAGTATTGATAACGGTTCAGGTACTGCTGCAGGAATGATAATGCGAAAAAATGGTATTATCATAGATGCCGTTGCGGTTAGTGGTTATACCTTCCCTGTAGCTTCTGGTGTTACTGGTTCTGAATGGTCAGGTACTCTTGCTTCAAACAGCGGTTTATCTGGAACAGTTTTGGTGTCAGCAGATAATAATACATCGTCAAGCTGGGCTAATACTAGTGCCGTTCAATTAGCTTCAGTAGGTACTTTAAATACTGGCCTTGTTGCCAATTTACCATCTTTAGGAACTGTAAGTTGGACATCTATTCCTGCAGGCTTTACTGCTAATACAGCTTCAGCAACATTTGGCCCTATCACAGGTACAACTTCGTTTGTTGTACAATTTAATAATGGTACTTGTTCTAGATATGATACGGTTTTAGTATCTACTGCAATACCAACGCCACTAATTGTTACTACTCGTGATACTATTTGTGCAAGCGGAAGTGCAACCTTATCAGTTACTAATCCTGCTGGAACAGCAACTTATCAATGGACATCTTCACCGACTGGCCTTCCTGGAACATTTACTAATATTAGTGGTGCCCTTGGCACAACATATACAACACCTAGTTTAATGCTTGGGTCAACTGATGTAACTTTATATTATCAAGTTTCAGGTTCGTGTGGAGCAACATCTTCTATATCTGCTACCCGAACTATATTTGTATCCAATCCGAATGTTACTGCTACTACCAACGCTATACGTTGCGGAGCAGGTACAGTAAATTTAACTGGAACACCTTCTATGGGTGCTTCATTAAATTGGTATGCAAATGCAACAGGCGGCGCTTCATTGGGTAGTGGAAATACTTTTACTACTCCTATAATAAATACAACTACAACATTTTATGTTGCAGCAGGCGCAAATGGTGGAACAACTTCTAGTGTTGGAATTCCTAATAAAATTACACCAACCTCAGGAAGTGGCACTACTAATTTCGGAATTGTGTTTAATGTATTGTCTCAGTTCACTTTAAATTCAGTTAAGGTATATCCTGTAAGCGCAACAAACGCCGCTGGCACAATAACCATTGAGGTACTTGATGGAACAGGTGCAGTTATTAATACTGCAACAGTCAGTGTAGTTGGTTCTCCAATTGCATCAGTGGTAGCACAAACAGTGAATTTGAATTTCAATTTAGCGCCAGGTACCAATTATAAATTGAGACCAGCCAGCTATACTGGTATTACTGGTATTGGTTTTGAACCTGCAACTTGTGCATGTACATATCCTTATACAGTGCCAGGTGTTATATCCGTTTTAGCAAGTACTCTTACTGCAGCACCTGCAAATACAGCACGAACTGATTTGTATTACTATTTTTATGATTGGTCAATTTCTACTGGATGTACAAGTGCAAGAACAGCAGTTGTTGCAACGGTTACAGCAGCCCCTGTTGTAAATGTTACCACTCCAGCAGCAATTTGTGAGTCTAACCCAGCAACATTAGCCGCATCAAGTGCTAACAGTGGTTATACTTATACTTGGAATCCAGGAGGTTTAGTTGGAGCATCAGTTCCTGTAACACCTTCCATTACTACAATATATACGCTAACAGCAAATGACGTTTCGGGTGGTGCTAATAATGGTTGTGCTGATATACAGAATGTAACTGTAACGGTTAAGCAAAGACCAATCATAAATTCATTAACAACAGTTTCTCCTACAATTTGTAATGGAAACAGTACAGCAATTACACTCAATACAACTGCAGCCATTGCACCTACAAATATAGCTTACACGTCATCTGCAATTACAGGACAAACTTATGCTACATTAGCTGGTGGTGGTATAACGGTTATTAACACAGGAGGTCAATTATTGACAGGAATGGGTACAGGAAACCAAGATGATGGTGGAGTTGTAGTTACTTTGCCATTTACCTTCAATTATAATGGTTTGCCATTTACCCAAATGTCTATGTGTACCAATGGATGGGTAGGAGCAGGTAACCAGGGCACAATAGATGGTATAAGCATGCGTGCTGCTGGTAACCTATTTACTGGAACTATTCCAAACAATACTATTGCTGCGTGGTTTAAAGACATGGGAGCAAATATAGGAGGTGTAGGTATAGGTTCTATGCGTCATGGCTTAATTGGTACAGATGTTTACGCATTCCAGTGGGATAATGCCGTTGGAACTGGTTTTAGTGTTAATGCCACCACAACAATTTCATTTCAAGTTAACATTTATGGCCCAGCATCTAGTAATCCTGGAGCTATAAGTATCATTTATGGACCAACACTTGGCGTAATAAATGTAATTGGCGCCGCAATAGGTGTAGAAAATGCTACAGGTGGTACTGGTAATTATGTTAATTCTATTACAAACTCTAGTAATTCAACCACAACATCTACAGTATGGCCAGGCAATGGTAACGGATATTTATTTACTCCAATACCGCCAACCTCATTAGGTTATTCATGGTCGCCTGCTTTAGGTTTGTCAAACGCTGCAATTCAAAACCCTGTTGCTAGTCCAACTACAACAACAAATTACATAGTTACTGTTACCGAATCAGCCACAGGTTGTTTTAGAAATGGTACACAAACTGTTACTGTTGACCAAATACCAGCTATTACTGTTGCACCTTTCGTACCACTTACACATACAGTTTGTTATAATTCGTCTAGCCCTCAAACAATTAACAGAGCATATAATACGGTTGTTAACTCGCCAACATTGTATAAAATTGTTTGGGATGCTTCTGCTCTATCTGCTGGATTTGTTAATGTAACAGGTGCTACACTTAGCGCATCAAACATTATTATTAATATACCAGCAAATGCCTCAGGGGCTAATTATAGTGGCACAATAAGTGTTACTAATGGTGGTGTTTGTGGTTATAATGCAGTATATACTGGTATAATTGCATCGGTTTCTGCTACACCTCCAGCACCTACAGTTTATGCTTACCAATATTGTTTAAATGATGTACCAAGTAATTTAACTGCTGAAGCTCAAGCAGGAAGCACTTTATCTTGGTGGGATGTTAACGCATCAGGTGGTACAGCAACTAGCACACAAACACCAACAACAACACCTTTAGGTTCGAAAACTTATTATGTGTCGCAAACTAATATTTACTTTTGTGAAGGCCCACGTGCTGGTTTGGTAATTTTAACCAATGCTTGTATTAATAATACTTGGTTAGGTAATGCCGCTGTTAATAGCAAAACGGAATGGGGCAATGGTTTAAATTGGACAGGTGGAGTACCATCAGGTAGTGCTACTGAAAACACTTTAATACCAAATACTAC